>Ga0335078_10003037_pt1 | contig 25093 bp, 16 predicted proteins | sample Lox_Sample_32_FD_206711 | JGI IMG/M metagenome (GOLD analysis project Ga0335078, IMG submission 206711) | Soil microbial communities from Loxahatchee National Wildlife Refuge, Florida, United States - Lox_Sample_3.2 | ecosystem: Environmental > Terrestrial > Soil > Wetlands | place: USA... | reverse complement strand
AGGCGGGCGGGAAGATCCGCTCCCGGATCGGGTGGCCGGTGGTGGGGTCCACCCCGTCGAGGTCGGCCCAGGCGACCTGGGGGAAGAGCCCGCCCTCCGTGGTCGCCACGAAGATGCGGCGCAGGAGTGCCTCCTTGCCGGAGATGGTGACGAGCGCCGCCGGGCACCCCTCGCGCATGGCGAGGTGCACGGGCCGGTCCTTCTTCGCCTTGAGGACGACGAGGTAGCCGTCCCCTCCCGGAACCGGGTCCACGCTAAACCCGTAGGCGAAGAGCTTCTCGACGAAGTTCAGCCCCTCGCGATGGCCGTCCTCCGCGAGCATGTGCCACTCGGCGACGAGCGGGTCGTCCCCGTCCAGTTCGCCCTCCCGCGCCACCCGGGCGGAGTAGACCACCTCGTTGGCGTTCTTGCTCCGGGCGATGCGGAAGAGTTCCGCGGCACACCCTCGGGCGCCCGGCGCCCCCCCGTCGTCCCGCGACCCGGCGGGAGCGGCCAGCGGCTCCGGGCCGGGGTGGGCTCGGGGCGAGCCCGGCTCGGATGAGGCGAGCAGCGAGAGCGCGAGGACGAGCCCGGGGCTCACGGGGAGGCCCCCGCGGGAGGCGGAGGGGGCCGAGCGCCACCCCGAGGTCCTCTAGGAGGCGAGGCGCGGGAGGGGATGGGGATCTCCGTTCGCGTCGGGGGTGCGGCGGATCGACGCCACCGCCTCGGCGGGCCGAGCCCCGGTCCCGCCCGCCGCCCCGGCTAGGCTCCCGCTGCGGTAGGCGGGTTCCCGGGTCACCTCCCGGACGAGAAACGGCGAGAGCCAGGGGGGAGGCGGCACCTCGCTCGCGAAGGACGGAAGCCGGACCCGCGCCAGCACGAGAGGCCGGTCCACGAAGGCGTCGACCTCCCAGGCTACCTCGCCGTCCGCCAGGCGGTGGCGCACCTTCGCGAGGCGACGGCCCTCGGTGAGCGGCCAGAGCGCCTCGAACACCTCCGGGGCCACCTCCTCCTCGGCCTCGGCGCGCCGCCGCCCGCTGCCCTGGCGGACGGAACGGTAGAAACGCTCGCCGTCGGGGCCCCGCACCCGGCACAGCCGCTCCCGGATCCGCTCGCCCGGCATGAGGCCCAGGGCCACCTCCCAGGCCGGAGCCGCGGCCGCCGCCGGAGGGAGGGCGGAGAGGAGGTAGCGTCGCTCCACCTCGTCCCCGGCCGCCGCGGACGGCTCCAGGGCGGCGGCGACAGCCTCGACCTCCCGCGCCACGGCGGCCAGGCTCTCCCCCTCCACCTCGCAGCGGAGCGCCTGGAAGAGGGCGTCCTGGTGGGAGCGGACCAGGCGGTCGAGGGCGAGCAGGCCGGCGCGCGGGCTCGGGCCGAGCGCCGCCCGCGCGGACCGGGCGCCGAGCGGACCGGCCCGGGCCGCGGCGTGCAGGCGCCGGGCCCTCTCGGCGGCCGAGTCGGCCGCGCAACTCTCCACCTCGGCGCCGAGCACGTGGGCGTCGTGCAGCTCCCCGAGGACGTCCTGGAGCCGCTTCAGCGGGCGCAGAGCGGCGCGCACCTCGGCGTGGGGGTCGGCGCGCAGCGGCTCGAGGAGGTAGCGCAGGCGCTTCGCCTCGATGCGGGCCCGGTGGGCCACGTCCTGATCTTCCGAGTCGACGGCGCCGGAGAGCGCCTCCCGGAGGACGACGAGCTGCTCGCGGAGGAGGACGGCGAGCACGCTGCCGAAGCTCCCGTCCGGATCCGCCTTCCCGAGGTGGCTCTCGTAGGTGGAGAGCCTCGCTCCGAGCTTTCTCGACGTCCGGGCGTAGAGGTCGAGGAGGCCGGTGCGCCCCTCTTCCCCGGGCCGCAATCGCCCCTCCAGGCGTTCCCGGAGGCAGTCGAGGCCGGCGCGCTCGCGGCCCCCGACAGGCCGGGCGCGCTCGGAGAGCCAGGAGAGCTGGACCTCGGCGTCCCGGGCGCCGTTCGTGGACCGGGCGATCTTCTTGAGGCGCCTCTCCTCCCGGCGCCGCACGCTCGCCTCCATCCAGGGCCGGAAGGCGCGCACCACGGTCCGCAGCCGCCGCAGGGCGACCCGGAAGTCGTGGAGGGCCTCCCCGCCGGTCCCGTCCGCGAGCCGCTTCGCGGCTCCGTCGGCCTCGGCGAGGAGCGAGAGCGCGACGAGGCGCGCCCCCTCCTCCGCGGGCCGGTCGACGAGGTCCCCGGTGAGTCGCATCGGTGCGGAAATGTAGCAGATCGCCCTGACCGCCGCTCCCGGCCGGCTCCCCGGTGCCCCTCGGCCGAGGATCCCCGGGGCTCGAGGGCGAGGTCGCGCTTTCGTCGCCATCCCGCGCCCGTGGGAGCCTGGGCGACCTCCTTCCCGGGAAAGAGCGGACCTGGGCCGCTCTCGGAGGAGAGCGGGAAGCCGGCTCGGCTCGGCCACCGTTACCCGCCCCGCACCCAGGGTTCCACAACGGGGCGGCGCCCGGGCGCCGCGCTCCTGCTCGGCCCGCTTCGCCATCCCGAAAAGCCAGGCGAACGTGGGTGGTTAGAGCTGCCGTCCGGACGGACGCGAGAGGCGGACGGGCGGTCGCCCATGGCACGGAAGGTGCTCCACTCTGGAGCGATGCCCTTCGCCGAGCGCCGGGGGAAGGTATTGGTGGTCGACGAGGATCCCCTCGCGGGTGAGGTGCTCTCCCGAGCGCTCTCCGCCTGCGGCTTCGAGGTGGCCACGGCAGCGGACGCCGCGGGCGCGCGCGCCATCGCCGCCGCCTCCCCGGGGGGCATCGACGTCGTCGTCGCCGACCTGGTGCTCGGCAGAGGGGGCGGCATCGAGGTGGCGGGAGAGGTGCGCCGCACGAGCCCCGCCGCCCGGGTGCTCCTCACCTCGCCGCTCGTCCAGGACCCTTCGGACGTCTCCCACCTCCTCGAGGAAGGGATGGAGTTCGTGGAGCCGTCCATGGGCCCGGACGGCCTCATCCGGGCAGTGGAGAGGGCGACCCGCCGGTCCTAGCCTATCGAGAGAGACCCCCCGGCTATGCCGGGGGATACTTACTCAGCCGGCCGGCTCTTGCTGCGTCATGCAGTGGATGGTCCCGAGACCCCAGACGAGGTCGAGGGCGTGCACGCCGACGACGGGCCGGTCCCGGAAGAGCTCGCCCAGGATCCCGAGCGCGAGGCGGTCCGCCGGGTCGTTAAAGGTGGGCACGAGCACGGCGGCGTTCGCCACGTAGAAGTTGGCGTAGCTCGCCGGCACCCGGCGCCCCTCGAAGGCGACCGGCCGGGGCATGGGGAGGAGCACCACCTCGGGCCGCGAGCCGTCCTCCAGGCGGGCGGAGGCGAGCCGCTCCCGGTTCTCGGCGAGCGCGGCGTGGTTCGGATCGCTCCCCTCGTCCTCCCAGGAGAGCACCAGGGTGCGGGGCCCGACGAAGCGGCACAGGTCGTCGACGTGGCCGTGGGTGTCGTCCCCGGCGATGCCCCTCCCGAGCCAGACCGTGTTCCCTGCGCCGAGGAGGTCCCGAAACAGGGCCTCGTAGTCTCGCCGGGAGAAGCCGGGGTTCCGCACCTGGACCACGGGGTCGAGCAGGCACTCCTCGGTGGCGAGGACGGTCCCCCGCCCGTTCACGTCGACGGCGCCGCCCTCGAGGACGACCCGGCGTCCGCGGACGGCCGCCGGGAAAAGCGGGAGGCCGAGGGCGCGCGCGGCGCGCTCCGCCAGCCGGGCGTCGTTCCGGTGGTCCCGATACTTCGCCCAGGCGTTGAAGCGCAGGGCAGCGACGGCGCGTTCCGGGCGGAGGCCCGCCCGGGTGAGCACGAGGGGGCCGCTGTCCCGCACCCAGAGCCGGTCGGTGGCGATGCGGTGAAATCGCACGGATGCAGGGTCCGCCCCGTGGCGGACGAGGTGACTTTGCGCCTGGGCCTCCTCCCGCGCGTCCCGGACCGCCATGCGGACGAGCTCGCCCGCCCCGATCTTCTTCGCCACCTCGGCCACCACCCAGGGGATGGGGCCGAAGCGCCCGGGCCAGTCGCGCGCGTGGTGGGGCCAGGCGAGCCAGGTGGCTTCGTGCCGCTCCCACTCCGCCGGCATGGCGAAGGCGCGATCGGCTGGAGTGCGCGCCGGGGACAAGGGTCCGCCTCAGTCCAGATAGCGGCGGTCGAGCCCCTGGTAGGCGTCGATGCGCCGGTCCCGCAGAAACGGCCAGCCGCGCCGGACCTCCTCGAGGCGGGAGAGGTCCACCTCCCCGACGAGGACCTCCTCCTCGCCGGCGGAGGCCTCGGCGATCTCCACGCCGAAGGGGTCGCAGAGGAAGCTCCCGCCCCAGAACTCGAGGCCCTCCTGCCCCAAGGGCCCCGGCTCGAAGCCCACGCGGTTCACGGCGGCCACGTAGACGCCGTTCGCGATGCCGTGGGCGCGCTGCACGGTGCGCCAGGCCTCTCGCTGCGCCGCGCCGTGTCGCGCCTTCTCGCCCGGGTGCCAGCCGATGGCAGTGGGGTATAGGAGGAGGACGGCGCCCTGCAGCGCGGTGAGCCTCGCGCCCTCCGGGTACCACTGGTCCCAACAGATGAGGACGCCGACCCGGCCGGCGCGGAGATCGAAGGCCCTGAACCCGAGGTCGCCGGGCGCGAAGTAGTACTTCTCGTAGAAGGCGGGGTCGTCCGGGACGTGCATCTTGCGGTAGCTCCCGGCGAGCGTCCCGTCCGCATCGAAGACGAGCGCGCTGTTGTGGTAGAGGCCCGGGGCGCGGCGCTCGAAGATCGGGACCACCACGGCGACGCCGCAGCGCCTCGCCACCTCCGCGAAGCGCTCGCTGCTCGGGCCGGGCACGGGCTCGGCGAGATCGAAGTGGGCCGGGTCCTCGCTCTGGCAGAAGTAGCGGGTCCGGTAGAGCTCGGGCAGGCAGACGACGGACGCCCCGCGGCCGGCCGCCTCCTCCACGCGGGCGGCCGCCCGCTCCGCGTTCTCCTGCGGGTCCTCGGCCATCGCCATCTGCACGAGGCCCACTCGGAAGCTCTGATTCGGCATGGCTCGGGTTCCTTGGAGGAGGGCGCGCGGATTGTGCCAGAATGCCGGCGTCGGCAGAAGGCGCGCCTACGACGGCCCGCGCGGGGCCTGGCGCGACGCTCCCGCTTGCCGGGCTCCTCCCACGCTGCCGCGCCTCGCGGGGACGGGCCTCTGCCACGCGGAAGCGGTCGGCGATGCGGGCGGGGCTTTCGCGAAGACGTTCGGGAGGAGGCCCACCGCGCTCGGGGAGGATGCGGGCGCCGGGGCGACCGGGAGGACGCGGGGGGCGTCGTGGATGGGCCTCTCGCCCGTGGCCGTTACCCTCCGCGCTCGAAGAGGAGCGGCACCGTCACCCGGGAACCTCCCGGGTGACGGGGGAAGCGCCAGCGCGCCACCGCGGCGCGGATCGCGGCGACGAGGCGGCGGCGCTCCCGCTCCGCGCCCGACGGCGTCCGGGTGGTGTCGGAGAGCACCCGGAGGCCGGAGACCGCTCCTCCCGGGGTGACCGTGAGCCCGAGGGAGAGGAGCCCGGCCAGGGGCACGGTCCCGATTCGACGGCTCATCCCCTCCGAGAGCTCGGCGAGGCGGGCGGCGAGTTCGCGGGGGGCGAGCGGCCCCTCCACGAAGGGGCGAGGCGCCACGAACCATCCGTGAATGACGGTCCTCCCCTCCTCCGGGGCGAGCGTGCCGCGGACGGTGGCGACCGCGTGGGGGATGCGCGGGTCGAAGACGGCCAGGCGGCCGAAGATCGGCTCCACCGACCGGTAGAGCTCGCGCCTCTCGAGCCGCGCCTCGGAGCGGAAGTCCGTCCAGAGGTCGAGGACCTCTTCTCGCAAGAGGAGGGTTTCGCCTCCCCGGAAGGCGCGGCCCCGCCAGCGGGTGAGGGAGTAGACGAAGGCCCAGGGCCCGTGCGGGAGGTCGGCGTGGAGCTCCTGCCCGCAGCCCTCCACGTAGCAGGAGAGCCAGGGCGGGGACACGTCGTGGCAGCCGAGGACGCGGCGCCCGAAGTGAACGAGGCGGCGGTGGAAGGCCTGGTAGGCAGCCTTCGGGAAGAAGGTCCAGGCCGGCGTGCGCAGCGCCGTATACTGGCCCGGGACGTGCCAGTAGTCCCAGACGAAGCGCTCCGGGCGGGCCAGGCGCGGCTCGGCGAAGCGCGCGTCCAGGTGGGCGCGCAGGGCCGTTCCCTCGGGGGCGAAGCGGTCGACGACGAGGAGGGCGCGGGGCAAGGGCCACCGAGCCTAGCACGGCGGATCGGGGCCCCGGCGCCTCCGCCCCATCAGGCGGTCACCCACTCGCGCAGCACCCGGTCGATTTCCTCCTCGGAGAGCTGGCCGCGGTCGGCCATCTCCTTGATGCGCGTGGTGATGGCCTTGAGCTCCCCTTCGCCGAAGGTGAGCCCCATCTCCCGGGCGCGGTAGGCGACGGCGTGCTTGCCGGTGAGGCGGCTGCCGACGATGAGCCGGCGGGCGACGCCGAAGACCTCGGGCGGAATGATCTCGTAGCTGCCGGGGTTGGCGAGCATGGCCTTGAGGTGCATGCCGGCCTTGTGGGAGTAGGCGGTCTCCCCGGTGAGGAAGTTGTTGAAGGGGATGTCCACGCCGGTGATCCGGGCCACGAGCCGCTCCAGCTCCCGCAGCTGGCCGATTCGGTAGCGGGCCCCGACCCCCTGCGGATCGAGGCTGTACATGCGAGCCACGAACCCGCCGAGCGGAGTGATGCCCACCCGCTCCCCGATCCCCAGCACGGAGACGTCGACGTGGGTGGCCCCGGCGCTCACCGCCTCGTAGGCGTTGGCGACGGCGCAGCCGGTGTCATTGTGGCCGTGAAAGCCCAGGTCGCAGGACACGTTCCTGCGGATCTCCCGGAGCAGCGCGAAGACCTGGCGCGGGGTGGCGATCCCCACCGTGTCCGCCACCCCGACCCGGTGGACGCCCAGGGCCTCGGCCGCGCGGTAGACGGCGACGAGGTCGGCCTCCTCGCTGCGGAAGGCGTCCTCCGCCGAGAAGCGCGTCTCCAGCCCGGCGGAGAGCGCGAGCTCGATGGGCGGCCCCATGGCGTCGATAATCTGCTGGATGGTGCGGCCGTGGGACGCCTCCCGGAGGATCCGGCTGGTGGCGAAGAGAAGCCCGATGCCCTGGGCCCCGCTGTCGATGGCGGCCTGCACGTCGTCCACCACGCAGCGGGCGTGGGTGATGACGCGGGCCGTGAGCCCGAGCTTGACGATGCGCTCGATGTCGCGCTGCGACTGCGGCGAGGCCGCCGGGGAGGTGAGCTCGATGTAGTCCACGCCGAAGGCGTCGAGGGCGCGGGCCACGGCCACCTTGTCCTCCGGGCGAAAGTTGGCGCGGGCGAACTGCTCGCCCTCGCGGAGCGTGGAATCGATGATCCTCCAGGGCTTGGCGGTCGACATGCGGGCCTAGAGAGGGGCGGCGGCTGCGGCCACGAGGTCGACGACCATGCCGCCCGAGGTGGGGTCGATCCGAAACCCGAAGCGCGACAGGACCTCCGGCTGGAACCACCCGGTCTCCACCGCCTTGACGCCGCGGGAGCGGAGCCGGCGCGAGAACTCGCGCATGAGCCCGTCCGCGATGCCCCGGCTCCGCAGCCGGCGCGCCACCACGATCTTCTCCATGTGGGTGCGCTCCGGGTTCACGTGGCGGTAGAAGACACCGCCGATCACGGTGTCGTTCGCGTCCACGGCGATGAGGAAGCGGTGTTCCGGCCCGAAGGTGACCTCCAGGCTCGACTCCTGGAAGAGCTGGAGGAGCTTGGCCACCTCTCTCGGACTCAGGGGCGCGCGCACGTAGTAGCGCTCGCCGGTGGTGTCCGCCATGCCCACCACCACCTCCGCGGTCAGGTGGTCGCCGGCGTCGAGCGAGATGAGGGAGGTCTCGTCCCCGGGTCGCAGGTGCCGGAAGGTCATGCGCGCGAGGAAGTAGTCCTCCCGGGCGTCGGGGTGCACCGCCTCCCGCAGCATGGCGAGCTGGTCCTTGAGGTCCAGGCCGCGGTACGGGAGCGAGCGGGCCCGCCCCATGAGCCGGTCCAGGGCGGCGGCGAGCGGCTCGCGGGCGTCCGCGAAGATGGTCCTTCGGAAGAAGCGGATGCGGGTGTCGGGCCAGGCCCGCTCCACCTCCCCGAGTTGGTAGGTGGTCCACAGCTCCCCGAGCATGGCGCCCTGCGCCTCCTCGGTGGCGGCCGGGTTCACCGCCAACCAGCGCCGGAAACGCGCCGCCGCGAAGTGCACCGGGCGCGGGGTGAAGCCGCCCGAGGTCACCGCCGCCAGCAGGGCGCGGGCCTCCGAGCCCCTCGGTCCCTCCGGGAGCGACTCGATGGCCGCCCGGGCCCGTTCGAGCCCCAGGGCCTCCACCACCGCGGAGACGCGGATCTCCGGTCCCAGGATGCCCCGGAGCTCGGGGTGCTGCTGCTCCACCGGCGTCACGAAGGCGGCCTCGAAGCGATCGAGCGCGTCGGCGAGGTGGAGGCAGTTCCAGCGGTCGGAGATGGAGACGAGGCGCGCGCCGGAGTGGTAGTCGTGCGAGGGCACGATGAAGGCCTCCGGCGAGGGGTCGCGCAGCGCCACCCGCCGCCCGGTTCGGTCCCAGAAGCCCACGTGGGCCGCGAGCGCGGTCCACACCAGGAACGGCCACTGGTTCTTGAGGCGCTGCTCCCCGGCTTGCTGCACGAGCCGGGCCAGCTGCCGTTCCACGTTCTCGCCGTGGATGAACTCCTCCGTGTAGATGCCCCAGTCGGCGTGGTAGCTCCCGAAGGCCTCCACCAGCGGCGGCGGGGCGCCGGCGGCGAGGAGCCACAGGACCTCGTCCCGCAGCTCGGCCGGCGGCATGGTCTCGGCGTGGTTGATGGCGATGTCGTAGGTCTCGCGCGCCCGGGTGCAGATGGAGAGGCGGTAGACGGACTTCCCCAGGCGGGAGCCGAGGAGGCTCACGCTCGCCCCACCGGGCGGGATGTCGGCGAGCGAGAGGAGCACGCCCTTCGCCAAGACGAAGACGGAGCTCCGCACCACCGTCGACTCGGAGATGGCCCGGAGCATGAGGTCGCGGGTGCGGGGAGGGAAGGGCTCGTCGAAGCGCACCGCGTCCCGCCACCCGTACTCCTGCCCGGTGGCCGGGTCGATGGCGAGCCGCAGGTTGGGCCCCACCCAGTGCTGGAACCCGCGGCGCAGCCGGTCGTACTCCTCGCTGGCGCGGGCGGCCAGGAGCTCGTCCGGGTGGAAGGTGAGGCGGGCCAGCGGGACCCGGACGCGGGCGTACCACTCGGGGTGAGCGACCGCGAAGGCGGCGCTGAGCCGCATGGCGCCGGCGAGCAGGCGCCGCTCCGACGCGTCCTGGTCGGGGTCGAGGGCCTTGGCGGCCTGGAGGGTCTCCAAGAGCGCTTCCACGTGGGTCTCGGAGAGGCCCCGCTCCCCGAAGCTCGCGAGGTCCTCGTCCCGCAGGGCCTGGGACCCGAGCCGATCCAGGAAGAGCTTGAGCGTGCTCACGGTGAGGGTGGGGTCCTCCTGGGGGAGGAGGATGCGGAAGGCGCGCCGGCGCACCTCCTCCTCGGGGGAGTCGGCGGCCCGCCGCAAGAGCCCGCGGCACAGGGGCGCGAACTCCCGCCGCCCGGAGACCAGCACGCGCTCGAGGTGGGAGAGGGCGCGGCGCGCCTCGGGCCTCTCGGCGCGCAGCAGCTCGGCCGCGGCGTGCACCGTCTCCACGCTCGGGTCGTCGCGGCCGACGATCTCCACGAGGGAGGGGATGCGCTCGGGATGGGGCGCCTCCCAGACGCGCGGGTCGAGCCTCACCTCTCCCGCCCCCTTCGGCCGGCGCACCGCCAGCGCCCGGAAGGCCTCCTCGCCGAGGAAGCGGCGCAGCCCCTCGTTCCCGAGCCAGAGGGTGGGGTGGGCGAGAACGGCGCCCAGGTCCAACACCGCGCCCTCGGTTCGGTAGGCGAGGTCGCCGAGGCGCAGGGATCCCGGCGCCCGGCGGTCCGCGGCCACCTGCAGGAAGCGCTCCCCGCTGCGGAGCTCGCCGCCGCGGAGGATCACGTCCTGCTGCAAGACGCCGAGCTCGCGGAGCACCCAGTAGGGAACGCGCAGGCCCATGCCGTCGACGGAGACGGACAGGTTCTTCTGCTGGTACATGCTGTCGATGGTCTCGCGCCAGTTCTTGTCCACCACCTCGCGCTTGAAGGTGCCCTTGTGGGTGAGCTCTCCGTGCTCCTCGTCGAGGGGGCGGGTGAGGACGCGGAAGCTGACGACGCGCTCGAAGGGGGCGAGGAAGCGGTTGGCGGACGCCACGAGGGAGGAGAGGTGCTGGTGGACCTCCTCGGCGGACTTGCCCGGCAGCGCCCGACTCGTCTCGTAGTTGGGCCAGATGAGCAGCGTGTTGTACTCGCGGTGGTCGCCGACCAGGAAGGCCTGGCTCACGTCGTCGAAGTCCCGGAACAGGTTCTCCACGCGCTGGGGGGCGATGGTCTGGCCCGCCACGTTCTTGTAGATCTCCTTCTTGCGCCCGGTGATGCGGAAGTGGTTCTCGGCATCCACGGAGACGAGGTCGCCGGTGTGGAACCAACCCTCCGGGTCGGTGGCCGCCTCGCCGGGGGAGGGGTGGTAGTAGCCGGCGCTCACGTAGGGGCCGCGGATGAGGAGCTCGCCGTCGTCGGCCCGTCGGCACTCGATCCCCGGCAGGGGCTTGCCGATGGACCCGTCCACGTACTCCTCGGGCGGGGTCATGGTGATCCCGCCGGTGGCCTCCGTCATCCCGTAGCCGGAGCAGAGCTTCACGCCGGCGCGGTGGAAGGCGCGGAAGACGATCGGGTCGAGGTAGCCGGCCGCCGAAAGCCCGTAGCGCAACCGCCCCCCGGTGAAGGCCCGCAGCTGGCCGGCGACGCCCTCCGCGTCGCCGGGCGCGGCCTCTCGGACCGCGGAGTCCTGGAACTCCATCCACTTCTTCGGGACGCTGATGAAGACGGTGGGCCGCACCTGGCGGAAGTCCTCGACGAGCGAGGCGTGCGAGGTGGAGCGGGCAAAGACGTAGGTCGCTCCCCACCACAAGGTTCCGCTCATCTCCAGGAAGCGGCCGAAGGTGTGGTAGAGCGGCAGGTAGCAGAGGAAGACGTCTCCCTCGTTCACCTGCGGCAGGGCGAAGCCGCGGCAGAGCCGCTTGGAGACGATGTTCAGGTGGCTGAAGCAGATCCCCTTGGGGCGACCGGTGGTCCCGGAGGTGTACATGACGCTGGCCAGGTCGCCGCTGTGCAGGCGCCCGGCGCGCGCCGCCCGCTCCGCGTCGTCGAAGGCGCCGCCTCCCTGGCCCACCATCTGCTCGAGGGACAAGAGGCCGTGCCGCTCCGCGCAGGCCGTCGAGAAGGAGACCACCTCCTTCAGGTCGGGAAGGGCCGCGAGCGAGGGGAGCACCTTCTCCACCTGCTCGTCGTCGGAGGCGAGCAGCACCTGCGCGCCGGAGTGGCGCAGCATGTAGACCACCTGGTCGGGGGTGGCGTTCGCCGGGAGGGGGAAGTCCACGATCCCGTTCGCCAGGCAGGCGAGGTCGGAGAGCGCCGCCTCGAGCGAGTTCTCCGAGAGGATGGCCACCCGGGGCTCGGCCTCGTCGGGCACGAGCGCGAGGAGCCCGCGGGCGATGGCCCGGGTCCGCCGGGCGAGGTCGGCGACCGTCAGCTCGGCCCCCTCCGGGCCGAGGACGCGCATGGCCACGACCTTGGGGTCGGTCTCCTCGCGAGAGCGGAGCATCTCCCCGAAGGTGAAGTCCGCTCGGTCGACGACCGGCACGAGCAGGCGGGTCCACGGCTCCACCTCGGCCGGGCTCATGGCCTCGACGAAGGCGCGCCTCCGCGCCGCGTCGAGGAGCGCGAAGAGGGTGCGTCGGGCCGGGTCGCGTCCGGGCCCGGAGGCGACCCGGGAGAGGAGGGCCTCGACGAGCGGGGCGAGCTCGGCGAGCTGGGAGGGGCGGATGCCGGCGAAGGCGGCGCGGCTTTCCTCGACGAGGGCGCGCTCCGGAACCCCGGACTGCTGTTGCCAGTAGGAGGCGAGGCGCGTGAAGCTCAGGGCTTGGGCTTGTGCGGTGCTCATGGCGGGCGGGCGGGGGCCGGAGCTTCCGGCCTGCCGACTCACACTAAACAGCAGTTTGGCGGCTTGGGCCAGCCTCTCGGAGGGTCGACGCCGGCGCGCCGAGGGGCGGTGGCGTCGGCCCCCGCACCCCGCCCGGCCAGCGCGGCGGGCCCTGGCGCCGGGAGCCGCGCCCGCCGCCGCCGGGCCGCGACCGGGAGCCCGTCCTGCGCGGGTGAGGCCCCTCGGTTACCTTCCCTTTCCGGCAGCCGGCGCGGGAGGGAGGGCGGGGCAAGGGTGACTGGGCCGATCCTGGCATTGGAGCGGGTCTCGAAGGTGTACCGCCTGCCGGGCGGAGCCACCCTCGCCGCCCTGCGGGAGGCGAGCGCGCTCGTTTTTCCGGGCCGGGTGGTGGCGGTGATCGGGCGCAGCGGCTCGGGAAAGTCGACCCTGCTCCACCTCTCCGCCGGCATCGACGAGCCCACGTCGGGCGAAGTCCGCCTCCTGGGGCGGAAGCTTTCGGCGCTCGGCGACCGGGAGCGGACCCTGCTCCGGCGCGACGCGGTGGGGCTCGTCTTCCAGTTCTTCCACCTCCTCCCCCACCTCTCCGTGCTCGACAACGTGCTCTTGCCGGCGCTCATCGCCGGCGAGGACCCTCGAGCGGAGGAGCCCCGCGCCCGCGAACTCCTGGGGCGCGTGGGGCTGGCGGATCGCTCCCGGCACCGGGTGCAGGAACTGTCCGGCGGCGAGATGCAGCGGGTGGCCATCTGCCGAGCCCTCTTGCGCCGGCCGGCGCTCCTGCTCGCCGACGAGCCCACCGGGAACCTCGACGAGGAGAACGGCCGGCGGGTGATGGATCTGCTCCTCGCCCTGGCGCGCGAGGAGCGCTCGGCCCTCCTCTACGTCACCCACAGCCGGGAGCTCGCTGCGCTCGCCGACGAGCGCTGGCGCCTGCAGGACGGCGTTCTCCACGCGGAGTCCGCCGGCGCTCCCTCGGGCGCGGAGGCCCGTGGGTGAGGGGCTACCTCGGGAGGGCCGCGCGAGCGCGGCTGCGAACCGGGAAGGCGCTCCTCGTCCTCTCCACCCTGGGAGTGGCCCTCGGGGTGGGCTCGGCGCTCTCCATCCGCATCCTGAACCAGGGCGCCCTCGGTGCCTTCGAGGGAACGGTGCGGGCGGTGAGCGGGAACGCCAGCCTCTCGGTGGTCGGCTCCTCCGCGACTTTTCCCGAGGAGCTGCTCCCGGCCGTTCTCTCCCAGCCCGGGGTCGAGTCGGCCGTCCCCTTCACCCGGACGGAGGTGGCGGTGGAGGGGAAGGGTCCCCCGCTCTTCCTCGAGGTCCTCGGCGTCGACCTCTTCGCGCCGGAGCAGCTGCCCTGGCAGGGCCAGCGCCACTCTCTCGAGGAGGCGGTCTCGGAGCCCGGCTGGGTGGCGGTGAGCCCCGAGCTCGCGAAGTCGCGCGGATGGAAGATAGGGGACCGGGTCCCGGTCTCCTTCGGAAGCCGCCGCGCCGCGCTGCGGGTGGGTGCGCTCGTCGACTTTCGACGGGTGAACCCGCTCGCCAGCCGCCGGCTCGCGGTCATGGACATCTCCCAGGCCCAGTCCCTCTTCGGGATCCGCGGCCGCCTCCACCAGGTGGACCTGGTGCTGGCGCGGGGCGCCACCCCCTCCGAGGTGGCGCGCGAGCTCGAGAGTCGCCTGGGCCCGGCCGTGCGCGTGAGGACCCCGGACGAGCGCGTCGCCGAGGCGTCGGCGCTGGCCGCCGCCTTCCGGCTGAACCTCACCGCCCTCTCCCTCGTGAGCCTTCTCGTGGGCGGGTTCCTCGTCTACGGCAGCACGCAGGCGGCGCTTGCGCGCCGCCGGGAGGAAGTGGGCCTCCTCCGGTCGCTCGGGGCCACCCGGGGCGAGGTGGCGAGGCTCCTCCTCCTCGAGGCGGCTCTCCTCGGCCTCGCCGGCACGGCTTTGGGCGTCCCCCTGGGATGGCTGGCGGCGCGGTTCGAGCTCTCCGACGTGAGCGCCACGGTGCAGACCCTCTACCTTCTCGAGGGGATCGAGTCGGTCTCGGTGGGCCCGGGCGAGGTCCTGCTCGCAGCCGCGCTGGGCCTTTCCGGGGCTCTCCTCGGAGCGCTCTTCCCGGTGCTCGACGTCTCCCGGCGCGACCCGCGAGCCCTGCTCGCGTCCCTCACCCTGGAGGAGCGGACCTCTCGCGCCGCCGGTCCGCTCCTCGGGGCGGCCGTCCTCGCCCCCGTCCTCGCCGCCGCCGCCTACCTGGCGCTCGCACCGCGCCACCGCCTGGCCGGCTTCGGCCTGGCGCTCGGGGTGCTCCTCTCCTTGCCACTCGCCGCTCCCGCGGCGGTGGGGGCGCTCGGCCACAGCGGACGGCCGCGGCGCTTCTCCCTCTGGTACGGAGCGAGGACGCTCGCCTTGCACCTGCGCTCCTCGGCGGTATCCGTGGGGGCGCTGGCAGTGGCGGTGGCCATGCTCGCTGGCATCACCGTCATGGTGGAGAGCTTCCGGGACACGGTGGTCGCCTGGCTCGACGCCACGCTCCGCGCCGACGTCTACGTGAGCACCCCCACCTGGAGCCGGGCGCGCGGGGAGGCCACGCTCTCCCGCCGGGACCTGGAGGTCCTGGAGCGGGCGCCGGGCGTGCTCCGCGTCGACCCCCTGCGCCAGGCCTTCGCCCGCGTGGCCGGGCGGCGGGTGAGCGTCCTCGGCGTGCGCGCCGACTCTCCGGCCGCGCCGAGCCGCGTCCGGCTCCTCTCCGGGGTCCCGGCCGAGGCGTTGCGGCGAGTGGCGCGGGAGGGCGAGGCCCTGGTGAGCGAGCCCCTGGCCCGCAGGGCCGGGGTGTGGCGGGGCGGCACCGTGCGCATGGAGGGCCCGCGCGGCGAGGCGGCCTTCCGGGTCGCCGGCGTCTATTACGACTACGGCTCGGAAGCGGGAGCGGTGCTCCTCGACGAGCGAACCTTCGCCGGCGTCTTCGGAGACGGGCCGCCCTCGAACGCCGCCGTCTTCCTCGAGCCCGGCGTCGACCCGGAGTCCGCCGTGGACGAGCTCCGGGCGCGGCTCGCCGGGGAGGCTGTGGTGGTGCGCTCGAACCGCGCCCTCCGCGGAGAGGTCCTCTCCGTCTTCGAGGAGACCTTCGCGGTGACGAGGTTGCTCGAGGGAATGGGTCTGCTCGTCGCCGTCTCCGGGGTGCTCCTCACCCTGCTCGCCGCGGCCCGGGAGCGCCGCGCCGAGGTGGCGCTCTACCGGGCCCTGGGCGCCACTCGCACCCGGGCCTTCCTCGTATTCGCCGGCAAGGGCGCGGGCATCGCGCTGCTCGGGGTGGCCCTCGGCTTTCCCGGAGGAGCGGCGCTCGCCGCGGTTCTCGTCCGCCTCGTGAACCGCGACTTCTTCGGCTGGACCCTGGAGCTCCACTGGCCGGCCGGGACCTTGGCGCTGCAGGGGGGAGCCATCCTCCTCGCCGGGTTGCTCGCGAGCCTCTACCCGGCAGCGGCGAGCAGCGACGCGCCGGCCTCGGAACTCTCCCGCGATGCGCTCTAGGCTCCTCGCCCTGGCGCTCGCCGCCCTCTCCGCGCCCGCCTCCGATGGCTGGATCCCGGCCGGCCCGGGCCACGCCTGGTCGTTCCCCCGGGACCACTACTCGCACCCCGGCTACCGGAACGAGTGGTGGTACTACAGCGGGATCGTCGAGGCGGAGGGAGCGCCCGGGAGGCGGTTCGCCTACGACCTCACCTTCTTCCGGGTGGGCCTCTCGCCGAGGCGGCCGGTCCTCGACTCGTCCTTCGCGGCGAGCGACCTGCTCCTCGCCCATGCGGCCTGCACGGACCTCGATACCGGCGAGCATCGCTTCTCGGAGGTCCTCTATCGGGCCGTGCCGCTGCTGGCCGGCTTCGGGTCGCCGGGGGAGCCGCTGCTCGCCTGGTCGCTCGGACCCCCGGGGACGGGCGAGACCTGGCAGGCGAGGACGGAGGGAGACGGCTTTCGCGTCTCCATGGGCGACCGGGGAAAGGGGATCTCCTTCGACCTCCACCTCGCGCCGGAGCGGCCGCCGATTCTCGAGGGGCCGGGCGGGCTGTCCCGCAAATCGGACCGGGAGGGGTTCGCGAGCCTCTACTACAGCGTGACGCGGCTCGCGACGCGGGGCACGCTCGTCGTCGGCGGGAGGTCGTTCGCGGTCCGGGGCGAGAGCTGGATGGACCGGGAGTTCGGGTCGAGCGCCCTGGCGCCGGACGAGGCGGGGTGGGACTGGTTCGCCCTCCGCCTGGGAGACGGACGCGACCTCATGCTGTACGTGCTGCGCGGCCGGAACGGCGTCGCCCGGTTCGCCCATGGCACCGTCGTGGACGCAGCGGGCCGACCCCGCTGGCTCGGCGAGAGCGACTTCCGCGTGCGCACGACCCGGAGATGGAAGAGCGAGGCGACGGGGGCGGATTACCCGGCCGGCTGGGAGCTCGAGGTCCCCTCGGCGCACCTCTTCCTGCGTGTGGAGCCTTGGGTCCCCGACCAGGAGAACCGCGGAGTTCGCGGGCCCGATTACTGGGAGGGGGCGGTGCGCGCCTACGACGCGCAAGGGGGCGCGGCCGGCGAGGGTTTCGTCGAACTCGTCGGCTACGGACTCGGTAACAGGCCTCCCATCTAGCCTGGTGAGCCGCCCTTGATGACCCATTTGGGGCGTTCGCGTGACAAAACGGTGCCGGCGAATGAAAGCACGCGGCCTCTTGCCCCCTCCATGGGGGGTCCCGAGATCAAGGCCGGTCGAAGGCTTTTCTACTCCTCGTCCTTCAGGTACTGAGAGCCTTCGAAAGTCGATGCCGAGATCTTTTGGGGACCGAGAGCTATCTGGGACAAGGGCCCGTGCAGGAGACGCACTCGGGCGAGCCCGATAAGGCTGGGGCGGGCAGGGAGAAGGGGTGATGGCGAAGAAGAAGCTGGGCCGGAAGCACGAGAAGGGCCGCCACGCGAAGGCGGCGCGGCCGCGCTCGCCCGCGCGGAGACGGAAGGAGCCGAAGGCTCGCTCGGCCAAGTCTGGGCGGGGGGCGACCGGCTCGCGGGCGCGGAAGCCTTCCTCCGCGGCCGCCGCTCGCCGGGGCGAGGCCGCCCTGCGAGGGAGCCCGGCAGCTCATCCCGCGCCGCCCCTCGCCAAGCCGCGGCCGGCGCCGCCCCCCGTCGGCCCGCAGACCCTCGCCCTGCCGCCGGTCCTCGCCTCCGAGGTGAGGGGGACGATGGACGAGTGGGCCGCCGGCGGCAAGATGGCGCGGCTGTGGAAGGGGGACGCGACCCTTTGGTCGGGTCGCGACGAGGACCGGTGGGTGGGCTGGCTTCGGATCATCGACCAGCAGCGGGCGCGCCGCGAGGAGTTCGGCCGGGTGGCCGAGGACGTGCGCCTGGCCGGTTTCAGCGCCGTGGTGGTGCTGGGAATGGGTGGGTCGAGCCTCTGCCCCGACGTCTTCGCCCGCACCTTCGGCCGGCTGCCCGGTTTCCCGCAGCTCTGGGTGCTCGACTCGACGGTCCCGGCCCAGGTGCGGACCCTGGAGCGGCAGCTCGACCTCCGGCGCACGCTCTTCGTCGTGGCCTCCAAGTCCGGGACCACCATCGAGCCCTCGGTCTTCCTCGCCTACTTCCTCGAGCGGGTGAAGAGCCTCATGGGCTCGGAGGCGGGAAGCCGCTTCGTGGCCATCACCGACCCGGGAACCGAGCTCGACCGGCTGGCGCAGCGAGAGGGCTTCCGCAAGGTGTTCCACGGCGTCCCCAGCATCGGGGGGCGGTTCTCCGCCCTGTCGCACTTCGGGATGGTTCCGGCGGCCGCCATGGGCGTGAGCGTGCCCCGGCTGCTGGACCGGGCCGCGCTCATGGCGGACGCCTGCGGCGCGGACCGGCCCGACGCCGAGAACCCCGGTCTGGCCCTCGGGGTGACGCTGGCAGCGGCGGCCCGCGGAGGGCGGGACAAGCTCACGCTCGTCTGCTCGCCCCCCGTCTCGGCCCTGGGCGACTGGGTGGAGCAGCTCGTGGCCGAGTCCCTCGGAAAGCACGGCCTGGGCATCGTTCCGATCACGGGCGAGGCCCTGGGCCCGGCCCGTTCCTACGGGGCGGACCGCCTCTTCGTCTACGTGAGGCTCGCCTCGGCCCCCTCTGCCGAGCAGGACCGGGGAATGGCGGCGCTGGAGCGGGCCGGGTTGGCGACCGTCCGCATCGACCTCGCGGACCCGAACGACCTGGGGCAGGAGTTCTTCCGGTGGGAGGTGGCAACGGCGGTCGCGGCCGCGGTGCTGGGGGTGAACGCCTTCGACCAGCCGGACGTGGAGGCGGCCAAGGCGGCGGCGAGGCGAGTGACCTCGGCCTACGAGGAGTCGGGGCTCCTGCCACCCGAGTCCGCCGCCCTGGAGGCGGAGGGGCTGCGCGTCTTCGCCGACCCGGCGAACGCCCAGGAGCTCTCCGCGAAGGCGCGGGACCAGACGCCGAGCGGGTGGCTCAAGGCCCACCTGGCCCGGCTCGGCCCGGGGGACTACTTCGCGCTGAACGCCTTCCTGGAGATGAGCCCCGCAAACGGCGCCGCGCTCCAGGAGATGCGGGAGGCCGTCCGCCAGGCGACCCGGGCGGCCACCACCCTGGGATACGGTCCCCGCTTCCTCCACTCCACCGGACAGCTCCACAAGGGAGGTCCGAACACCGGCGTCTTCCTCCAGATCACCGCCGACGAGGCGGAGAGGCTGCCCATCCCCGGCCGCGGCTTCGACTTCGGGGTCCTCGTCCGCGCCCAGGCGCGCGGCGACTTCGACGTGCTCGCGGAGCGCGGCCGCCGCATCCTCCGCTTTCACCTGGGAGCGGACGTGAAGGCCGGCCTCGCCGCCGTCAAGCGGGTGCTCCTCAGGGCCGTCTAGGGGAGGGCGCCGGGCTCTCTAGGGCTCGAGTTCCGAGAGGATCTTCGGGTTCTGCTCCTCGACCGCGAGCAGGCTGTGGCACAGGGAGCAGTCCTGGGAGATCTCCTTGCCCGCGGCGTTCTTGTGCTCCCCGTCGTGGCAGCGGAAGCAACCGGGGGCCTGGTCGTGGCCGAGGAAGGTGGGGTAGGTACCCCAGGCGATCTTCATCGAGGGCCAGACGTTCCAGCAGTAGATGTTGCCGACGGAGGTGGCTGCCGCCTTCACCTTCGCCTCGCGGCCCGGGTAGGCAGCCGGGTCGAGCTTCCGGTAGAAGTCGACGAGCTGGGCCTCGATGCCCTGGCGGGCCGCCTCGTGGCTCGGGTAGGCCGCGGTGACGGCCTTGAGCGCCTCTCGCTTCACGAAGGGGAGCGACGCGTCGATGTGGCCGGAGAGGATCTCCTGGTCCAGCTCGCGCGCGGGCTGGCGGAAGAGGTGCGTGGGGCGGTTGTGGCAGTCGACGCAGTCCATGAGGCGCCAGGCCTCCGCCGGCGGGAGCGCGGCCGGCGTGTCCTTGGTGCGGTAGATCTCCGTGCGCCCCCCGGGGAAGGTGGCTTCCACCGTGGAGATGGTGGTGCGCGTGGGATCGGAGAGGTAGCGGACTTGCACGCCGGGGGCGACGTGCGCGTGGATCCCCCGGATCGGGCCGGAGGCGTTCTCGCCGCCGCCCACGTGCAGGAGGATCACCGTCTTCTTGGCGGTGTTCTTCTCGTCGTCCCCGTATTCCGTGAAGACGTGGAGGCGGTCCCCGGAGAACTTGGAGGGCCAGTGGCACTCCTCGCAGGTCTCGCGCGCGGGCCGGAGGTTGTGGATGGGGGTGGGGATGGGGCGCTGGTAGAGGTTGAAGGTGACGGAGATGAGCTGCCAGGCGCCGGACAGCTTCGACTTCACGAACCAGGACGCTCCCTCGCCGATGTGGCACTCCACGCAGGCGACGCGCGCGTGGGGAGAGCGCTGGTAGGCCGTGAACTCCGGGTCCATGACCTTGTGACAGGCCCCGCAGAAGGCCGGCGAGTCCATCACCTGGAGCCCCTTGTACCCGGCGAGCCCGAGGATGAGGATGTTCACCCCGGTGAGGACTGCGAAGGCGATGACCCGCGCCCGCGTGGTCCGGTCGTTCAGGTCCACGACCGGCAAGGGCGGTACCGCACCGCCCTGGGCTGCGGCGAGCCGCTCCCGGCGCCGGGCCATGAAGCTGCCGAGCGGGATGAGGAGGAGCCCGAGGACGAATACGCCGGGGAGGACGAGGAACGCGAAGATGCCGATGTAGGGGCTGCCCACGTAACCGGCCATGGCGAGCACGGCCAGCCCCAGGATGATGGTGCCAGACACGGCGGCCAGGGAGGCGCCCATCATCCCCAGCGTGGTCTTCGGGATCGTCGGAGTGTGCTTCATCTCTTTCCTAGGTGGTTGAGGGGAACTGCCGAGTGGCGGGTAGTTTCGCCTGTCGCGCGGGGGCCCGACAAGGCCAATTGCGTCAGCCGAGCGTGCGAGTCCTTCACCTGTGGCGCCTGGCCGGCGGCCCCCCGGCTGGCGTCCTCCCGGCCGCTCCCGGGGCGGCGATGGCGCCGCCCGCCGCTTCCAAGGGAGACGGGCCGCGCGCTCGAGGAGGCGGACCGCGATGGCGGGCCCGGGAGCGCGCATCGCCGGAGGAACGCCTTTTCGCGCTCGCCGGACCATACCCCGGGGTGGGCGAGAGCCCCGGGAACGGGCAGCTGGCGAGCCGGGCGACATCCCCCGATCGGGCACGGGAGGGCGCGATGGGGCGGGCGGCGACGGCGTCGCGCTAGCATGGCGTCGCGAAGGTGCGGGCTCGCCCTCGGGAAGAAGGTCCCCGCTCACCGGGAGGGAAGACCATGATCGCGGCGCTGATTCTCGCGGGCGGAAACTCCACGCGCATGGGAGAACCGAAGGCGCTGCTCCCGTTCCCCGACCTGCCCCTCGTCTCCGCCCAGTGGCTCGCCCTTCGCTCCGCCGGACTCGACCCTCTGCGCATCGTCGTCGGCCGGGACGCGGATCGCGTCACCGCCTCTTCCGGGCTCGCCCGCGAGAACTTCGTGCGCAACCGGGCGCGCGGGGCGTCCCCTTTTTCGTCCCTGCAGGCGGGGTTGACCGCCCTCCTCGCCGCCGACGAGTGGCCCGCGGTGCTCGTCCAGCCGGTGGACGCCCTGCCGCCCCATCCCGCGCTCGTGGTGGCGCTCGCCCAGAGGTTCCTGCAGGCAGGCCTTCTGGCCGTGGTGCCGGCCCACCGCGGGCGGGGCGGCCACCCCGTCCTCCTCGCCCGGGAGGTGGCGGAGGAGACGCTCGATCTCGACCCCCGCTCCGCTCGCCTCGACGAGGTCTTGCACCGGCTCGAGGCGAGCGGGATGGCCGAGCGCATGGAGGCCTACAGCGACGACGTCCTGTGGAACCTGAACCGCCCGCGCGACTACCGGCGCGCGCTGCGAAGCCTCGGGAAGAAGAGGCCCCGCCGGTCAGCGAGGGGCGCCAGGACCCGGTCCCGGCTCGGGCCGGGGCGATGAGGAGCGCGCGGGGAGGCTCCTCCGGCGCACCGCCGGCCGCGCCGCTCGCCGCAGGGCCGGGAGGAATCGCGCTGGCCGCCGGCCTTCTTCTCCTCGCCATCGCTCTCGCCGCCACCGCCGGCGCGCTCCGGCCGCCGGCTCCTCGTCCCGCGAACGCGGAACCCTCCCAGTTCTCGGCGGTGCGCGCCCTCGGCGAGCTCGCCGGGCTCGAGCAGGCGGCGGGCGGTCCTCACCCGGTGGGGTCCGCCGCGAACCGCCGGGTGCGAGAGTGGATCCTGGGCGAGCTCCGGGCGCTCCGGCTCTCCCCGCGAGTCCGCGAGTCGTTCGCCTGCGGCCGCTACCGGGCTTGCGCCCCGGTGGCGAACGTGGTCGTCCGCGTCCCCGGGCGCTCGCCGCTCCGGCCGGTGCTGCTCGTCGCTCACTACGACTCGGTTCCGGCCGGGCCGGGGGCGGCCGACGACGGATCGGGCGTCGCCATCGCCCTCGAGGTCGCTCGGGCACTCGGTGCCGCCCCGGCGGAGCGCGATGTCGTCCTCCTCTTGGACGACGGGGAGGAAATCGGCCTCGCCGGGGCGGAGGCGTTCCTCACCGATCCGGTCGCCCGGGAGGTGGGAGCGGTCGTGAACCTCGAGGCGCGGGGGACGGAGGGCCCGAGCCTCTTCTTCGAGACCACGGGGCCGAGCGCCTTCGTGGCGGGCCTGCTCGGGCAGGGGACCCGGATGGCGCTCGCGAACTCGCTCTTCCCGGCCGCCTACGAGCTCCTGCCGAACGACACGGACCTCACCGTGCTCCGGCGCCTCCACGTGCCCGGCGCCAATCTCGCCTTCGTGGGGGGCGCCGTTCGCTACCACACGCCGGGAGACGACCTCGCTCACCTCGACCCCGGAAGCGTCCAGCACCAGGGCGAGAACGCGCTCGCCCTCGTCCGCTCCTTCGCGGCCTCGGACCTCGAGCGCCCGCCGCCGGGGGAGGCCGTCTACTTCGACCTCCTCGGGCGCGCCCTCCTCCGCGTGCCGCGGCGCGGGGCCCTTCCGCTCTCGCTCCTGGCCCTGGCCTGCGCCATCGCCGGGGTGGCCGGCGCGTTCCGCCAGGGGAGGGCCTCGCCGGGCTCCGTAGCCCTGGGCACGGCCGCGCTCCCCCTCGGGCTCGCGGCCGCCTGCGGAGTCGGGATCCTCGCCGGTCGAGCCCTCGGGCTCCCCCCGCTCGGGCGCCCGTGGGTGGCCGATCCGGCCGCGCTCGTCGGGTCCTTCTTCCTCGGCGGCTTGGCGGCTGGGAGCCTCCCGGCCGCGCTTCTCGCGGGCCGGGCCGGGGTCGAGGGCGTCCGGCTCGGCGTCGCCCTCGGCCTCTCCCTCCTCGCGGTCCCCTGCGCCGTCCTCTGGCCGGGCGGCTCCCACCTCCTCTTTGTGCCGGCGCTCGCCGCCGCCGCGCTCGGCCTCGCCGGAGGGCGCTTGGGGTCCCGGTTCGCCCGGGGCGCCGACGCCGCGGCTGCCGCCGCCTCCTCCCTCGTGCTCTTTCCCACCGCCTGGCTCCTCTACCCGGCCCTGGGGCAGGTGGCGGGTCCGCTCGTCGCCGCCTGCGTGGCGACGGCCGTCATGCCGCTCGCCCCTGGGTTGGCGGACCTTCCGCGGCGCGCCCGGGTGGCCGCGGTCGCTGCGCCCGCGCTCCTCGCCGCGTGCCTCGCCTCCCTGGCCCGGCTCGAGCCCGCCGCCGACGCCGAGAGCCCCGCGCACATCGTCCTCTCCTTCCGCGAGGAGGCGGGGCTCGCCACCGCGCGGCTCTCCGCCTCCTCGGACCTGGGCCGCCTTCCGCCTCGGGTTCGCGCGGAGGGCGGCTTTGGGGCGAGCCCGGGGCCGCCCTCCGGATTCGGACCCCGGTTCCCGTCCTTCGAGGCCGAGGTCGGCGCCCTCGGATTCCCCGGCCCGGAGCTCGCTCGGGAGGCGATCGAGGACACGGGGGAACACCTCGTGTTCCGGGGCCGCCTCCGATCCCTCCGGGGAGCGCCGGAGGCGCTGGTCGCCGTCCCACCGGGAGTGGCGGTCGAGTCCTTCGCCTTTGACGGGGTGGCCGTACCCCCGCCCCGGGAGCGCCTGGTCCGCCTTTTCGGGGGGTGGGCCGTGTACCGGCGCCTCGCGCTCCCGGCAGAGGGAGCCGAGGTGGAGATGGCGATCGCCGGACCCGGGCCGATCTCCGTGGAGATCGCCGACGCATCGCCGGGGCTCCCGCCCGAGTGGGCCAAGCTCGCCGCGGCGCGATCGGAAGTCGCCACTCCCGCCCAGCTCGGAGACGTCACCATGGTCACCCGCGCCGTGCGCCTGCGGGCCGAGTCGCGAGGGACCGGCCTCGGACGGGAGGGCAGTCGCGGCTTATAATCGCCGCCCGCGGGGGCCCGCCCCCGGGAAGAGAAGCTCATGCATGTCCTGGTGGCAGGCGCAGGCTGGCTGGGCGCGTCCCTGGCCCGCGCTCTCGTTGCGAGAGGGGATCGCGTCACCGCGGTCCGGCGCGACCCGGCCCGCGCCGCGCTCCTCGCCGGCTTGGGGGCGAAGCCCCTCGCCCTCGACCTCTCGGACCCGGCCTCGGCGGATCGCCTGCCGCGGGACGTCCAAGCGGTGGTCGCTTGCCAGGCCGCGGAGGGGGAGGGCGTCGAGGCCTACCGGCGGGCCTACCTGGACGCGAACCGGATCCTGCTCGAAGGCGCCCGCCGCCTCGGGGTCCGCACCTTCGTCTACACCGGGTCGACGGGCGTCTTCGGCCAGAGGGACGGAAGCGACGTCTACGAGGCGAGCGCCCCGGCGCCGGTGGGCGCGGCGAGCGAGGTGCTCGCCGAGGCGGAGGCGCTGGTGCTCGGGCAGGACGCCGTCCCGGCCTCGGTCCTGAGGCTCTCCGGTCTCTACGGGCCCGAGCGGTGCTGGCCGGTCCTGCGCGTGCAGAGCGGGCGGCTCTGCCTCGGGCCCGGGGATGACGCCTGGATGAACTTCTGCCACCGGGAGGACGCGGTGGCGGCCGTCTCGGCCGTCCTCGACCGCGGCCAACCGGGCCGCGTCTACCACGCGAGCGACGCCCATCCGGCCAGGCGCCGCGAGGTGGTGGAATGGGTGGCGGCCCGGCTCGGCGTTCCGGCGCCGCGGCGCGGCCCCGAGGCTGCGACCCCGCCCGGCCCGAGCCGCCGCGTTCACGCCGAGAAGACGAGAGAGGAGCTCGGCCTTTCCCTGCGCTTCCCTTCGTACCGGGAAGGAGTCGAGGCGGAGCTGGCGCTCGCGCCGCCGCCCCCGGTGCGCGCGTGACCGCGGCGCGCCGGGCGGTGGCTTTTGCCAGGGGTGCGCTCTCCTTTCTCCGGGTGTCGCTGCTCGGCTTGCTCGGGCTCGGGGCCGGGTTTCTCCTGCTCGCCTTCCTCCTCGCGGCCATCTCGGAGCGGCACGATGTCTGCGCCTGCGGCGACGGGAGTCACCCCTCCGGGTGGGCCTGGGGCCTGTCGTCCCCCGCCGCTCACTGCTCCTCCCTCTGCGCCGGCCACGGGGGTGGCGAGGCGCTGCCCTTGCTCCCGGCGCGGCCTTCGGGCCGCTGACCCTGGACCTCAGGGCCTGGGGTGGCTCGTCCGCTGGGCCACGCCGCCCGAGCCGAACAGCTGCCTGAGCCCTCGGACC
>Ga0335078_10003036_pt1 | contig 25101 bp, 18 predicted proteins | sample Lox_Sample_32_FD_206711 | JGI IMG/M metagenome (GOLD analysis project Ga0335078, IMG submission 206711) | Soil microbial communities from Loxahatchee National Wildlife Refuge, Florida, United States - Lox_Sample_3.2 | ecosystem: Environmental > Terrestrial > Soil > Wetlands | place: USA... | reverse complement strand
CATCAGTCGCCCTCGCGAACTTCTTCTTATTAGTCTGCAACGTGACTTTCCGGAAAACGGACTGTTCGGCCGCGAACTTGCCCGCCTTGACAAACCCACCAATCGCTAAGTCCTTGCAAAGGTGGGTGGTTCATCAGAAATTTACCGTGTTGTAACCTTGCCTTAACATTCCGCCGCTAGAACGGGTTCTTGACCCACGAGAAATGACCCACAGCAAATCTTATCCAGGAGGATTCATCGAGTGATCCGACGAATCATGCTGCTGCTTGCAGTTCTGGCATTGTCGGTGCCCGCGTTTTGTCAAACTACATTGAATGGAGCCGGCGCGACTTTTCCTTATCCCATGTACTCCAAGTGGTTCAGCGATTACAACAAGCTCCATCCTGATATTCAGATTAACTATCAATCGATCGGCAGTGGCGGAGGCATCCGCCAGGTTCTGAACGGTACGGTCGATTTTGGCGCCAGCGACGGACCGATGTCCGACGAACAATTGAGCCAGGCCAAGTTCAAAATTCTTCACATTCCCACGGTGCTCGGAGCCGCCGTTCCGGCGTACAACGTTCCTGGCGTTCCCGGGGAGATCAAATTCACTCCCGAAGTGCTGGCCAACATTTTCCTCGGCAAAATCACCAGCTGGAACGACCCAGCGCTGGTGAAATCAAATCCGGGAGTGAATTTCCCCAATCAGTCCATCATCGTCGTGCACCGGTCCGACGGCAGCGGCACGAGCTACATCTGGACCGATTACCTCTCAAAAGTCAGTTCCGAGTGGCAGTCCAGCGTAGGCAAGGGCACCTCAGTCAAATGGCCGGTTGGTATCGGCGGAAAAGGTAACGAGGGAGTTGCCGGCCAGATTCGACAATTGCCGGGATCGATCGGGTACATTGAGCTGATCTATGCCCTGCAGAACAACATTTCCTTTGGGTCTGTTCAGAATTCGGCCGGGAATTTTGTCAAAGCATCCTTGGCCGGGGTTACAGAAGCCGCCGGGTCGGTAAAGAGTATGCCGGCCGACTTTCGAGTCTCCATCACCAATGCGCCAGGAAGGAATACCTATCCGATATCAAGCTTCACCTGGCTGCTGATTCCGGTGCCTCCGAAGGATCCGAATAAGGGGAAGATTTTAGTCGACTTCCTGAACTGGATGGTCACCGACGGACAAAAATCAACAGCGCAACTAAGCTATGCGCCGTTGCCGGAGAATGTCGCAGAGAAAGTTAAGGCGGCGATTAAGCAGATTCACTAATAATTTCCCGGAGCCCGCGACCGGGGAAGGACAAGTTCGGGAAGGGAAGTACGCGGTCATAAGAAAGCAAACATTTGCATGTCTTGCGAGACGCCGCCATTCGGGCGGCGTCTTTTCTTTTTGAAAAATCACTGATTTGAAACGAAAGTCGCCTGCGCCCAGACTGGCAGAAGAAGTGCATGATTGTCTATGTTGTCTAGTAATATAATGGACATTATGTAGACAGTGGATTTAGAATTGGTGGCGGCTGGCTTAGGCGATTCTGTTCCGCTTTTCCGTTCCACCTGCCGACGAAAATGACAGAAACCTTCCATCAACTTAATGAATTTGTCTCGTTTCTCCCCCGTGCGTTTGCGATCAACGATCTCAAAAGGAGAAGGCTGCAATTCTTATGAAACCGCTTCGACATCTGCTCGTTTCAATCCTCGTCCCGGCCGCGCTGACTGTGGCGACCTGGGCCCAAACCAATAGCCAGCCAACGTCCCAGCCGCAGACTTCCGTTTCAGCCGCGGATATTCAGGCACTCAAAGAGGGTTTGGCCGCGGCGCTTAAGCAGATCCATGAGTTGCAAAACGATCTGCGCAGCCGTGATCAAGCGGTGCAGCAAGCCCAAACCACAGCGGCCGACGCGGCTGCCAAAGCTCAAGCAGCTCAGCTTCAAGCAGCGCAGCAAAGCGAAACTGTAGGCGAGCTGCGGGATGACATGGCCAGCCTCAAGTCGGTGAGCACCTCTGGTCTGAACAGTCTGAAATTGCAAAATGCCGTGCTCAACCTTGAGCAGCCAACATCGGCTCCATCTGAGCAGACCGAAGTGCTCAATAAGCAGATGGAAAGCCCCATCACGCTTCGCTTCCGCGGAATCAACATTACGCCGGGGGGATACGCGGAAGGAGCCTTTGTATGGCGTTCGCGTGCATTGGGTGCCGACCTGCCGACGCCTTTTAACAATTTGACCATGCCCGGCGCTACACAAAGTCGGTTGTCGGAGTTCTTCGGTTCCGGACGCCAGTCGAAAATCACCACATTTGTCGAAGGCCGCCTGAAAAATGTCGATCTGTCCAGCTATGTCTCAGCTGATTTCCTTTCTGCTGGTGTCACTTCGACGTCGAATCAGACCAATAGCTATACCCTCCGCCTCAGGCAAGCATGGGGCCAGGCGAAGTTCAACAATGGATTTAGCTTCCTTGCCGGCCAGTCGTGGAGTCTTGTCACCGAGGATGCGAAGGGAATTGCTCCGGATGATGATATGGGCAAAACCAATGATGTTCGACCGAAGACGATCGACCCGTCGTACAACGTAGGCTTTGTTTTTGCTCGCCAGTTCGGACTTCGCCTCACCAAGAGCTTTGGCGACAAGGTCTCTTTTGCGGTTGCGGCCGAAAACCCGCAGGCCACGGTTACCAGCCATGGCAACGTAAACAATTACGTTCTTCTGCAGACAGGAGCCAGCAACAGCTACAACACCACGGCTACGTATGGCTTTAATCCTTCTCCGGATATTATCGCGAAGGTCGCGTTTGATCCTGGATTCGGCCACTATGAAATCTTTGGTCTGACGGACCGCTTCACCGACCGCGTCTTTCCATGCGGCGGCGTATCGGCAACGACTCTTTGCGGTGGCACCACCACGGCTGGCCCGAACGCGCTTGGTGCGCGCAATACTTCAAAGCAAGGCGGCGCCATCGGGGTGAGCGGCCGGTGGCTCTTCGCCAAGCGTGTCACCTTCGGGGTGAAAGGTGTTGAAGGAAGCGGCGTGGGCCGCTACGGTCCGGGCGCGCTGCCGGACGCCTCGATCAATCCCGACGGCAGCATCCACCTTGTGAAGAACCTTCTGGGCTTAGGCACGCTGGAACTGCATGTCACCAAGAAACTGGATCTCCTCAGCTACGGTGGAGTCGAGTACGCCGCTCGCACGTGGGCTCTCGACAGCACGAATTTCACCACGCCCACACCCATCGGCTACGGCGCACCCGGCTTTAACAATACCGGTTGTTACACTGAGTCGGTTCCCGGCACGAGCACCTTCGTATCGGGACCGGTGCCCGGTAGTCTGGCCCATTGCACTGCCGACACCCGCGCTGTCATTGAAGGAACCGTTGGCTTCTGGTACCGCTTCTACAGCGGGCCGAGAGGCAGCTTCCGCTATGGCACTCAGGTCTCGTACGTGACGCGCGATACGTGGTCGGGCTCTGGCGGTTTGCCCGCCGGGAGTGCCGGCCGCTCCCCGAACGGAGTCGACACCATGGTATTCAGCTCGTTCCGGTATTACCTGCCGTAACCGGGACAAAGACCGCGGCTGCAACCCGAGCCCGGTCAGTGCCTCGCGGTCGTTTAGAAAAGTTCCACTTGAGGCGCCGACTCGATCGGCGCCTTTTTTGTCTTGCTATACTTATTCCAGTCAGATGTGGGCCCAACGCGGGATTCGCCTCGTCCGGCCTTGCCACAAAACAGTCAGCCCCGGAACGCTCGTCCTGGTCCAGCGCTAAGAATTCCCCGAGAGATCGGAATAGCCTTATGCTCCGTGAGCCAGCCCATCACGCTCTTTTTCTGAACCGCGAAGAATCGTGGCTGGAATTCGATTCCCGAGTTTTGGAGGAAGCCTCCGATCCTGCCAACCCACTGCTGGAGCGGGTGAAGTTTCTGGCCATCACCGCCAGCAATCTCGACGAATTCTTCGAAATCCGCGTCGGCGGACTTCTCCAGCAACTGGAAGACGGGCTTAACTCGACCACTCCAGATGGGCTGACCATGGCCAAAGAACGGGAACTCATCAATCGCGCAACCCATGAATTCGTCGATGCCCAGTATTCTTGCTGGAATAATCAGCTTCGCCCGGCCTTGGCCGAGCACGGCATTCGGGTGCTCGATATTGAAGAGTTGGATGGGCCCGCGCACGCTTTCGTTGACGACTATTGTGAGCGCGAACTCGATCCCTTGTTGACTCCGGTTACTGTCGATCCCGCCCACCCCTTCCCGCGGGTTATCAATAAGGCCCTCTGCGTGGCGTTGTTGTTGCGGCGTCGCCGCCGGTCCTCTCTGACGTACACCGGTGTAATCACTGTTCCAAGAGCCCTGCCGCGGCTCATCCGGCTGCCCTCGAACGGAACGGTAGATTTGATTTTTCTTGCTGATCTCGTCGTATACCACGCGGCGCGCATGTATAAGGGCTACGATATTGTTTCTTCTGCGGCGTTTCGCGTCACGCGCAACAGCAATCTCTACTTGCAGGAGGAAGAATCACGAAACCTGCTCGAGTTGGTGAGGACCGAGCTGCACAATCGCCGCAAAGGCGACGCCGTTCGAATGGAGATCGAGTCCTCCGCTGATCCCGAGATCATTGAGCGACTACGCACCGTCTTCGAATTGGATCGTTGGCAAATCTTCCGCGTCGACGGGCCGGTTAACCTGTCGCGGCTGCTCAATCTATTTGAGGAAGCAAATCGGCCAGATTTGAAGTTTCTGCCTTTTGCGCCGCGCGAGTTGCGTCTTACCGCTAAATCGCACGACCTGTTTGAGGAGCTGCGGCGTCAAGATGTTCTGCTGCATCATCCTTTTGACTCTTACGATGCCGTTGTCTCGTTTATCCGGTCCGCCGCCGAAGATGACAGCGTGCTGTCGATAAAACAGACGCTCTATCGAACCAGTGAACACTCACTGATCGTTCCCGCACTAATTGCCGCTGCCGCCCGCAAGGAGGTCACGGCAGTGGTCGAATTGAAGGCCCGCTTTGATGAGGCATCGAATATTCGCTGGGCCCGCGATTTGGAAGACGCCGGGGTGCAGGTCTTTCACGGTTTGGTCGGCCTCAAGACCCACTGCAAGCTTTCATTGCTGGTACGCCGCGATCCGGATGGGGTTATAAGACGCTATGCACACCTCGGCACGGGGAACTACAACGCGGCGACGGCCAGAATCTATACCGATCTCAGTCTGCTCACCGCGGACCCAAATATAACCCGTGCCGTTCACGACGTTTTCAGTTTCTTGACGGCGTACGCGGAAAATCCCAGCTATGAACCGCTGATGGTTGCACCCCTCGATCTGGCGGAGAAGTGCATATCATTGATCGAGCGCGAGGCCGATCACGCTCGAGAGCGCCGTCCTGCACGCATCGTGGCTAAGATGAATTCCCTCATGGACACCGACATCATCCAGGCTCTCTATCGGGCGTCCCAGTCGGGGGTGCCAATTGATCTGATCGTGCGTGGAATTTGCACACTACGGCCGGGCATTCGGGGCGTGAGCGACCGGATTCGCGTGCGTAGTATCGTGGGACGCTTCCTCGAACACAGCCGCATCTTTTACTTCGACAATGGCGGGGAGCCTGAAGTCTTCTTAGGCAGCGCCGACTGGATGCCTCGCAACCTCCACGAGCGGGTCGAGGTGCTCTTTCCCGTGAGAAGTTCGACTCTCCGCGATCGCGTGATCCATGAGATTCTGGCAGCCTACCTGGCTGACACTGCAAAAGCGCGATGGCTTCAGAAAGACGGCAAATATTTGCGTGCTGGCCGAGTCGGGCAAGCCGGCTCGAAAACATCCCGCGCGAAGGCCCACTTTAGCGCGCAGAATTTCCTCATCCAGGTAGCAGAAGGTCAGTCTTCGCCAGATCAGATCCCGCTGCCGCCAGAGCGGCGTCGCTCGCCGCAGCCTCTGTTCCAAAAGCATTAGAATATAGCAATGTTTGTCTACTTCTTGCGCCACGCCAGCGCTGGCCAACATCTGCTCAACGCCAAGAAGGATGAAAAGCGGGGCCTCGATAAAGATGGAATCGAGCAATGCGGCTACATTGGAAGGGCCTTGTCCGCGCTTGGCGTACAAGTGGATGTCATCATCTCCAGCCCGCTAAAGCGTTCCACTCAAACCGCCGCGCTCGTTGGCAACGAATTAGGACATGAGGGCAAGCTGATCACCGACAATGCCTTGCGACCTGAGGCCCTCTTTTCTGATTTTCAAAAGCTCTTGGAAAAGTATGCTCGCCAGGATTCCATTCTCCTGGTTGGTCACAATCCCAATCTCCGTGACTTTCTTGGGCGTGTGATCAGCGACACTGGTACGGAAGCCGTGGTTGAGCTTAAGAAGGGTGCCGTTGCTAAGGTGGAAATGCGGCGCAGCGCGGGCTCTTTAAGCTGGTGCATTACTCCACGCATTCTGCGGACGCTTCACGCTGCTGCCACCGAGAGTTCACGTCCGAAAACTTCTCGAAAGTAGTTGCCGTCTTTTTCGATCGCCCACACCTCCAGGTCCAGGCGGGCACTGCCTCGCGCCGCAAGCTTCACCGAAACCTTCCCGTTGCGCGCCGAAACCGCAATCCGGCCAACCGACTGACTTCGGTTCATATGAATATTCCGCGCGATCCGCAGGAGCATCGACGCTCTTTTAACCGCTTCTCGCTCCTCCGGGCTCAAAGCGCTCATCGGTCCATCGTCAGGAGTCGGGCGAGATTTCCCGAGATAGCGCGCAATTGAAGCAATGATGCGCCGCTGCCCCGGCGTGTATCCCAGAATTTCAGAGTTCGAAATGATGTAGTACGTATGGCGGTGGTGACCGGCCCGATTGACGTAGTCTCCTACCTCATAAAGTAGTGCCGCTGCCGAAAGCCATTCGCGATACTCCGGCGGCAACTGGTGGACAGACTTTAATGCCGAAAAAAGCTGCAACGACGCATTGCGAACTTGCAACGCATGGTGCGCGTCCACGTGATAACGCTCCACCGCCCGTTGCAGAGACTCCCACCGTTCCGATTCCACCGCTCGCCCGGAACGAGTGCTGCGGTCGTATTCCGCAGCCATCTGCGCCAGGATTCCATCGCGCAGCCCCAGTGCGGAATAACGGAAACCCGCAAGATGGCAACGCTCCAACAATTGGGCATAAACAACTGCGCCTGCACAAATGATCTCTGCCCGACGAGGGCCAATGCCCGGTATTTTTTGCCGTTGCTCCAAAGTCATGCGCGTGATCTGTTTCACGATCGCACGCATCATCTCCCGGGTCACAATCCCATTTGTGCGCTGCCGCTTCGGCCGGCTGAACTTGGACCTCCCCGGCTTGGGATGAGAAAGATGGCTCGCCATGCTCAACAGAGCGGCGGCTGTTCCGGAAGTCGCAATCACAGTGCCCACCCGTGCCGACCGAATCCGATCCTGAATGCGGGCCACGCCCCGTCCCACGTAACCCTCCAGCTGTTTCAATTCATCCTTTCGCGGCGGATCATGCCTCAGGAATTCACCAGTCAGTCGCACCGCGCCAAGCGATAAACTCACGGTGTCCCGAATCTGTCCCCGTCGCGACAGCGTAAGTTCGCAACTGCCGCCCCCAAGATCAACCAGCAGAACATTTCGCACACCAAGCCGCCCGCTGGACACAAGGCCGAGGTGGATCAAGCGAGCTTCTTCTAGTCCTGAAATAACTTCGACGGTCCACCCCGTTCGTGTGCGCACCCAATCGAGAAAAGCTTGCGAGTTCCGCGCTTCACGCAGCGCAGCCGTCGCGACCACCCGGACCGCATCCGTGCCGCACTCCTGCGTCGCGCGATGAAACCTGCGCAAGACTCGCACCGTTTCCGACATGGCTTCTGGCGACAGCAGTCCCGCGGTGAAAACGTCCTCGCCGAGTCGCGTTACCTCGCGATCCTCATGTAATTCTTTCAACCGTCCGTTTTGCAAACGGGCGATCTTCAAGCGAACCGAGTTAGATCCGATGTCGATGGCAGCGAACGTGGGCATGGGGAAGAACGATCAGTATTCACGCAATCAATGGCGGCACGCAACCCCGTTTTCATTTTTCGGACCGCGAGTGTCGAGGCCCCCTGAGCGACGGGGTTTTAGTCGGAGCCATTTTTAACGGATTTGTAACAAGCCTCTGCTAGTGTCAAACAGAATGTCGAATCAAGCCCTGCCCCGGCCGCGCATTAACGCTCCCGAACCGGAGCCGGGCGCAAAGGCCGCTCTGAAAATCGAGACCAACGCCGCCCCGCTTCTGCAAGGAAAAGTCAGTGAGTTGCCCGACCAGCTTTTTGGTTGGGCGATGCGGCTCTGCGGCTTGGCGGTGATTGTCCTTCTTGGACTCATCGTCTATGAGCTGGTCCTGGGCTCGCAGCTCTCCTGGCATGCCTTTGGCTGGAAGTTCTTTGGTCTTTCTGATTGGAATCCCGTCGAAGATCAATACGGGGCGCTGCCTTTCATTTATGGCACTCTCGTTTCTTCCCTTATTGCACTGATTATTGCGGTGCCGCTGGCAGTCGGCGTTGCTGTTTTCATTACTGAGATGTGCCCTATCGGACTTCGTGGCATTCTTTCATTCACCACCGAATTACTGGCCGCGATTCCCAGCGTTATCTATGGCATCTGGGCCATGTTCATTCTGGTCCCGCTTCTGCGCACGTATGTTCAGCCTTTTCTTGGCAAGACTCTCGGCTGGACCGGCCTTTTCACAGGTCCGGCATACGGATACAGCATGTTGGCTGCGGGCATCGTTCTGGCCATCATGATTATTCCCATCATCTCTTCGATCACGCGCGAAGTGATGACGGTCGTTCCCCAACATCAGCGCGAAGCCGTGCTGGCACTCGGTGCTACCCGCTGGGAAATGATCAGGATCGGCGTTTTGCGGAACGCGCGGGCTGGCATCGTGGGCGCAGTCATTCTCGGCCTGGGCCGCGCGCTTGGCGAGACCATGGCCGTCACCATGGTGATCGGCAACCGTCCTGAGATCGCGAAGTCTTTGTTTGCCCTCGGATATTCAATGGCCAGCGTTCTCGCCAACGAATTTTCCGAAGCTACCGGCGATCTCTACTTATCGGCATTGATCGAGATCGGCCTGGCGTTGTTCCTGGTCACGATCGTTGTGAACGCGCTAGCGCGCGTCATGGTTTGGAGTGTTACTCGGGGTCAGCCGGCGAAAAGCGTTGCCTGATACAAAACCCAATTCGACACCCACAGTGTTGCCGCCGATCAGTTGGCATCGCCGCGCTACGGATCACTTGATGACCGGTGTCTCCGTGCTTACCGTCGTCATCGTGCTCGCGCCGCTCTTTGCTATCTTCGCTTATCTTTTAATCAAGGGAATCGGTTCCCTCAACATCGCTTTCCTCACGCAAACTCCGAAACCCGTGGGCGAACCGGGAGGGGGAATGGCGAACGCTATTGCAGGCTCCGCCGTCATCCTTGCCATCGCCAGCATCCTGGGTGTGCCTTTTGGAATCGGTGCTGGAGTTTTTCTCGCCGAATACGGGCGCAATCGCTACGGGGACGCGGTTCGCTTTGTTTCCGACGTTCTGAACGGCGTTCCGTCCATCGTCATCGGAATCGTGGCCTATGGTCTCGTGGTTGTTCGCCAGAAGCATTTCTCCGCTCTTGCAGGTGGCGTCGCGCTGGCGATCATGATGATTCCCACCATCGCGCGCACCACCGAACAGATGCTGCTCCTCGTCCCTCAGGCGATTCGCGAAGCAGCCTACGGGTTGGGAGTCTCCCGCTGGCGAACCACGCTCTCGATAACTTTGCGCACCGCAACCTCAGGAATTATCACCGGAGTCATGCTGGCTTTTGCTCGGGTCGCGGGAGAGACGGCGCCGCTGCTGTTCACAGCCTTCGGCAATCAGTTCTGGAATTGGGATATCCGTCAGCCAACGGCCGCGTTATCTCTACAGATCTATACTTACGCTCTTTCGCCCTTCGACGATTGGCATCGCCAGGCTTGGGCAGGTTCGCTAGTATTGATTGTGCTTATCGTAAGTGCGGTCGCGGCCGTCCGTATCGTTGTACGGCACGGAAGATTGGCAGGAGCTTAACGAGTTATGGGGGTCGGAATCACCGTCGAGCGTCTGAATGCCTTCTACGGCAAAACCCAGGCCTTGTTCGACATCAATCTCTCGGTCGTTGCTAATCACGCTACGGCGCTCATCGGACCCTCGGGTTGCGGCAAATCCACTTTCATTCGTTGCCTGAACCGCATGCACGAGACGATTCCCGATGCTTACGTCGAAGGTAAGGTTCAAATCGGCGATTTCAGCGTATATAACGGTACGTCTGCCACGCAGCTGCGCCGCCGCGTCGGAATGGTCTTTCAGAAACCCAACCCTTTCCCCACAATGTCCATCTATGAGAATGTGGCAGCCGGGTTGAAGCTGAATGGCTTTCGCAGTCGCAAGAAGCTCGATGAGATTGTTGAGAAATCGCTGCGCGGTTCGGCCCTCTTCGACGAAGTGAAAGACTCCATGCACAAAAAGTCGGGTGCGAGTCTTTCCGGAGGTCAGCAGCAACGACTGTGCATCGCGCGTGCTCTCGCCGTTCAACCCGAAGTTTTATTGATGGATGAGCCTTGCTCGGCTCTCGACCCGATCTCAACCGGTAAGATCGAAGAACTCATCTTCCAGCTGAAAGAGCAGTACACGATCGTAATTGTGACGCATAATATGCAGCAGGCAGCGCGAGTCGCCGAATTTACGGGGTTTTTCCTGCTCGGCAAGCTGATCGAATTTGATAAAACTGAAAAAGTATTCACGAATCCCTCCGACAAACGAACGGAAGATTACGTGACCGGCAGATTCGGATAAGAAAGGTTGCGGCGAAATGCGCACTCGCTTTCAACAGGAAATGGAAGAGCTCCGCGAGAAGCTGCTCCGCATGGGCGGTCTCGCGGAACTGGCGGTGGATCGCGCCTGCCAGGCCTACACTGAGCGCGATCTCACGCGTTGCCAGCTCGTCCTCGAAAACGAGAGCCTCATCAACGCGGCTGAGCGCGAAATCGATGAACTCGCCTTTGACATTCTCGCCACTCAGCAACCCGCCGCCGTTGATTTGCGCTTCATTCTGGCGGTCACGAAGATCAATGCCGACCTCGAACGCGTTGGCGATCAGGCTGTGAACATCGCCGAACGTGTCATGGACCTCATCGAACTGCCCGCCGTCGATTTGCCTGTCGACATCCCACGCATGGCCACTGCGGTCAGCGCCATGGTCCGGCGCGCGCTGGAATCATTTGTCGAGGGTAAGGCCGAACTCGCTCAAGCTGTACTCGAGATGGACCACGTGGTCGATCGCATGCGCGACGAAGCTTTCATTGTGCTGGTGCGTACGATGAACGAGCGCCCCGAAGCCACGCAACAAGCTCTCGATGCGCTCTTGGTAGCTCGGAATCTGGAGCGCGTTGCCGACCACGCGACGAACATAGCGGAAGACGTGATCTTCTGGGTGCTGGGCGCTGATGTTCGCCATCATGCGCAAGCGGCTTCCGCTGCTCCGCGTCCGGAAGCTACCGGCACCGCCGGCTCCTGATTCAATCGTCACGGCAAATAGCTCCCCTCCGGGGTCCAACTTGTCCTCCTGCGTTACACTATCGAAGCGCGGAGAAGGAAGCTCTGGCACCTTCGCTTCGCGACCCACACTCCACCTTCATGAGCCACAAATTCCGCGTCTTTGCCACTTGCGACATCGGGAGCGCTCTCGACATCCTTCGCGACAAGGGCTACGAACTAGAGGTTTATTCCAATCCCGAAGCGCCGCCGAAGAGTCTGATCATTCAAAAAGTAAAGTCCGGCATTGACGGTCTCGTTACTACGTTGCGCGACCCGATCGACGCGGAAGTGTTTGCCTCCGGCGCCGGAACGCTCAAAGTCGTGGCCCAACTCGCCGTCGGTTTTGACAACATCAACCGCGCCGATGCCAATCGCTACAAAATTCCATTTACGCACACCGCAGACGTTCTGACCGAAGCGACCGCCGAGTTTGCCTTCTTTCTCATGGGAGCGCTCGCAAGAAAGCTCTGGCCTGCCGAGCACCTGACTCGCGAAAATCGATGGGGTTATTGGCATCCTTATCTTCCGTTTCTGGGCGACGAGGTCACCGGAAAAACCGTCGCTGTCATCGGCACCGGCCGCATCGGTTTGGCCTTCATTAAGAAGTGTGCGGGCTTCGACATGAACATCCTCTGCTTCGATCCCGCCTATGAAAATCACGACTACATCAAGGCCATCCAGGAAGTGAAGGATCTTCGATTTCAACGCGGCATTAGCCGCGAGAGAGCAACAATTTGCTACACCTCGTTTCACGAGGCCATCAGAAGCGCCGATTTCATCAGCCTTCACGTTCCGCTTTTGCGCGAGGGCGAGAGCCCAACCCCGACCTACCATCTGATCAATGAGACCACGCTGCGCATGATCAGGCCGACCGCCATGATCATCAACACATCGCGCGGACCCGTAATCGACGAAAACGCTTTGGCGCGAGCGCTGCGCGAAAACTGGATCGCTGGCGCCGCCCTCGATGTCTATGAAAAAGAGCCGCTCCCCCCCGATTCGCCCCTCCGCGATCCCGCCATCGCCGACCGCTGCCGTCTTCTCCCACACTTCGCCAGTGCCGCTCGTATCACACGTCTCTCTTCCGATCCCAACAAAGGGATGGCTGGACGGTGCGTCCAAGGCCTCATCGACGTGCTCGAAGGGAACTACGGCGGTGATGTTACGAAAATGCCCTATGTCGTAAACAAAGAGGCCTTCGCCAAATAGGCCACTACAGATTTGCTGATGGTGTTATTGCAACTTTACGTACTCGCCCTTTGCTTGTTTGAGAATGGGGATGTCGGCGTCTGCGTCTTTCCAGAGAGTCAGAAAATCCTTGTACGCTGCGACCGCGCGTAGCCTGGCGGCGTCGCGGTCTTTCGTGCTTGACGATTCGGAGTTCATCTTGCCATGGGTGCGGAAACCTTCTGCGGCTGCGGCGCCGATGCCGGCGCTGAGCGCGTTCGCACGTGCCACTCCCAAATGCGCCAATGCTCCCGTCCAGCAATTCCACACGATGCCGCTATGGTCGAGAACCCTTTGAAATTCCGAGGCGGCCGACGGACCATTTCCCGCGGCCAGATAAGCCTCGCCCCTCAGGTACACGGAATTCAAACAGGAAATATTTGTCAAAAACTGAATGGCCGCCAGATCCATGGGCGCAGTGACCTGAAGTTCGTTCAGTGGGGTGGAAGCCGTATCTCTTTTGTGCAAGGCAATCGCGGCGCGAATGGTGGGCAACCATAGCATCTGGACTTGGGTGTCGAGAGGGAATCGCTGGTTCAAATCCTGGGCGAGAGAGAGGGTCCGATCGCTGTTGCCCACCAACCCCAGCGCGAGCGCCGCTTCTGCATCCACCGCCTGGTTGTTCGGAAGAAGAGTCACGGCCTTCGAGATCACCCCCAGCGATTCGCTGGCGTTTCCGAAAGCGGCTTCGCGCACTGCCGCATTGGCCAGCCAAATGGCGGCGTTCTCTTTGTGCCCATTCCGCACGGCCGAATCCACGGCGCGGGCAGTCAGCTCGCGCGCTTTGTGAAGATGTCCGAAATAGGCCTCCGTGTCGGCTTCAAGCGAGAGGCCGGAGTTTTCGACGGCGGCCTTGCCCATGAACCAGGCTGCCTGTTCCTGGATTGCTGAATGGTCGCCTTTGAGAAATGCGAGTGCATACAAGACCTGACGGGAGACGAGGTCGTCTAAATTTCGTCCAACCGCGCTTTGGCTTGTCTCTGCAGCCTCATCAAACCGTTGCAAGGCGATCAGTTCATAACTAAGAACGCCATAGGCGGCGGCGTCGTTCGGAGCAAGCTGCACCGCCTGGCGTGCGGCATCGGTGGCAGCCTCGTATTGTCCCTGCTGCCCATAAACGATAGACAAATCCATGTACGCGGAAGCGTCTTTGGGATAGCTCGCGATCTGCTCTTTATATGTCTGTACCGCTTTATCCAGCTCTCCGGTGACGCTCTGGTAGTAAGCCGCGGCAATGGTCAACCTCTCCCGCTCGCTGACTCCATTGCTCAGTTCGAAGGCTTTGGTGAAATAGTCGCTGCCTCGTCCAACTTCCCCCAGGATGAAGTAATCGTGCCCGAGAGCGAAATACCCCATGGCAAACTTCGGATCAATCTGAATCGCACGCTCGTCGTATGGCAGGGCTCCACGAGGTCCTTGTTCGCTGGCTTGTCTGCGACCCAGGCTATAGGCGCGGAGAGCGTCCAATGAGGTTGTCGTGGCCTGCTGTAACGGCACCGCGAATTTCTGCAAGGTGCCGAGCGACTCGCCGAGTTCGGTGCGCAGTTTGGTCGCAACGCGATCGAGAGTTTCGAGCACCTCTTCTTTCCTGGAAGCGGTGGCTTGCTGCTGGGCAAGTGTGTCCCCATTGGTGCAATTGATGGCCTTCAATCCCACTACGTATTTGCTGCCTAGGTTTGTGATGGAGCCCGCGATGTAAGCCTTGCTCCCGGCACGCTGGCAAAGTTCGCGAGCCACGTCGGGTGTGAGCGCCTGCCCGGTCGGTCGCGCCATCATTCGCAGTGTTTCCGCCACCTTGCTTTCCGGCAGGACGTTCAGGAATGGGGACTGATTCAGAGAGATGCCCACCGCCTGCTGCAGGGTGTCGTCAAAGACAGGGTCGCCGGTGGAATTGGAAAAATCGACCAGTACGACCGTGTCCTTTTCCGTAAGCGCTGGTTGGCGCCGATCACGGTGGGACAAGGCATAGGCGATGAATCCCGCAGCGGCCAGCACAAGCGCCATCAGGGCAACGATCTGGGACCTTCCGCTGTGACTCCTGGTTGCAACTTCTGGCGAAGCTTGATCCTCTTCGGTCGCGGCCGGGGGCGATTCCACCGGCGCGATGAAGCGGTACCCATAGCGTGGCAGGGTCTCGATGAACTGCGGTCCCTCGGAGGAGTCCCCAAGTACCTGCCGCAGTTTCTTGACAGCGTGGTTCAGACTGTCGTTGAACTCGACGAAGGTGTCTGCGCCCCAAAGGCGATCGCGCAACTCGTCGCGAGTGACCACGTCGCCGGGCCGCTCGATCAGAGTTCGTAATAGCTCAAACGCCTTCGGGGGGAGTGGAACCTTTTGACCGTCTCTTTGCAGCTCTCCGGATGAAAGGTCTAATTCAAAATGACGAAAGCGCACCCGCAGGGGCGATTGCGTAGACGAGGACAATCCCGAGATCCCTACATCGAGGTGAGTTTAGCACAACGCTCTTGAAACGACAGCAATTCCTGGTTCGTCCACCCTGTGGAAATTCCCCCCGAAAGGTTGCGTTCATTCAGTTTTCATCGAACGATCATTGTGTCTTCATTGTCGATGCCTGCCTTTGCATGAGACAGAAGGGGTGCGGCAAAAACAAGCCTCTAGCTGCACGTTCCTCCTCCCCCCGGCATTGGCCTTAACAAAACCCAGGAGGATACCAAAGTGAAACGGATTGCATTTGTGCTTGCAATTCTGGCCCTCGCGCTGGTAGGAAGCGCGTCGGCTCAAAGCTGGGGTGACAATAGCGTGTACTTTGTCACCTATTTCTCTAACAATCAATCGGGCGCACCGAATGCCACGGTACGGTTCATCAATGACGGTGACACCGGCGGAAACCTATACGCGGCTATCTACGTGTTCGATGACAGCCAGGAAATGGCAGCGTGCGGGGCTTGCGTCATTACTCCCGACGGTGTTCTGTCCGAAGACGTGAAGACCGAACTCACCAACAACCCGCTCACCGGACGGATTCCCACCCGCGGCGTGATCAAGGTGATCTCGTCTTCGAGCTGGGATCCGACAAACCCCGTGCCTGTAGCCGGTTTGCGTGGATTCGCAACCCACATCCAGCGCGCCACACCAACCTCCGGAGCATATGCCACCACCGAAACCAAGGTCGCTGACTCAAACCTCAGCACCAAAGAGGAGTGGCTGTTGGCGAACCTCTGCTACTACTCGGGGCTGCTGGGTTCTGGCCAGGGCACCATTACCTGCACCGCTGAAGATCACGACTTCTAGCCATTGGTCCTAGTGGCGAGGGGACACGTGGACCACCCGGATGCCGGAGTTTTCCTGTTTGGCCGGCGTCCGGGGTCTTTGATGTATTTGTCCTTTCCGTCTCGGCCCCTATTCGGCTCCCCATTCGCAAATTCTCGCTTGCCTGTTCCACCCGCCGGAGCTAACGTGACCTGCTTGAAGGAGGTCAACGTCTGGCCGTCAAGGACAATATCGAGCTGTTGCGGCAATGGTTTCGGGAAGTGTGGAACGAGAGCAGGATCGAAACTGTTCATGAATTGTTTTCGCCGGATGGCCGTGCGGTTGGCCCTTATGGAGCTCAAACGGAGATTCGCGGTCCCAGCCAGTTTGTCCCCTTTGTCGAGCGCACTCGGCGCGCATTCCCCGACCTTAAGCTCACAATCGATGATGTCTTCGGAGCGCGGGATAAAGTCGTTCTCCGCTGGTCTGCCTCAATGACACATACGGGCGAGGGGTTCGGGCCCATCACTAACCAGCCTGTTCAACTTACTGGCATGACATTGTTCGAATCGCCAACGGACAGGTCGTCGAAGAGTGGGATAACTGGGATCGACTTGGAATGTTCGAACAGATCGGCGCGTTCAAGCCGTCCGAATTTTGGCAAAGAGCGCCTGAACCAACTCTTTCAGGCGATTTCGGTTGGATAAAATGAACTTGAAGTCGTTCAAAAGGCGGCTGATACTTCTGCCAGTCGTCGTCCAACACAGACCATCTTACATGCGGCACCTGAGAACGATTCTCCCATTTCCGCTTCTGGTACTTCTGCTCTTGCTCGCGACCGTCAACACGCACGCATCCTCAAGAGCCATCCTGACCAGTCCTTACGACGTTCCTTTACGAAAAGACATTACCGATCTCGGTCCCTCTTCGAGCAATCCGCCTGGCGAACGCCGCATCCGCATCACCCTGTCCTGCTATCTCTTCCCAAAGTTCATGGTGAAGGAATACGACGAAGGAGAAAAAGGCGCGGCATGGATTGGCATGGTTCTGACGCCCACTCCAGTCTCTTCCGCGTGTGGGACTTCTCACGTTGCAGGTGAGAAGGTCATCGGCGCCGACGAATGGTGTGGCTATTTTCGCGGAGCAAAGCAGAATCTTGTCTTTCTGGTTGCTTGCGACGGCGCGAATGGAGGCCTGCCTTTTGCGGTTTACGATGCTCGCACGGGCAAGAAAATCTTTGAAGATTCCGCCTATGACTCCAGCATGTGGAAAGACGCTCCCACACTCAGCCACTTCGATCGGCTTCAGGTTCTTGGCGGCAAAGATCAACCGTTGATCTTGCGATATCTTCGTGTGATTAGGGCCGATTGTGATCTTCACTCGAAAGACGCTTCTTGCTGGGGGAAGGTCGCGGCCGAGCTTCATTTGCATGAGAACGGGCCTCCGGTTTGCCGCGGCTATGAGAATATTCCCGACCGCACCGACTCCGTCCTGGCTTATCCGGTCGAAATTTCACTTTCGGCCGAACCCTCACCCAAGAACGTCTCCGGACCGGTTCTTTGCTGGCCCTCCGAGTGAGACCATCCTCAACCTTGCAAATGCCGAGTAGCGTTGCGAAGCGCATCATTTCCCAGCGTTCGTTTCATAGTCAACGATCCTTGTCGTCAGTGCGCCCAACCTGCTACGCTCGGCCTTCGCCTCTACCAATGAACCTAGCAAGCTGCATTGTCTCTTCCTGCGTGAGTCTGGCTCTGCTAGCGCCGGTGACATTTGGTCAGCGCGCCAACGCTGTGGCGTCCTCCCTAAAACTCCTACCGGCTCCGAGAGAGGTTCGTATCAACAAAGGGAAGTGGCTCGTCAGGTCATCGACCAGGATCCTGATCAGCAACCCCGAAGACCGTTTTTCGGCGGAGACTTTGCAGGAGGAAATACGCGATCGCACCGGCGTCAGACTCGCGATTGAAGCAGCAGAATCGGTGCCAAAAACGACCGGTCACATTTCTCTTGGGCGACTCGGCGACCGTGGCCTTCGCGCCTATCTCGAATCGCAAGGCGTGAAGATCGAAGAAGTAACGGAGCAAGGCTACGTGATCCGTGCGAGTGAAGACGGAGTCATTGTCGCAGCCCACACCGCGCAGGGATTGTTTTATGGAGTGCAGACATTGCGACAGCTATTGCATGGGGAAGGGAAGACATTGACCATTCCCCGCGTCAGCATCCGCGACTGGCCCAGTATGGAATGGCGCGGAGTAAGCGACGACATCAGTCGCGGACCAATCCCAACCATCGATTACCTGAAGTTCCAGATTCGCACGCTCGCCGAATACAAAATCAATCTCCTTGGCTTCAATATGGAGAACGTATTTGATTTCCAGACGCACCCGCTGGTGGCGCCGCGGGGGGCTGCGCTCACTCCCGCCGAGATCAAAGAACTGGTCGCCTACGCGGCAAAGCACTTCATCACCATCCTGCCCGAGCAGCAAGCCTTTGGCCACCTACACCAGTTCTTGAAATACGAGACCTATTGGGACGTCGCCGAAACCCCTCACGGCCACGTTTTGACACCAACCAACCCCAAAACGTACGACTTGATTCGTCAGGTCTATGGGGAGGTCGTCCCAATGTTTCCCGGCCCGTTCTTTCATATCGGCTCCGATGAAACCTTCGAACTCGGCCAGGGACAGACCAAATCGCTCGCTGCCAGCGAAGGCCTCGGTCGCGTCTACCTCGAACATCTGCAAAAAGTCTTCGGGATCATGCAGCCCTATCACAAGCAGCTCATGTTTTGGGGCGACATCGCCGTCAAATATCCAGAGCTGCTTAGCATCCTTCCCAAAGAGATGATCGCGGTGCCATGGGATTACGATCCAAAGCCGAGCTACGAGAACATCATCACTCCTTATACAAACGCAGGCTTGCGCGTAGTCGTGGCCCCGGGAGTGAACAACTGGGGCGTGGTCTGGCCTAATTTTGAAGCTGCCTTCGTCAACATCCGCAACTTCACTCGTGACGGCCAGAGCCATCACGGTTTTGGTCAGCTCAACACCATCTGGCACGACGACGGGGAAACACTCACCGATATGGCGTGGCCCGGCCTCATCTTCGGTGCGGCGGCAAGCTGGCAGTCGGGCGAGTCAAACATCGAGGACTTCAAGAAGAGTTTCGACTGGGCCTTCTATCGCAACGAAGACTCGACCTTCGAAGAAGCGATTGAGAATCTGGACCGCTCGCATGCCCTTTTGACCGGGCAGAAGGTCGGCAATGCGAGCAATGAACTGTTCTGGTCGGATCCGTTTAGTAGCGAAGGAGCAGCCATGGAAGCCAGAGCCCTGCCTGCGACCCATGATCTGCGGCTGGCTGCAGAGAGCGCGATCGAGTCACTGCACCACAATCGGGAGAAGGCGGAACTTCATCGCGAAACCCTCGACGACGTGGCCTTTGCCGCCTGGCGGCTCGACACACTCGGTCTGAAAATCCAGTTCACATCCGAGATCGACCACTTTTATTGGGACGCCTATCAGAATCAGACCGACCCAAAACGAGTCGAAGGTGATCTCGACCTAATCATTGGCATTAATGGTCGTCTCGAGAGCCTTCGGGATTCCATCACCGAACTTCGCAAAATGTACATTGAGGCATGGAAGCAGGAAAACCGCCCTTACTGGCTGGACAATGTGCTGGTGCGCTACGACAATTTGGCGTCGGAGGTTCAAGCCAAGATTGTTGCCGTGCAGGAAGCCGGCCGTCAATACGACAATACAAAGACCCTTCCTCTGCCGGAGCAATTTGGCTTTTTCCTCAGGCCCTGAGCCCTGGCGCGTAGCCCGAAAAACATGTTTTCCTCTCGCACAAGCTGGCGTCTCGCCGTCAACGATCTAACTCGCGTCCTGCGCGCCGCGCGCGTTTCAGGACAGGAGATCCTTGATCTGACCGTCTCCAATCCGACCGAAACAGGTATCAGTCCGGATCCTGACATTGTTCTCGGGGTTCTCGCCAATCCGGATGCGCTCCGATACGACCCTCAACCTCGCGGCCTGCTCGAGGCGCGCAATGCCGTTTGTTATTACTATCGCGAGTCGCACCGCGTCTTTGACCTGCATCCCGATCAGCTGATTCTGACCACGGGCACCAGCGAAGCCTACTCTTACGTCTTTCGCGTTCTCTGCAATCCCGCCGACGAAATTCTGGTCCCCAAACCAAGCTATCCGCTTTTTGAATTCCTTGCCGATCTCGCCGATGTCAAGCTGGTGCCTTATCCGCTGATCTACGATCACGGCTGGCAAATCGATTTCGATTCGCTCTATAAAGCCGCCGGGCCCCGGTCGCGCGCGGTAATCCTCGTACATCCCAACAATCCAACCGGCTCCTATGTTTCCGAGCAGGAAACCGCCGCGCTCAATCATTTCTGTAGCGATTATGGCCTGGCCCTCATTGTCGATGAAGTCTTTCTCGACTATGCCCATGACGGCGAGCCGCGTCCGAGTTTTGCGGCTAATACCGATGCCCTAACGTTCACGCTCAGCGGAATTTCCAAGATTTCCGTTTTGCCCCAGATGAAGTTTGCCTGGGTGGCTACGAGCGGCCCAAAAGAATCCGTGACGGAAGCGGGCACCCGGCTTGAAGTGATTGCCGACACTTATCTCTCGATGAACGCCCCCATCCAGCTTGCCGCGCCGACTTTTCTCGAACAGCACAAAGCCGTCCAGCCGATCCTCCTCGACCGGTTACGCTCAAATCTTTCCGACCTTGATCGTCAGCTTGCCGCCCATCCCTCATGCCAACGATTGCAAACCGAGGGTGGGTGGTACGCGGTTCTCCGCGTGCCAGCTGTTGGAACCGACGAGGATCTGGCGGTCCAGCTGGTGCGACATGCTCAGGTGAGCGTGCATCCAGGCCACTTTTATGACTTCGCGAGAGAGGGGTATCTGGTGCTGAGTTTAATCACTCGGCCGGAGATCTTTCATGACGGCATCTCGCGTCTGCTTAAGTTTGTCAGTAAATAACGCCTCAATGCGCGTGGTATTCTTTCGTGTTTTCCGCCAGGAGATTGAATGTCGATTACTCGCCGAAGCTTCATCGAGACCGCGGTTGCAAGCACGTTAGCGGCCGGGCTCAACGCATCCGCTGAACCTGCAAGGACTCAATGTGCCCAAAGCACCACCCAATCTGCTGGAGCGCCGGGACGTCTCCCCATCATCATCTCTGCGAAGAACGGCTTTAACTATCTCGACGATGGTTACGCATTCCTTAGAGATGGCGGCGACACCCTCGATGCTGCCATTCGCGTGGTCAAAGGTCCTGAGGACGACCCTAACGACGACACCGTTGGTCTGGGCGGATTGCCGAACGAAGAAGGTGTCGTGGAACTCGATGCCTGTTGCATGCATGGACCCACGCGCCGCGCTGGATCGGTTGGAGGCGTTCGCAATATCAAGAATGTCTCCATGGTATCGAAGGCGGTGTTCGAGCACACCGGCCACGTCATGCTTGTGGGCGAGGGAGCTGAGCGCTTTGCTGTCGCTCTGGGTTTTCCCCGCGAAAACTTGCTGACCGAACGCTCACGAAAAATCTGGCTGCTTTGGAAAGAAAATCACTCCACAGATGACTGGTGGGGGCCGGGCATTTCCGACCCCAACTGGAAGCCCCCCGCGGTCGCACCTCAGGCAGAATTATGGCAGCGACGAATCAACCGGCTCGAAGCGAAAGCGGCGCAACTCGACATCGAGCCAGAATTTCGAATGGCCGCTATAAGAAAAGTTCTCTTCCCGCCCACCGGTACCATTCATTGCTCCGCTCTTAACGAAAAGGGCGAAATGTCGGGCATTACAACCACCAGCGGTCTCGCCTACAAACTTCCGGGCCGTTGCGGCGATTCACCAATCATCGGAGCTGGTTGCTACACCGATCAGGATGTTGGTTCTGCGGGCGCGACCGGCAGTGGCGAGGAGAACATCAAGGTCGCCGGCGCCCACACCATCGTTGAGAACATGCGCCGGGGGATGTCTCCGCAGGAGGCCGGCTTCGACGCTCTGAAGCGAATCATCCGCAATTACAACAGCGACATGAACAAATTGCAGTTCATGGACATGAGCTATTACATCCTGCGCAAAGATGGCGTCTATGCCGGGGTTTCGCTCTGGGAGGGGTATTCGAAGGACAACATCCACAAGATCGCCGTTCATGACGGCACGCGCCGATTAGAGCCTACCGTCGCGCTTTATAAGGGCTATTCGCAGGATTTTCCGCCATTCCCGGTTCCCATGCCGAAGGAACTTATCAAGCATTGAATACGCGAAACAGAGTATAGACGGCCGACACATGAAATCGCCTGCAGCCGTCGGACCCTGCACGAGCGATGTCTTTTCGTCATTCCAATCAGGTGTACAATTGAAGTTGTCAGGACCTAGCTTCACGGGATCTGCTTCCCGCGTTCGAGGCTCGCATGAACGTTCATATCAGTTACAAGGTCCAGAAAACTCCCGCCATTGAAAAAGAGATAAGCCACCAGGTTGAGAAGATCCAAAAGCGGCTGCAGGTGTTTCGGTCCGAGCTTGTGCACCTGAAAGCGGCACTGGAAGAAAACTCGCCGCGCGAGGGGATCCACATTTCTTTGAATTTGCGCTTGCCTTCCGGTCAGTTGGCCGTCGAGAAGAATGCCTCAAGTGTAACCACCGCAGTTAAGACGGCCTTCGATGATCTCGTCCAGCAGATTAACCGGCACAAGGAAACGCTACGTTCTAGTCATCGCTGGCGCCGATGGCGGGCAAGTGGTAAAAGCGAGAGGGGCGTGCCGTTCGAAAACACCGTTGCCGCTGTGAAGCCGCCGGTCATTTCAGCCGATGACATTGGCTCCTACGTCGACGCCAATCTGGGTCGTCTCGAGCGTTTTGTAGATCGTGAACTGTATTTCCGGCAGGCGGAAGACGACGGTCTTCGCGATGGAGAGTTGTCGACAACCGACGTCGTAAATGAGGTAATCGCGCGGGCGCTTGAGGATCACGATCGTCCCGAGAAAATGGCACTTGAACCCTGGCTTTATCGGCTGGCCCTCGAATCCATTGAACAAATGAAGGCTCGCCTTCAGGAACTGGAGTCGCCGGTTCACCTCGAAGACAGCCGCCGCCGGCAAAACGTCCAGGCCTCCGATGAAGCTGCCCTCCAGTTCCATCAGGCCGACGAAGGCTGGACGCGAGAAAGCGTGATTGCCGATCGCCGCGTCTCCAGCCCCGAGCAAACCGCGTATTCGGATGAAATGATCGCGCTCGTTCAGGGTGCCTTACGCGGCGTCACCCGCACCGATCGCGAAGCGTTTCTGCTTTATGGCATCGAGGGATTTTCGCTAAATGAGATTGCCTCCATTACTGGCCGTCATACCGAGGCGGTGCGCGAATCGGTGGAGCGCGCTCGCGATTGTGTTCGCAAGGCTCCCACGGTAGCACGGGAGTTCCACAAGGACCTCTTCGTCAGGGCTCGAACCTCAGCTTCCAAATAAGAAGGAGAATCGATGATGACACGGAATGAAGTCCGTGAGCTCGCTGCTTTTCAGCTGAATGACAACAATGGCGCCACCGCGCTGAGCTTTTATTTCCAGCCCGAACCTCCCCAAGACCGGTCCCATCGCAACGAAGCTATTGCGGCCAAGGACATGGTCAAGCAGGTGCTGAAAGGCTCGGCGGCGAAGGGAAAGAACGGTTCGCTGCATGCCGACCTTGACCGCGCGCTTGAAGTTGTTTCGAATCTCCGCAGTCAGGCCCGTGGCAAAGCCATATTCGCCTGCTCCGCCAAAAATGTTTGGCGCGAGTTCGATTTGCCTTCCCAACCTGGTGGCACCAGGATTTATCTCCAATCACGATTCCAACTGAAACCATTGGCGGCTCTGCTTGGAGCGCAACCCGCTCTTTGCGTAGCCGTGGTTGACCGTCAGCGCGCGCGATTTTTTGAGTTACGTCTCGACGAACTCGAAGAGAAGCCGGCCATCGTGCATCTGCTTTCACGCACTGCCACTAGCTATGGTTATAACGGGTATGAGGCTGGACATGCCGAGCGCCGTGTCGCCGAAGAGGCCTTGCAGCATTTCAAAGCGGTTGCCGAACGGCTCCGCGTCGATTTCGAAAAAGGCGTGTGGGATCGTCTCGTGTTTGCCTGTAACGACGTGAACTGGGCCGAACTCGAGAGCCACCTCCACCCCTACACCAAACAGCGCGTGATCGGCCGGTTCTCGACTGACGTGGCCAGTGCTTCAAACGAAGAGATTCGCGACCGCGCGAACGCGTTGCTGAGAGAGTGGATCGCCGACCGCGGAACCTCGAAAGCAGCGCAGGCGATTGATTTCGCCAAAGCGAATGGCCGCGGAGTGACCGGATTACGCAGGGTGCTCCGGGCTCTCGAGTCCGGCGAAGTACAGAGTCTCTTTATGAACGAGAGTTTTTCTGCGCGGGCCGTCGAGTGCCCGCATTGCGGTCATCTTGACGCCCATCTCGTCCCGCTCTGTGTTGCCTGCGGACACGGGACGCACGAGTTGGATGACGTTTGCGATGCCATGATTCCTCTCGCCATTCGCCGCGACATTGAACTGTTCTGTCTTAAGAATAACGGAGCACTTGATAACGCTGGAAACATAGCCGCATTGCTGCGCTTCCGCTCCGACCAGGGCAGCGTAGGAAAGATTGCGACGGCATCATAAAATTCGGGATCTAGAAGTCCGATTGCAGAAGCGAGAGCGAACCGCTTCGAGTTTTGTGATTTCGAAGCTCGTAGCGCTCTTCCAATCTGACTTCTTAATTCTGCAATGCCTTCTTCTACAATGCCTGCATGATTCACAAAATCCTTCCCGTCGGACCCCTGCAATGCAACTGTTCCATCATCGGTGACGAGACGACCCGTGAGGCCATGGTTATCGATCCCGGTGATGACATCGAGGACATCCTGAGGATCATCAACGAGAACAATCTTCGGGTGAAACAGATCGTCATCACGCATGCTCATATCGATCATGTTGGCGGAGCGATGAAGCTGCGCGCGCAAACCGGCGCGCCCATCCTTCTCAATCAGAATGACTACGCCTTGCTAAAAATGCTCGACGTGCAGGCAGCTTGGCTTGGGTTGAAGTCACCAAGTGCAG
>Ga0335078_10003035_pt1 | contig 25103 bp, 22 predicted proteins | sample Lox_Sample_32_FD_206711 | JGI IMG/M metagenome (GOLD analysis project Ga0335078, IMG submission 206711) | Soil microbial communities from Loxahatchee National Wildlife Refuge, Florida, United States - Lox_Sample_3.2 | ecosystem: Environmental > Terrestrial > Soil > Wetlands | place: USA... | reverse complement strand
GCCTGCCACGCTGTGGCAGGCTTCGATCGCGGGCAGATGGGACAGCCGGTCGGGCGCGTCATCCGGTGCGGCGGGGTCGAACGGCTTGATCGAGATGAACGCCGTGAGCGGGAGGCCGAGCTCTTCCGGGCTGATGACCGCGCTGTAGCCGCGGATGACGCCCCGCTGCTCCAGCCGCCGCACCCGCTGCTGGGCTGCCGATACCGACAAGCCGGTCCGGCGTGCCAGCTCGGTGAAGCTCATCCGGCCGTCGGCCACGAGCAGCGCGATGATCCGGCGGTTCATCTCCTCCACCGGGACACCGTAACCTGTCCCTCGGCGCAGCCGTGGAGGTGACGCGCAGGTAACAGCTGAGTTACGGCGCTTACGCTCCCGTAACGCGCGGATCCGGCCGATACCCGACAGCCGGACGAGCCGATACGCTCCGGAGAAGGTCGTTACGGTAGCGGAGGGCAACATGGCGCAGATCATCTTGGACCAGGTGGACAAGGTCTATCCCGGCGGGGTGAAGGGCATCGACGGGCTGAATCTGGACATCAGCGACGGAGAATTCATGGTTCTCGTCGGGCCGTCGGGCTGCGGCAAGTCGACCGCCCTCCGGTCGATCGCCGGACTGGAGGACATCACCGCCGGCACGATCACCATCGGCAGCCGGGTGGTCAACGACCTGCCGCCCAAGGACCGTGACATCGCGATGGTGTTCCAGAACTACGCGTTGTATCCGCACATGACCGTCGCGCAGAACCTGGCCTTCGGCCTGCAGCAGCGCAAGACGGCCAAGGATGAGATCAAGCGCCGGGTCGACGAGGTCGCCGCGATGCTGGGCCTGGAGGACTACCTGGGCCGCAAGCCCGCCGCGCTGTCGGGCGGCCAGCGCCAGCGGGTGGCCATGGGCCGCGCGATTGTCCGCGAGCCGCAGGCGTTCCTGATGGACGAGCCGCTGTCGAACCTGGACGCCAAGCTGCGGGTGTCCATGCGGGCGTCGCTGTCTCAGCTGCACGCCCGGCTCGGCGTCACCACCGTGTACGTCACTCACGACCAGGTCGAGGCCATGACGCTGGGCCAGCGCGTGTGCGTGCTGCGCGAGGGCCAGCTGCAGCAGGCCGATACCCCGCAGAAGCTTTATAACGCGCCGGTAAACCTGTTCGTGGCCGGATTCATCGGCTCGCCCGCGATGAACTTCGTCACCGCGCAGCTGGTCCGAGACGACGGGCCGGCCGTCGCGTTCGCTGGCCACCGGCTCTCGGTGCCGGCCTCGCTCCTGGTTTCCCGGCCGGGCCTGGAGCAGTACTTCGGCAAGGAGCTGATCCTCGGGATCCGGCCGTCCGACTTCGAGGACGCCGCCCTGGCCGAGCCGTCCTGGCCGCGGCTGCCGGTCGAGGTCAGCGTCACCGAGGAACTGGGCAGCGAGATCCACGTGATCTTCTTCATCGATGCGCCGCCGGTGCAGCACGCCAGCATTGTCCAGGCCCGCTCGGACGAGGGCGATGACGAGGCGATCCCGCTCGCGGACAACAAGTCTCAGTGGACGGCGCGGGTCGCGGCCCGCAGCGCGATCAAGCCCAACTCGCCCGCGCAGCTCGCGATCGACACCTCGAACCTGCAGTTCTTCGATCCGGCCAGCGGCCGGACGATCGATCACACCGCGGACTGATACATGGTCTCATCCGCAGCCATCCGAGCATGACGCACCCGGCGGGCCCGTGGTGGCACGGCGCGGTCCTGTACCAGCTCTACGTCAGGTCATGGCGGGACAGCAACGCGGACGGGTACGGCGACCTGCCCGGCATCATCGAACGCCTGGACTACCTCGCCTGGCTCGGCGTGGACGGGATCTGGCTGTCGCCCACGATGCCGTCGCCGGACGCGGACTGGGGCTACGACGTCAGCGACTACACCGGGGTGCACCCGGAGCTCGGCACGCTCGCGGACCTGGATGCCCTGATCGCGGCCGCGGCCGCCAGGGGCATCCGGGTCCTGCTCGACCTCGTGCCCAATCACACGAGCTCGGCTCACCCGTGGTTCATCGAGGCACGCCGGGCCAGGGAGTCCGCGTGCCGCGACTACTACGTCTGGGCCGACCCGGCGCCGGGCGGCGGGCCGCCGAACAACTGGCTGGACTCGACCGGCCACTGCGCCTGGCAATGGGACGCCGCCACCGGTCAGTACTACCTGCACAACTTCCTCGCCGGCCAGCCCGACCTCAACTGGTGGCTGCCGGCGGTACACACGCAGTTCCTCGACATCCTCAGGTTCTGGTTCGACCGCGGCGTGGCGGGCTTCAGGATCGACGTCGCGCACGGCCTATACAAGGACGCGGAGCTGCGCGACAACCCGCTGCTGCCGGCCGGCAGCAGCGTCCTGGCGGGCAGGTTCGGGCTCCGGCCGGTCTACAACGCCAACCGGCCGGAGACGCACGAGGTCTACCGGGACTGGCGCAAGCTCGCGGACGGCTACTCGCCGCCGCGGCTGCTGCTCGGGGAGACGTGGGTGCCGGACGCGGCCCGGCTGGCCTCCTTCTACGGCGCCAACGACGAGCTGCAGCTCGCGTTCAACTTCTCGTTCGCGTTCGCCGGCTTCAGCTCCGCCGCGCTGGCCGGCGTCCTGCGGGCGACGCTGGCCGCGCTGCCGGCCGGCGCCTGCCCGGTGTGGATGGCCTCCAACCACGACATCGGCAGGTTCCCGAGCCGCTGGTGCGCCGCCGACGAGCAGCGGATCCGGCTCGCGCTGCTGATTCTCGTCACCCTGCCGGGTACCGTCGTGCTCTACTACGGCGACGAGATCGGGATGATCGACGTCGAGGTGCCGCCTGAGCTGCAGCGGGACGAGATGACCCGGCGCGCGGCCGGCCAGGAAGGCAACCGGGACCGCGCCCGGACGCCGATGCGCTGGGACGACTCACCCGGCGCCGGCTTCACCGCCGGTGACGTCCGGCCGTGGCTGCCGCTGCCCGCCGCGGGATCGGCGACGGTGGCGGCGCAGCGGGCCGACACCGGCTCGGTCCTGTGGCTGTGCAGGCGGCTGATCGAGCTGCGCCGCCGCGAGCTCGGTCCCGGCGTGCCCGACCTGGAGCTGATCGAGGCCGGCCCCGGGGTCCTGGCCTACCGCTGCGGCGGGCTGCTCGTCGCGGCGAACATGTCCGGCGCGCCCGCTGCCATCCCCGCGGCCGCCGGCGAGATCCTGCTGTCCACGGAGGGAACGCCGGCTACCGGTGCCGCCGGCCTTCATCCCTGGCGGGGCGTCGTCGCCCGCGGCCGCTAGCGCGCGATCACCCCTGGCGCGCCAGTTCCCTGCCGATCACCATCCGCTGGACCTGGTTGGTGCCCTCCACGATCTGCAGCACCTTCGCCTCGCGCATGAGCCGCTCGGCGGGGAAGTCCTCGACGTAGCCGTAGCCCCCGAGCACCTGCACCGCATCGGTGGTGACGCGCATCGCGGTGTCGGTCGCGAACAGCTTCGCCATCGCCGCCTGCTGCCCGAACGGCTTGCCCGCGTCCTTGCGCCGCGCGGCCGCCAGGTACAGCGCACGGGCGGCGGTCACGGCGGTGGCCATGTCCGCGATCATGAACTGGAGGCCCTGGAAGCTGACGATCGGCTGGCCGAACTGGCGGCGCTGCCGCGCGTACCCGACCGCGACGTCCAGGGCGGCCTGCGCGACCCCGGTGGCGCACGCCGCGATGCCGAGGCGGCCCGCGTCCAGCGCGGCCAGCGCGATGCGGAAGCCGTGATCCCGCTCCCCGATCAGGTTGCCCGCCGGGACCCTGGCATTCTCGAAGATCATCTGCGCGGTCACCGACGCGCGCATGCCCATCTTGTGCTCCGGCGGGCCGGATACCACCCCCGCGGTCCCGGCCGGCACGTGCAGGCAGGAGATGCCGCCGGCCCGGCCCGCACCCTCGTGCGCGCCGGAGGTCCGGGCGAACAGCGTGTAGAAGTCCGCCTGGCCGGCGTGCGAGATCCACGCCTTGACGCCGTCGACGACGAACTCGTCGCCGTCCGCGGCGGCGCGGGTGCGCAGCGCCGCCGCGTCCGAGCCGCTGCCGGGCTCGGACAGGCAGTACGCGCCGAGCAGGTCGCCGCCGAGCATGTCCGGCAGCCAGCGCTGCTGCTGCTCCGCCGTGCCGGCGGTGGCCAGCGGGAAGCACGTCAGCGTGTGCACGCTGACGCCGAGGCCGACCGCCAGCCAGGCGGTCGCCAGCTCCTCCACGACCTGGAGGTAGGTCTCATAGGGCTGGCCACCCCCGCCGAGGTCGTCCGGGTACGGCAGCCCGAGCAGGCCCGCGCTGCCCAGCAGCCGGAACACGTCCCGCGGGAACCTGGACTCCCGCTCCCCCGCGACCGCGCGCGGTGCCACCTCGGCCGCGGCCAGCTCCCTGGTGAGCTCGAACAGCGCGGCGGTGGTGTCGTCGCGGCACTCCCGGTCGACGGTCATGCCGGCACCACGACCAGGTCCCTGCTCACGTTGTTGAGCCGCTGACAGCCGTCGTCGGTGCAGACCACGATGTCCTCGATCCTCGCGCCGTGCGGACCGGGGTAGATGCCGGGCTCGATCGAGAATGCGTAGCCCGGCTCCAGCTCCTCGGTGTTGCCCGCGACGATATAGGGATCCTCGTGCGACTCCAGCCCGATGCCGTGCCCGGTCCGGTGCACGAAGTACTCGCCGTAGCCGGCTGCCGTGATCGGCTCGCGCGCCGCGGCGTCGACGGACTCGGCGGTGACGCCCGGCCGGACCGCCGCGCAGGCGGCGTCCTGGGCAGCCTGCAGCACCCGGTAGTACTCGGCGAAGCCGGCCGGCGGCGCGCCGAGTACATACGTCCTGGTGCAGTCCGAGCAGTAGCCGCTGGGCATGGTGCCGCCGATGTCGACGACTACCGCGTCGCCCGGCCGCAGCACCCGGCCGGCGGCGGTGTGATGCGGGCTGGCGCCGTTGGGGCCGGACCCGACGATCGCGAAGTCGACCCGGGCGTGGCCAGCCGCCAGGATCGCGTCGCTGATGTCCGCCGCGACCTGCTCCTCGGTCCGTCCCGGCCGCAGCCAGCCGGGCACCTGCGCGTGCACCCGGTCGATGGCCTCGCCCGCCGCGAGCAGCGCCGCCACCTCCGCGGGGCTCTTGCGCGCCCGCAGCCCGCGCAGCGCGGTGCTGGCGAGCACCTGCGCGGTATCCGGCATCGCGGCGCGCAGCCGCAGCACCATCAGCGCCCACATGCGATCGGAGAGGCCGACCCGCTCCGGCCGCCCCAGCCGGGCCGCGACCAGCGCGTAGGGGTCGTCCGTCTCGTCCCAGCCGGTGATCTCCAGGCCGAGCGCGCCGGCCGGCGACGCCTGCGCGGCCGGCCGCTCGAGCCGGGGTACCAGCAGGAACGGATCGCCGGCGGCCGGAACCGCCAGGCACGTCAGCCGTTCCAGCTGGTGCGCGTCGTATCCGGTGACGTAGCGCAGGTCCGGACCTGGCGTCAGCAGCAGCGCGCCGAGCCCCGCGTCGGCGACCGCGGCGCTGACCTCCGCGAGCCGGGCCGGAGGGTACAGCTCGGCGGGGGCCGGATCGCGGGTTGCCATGAGTCCTCCAGCGGTGTGTCGCGGCGGGGCCGCATTGCCCCGCTCGCGCATCATCTCACTCCTGCGAACTCCGGCCGCACCTAGACAGAGCGGGCGGACATGCCCCACGCTAGGTGACGACGGCAACGTTGAGCGCATTAACCATGCTGAGCGATAACACTGGGCAGTTATCTGCGAGCCGCCCGGGTACGGCGGCTGACTCCGCGCACCCCGCCGCGGCCAGGCCCGGTCCTCCCCGACGTCACGAATCCGCGCGCGATCGCGCCCGGCCGGAGGCTGTCATGTCCGAGCCCGTGTCCTCCCAGCCCGCCAGCGACGCTGCCCTGCCGCCGCGCGGCAGCCGGGCCAGGCTCACCGCCGAGCTCGCCATGCAGCGGCACGTGACGCTGGAACTGCAGCGTGCCATCCTGCCGCTGCACGACGAGCCGTTCTCGCTGCCGGGCCTGCGCGCGGTCGTCAGGTACCTGCCCGCCTCCAGCGCGAGCCGGGTGGGCGGCGACTGGTACATCACCGCGGAACTGCCGGGCCGTCAGGTCCTGCTCGCCATCGGCGACGTGGCCGGGCACGGGCTCGCGGCCGCGGCGGGCATGGCAAGGCTGCGCGGCGCGCTGGCCGGCCTGTCGATCACCGGCGCGCCGCCGCAGCAGCTCGTGGGCTGGCTCAATGACCTCACGCTGCACGTGGGACCGGAGCACACCGCGTCGGTGCTGGCCGGCTACTTCGATCCGGTCAGCCACATGCTCACCTGGGCGCAGGCGGGCCATCCGCCGCCGGTCCTGATCCGCGGCCCGTGGGCGCGCCCGCTCCCGCAGCCTGACGGCATCATGCTCGGTGCCAGCCGGCGGGAGTATGCCGCGGCCACGGTCCAGCTCCAGGCCGGTGACCTGCTGCTCATGTACAGCGACGGGCTGCTCGAGCGCAGGGACCGGTCCCTCGACGAGGGGCTGGCCGTGCTGCTCGGCGCGATCCGCCAGGTCCGCGACCCCGAGCTCGTGATCACCGCCGCGCTCGGCGCACTCGGGTCGACCGATCCCGAGGACGACACCTGCCTGGTCGCGCTTCAGGTGCTGGCACCCGAGGAAGCGAGGGCCGACAGCAGCCTGCCCATCGACGAGCCCAGGTCGTAGCGCTGGTCTAGCTCGGCGACGCGGCCCGGGTCGGCCGGGACTGACGGCAGCCAGCCGCCCTCGGCCAGCACCGGCGCATCGGTCGCGACCCGGACCACCGGCATGCAGGCCTCGAGGTAGGGTCTGGCCGCGGCGAGCTTCGCCCGGCTGCCAGCCGGGAAGCCGCCGTGTCCGGCGTCCAGCGCGGCGACGATGTCCTCGATCGACCCGAAGACCCGGATGATCGCGGCCGCGGTCTTCTCGCCGACGCCGGGGACTCCGGGCAGCCCGTCGCTCGGGTCGCCGCGCAGCGCCGCGAACGCCGCGTAGGCCGTGCCCGGTATGCCGTATTTCTTGGCAACCGCGCCCTCGTCGAAGATCTCGAGGTTCGCCACGCCCCTGCCGATGTAGTCGACGGTCACCCGCCTGGCGTCGTCTACCACCTGGAACAGGTCCCTGTCCCCGGTGACGACCTCGGCCGGCCTGTCCGCCGCCGCAGCCAGCGTGCCGATGACGTCGTCCGCCTCGTATCCCTCCGCCCCGGCCAGGCCGATGCCGGTGGCCAGCAGGACGTCCAGGATGACCGGAATCTGGGCTGTCAGGTCATCGGGGACCTGCTCGGATCCGTCCGGATTGGCCCGGTGCGCCTTGTAGGACGGTATCGCCGCCACCCGGAAGGCCGGCCGCCAGGACACGTCCAGGCACGCGATGACCTGGTCCGGGCGTCTGGCCCGGACCAGCCGGGCGATCATGTCCATGAAGCCCCTGACGGCGTTCACGGGGGTTCCGTCGGGCGCGGTCATCGTCTCCTTCACGCCGTAGAAAGCCCGGAAGTACATGGAGGCGCTGTCCAGCAGCATCAGGGAGCCCATGCCCGAATCCTGCCAGCCCGCCGGGCCTGGCCGGCCGGAATCCGATCCATACCCGGCCTCTATGGATCCATGGGTTATTGGCATTGGAGCCCGGCCGGGAGGACTCCCTAGGCTGGGGTGAACCTTGATTGATCACGACGACCGAGGGCAGGAGGACAGGCATGACGGTGATCGCGCCGGTCCGTACCCGCTGCCCCGCGGAGCTGGTCGCGGGCATCCGGGCGGCGACACGGGAGCACGCCGACTGGCAGCACACGGCCGATCTGGTCGCCCGCGAGCTGCGGGCGCACCTGCCCGGCCCGGACGTGCTGACGCCCGACGAGCGGACCGGGTCGCCCGACGAGTACCGGGGCCACCTCCTGCACGTCGAGCCCGACGGGTCCTTCTCGGTGACCGCCATGGTCTGGCGGCCCGGCCAGGTCACGCCCATTCATGACCACGTGACGTGGTGCGTGTTCGGGGTCGTCCAGGGCGCCGAGCACGAGGAGCTCTATGCCCTCGCCCGCGACGGCCGCCGGCTCGCGCTCGTCGGCCGAAGCCAGAGCGACGTCGGCGAGGTGAGCGGCTTCGCGCCGCCGGGCGACATCCACCGGGTCCGCAACCACGGCGACAGCGTCGCGATCTCGATCCATGTCTACGGCGCGGACATCACGCGGCTCGGCAGCAGCATCCGCCGCGTCTACGACCTCCCGGTGATCGGGCCGCGCCCGGACTGATACGCGCACGTCAGCCTGCGTCCCACCCCGCACGCGCCCGGGCCCCGTCCGGGCGCATTCTTGCGCCAGGGAGCCAGCCGTGCACAAACGCGCAGTCCGCAGCACCACTTCCGCCGCCCCCGCTACTGCCGCCACCATCGCGCCGGCCGGCCTGCGTGCCGCCCGGCGCGCCGCGCTCGCCGCGCTCGCCGCGATCGCCGCGCTCGTGCTCGCCGCCACCACGGCCGGCCTGGTACCCGCGCACTCCGCCCGGGCCCAGGCCCGGCGCACGGCGGCGATATCCAAGCGGCTGCGCCTGGACGCCTGGCACTTCGCCCTGCGCCAGCGCGGCAAGCCGTACATCTGGGGCGGCACCGGTCCGCGTGGCTATGACTGCTCGGGCCTGGTCTGGGCGGCTTACCGCTCTATCGGCATCATCCTGCCGCGCACCACCTTCGAGATGCTCGCCAGCCACGCGCTCATCCGGATCAGGTGGCGCCAGGCCCGCCGCGGCGACCTGGCCTTCTACGGCCGCGGGCACGTCGAGCTGTTCCGCTACGGGTACCAGACGTTCGGCGCCGCGCACACCGGTACCAGGATCGGGTACCACCGGTTCAACCGGTTCTGGCATCCCACCATGTACTTCCGGGTGCGCTAGCGCACGGGCCCGAGCTGGCGGGCCATGTGCACCTCCCAGTGGTCCGGCTCCTCCGGCCGGACCAGCTCACGCCCGCCGGTGGGCACGAAGCCGAGCCGGGCGTAGAACGCCCGCGCCCTGGCGTTGACCTCGGTGACCCAGAGGCCAATCTCGCCGGCTCCGGCGCCGCGGGCGTGCTCGCACACCGCCGCCACGAGCCCGCCGGCCACGTCGCCGCCCCGCCGGTCCGGGTGCACCCACATGCCGAACAGGCCCCAGCCGTCGTCCGGGTCGGGCCGGCCGGTCGCCAGCCCGACGATCTCGCTCCCGGACCAGGCAGCGAAGATCGCCCCGGTCCTCGTCCGGTCCCGCCAGGTCTGCTCGGTGAACTGCTCCTCCCGCGCGACGGTCGAGCCGAAGGCATAGGGCGCCTCGGCGAGCGCAGCGAGCCGCGCCGTCCGCAGCGCGGCCCAGTCGTCCTCGACGAGCTGTCGTATTTGCACGGTAAGCGGGATATCGGGTGAGTCAGTCATGATCACAAAGGATGGCGCAGCCCGCGCCCGGCGGCAACTGGTTAACCGACGCCGGAGTAGGCGACCACGCCGCGGCGCAGCAGGCCCATGGCCGCCCGCGCCGTCTTCGCCAGCGGGCCGCCGGAGTCCGCGACCGCGATCTGGCCGAGCAGGTCGACGAGCTGCTTCATCGCACGGACGAAGTCGCCCGCCGTCAGCTCCGGCCCGACCAGCCGGTCCAGCTGCGCCCCGCGGGCCCAGGCGTGCACGGTCCAGGCGAATCCAGGATCCGGTTCGCGCAGGAACGACAGGTGATGCTCCTCCTCGGCCGCCCGCAGGTCACCCCATGTACTCACCATCGCCGTCAGTACCTCGCGCACCCGGCCGTGCGGCGGCCTGGGCGGCGCGGCGTCCTCCGGCCGCCGCGACTCGTACGTGAGCGCCGACACGCAGGCGGCGAGCTCGGCCGCGCCCAGGCCCGCCCAGGTGCCGCGCCGCAGGCACTCGGCAGCCAGCAGATCCAGCTCGGTGTACAGCGCCGCCAGCTGTCTGCCCTCGCCCGTCACCTCGTCGCCGGCCATGTACCCGAGCGTCTCGAGCACGGAGCAGACCCGCCCGAACGTGCGCGCGAGCACGTGCGAGCGGCCGGACACGCGCTGTTCCAGCTTCGCGGCCTCCCTGTCGATCCTGGCCCGCCGTTCCAGGTCGCGCAGGTGCAGCTGCACGTCGGGGCAGCCATGGCAGGGGTGCTGGCGCAGTCGCTTGCGCAGCGAGCTGATCGCGGCCTCGCCGGCCTCGGACCGCCCGGAGTCGCGCCTGCGCCGCGGCAGTTCGACGCCTGCCAGCTTGTTCCTGACCGTCGAGACCAGGTCCCGGCGCGCCTCAGGCGACCGCGGGGTGAACGACGACGGGATCCTGATCCGCTCGATGGGAGTGACCGGCACCGGGAAGTCGGCTACCGACAGCCGCTTGACCTGGCGGCCGGCCGTGAGCACCAGCGGCGCAGGCCTGCCGTTACCCGCGCCACCGGGCTGGAGCACGACCGCCACGCCGGCCTGCCGCCCGGCCGGCACGTCGATGATGTCGCCGGGCCGCAGCTTCTCGATCGATGCCATCGCCTCGGCCTGGCGGACCACCGAGCGCTGCCGCGCCTCGTCGCGCTCCCGCTGTCCGAGCTCACGCCGGATCGCGTCATAGGACTCGAGGTCACCGCGATCGCAGCCGACGGTGATCTGCGCGCTCTCGCGTCGCAGCCGGCCGGCCTGCTGTGCCAGGCCGACGACGCCGCGGTCGGCCTGGAACTGCGCGAACGACGACTCGAGCAGCCTGGCTGCCCTGGCGCGCCCGACCTGGCCGACCAGGTTCACCGCCATGTTGTACGTGGGCTGGAAGCTGGAGTTCAGCGGGTAGGTCCGGGTCCCGGCCAGGCCGGCTACCGCCATCGGGTTCAGGTCCGGCTGCCAGAGCACGACGGCGTGCCCCTCCACGTCGATGCCGCGCCGACCGGCCCGGCCGGTGAGCTGCGTGTACTCCCCCGCGGTCAGATCGGCGTGATGCTCGCCGTTCCACTTGTCGAGTTTCTCGATCACGACGGTCCTGGCCGGCATGTTGATGCCGAGCGCGAGCGTCTCGGTGGCGAAGACGGCGCGGATCAGTCCCGCGGCGAACAGTTCCTCGACCACCTCCTTGAACGCGGGGAGCAGGCCGGCGTGATGCGCGGCGATGCCGCGCCGCAGCCCCGTCACCCAGTTCGCGTAGCCGAGCACCAGCCGGTCCGCCTCGTCCAGCCCCGCGGTCCGGGCCCGCACCACCTCGCTGATCTCGTCCGCCTCGTCCGGCGTCGTCAGCCGCAGTCCCGCCGTCAGGCACTGCTCGACGGCGGCGTCGCACCCGGCCCGGCTGAAGATGAACGTGATCGCGGGCAGCAGTCCCTCCGCGTCGAGCCGCTCGATCACCTCAGGCCGCCGCGGCGGGCGGAACGGAGCCGGCCGACCACCGCGGCCCCGGTCGCCGCGGCGTGCCCCGGACCGCCCCCGGCCCGGCCGTCCGGCGGCCAGCTCGCGCTGCGCGATCCTGCGCAGATCCGGATTCACCGCGCCCGTGGCGGTGAAGATGTCGTACAGCCGCCGGCCCGCGAGCATGTGCTGCCAGAGCGGCACGGGCCGGGTGTCGTCCACGATCACCGTGGTCCCGCCGCGCACCTGCCGGATCCAGTCGCCGAACTCCTCGGCGTTGCTGACGGTCGCGGACAGCGCCACCACCTGGACCGACTCCGGCAGCTGGATGATGACCTCCTCCCACACCGCGCCGCGCAGCCGGTCGGCCAGGTAGTGCACCTCGTCCAGGACCACGTACGCCAGGCCGTCCAGCGTGATCGACCCGGCATACAGCATGTTCCGCAGCACCTCGGTGGTCATCACGACCACTGGCGCCTCGCCGTTGATGCTGTTGTCGCCGGTGAGCAGCCCGACCGTGTCGGCGGAGTACCGGCGCACGAGATCGTTGTACTTCTGGTTCGACAGCGCCTTGATCGGCGTCGTGTAGAAGCACTTGCGGCCCTGCTCGAGCGCGAGGTGGACGGCGAACTCGCCGACGACCGTCTTGCCGGAGCCGGTCGGCGCCGCGACGAGCACGCCGTGGCCGGAACCGAGCGCGCGGCAGGCGTCGAGCTGGAAGTCGTCGAACTCGAACCCGTATAGCTGCTGGAACGCGCGCGAGCTCATACGGGCAACACTATGCGGGCGCCGGCGGGCGCTCGGACGGGCCGCCCAGCTCGCACGTCGCCAGCCAGTAGTACTCCAGCTCGGTGTACTGCAGCCCGCTGGCCCACGGGCGCAGGTCGGCGGCCAGCTGATCGCGCGGCGGGAAGTTCTTCAGCACCTCGTACTCGCGCCCGTCGCCGAGCCTGCGCAGCTGGAACGTGTCGCCGTCGGCGCCGGTCCTGGTGATCGGGTGGTTGCTGCCCGCCACGTACCGGTTGTCGAGCAGGACCAGCCGCGCACCCGGGCCGGTGCGCGCGGCGACGCCGGCCATGAACCGGCCGATGTCGGCCCGCCGGACGTGTGACCACCAGAACCCGCAGAACACGAGATCGAACTCGCCCGCGACCGCGTCGAGCCGGTAGGCGTCTGCGGTCACGAGCCGGGGCCGCGCGGTTCCGTAGTCGCGCGCCGCGGCGATCGCCAGCGTCTCCGGGTTGAGGTCGGTCGCGGTCACGCTCGCCGCGACCGGCGCGATGAACTGAGTCCAGTAGCCGGTACCCGCGGCGATCTCGAGCACGTGCCTGCCCGCCACGAGCGGCGGCAGCAGCCGCCCGACAGCCGCGAGGTCGGCCTGCCGTTCCGGCTTGGCGTAGACGTTGTCGTACTCGGGCGCACGCTGCTGGTAATACTCACGCAGTGTCACAGGTGATGTCCTCCTGGTCGCGGGGAGGCCATCGGAAACCCTGACATTCAAGCTTACTAGCTCGTATTTCAGTTGCGCATCCCGGTTCCTGTCGGGTCAGCTAAGACCTGCTCGCGCGCCTAAGGCGGCCGCTGCGCAGAAATAAGCATTCCTGCCGATTCGCTCAGCCATGCCTTACCGCGAGTCTGTTCACTGCGGGTCACCGGGACCCGCAGCCGAGGGAGGAACAAGATGTACGAGATGTACGCGAGTCTCATGCGGGCCGCGGGTACGGGGCACTCGGCTCCGTCGCGCCGCCGGGCAGGCATCGTGACGAGGTCGCACCACGGCCGCGGCCGGGGGCTGGGCATCCGGTCGCACGCAGCAGGCAAGGCAGACAGCCCCGTATCGGCCGGCACCGTATCGGCCAGCACCGGGCTGCGGCCGGCTTGCGCAGGCGTCGATGCCGCGGCCAGGTAACGCTCGCCAGGCGCGGACGGTGCCCATCGCACCAGCCGCGGAGCGCAGCGGACCGGCAGCACACCGAAGGCCCGCGGGTGAACAGCAAGAACTGATCACCCGCGGGTCTTTGCTTTGTGCTCAGGAACCGGCAGCGACTAGTCGAGCCCGTACCGGGCAGCTTCCTCGCCGCTCAGACCCGGATACGCCAGGCTGCCGGCGCGCGCCTTGCGCCGGTCGTGCACCCAGGCGAATACCTCCGACGCCTCGACCAGGACCAGGCACGGCAGCGCGAGCAGCAGCATGCTGAGCGGATCCGGGCTCGGCGTGAACACGGCGGCGAACGCGAAGATCAGGAAGATGATCATCCGCCGCCACTTCCTGAACCGCTCGTGTGTCAGGACCCCGGCGAGGTTCAGCAGGACGAACACCAGCGGCAGCTCGAACGTGATGCCGAACAGGGCGAGCATCGCGCCCGCGTAGCTGAGGTACGTGTTGATCGTGATCAGGGCCGTGACACCGACGGGCACCTGGCCGAGCAGGAAGTGGATGCCCTTCGTCATCGCGAAGTAGGCAACGGTGGCGCCTATCGCGAACAACGGCAGCGCCGCCCCGACGAAGTAGTACGCCCAGCGCCGCTCCCGCCGGTACAGGCCCGGCGCCATGAACGCCCACAGCTGGTACAGCCAGACCGGCGCCGCCAGGATGACCCCGACGGCGATCGAGATCTGCAGCTTCAGGAAGAAGGCGTCGAACAGCCCGTTCACGTACAGCGGGCAGCTGTGCTTGCCGGCGTAGGCAACCAGCGAGTGCGGCTGCGGAACCTTGCAGTACGGCGTCTGGATGAAATGCCAGATCCGCGCGTAGAAGAACCAGCCGATGATCGCGCCGACGAGCACCGCCAGGATGATCTTCATAACCCTGTTCCGCAGCTCGCGGATGTGCTCCATCAGCGGCATCCGCGCCTGCGGATTGGCACGGCTGCTCAGGCCCAGGCCGCGGTCTGCCGCGGCCGGGCCGAGATCTTCGTCCGGCATGACCATCTCGGCCGGTACGTCCTAGCCGGGCTGGCTGGTCTGCCCAGCGCTCTCGCTGGCGGCCTGCCGCTGCAGGTCCTGCACCTGCCGCTGCAGGTCCTGGATCTGCTGCGTCTGCTGGTCCGGGGTGGGGGCGGACTGGGTCGCGGCCAGGGCCGGAGGCGTGGCGGTGAAGCTAGGCGGCGTCGTGAACCCCTGGCTGGCCGCGCTGCCGGCCTGCTCGTCATCCGAATTCAGCCCGGCCACGCTCTTCTTGAAGATGTGCATGGACTGGCCGAGCGACTTCGCCGCGCCGGGCAGCCGCCTCGACCCGAACAGCAGCAGGACCACGACCAGGAGAATGATGATGTGTGGCGCGCTCGGATCAAACATGTATGTCCCCATTCAGCAGGGTGCTCGGGACCAGTGGTCCTTGGACTGGAGTCTACACGCGGGCTCCGTGGAAGCCGCTCAGCGTAACTGCGGGCCCCCGGCATAGTTCGCGAGTGCCGCCCCGGCGTCGTCCCTGACCCGGACAGCCAGCTCAGGCGGCGATACCACCCGGCCGTCCTCGCCCAGCCGCAGCGCGAGCCTGCGGACCCACTGGGTGTCTGGCGTGCGCAGGGTGATCCCGAGCCACCCGTCCGGCAGCTCCGTTACCTGCTCGCACGGGTAGTACTCGGCGACCCACCGGCCGCCGGGGCCGAGCTCGAGCTGGACGAGCACGTCCTGCGGAGACGGCCGGAACAGGCCGCCGTCGACGTCGACCGGCTGCGCCCCGGCGGGGACCTCGGCCGCGACGTCCAGGATCTGCAGCGCCAGCATCCGGTCCAGCCGGAACAGCCGGACGGCGCCGGCGCTGCGGCACCAGCCCTCCAGGTAGCTGCGGCCCTCGACCACGAGCAGCCGCATGGGGTCCACGTCCCGTTCGGTCGCCTCGTCCCTGCCCGGCACGTAGTAGGAGATGTGCACCCGGCGCCCCTGGCTCAGCGCGTCGGTGACCTGCGCTGTCATGGACGCGCCCGTCAGGTGGTCGACCTGGACCGCTACCTGGGCACTCGGGCTGGCGGCGCTGCCGGCGGCCGCCTCCAGCTTGGCGATGGTCCGGCTGAGCGCGGAGCCATCCCCGATGCTGGGCAGCTCGGCCAGCATCCGCAGCCCGACCAGCAGGGCACACGCCTCGTCCACGCCCAGCCGCAGCGGCCGGTCCATGGCCTCCGCCTCGCTCACGACGATCTCGCCGCCCTCGTAGGACAGGTCGATCGGGCAGTACGGATCGGGCGACCTGAGCTCGACGCACCACAGCATGTTGAGGTCGTCGACCAGCTCCTGCTCGGTGATCCCGAACGCGGCGGCGGTCTCGGCCATCCCGACCGCATTCCGGCTGACCACGTACGGGACGAGCGCGAGCAGGCGCTGCAGCCGGTCGGTGGCCGTCGGCCGCGCACTCGCATCGGTGCTCATGCGAGCGCTCCCTTCAGCCGGCCGATGACCGCGTCGCGCAGATCCGTCGGCTCGAGCACGACCACGTCGGCGCCGAAAGACGCGATGTGCTCGCTCCACCAGCCGGTGTCGGTGTAGCTCACCTCGACCAGCTCCCAGCCCGGATGGCCGGGGTCCGGCCGGCTGCCCAGCGCGTGCCGGCGCAGGCCGTGGCCGGCCCCGGCCCTGATCCGCAGCAGGCAGGCCCGCGGCGCGGGCGTCCCGGTGTCCCAGGCCCGGACCGCGCCCCGGACGTCGGTGCCCGGCGGCACCGTGACCGAGCCAGGCGGCCCGGTGAAGGCGACCTTGCCGAAGACGCGGCTCAGCCGGAACACGCGCTGCTCGCCCCGGTCCCGGTCCAGGCCGACCACGTACCACCGGCCGCGCCGGTTGACCACTCCCCATGGCTCGAGCTTGCGCTGCTGCGGGGTGCTGCGGCCGGCCGCCAGGTACCCGAACGTCACGGGCCGCCGGTCTCGCACTGCTTCCCAGAGCGGGCCGAACGCCGCCTCGCCCGTCTGCAGCCGTGGCTCGATCCCTGGCTGGCTCATGTCCTCTGCCTCGATGCCGGCCGCACGCAGCTTCAGCAGCGCGCCCTCGGCCGCGCCCGCCAGCTCCGCCCGCCGCCAGACCCTGGCGGCAAGCCCGAGCACCGCGGCCTCGTCCGGCTCCAGCCTGATCTCGGGCAGCTCGTAGGCCTGCCGGGAGATCCGGTAGCCGGACTCCTCCTCGCTGCCGGGGTTGATGCCGGTCTCCAGCGGGATGCCCAGCTCGCGCAGCTCATCCTTGTCCCGCTCGAACATGCGCTTGAACGCCTCGAACGAATCCGGGTAGCCGGGCACCGCGTCCCTGATCTGAGCGGCCGTCAGGTACCTGCGAGCCGACAGCAGGCAGACGACAAGGCTCAGCAGCCGCTCGGTCTTCCGCCTGGACATCGCCTTCCTTTCCCCGCAACCGACGCTACCCTGCCGGAGTGATCAGGTGGCGATCTGGCGAGGTTTCCGCTGTCGGCCAGTCCTGGGCGGGCGCCGTGGAACTCGAGGTATCGGTCGCGGGCGAGCACATCCGCGCGCTCGCCTACCCCGCGCTCACCGGGCTGCCGGAGCCCGGAGACCGGGTGCTCCTCAATACCGCGGCGCTGGATCTCGGCCTCGGCACCGGCGGGTATGCCCTGGTCGTGGCCATTCCCGACCGGCTGCCGCCAGACGCCGGCGCACCCGGCCACCTGGTCAAGGCGCGGTACACGCCGCTGCAGGCGATCGTGCACGGCGCCGACGAGCAGGGCTCGCCTTATCACGAGGCACTGCGGGACGCCGACGATCTGACGGGACTGCCCGTCGTCATCGCGGACCTGCACTCGGCGCTCCCCGCGATCCTCGCCGGGTATCGCGCCGGGCGCCCGGCGCCGCAACCCGTCGCCTACGTGATGCTGGACGGCGGCGCGCTGCCCGCCTGGTTCTCTCGCACGATCGCGCGGCTGCGGGACGTCGGCTGGCTGGCCGGGACGGTCACGGTCGGCCAGGCCTTCGGCGGCGACCTGGAGACCGTGACCCTGCACAGCGGCCTGCTGGCGGCCCGGCACGCACTCGGGGCGCGGCTGGCAGTCGTCGCGCAGGGTCCGGGCAACCTGGGCACCGGCACGCGGTGGGGCTTCTCCGGGGTGGCCTGCGGGGAGGCGGTCAACGCGGCCGCCGTGCTCGGCGGCAGGCCGGTCGGGTCGCTTCGGATCAGCCAGGCCGATGCCAGGGACCGGCACCGCGGCGTCTCGCACCACAGCCTCACCGCGTACGGCCGGGTCGCGCTCGCCAGTGCCGACATCGTGGTGCCCGTGCTGCCGGGCGAGTTCGGCGCCCGCGTACGGCAGGCTGCCGCCGGGCTGGCCGGCCGGCACCGGCTGGTCGAGGTGGCCGTCGACGGGCTGGAGGAGGTGCTGCGGGACTGCCCGGTCCGGCTCTCGACCATGGGCCGGGGCCTCGGCGACGATCCGGCCTACTTCCTGGCCGCGGCCGCGGCGGGCCGCCATGGGGCCCGCCTCGGCGACAGGTACTAGTGGGCCGACAGGATGTCGATGACGAAGACCAGCGTGTCCGTCTTCTTGATGCCCGCGCTCGGCTGACCGCCCGCCGGGCCGTAACCCAGGGCCGGCGGGATGACGAGCATCACCCGGCTGCCGACGTGGACGCCCGCCAGGCCCTGGTTCCACCCGGCGATGACCCCGCCGCCGAGCTGGAAGGCGAACGGCTCGCCCTGCGGCTGGGACTTCGACGGCCATGAGGCGCTGAAGACCTTGCCAGTCCGCCAGTTCACGCCGACGTACTGGGCCACCACGGTCTGGCCTGAGGTGATCTTGGGCCCGGTGCCCTGGATCAGGGTCGTGGCCGACAGCTTGGCGGGCGGAGCGGTCTTCGGAATGCTGATCACCGGCTGCTGACCGGACTTTGCGGTCACCGTCGGCAGCTTGCCGCCGCCGTTGGACGTCTGGCTGCCGCCAGCCGAGGCGCCGGGGCTGAACTGCTGCAGCAGGTCGATGACCCACACCAGGGTGTCCTTGCCGGTCACGCCCAGGTTGGAGTTGCCGCTCGTGCCGTAGCCGTACTTGGGCGGCAGGACGGCGACCACTCGGCTGCCGATGTGCTGGCCCTTGAGCGCGGTGGCAAGGCCGGGCAGCCCGATCGTGGTCGGGATCAGCTGCGGCCCGGACGTGAACGTGCTGTCGAGCAGCTTGTGCGTCGTTCCGCTCCACTTGTAGAGCACGACGTTGGCGAGCGTCACGTCGCCCGAGACGAGGGAACTTCCCGTTCCCTTGATCGCGGTGCTGTACGCAAGCTTGCTGCTCGGCGTCTGCGCCGGGATGGTCACCTTCGGTGGCTTGTTGAAGTTCCCGGAGACGCTGACGGTCTTGTTGACGTCGCCCGAGTTCCCCGACGAGGAGCCGCAACCCGCGAGCGCGGCGCAGGCGACCATCGGGAGGAGCAGGGACGCAGCGATGCGGCGCATGTGTGAGTGTCCTCAGGGTCTGGGTGTCAAGGCCTGTCAGCCTACCGGCATCCGGTGACCGGATCGGGCCTGGCGGAGAACTGCGCCGCGCTAGCGATGCCGCATCGCGGCCAGCAGGTTCGAGGTCCACACCAGCACCGTGTAGTCGGCCAGGAAGTAGACCCTGGCAGGCTGGCCGAACGTCGCGACCGCGGCGGCCGCCGTCGGCGGATTCTGGCCCGGACCAGGGCTTGCCCCCGCGCCGTCGCTGGGCAGGACCAGGAAGTTCGCGACGTGCCTGGCCGGGTTGAACCAGCCGGGACTGTCCTCCCAGGCGAACGGCCATACGGTCCCCTCGGACTTGACCGGCACCACCCGGACCGCGCCGCCGCTGGCGAGCGTGATCGTGTTCGCCATCCAGTAGCCCCCTAGCCCGTAGCTCAGCTTGCGGGCCGCCAGCCAGCCGGCGATCGCCTGGTTCTGCGCGGGCACCGCCGGGAGCGACGCGACCCTGACCACGCCGACCGCGTAGACGGCGAGCACGGCCGCCAGCGCGGGAACGAGGCGCGCGCGGCTCAGCGTGCCCGCGACCATCCGGCCGGCCAGGGCCGCCCCGAACGGCAGCACGGCGGCGAACTCGCGGCTGCTGAGTGCCTGCGACGCGTTCGGTCCGAGTGCGTAGGCGGCCAGGCTGATGACGGTGCCCACCGCGAGCAGCCGCACCGCCAGGTCGCAGCTGGGCAGGCGGCGGATCGCGGCGCACACCCCCCAGCCGGCCAGCCCGAGCCCGGCCAGGTGCGCGAGGGCGATCGCGATCGCCAGGCCCGGCTTCTGCCCCAGGAAGTTCGCGCCGAACAGCAGCAGGATGCCCTGAACGGTCCGCAGCAGGTTCGCCGGCAGCTGACCGAGGCCGACCACGCGGTCGGACACGCCGAAGACGTAGAACCCGCCGTGGGACCTGAGCAGGGCCAGCGTCCGCCAGCCCGCCTCCGCGGCGGCCGCGCCCGCCGCGGCCAGGGCCAGCCCGTACCAGCCGCTGGCGAGCCCGCCGCGGTCGACGACAACCCGCTGGTAGGCGGCTGCGAGCCCGACGACGATGACCGGCGCTATCCCGGTCAGCAGCACGATCTCGTCCGCTACCAGCGCTAGGCCGAGCAGCGCGCAGGCGGCGGCCGGCACGTACCAGCGCCGTCGCGCCCGGTCGATGAGCAGCCAGGTCAGCAGCACCGGGACCGTGCTGCCGACGTGGTCGGGTGACAGCATCAGCACGATGACCTCGGCGTGCTGCGGCGCGATCATGATGCCGGCCGCGATGCCAGCCCGGAGCAGTCCCGCTCGCCCGGTCGCGCCGCCCTTTGCCAGCCTCGCCGCGAGCAGGACGACGAAGGTGTAGGTCATCGCCGCCGCCACGTGCACCACGTCCGGCTGCAGGCCGCGCGCCAGCTCGATGAGCATGTACTGCGGCAGTTCCGTGGTGTAGAACGACACGTCCGACAGCCGCCACATGTGCAGCATCGGGTTCCCGTGCAGCATCGCCCAGGCCTGCAGCGCGTTGGACGCGCCGTCGGAGTTGACCGGCACCGCGTCGGACATGTGCCGGAACAGCGCGTACAGCCCCAGGCCGCATACCGCCCAGCCGATGGCGGCCGCGACCAGGAGCAAGCGGGACCCGACCGACCGGGACCGGACCGGCCCGGACCGGACCGGCCGGGACCGGACCGGCCGCGGCGACGGCGGTCGGCGGGGCGCGCGCTCGAATAGGGGCGAGAGCGGCCGGTCAGGCGCGCGCTGCAGCAGCGCCGCGGGCGCGGCCGTCAGCCGGGCCGGCGCCCGCTCCAGCAGCGCGACGCCCGCGTGCCGTAGCCAGCCGAGCCACCCGAACCACTCGCACCAGCCGGACGGCCTCGGTGCACCCTGGCTGACCCTGGGCGCCTGACCTGGCCTCGCCGTGGACGCCCAGCCGCTCACCCGCGGTGACCGCTCGTCGCGCGCACCCGCAGCTCCGGCAGCGGCAGCCGGCGCCCGAAGCAGAACAGGTACCACCGCAGATAGCCGGGCAGCCAGCTGGTCAGCCGGAAGCTGGACTGTCCGTGCCTGCGGTCGAGCCAGATCGTGGGCAGCTCCGCCACTGGCAAGCGTAGCCGCCGTGCCTTCGCCGTCAGCTCTAACCCGACCTCGAAGCCGCGCCGGGAGTCGATGCCGACGGCGGCTACGAAGGCGGCGGAGTACGCCTTGAACGAGTTGGTCGCGTCCCTGGTGCCGGCCCTGGCCAGTAGCTGCAGCGACCGGCCCGCGGCGCGCGACAGCACGCGCTTGAGCACCGGGCCGCCGACCTGCTGGCCGCCCGGCATGTACCGGGAGGCGGCCGCCACGGCCACGCCGCGCTCAACCAGTCGCGCGAGGGCGTCGACCTGGGCCGGGTCGTCGCTGCCGTCGGCCATCATCACCACGATCACGCCGCCGCGCGCCGCGTCCGCCCCGAACCGGATCGCGTTCGCGGGCCCGGGGCCATAGCTGCTCACCAGGCACGCGAGCTCCGGCTGCTTCTCCGCGTAGGCATCGACCGCGGCGACGGTCTCGTCCCCGGAGCTGTCGACCACGACCAGCACCTCGCACGACATCCGGACGGCGTCGAAGAGGCGGTCCAGGACGCCGCCTATCTGGCCGGCTTCGGCTCGCGCGGGGATGACAACCGACAGCCGCGGCACCCCGGTCCGGACCGGCGAAAGGCATAGCTCGGCCACCAAAATGAGCCCCCCGGTTGACCCTCGCTCACTCGGACCCGCAGAGCCTAGCAACGCTCGGCGGCGCGCGCGGGTCAGACAGGGTAGTAGTGGGGTTGCGCCTGATACTGGCGGCCGCTGGGAGGCCGCCATCGCATGACGCCGGGCAGGTCCTGGGTTAATCGCCAGCCGGGCGCCTGCTTGGCCCGGTGATGCTGGCGGCAGAGCGGCGCGAGGTTGCACTCGCACGTCAGCCCGCCCTGGTCATAGGGCCTGGTGTGATCCAGGTCGCACCGGACCGCGGGCCGGCGGCAGCCGGGGAAGGAGCATTCCGGCTGCCGGACGATGACCAGCCCGCGGAGATGCCGCGAGGGCTGGTAACCATCCTCGGCTCGGGCGTGATCGCACTGCCCGGCCCGCAGCCACTCCAGCCTGCCGGACATCTCCGCCGCCCACCGGATTGCGGCGGGCCCGGGCGGGGGCGCGCAGCCTGCGCTCGCGGCGGCGGTGGCGACCGCCTGCCCGGCCGGGCTCACCGCGCTGACCCGCCAGCGGACGGCCGGATCGCGCGTCATCATCGCGGCCAGCTCGCGGCAGCCGTTCGCGTCTACCGGTCCGTAGCCGGCCACCTCGCCGGCGGTGTCAGTCAGGCCGGCCCAGGTCGAAAGCGGCATCGTGAGGTGGATAGTCCCGGTAACGGCAGGCAACACCGCGGCCGGGTCGGCGGGGCCATCGGTGTGCGGCGTACCCGGCGGCAGCAGCGACTGGATCGCGGCGCCGCGCAGCAGCGTGAGGAAGGCAGCTGACCGCAGCTGACCCAGGCTGCCCGCCGCGCCGCGCTCCGACAGCCACCGGGCCAGGGCGGTCAGCCGCCGGTCGGCCGCCAGCACGTCGGCTTCCGGCAGTTCCCGGCCCGCCAGCACAGCATTGCCGGACGCCTCGGTCCACACGACAACCTCGGTGTCGCGGGCGGCATCAGCCTTGCGCCGCTGCGCAGCATCGGGGTCGAAGGCCAGCACCAGGCGGCGAAGACGGCTGCGGATCTGCGCCGTAGTCAGGTCCGGCGCGTCCGGTAGCACCTTCGCCGCCAGACCGCGCGCAGCCGGAGCGGGCAGCGCACGCAGCTCCCGGGCGAACACGAGAGCCTTGGGCCAGTCGATCCGGCCAGCGGCCAGGCTCGCGTGCACGTGCGGCAGACGGGCCAGCTCCAGCGCGTCTGCGTGCAGCCCAGCCGCGGTCTGCCCGGTCAGCGTCAGCGCGGCGGCGATCTCGTCGCCGACGTGCTCGGACAGGTGCGGGTTCCGCAGCTCGCGAGCCTGCACGGACCGGCGCCGGGACAGCGCCGTGACCGCGGCGGCCTGCCCGGCCGCGGCCCACGAGGCGAGCCTGCGCCACGCGCACAGCACGCCGATCAGCTCAGACTCGCCCAGCCCGGCGTGCCCGTCCGCGGTCGTGTCGGCCGTCCGGTCGGCCAGGATCGCCAGCATCGCGCCGGCGTCCAGCTCGTCGGCGAACCCGCCGGAAGCGAACCCCTCACCGCTCGGCACGTCGGCATAGCGGTCCCGGTGCAGGAACCCGGCGGCGAACGCCTCGCCCTCGCCGGTCCAGCCGGACGGCCCGGGCGCGGCGTCGGGGTCATCGGCAGCAGACTCTGACTCCCAGCCATCCGGAGGCTCCCAGTCCGCATCCCACGCCGGATCCCACACGTCCAGCTCCGGGTCGGGGCCCCAGAGCTCCTCCGCCTGCTCGCTCACCTGTCTCACCGCCTCCCGCCGCTGCTCGTCCCGCTCGATAACACTATCGAGCGGGACTGACAGTCTCGCGGCGCGCGGCCGGCCGGTACCCGGGGCCGCTGCGGCGATCTACATGCCGGCGATCAGCTTCTCCACCCGCTCGTCGACCGAGCGGAACGGGTCCTTGCACAGCACGGTCCGCTGTGCCTGGTCGTTGAGCTTCAGGTGCACCCAGTCGACCGTGAAGTCGCGGCGCCGCTCCTGCGCGCGGCGGATGAACTCACCGCGCAGCCGGGCCCTGGTCGTCTGCGGCGGCACGGACTTGGCGGCGAAGATGTCGAGATCCCGGCAGGCGCGCTCGACCGCGCCGCGCTTCTGCAGCAGGTAGTACAGCCCGCGGCCGCGGTGCACGTCGTGATAGGCCAGATCGAGCTGCGCGACGCGCGGCGAGGCAAGCGGCAGATCGTGCTTGGCCCGGTACCGCTCGATCAGCTGGAACTTTGTCACCCAGTCGATCTCCCGTGACACCGCTTCCAGGTCCCCGGTCTCCACCGCGCGCAGCGTCCGCTGCCACAGGTCGAGCACCCGCGCCGTCACCGGATCGGCGCCCTTGCGCGCGGTGAAGTCCAGCGCCTTCGCCAGGTACTCCTGCTGGATGTCGAGCGCGCTGACCTCGCGGCCGTTTGCCAGCCGGACCTTGCGCCTGCCGGTCATGTCGTGGCTCACGTCCCTGATGGCCCGGATCGGGTTCTCCAGCGTGAGATCGCGCATGACGATCCCGGCCTCGACCATCCGCAGCACCAGGTCGGTCGCGCCGACCTTGAGCAGCATCGTAGTCTCGCTCATGTTCGAGTCGCCGACGATCACGTGCAGCCGGCGGAACCGCTCCGCGTCCGCGTGCGGCTCGTCCCTGGTGTTGATGATCGGCCGGGACCGGGTGGTCGCCGACGAGACGCCCTCCCAGATGTGCTCGGCCCGCTGGCTCACGCAGTAGACCGCGCCGCGCGGCGTCTGCAGCACCTTGCCCGCACCGCAGATGATCTGCCTCGTGACCAGGAACGGGATCAGCACGTCGGCCAGCCTGCCGAACTCGCCGTGCCGTCCGACCAGGTAGTTCTCGTGGCAGCCGTAGGAGTTGCCGGCCGAGTCGGTGTTGTTCTTGAACAGGTAGATGTCCCCGGCGATGCCTTCCTCGCGCAGCCGGGTGTCGGCGTCGACGAGCAGGCCCTCCAGGATCCGCTCCCCCGCCTTGTCGTGCGTGACCAGGTCGATCAGGCTGTCACACTCGGGCGTCGCGTACTCGGGATGGCTGCCGACGTCCAGGTACAGCCGCGCGCCGTTACGCAGGAACACGTTGCTGCTGCGCCCCCAGGACACGACCCGGCGGAACAGGTACCTGGCTACCTCGTCCGGGGACAGGCGCCGCTGTCCCCGGAACGTGCACGTCACGCCGTACTCGTTCTCCAGACCGAAGATTCGCCGATCCACCCGCTGCTACCTACCAATCGACGGCGATGTACTTGGTCTCGGTGTACTCCAGCAGCCCCTCGTGCGCGCCCTCGCGCCCGAGGCCCGACTGCTTGACCCCGCCGAATGGTGCGGCGGGATCGGACACCACGCCCCTGTTGATACCCACCATGCCGGCTTCCAGCGCCTCGGCGGTGCGAAGCGCCCTGGCCAGGTCGCCGGAGTACAGGTACGACACCAGCCCGTACTCGGTGTTGTTGGCCAGCGCGACGGCCTCGTCCGGGTCGGAGAACCGCACGATCGGCGCCACCGGCCCGAAGATCTCCTCGGCCAGGATCCCCGCGCCCGCGGGCACGCTGTCGAGCACCGTGGGCTGATAGAAGTAGCCGGCCCGGTCGGGCGCCTGGCCGCCGGTCAGCACCTGCGCGCCGGCGCCGGTGGCGGAGTCGACCAGGTCGGCGACCTTCGACCGGGTGTCGGCGTTC
>Ga0335078_10003033_pt1 | contig 25113 bp, 10 predicted proteins | sample Lox_Sample_32_FD_206711 | JGI IMG/M metagenome (GOLD analysis project Ga0335078, IMG submission 206711) | Soil microbial communities from Loxahatchee National Wildlife Refuge, Florida, United States - Lox_Sample_3.2 | ecosystem: Environmental > Terrestrial > Soil > Wetlands | place: USA... | reverse complement strand
CCCGCCCACGGCCGCGACCTCCACCCCGAGCTCGTGGCCCAGGATCCGCGGGTAGCTGAAGTACGGCTGGCGCCCCGCGAAGGCGTGCAGGTCCGTCCCGCAGACGCCCACCCGGCGCACGCGCACGAGCGCCTCGTCGGCCCGGAGGTCGGGCGGGGGCCCGGCCTCGATCGGGACGAGGCGCCCGGGTTTCTCGAGGAGGACGGCCTTCACAGGCGCTCGCGCAGCTCCGACGGCAGCAGCTTCACGGCGAGCGCGCGCAGGCCCGCGTCGGGGAGCTCGAGGCCAAAATGCCTCAGCAGGACCATGAGGTGGTAGAGGGAGCCGGGCGTGAGCGAGCGGATGCGCCCGGGGTCGGCGTCCGCGACGCAGCGCACGACCTCGGCGCGCGCCAGGTCCTCGCGTCCCCCGAGCTCGAGGACGACGGCGAGGCTCACGCGCCGGTCCCAAGCCAGCCCGCGGTCGGATCCGCTCGCGAGATTCGAGACGAGCGAGTCGAAGACGCGCGCGAAGCCCGCGGCGTCGTTCCTCGCCTTGGCCACCTGCGCGAGCGCGACGAGGGCGCCCAGGTTGGCGGGGTACCTCAGAAGGCCCTGGCTCGAGTAGGCGGCTCCGTCGATCTGGTGCATCTCGGCCAGGTACTCGACGAGGCGGCTGCGCACCGTCGCCGGGTCGGTCTCGTCGGTCACCTCGAGGACGAGCACCGAGCGCTCGTTGAACCCGGCGATGGCCGGCTGGCTGTAGGGCAGAGGGCGCAGCCAGTTGAAGATCCCGCCGTCCGTCTTGTGGAGCGCGTAGATGAACGAATCCGTCGGCTGCTTCAGGCCCATGCGCGCAAAGTCGTCGAGGTCGGTGTCCCACGAGGGCACGACGATGTGGGTCACGCCGCGCTGGTTCACGAGGGCCTCGGTCTCGTCGGGGCGGGTCGAGTTCACGATGCGGAAGACGGCGGACAGCCCCTCCCGGTTCTCCCAGTTCTGCGTGCCGAGCCCCCGCAGCCCGCCGTAGAAGCAGAAGCTCGAGGTGCGCAGGGGCGGCACCAGGACGGTCGCGCCGTCCGGCCCGGCGCGATCCGCGATCCACTGCGCCAGGGCCCGTTCGTAGAGGCCCTCCACCTCGGCGCGGGTGAACTTGAAGTCGCTCGAGGCGCTCGACGGCGCGGGCACGAGGGCGACGACGCCCGCGGCGAGCGCGGCGGCGAGCGGCGCGGACAGCGCCCAGCGGGCGCGGGACGGCCCGGCCGCGGCCGCCGAGGCGGCGGCGAGCGCGAGCACCAGGGCGTCGAACGTGCTCCACCAGCGCAGCTGGAAGAGGGCGAGCCCCAGCGCGGCGAGCGCGGGGCCGAGCGCGACCGCCACCCCGGCGCGCCGGGCCGCGTCCGTCGCCGGCCGCGCGACCAGCCAGGCCGCCGGCGCGAGGAGCAGCACGGGAAGCAGGGTCGCCACGGCGGCGGCGCCCAGGCCGTCGCGGCCGATCCAGGCGGCGAGGTCGCCCGCGACCACGCCGTCCGGCAGGTTCGTCAGGCGCGTCGAGAGGAGGTCCCCGGCGAGGAAGGCGCGGTCCGCGGTCCGGAGGAGGGCGACCGGCAGCGAGGCCGCCGCCGCGGCCGCGGCCAGCCAAGCGAGGACCTCGCGCCTGCGCTGGAAGGGCCGTCCCGTGGCGATCCAGGCCGACGCGCGCCCGAGCAGCTCGGCAAGCCCGAGCCACGCCACGCCGTACAGCGGGTAGTTGACCCGCAGCTGCGGCTCCATGTGGCCCGGGAAGTACTCCACCAGGTAGGCGAGGAGGCTCGTGCTGGCGCCGGCGAGCGCCCAGGCCCGCCAGGGCAGGGGGAAGCCGCCGGCCGGCGATGCGGGGGACGGCCCGAGCCGCCGGGCCGCGGCGGCGAGGAGGCCTCCCCCGGCGATCCCGGCCAGGACGGGCAGGGCCTCGGTCGCGTTGAGCCAGAGCGCGCATCCGCCCGCGACGCCCGCGAGGGCGAACCGGCGCGTCGTCCGCGGCCGGTCGAGGGGCCCGGCCGCCAGGGGCAGGACGCTCCAGAGCGCGCAGACCTGGGAAAGGCCGAAGTCGTTGGCGACGCCCGGCAGGAACGCCGCGGCCAGCGGATACACGATGGCCAGCCCGAGGCCGAGCGCGGCGGCCGCGAATCCGCCGAACGCGCGCGCCGCATAGAGCGCCGCGCCGGCCACCAGGAGCAGGTGCAGGAGGGGGTCGGCGAGCAGCGCCGCCCGCTCCAAGCACATGGCGAGCGGCCGCCCGGAAAAGGCCCGGTCGGCTCCCGCCACCGCCACAAGCCACCACCGGTACGGCGACGCCGCGTGGACGTCCCGGCCGAACGGGGCGTTCTCGTAGTCGATCCGGCGCACACGCCAGTCGCCGCGCGCGAGCATGAGCTGCGTCTCCTGGATCCACTGGTAGGTCGGGTTGTTGTGCTCGGGCACGATCAGCCAGCGCTTGCCGTCGACGTAGCCGGTCGGCGAGCGCGCGTCCGCGCCCGCGCCCTCCTGGGCGACCCGGGTCACGAACTCCACCCGCTGCAGCCGGACGTAATCGCCCCACGCGACGAAGCCGAGGGCGCACGCCGCGGCCAGGATCCAGACGCGGGGCATGGGCCGTGAGGAGATGCTCATTCAGGAGGTCGCGGTCGCCGCCGCTTCGGGGAGGACCCGAGGCAATCGCATGCGGAAATCCTCGGCAAGCCCCGTCATCGGGCGCGCGCGGCTCAGAGCGTCCTTGACTCGGCCCGCGGGGATTGTCCTTTCTGCGTCCTCGATGCCCGCGCCGCCCAAGCCCGCCGTCTCCAGGCCGTGAACCGCAAGCGATTCATCGGGATCATGGCAGCCGGCGGCGCCGCCGCCATCGGGCGGCCCCTGTCCCTGTTGGGCGCTCTGGCGCCGGGGGCCGGACCCGCGCCGGCGGGCGGTGCGATCGCCGCGCGGCCGCTCGCGCCGCGCGCGGGCCCCCGGGGGCCAACCATGTTCCGCGCGCTCTCCCCCCAGGAGACCGGCGTGGCGACCGAGAACCCCTACGACGACCCGAGGATGTGGGGCTCGCGCTACAGCGAGAACGAGGCCGGCTCGATCGGCTCCGGCGTGGCCATCGGGGACTACGACGGCGACGGCCGGCCGGACCTGTTCGTCGTGTGCAAGACGAGGAGCTGCCGGCTCTTTCGCAACCTCGGCGACTGGAGGTTCGAGGACGTGACGGAGCGGGCCGGCGTGGCCGAGCACGGGGACGCGGCGAGGGAATGGAAGCAGGGCGCCACGTTCGTCGACGTGGACAACGACGGGCGGCTCGACATCTACGTCTGCCGCTTCAACGCCCCGAACCTGCTCTACATCAACCAGGGCGACGGGACCTTCAAGGAGGAGGCGGCCGCGCGGGGGCTGGCCGTCAAGGACGCCTGCGTGATGGCGGCCTTCTGCGACTACGACCGCGACGGCTGGCTCGACGTGTTCGTCCAGACCAACCTTCTCGACGCGGACAACCGCCCCCACGGCCAGCGCGACTACCTCTTCCACAACAACGGCGACGGGACGTTCGTGGACGTCACGGAGCGGGCCGGCATCCGCGGCGAGGCCCAGGGCCACTCGGCGGTCTGGTGGGACTACGACGGCGACGGCTGGCCCGACCTCTATGTCGCGAACGACTTCATCGCGCCCGACAAGCTCTACCGCAACAACCGGGACGGGACGTTCACCGACGTCATCGACTCGGTGGTGCCCCACATGACGTACTCGTCGATGGGCTCGGACCTGGGCGACGTCAACAACGACGGGCTCGTGGACCTCTTCGTGGCCGAGATGGCGCCGACGACGCACCAGAAGGACCAGCGCACGGTGGCCGTGATGCGCAGCTACATCGCGGAGCCGCCGGACGACGCCCCGACGGCGCCCCAGGTCATGCGCAACGCGCTCTTCATCAACACGGGCGCGGGGCGGGTCCTGGAGGCGGCGTGCCTCGCGGGCCTGTCGGCGACGGACTGGACGTGGTCGCCGCGCCTCGAGGACCTGGACAACGACGGGCGCCTCGACCTGTTCGTGACGAACGGGATGAACCGGGAGACCCACAACGCGGACCTGACCGCCCGCAAGGAGCTGGCGGAGAGCCCCGACGAGAAGATCCGCATCGAGCGGGCGAGCCCGGTGCTCGTCGAGCAGCATCTCGCGTTCCGCAACATGGGCGACCTGCGCTTCGAGGACGTGAGCGCGGCCTGGGGCCTGAACCAGAGGGGCGTCAGCTTCGGCGCGGCCTTCGGCGACCTCGACGGCGACGGCGACCTCGACGTCGTCTACACGAACTACGAGGGAGGGGTCACGCTGCTCCGAAACGACTCGGACTCCGGGCACCGGGTGATCGTCTCCCTGCGCGGGACCCGCTCGAACCGCTTCGGGGTGGGCGCGCTCGTGCGCATCGAGACCGACTCCGGCGTCCAGGTGCGCCCCCTCGTCCTCGCCCGGGGCGCCCTCTCGAGCTCGGAGCCCGTCCTGCACTTCGGGCTCGGCGACGACACGCGCATCCGGCGCCTCACGGTGTCGTGGCCGAGCGGCCACCTCCAGGCGTTCACGGACCTCGGCGTCGACTCGCGCCTCGAGATCACCGAGCCGTCGGCTCCCGCCTCGCCGGCGCAGGCGCCGGGGCCGGCCGCCGGCCAGTTCGCCGACGTGAGCCGGCGCGCCAACTTCTCGCTCGTGTGCCGCGAGAGCCCCGTCGACGAGACCGTCCAGGAGCCCCTCCTGCCCATGCGCCAGAACCGGCGCGGGCCCGGCCTGGCCGTGGGCGACATCGACGGCGACGGCCGCGACGACGTGGTCCTCGGCGGCACGCCCGCCGACCCGGCCCGCGTGCTCCTCGCGCAGGGTCCCGGGGCCTTCGCGCAGGCCGGCGCCTTCCCGGCGGAGGGGCCGCTCAGCGACGGCCCGCTCCTGCTGCTCGACGTCGACGGCGACGGGCACAACGACCTCGTGCTGTCCAAGGGGGGGACCAACCTGCCCGCGGGCGCGCCCCAGTACCAGCCCAGGCTCTACCTGAACGACGGGCGCGGCCGGTTCCGGCCGGCGCCGGCGTCGGCGCTGCCGCCGCTGCCGGTGAGCGTCGGCGCGCTCGCCGCCGCGGACTTCGACCGCGGCGGCCGCCTCGGCCTGTTCATCGGGGGCCGGGTCGTGCCGGGGCAGTACCCGCTGGCGCCCCGGAGCGCGCTGCTGGCCAACCGCGGCGGCCGCTTCGAGGACGTCACCGACGAGCTGGCTCCCGGCCTGCGGGAGGTCGGGATGGTCACCTCGGCGCTCTGGAGCGACGTGGACGGGGACGGCTGGCCCGACCTGCTGCTCACGCTCGAGTGGGGGGGCGTGAGGTATTTCCACAACGGCCGGGGCCGCGGCTTCGAGGACTGGACGGAGCGGTCCGGCTTCGGGTCCGCGGGCGCGGGCTGGTGGAACTCGATCGCCGCCGCCGACTTCAACGGCGACGGCCGCATGGACTACGTCGTCGGCAACCTCGGGCTGAACACGCCCTATTCCGCCACGAGCGAGCGGCCGGCCCTCATCTTCTACGGGGACTTCAGGGGCGACGGCGACCGCCAGCTGGTCGAGGCGTACTACGAGGGCGACCGCCTCTACCCGCGCCGGACCCGCCGGGAGCTGGGCGCGGCGATCCCCTCGATCCTGAAGCGGTTTCCGCGCAACGACTACTTCGCGCGCGCCACGCTGGGCGAGATCCTGGGGGAGGAGCAGCTGGCGCGCGCCCAGCGGTTCGCCGCCACGGAGCTGCGCAGCGGCGCGCTCATGAGCCAGCCCGACGGCACCTACCGGTTCGAGCCGCTGCCGCGCATCGCGCAGATTGCGCCGATCCAGGGGCTGGTCGCCGGCGACTTCGACGGCGACGGGCGCGCCGACGTCTACGCCGTCCAGAACTCCTTCGCCCCGTATGCGTGGATGGGACGCTTCGATGGGGGGCTGAGCCAGCTGCTGCGCGGCGACGGCCGGGGGGGCTTCGCCCCGGCGATCGCGCTCGAGAGCGGCCTGCTCGTTCCCGGGGATGCGAAGGGGCTCGCCGTCGTCGACCTGGCGCAGGACGGCTGGCCCGGGTTCCTGGTCACGAGGAACAACGGCGCCACCCTGGCGTTTCGCAATTCCGGGGTGAGGGGCCGGCGCTCGATGCGCGTCGCCCTGCGCGGGTCCGCCGGCAATCCGACGGCGGTCGGCGCACGGATCACGGTCGACTGCGCCGACGGGTCGGCGCAGTCGGGCGAGGTCACCTGCGGCTCGGGCTATTTCTCCCAGTCCACGGCGGCCTGCTTCTTCGGCTATGCCGACTCCCGGCCTCCGGTGAGGGCGCGCGTCCGATGGCCGTCCGGGGCCTCCACCGAGCACGCCCTCGCGGGCCAGCCGAGCGTCGTCCTGTCGGCGCCGCCGTCATGACCCGCCCGAGGGACACGCGGCCCACGGCCGCCCCGAGACCGAGCGGCCCCGCGTAAACCCCAGTGAACCGGAAGCGATTCATCGAGCTCGTGGCCGCCGGGGGGGCGATCCTCGCGGGCCGCCCCCTCGCGCTGCTCGGGGGCCCGGCTCCCGCGGCGAGCCCGTCCCGGCGGGCCCGCCCGGCGGGCGCCGGGCCCCGAGGCGCCATCGCGGAGGAGCCCCTTCGCCCGCGCCTGGGCCGGCGCGGCAGCACGATGTTCAGGCTGCTGTCCGCCCGGGAGACCGGGGTCGTCACCGAGAACCGGTACGACGACCCCGGGATGTGGGGCGAGCGCTACAGCGACTTCGAGGTCGGCTCGATCGGCACGGGCGTGGCCATTGGGGACTTCGACGGCGACGGCCGCCCCGACATCTTCGTCGTCAGCCGCACGGAGAGCTGCCGGCTGTTCCGCAATCTCGGCGACTGGAAGTTCGAGGACGTGACCGAGAGGGCCGGGGTGGGGGACAAGGGGGCGGACGCGAGGGTCTGGAAGCTCGGGGCGACCTTCGTCGACGTGGACAACGACGGACGCCTCGACCTGTACGTCTGCCGGTACGGCGCGCCCAACCTGCTGTACATGAACCAGGGCGACGGCACGTTCCGTGAGGAGGCGGCGGCGCGCGGGCTCGCGGTCGTCGACGGCAGCGTCATGGCCGCGTTCTGCGACTACGACCGCGACGGCTGGCTCGACGTCTTCGTGCAGACGAACGCGCCGGAGTCCGCCGGCCACCCGAGGGCCCAGCAGAACTACCTCTTCCGCAACAACGGGGACGGGACCTTCACGGACGTGACGCGCGCGGCCGGCATCGGCGGCAGGGGCCAGGGGCACTCGGCCATCTGGTGGGACTACGACGGCGACGGCTGGCCCGACCTGTACGTCGGCTACGACTTCACGGCGCCCGACAGGCTCTACCGCAACAACCGCGACGGCACGTTCACCGACGTGATCGACTCGGTCGTGCCGCACATGCCGTTCTCCTCGATGGGCTCGGACCTGGGCGACGTGAACAACGACGGGCTCATCGACCTGCTCGCGGCCGACATGGCGGCGACGACCCACCAGAAGGACCAGCGCACCATGGCGGGATCGCGGCCCCTGCTCCTGGACCCGCCGGACGCCTCCGGGCAGGCGCCCCAGGTCATGCGCAACGCGCTCTACATCAACACGGGCACCGGCCGTTGCCTCGAAGCGGCCAACCTGGCGGGCCTGGCCGCGACCGACTGGACCTGGTCCGTGCGCCTGGAGGACCTCGACAACGACGGCCGGCTCGACCTCTTCGTCACCAACGGGATGTACCGCGAGACCCACAACATGGACCTGCGGGCCCGGATGATGCTCGCCGACTCGCCGGAGGTGAAGGTCGCCATCGAGCGGGCGGCCCCGGAACTGACCGAGCAGCACCTCGCCTTCCGCAACCTCGGCGACCTGCGCTTCGAGGACGTGAGCGCGGCCTGGGGCCTGAACCAGCGGGGCATCAGCTTCGGGGCGGCCTTCGGCGACCTGGACGGCGACGGCAACCTCGACATCGTGTACTCGAACTACCACGGCGGCGCCACGCTCCTGCGCAACGACTCCGACAGCGGCAACCGGGTCCTCGTCGCCCTGCGCGGCACGCGCTCGAACTGTTTCGGCGTGGGCGCACTCGTGCGCATCGAGACCGACTCCGGCGTCCAGGTGCGCCCCCTCGTCCTCGCCCGGGGCTATCTCTCAAGCTCGGAGCCGATCCTGCACTTCGGCCTCGGAGCCGACGCGCGCGTCAGGCGGCTGACCGTGCGCTGGCCGAGCGGGCACGTCCAGGAGTTCACGGACCTCGCCGCGGAGCGCCGGTACACGATCACCGAGCCGGACGCCCCTCCCGCGGCCGGCGCCCCGGAGGCGCCCCGCGCCGGCCTCCTCGGCGAGGTGAGCGCGGACGTCGGCTTCTCGCTGCCCTCGCGGGAGATCCTGGTGGACGAGACGGCCGAGCAGCCCCTGCTTCCCATGCGCCAGAACCGACGCGGCCCGGCCCTCGCCGTCGGCGACCTGAACGGAGACGGCAGGGACGACGTCGTCGTCGGCGGAACGCCGCCCGACCCGGCACGCATCCTCGTGGCCGGCCCTTCGGGGCGATTCTCGGCCGCGGACGCCTCGGCCCTGGCGACCGAGGGGCCCGTCAGCGACGGGCCGGTGCTTCTCTTTGACGCGTTCGGCCGGGGGCGGGCCGACCTCCTGGTGACCAAGGGCGGTGTCGGGCGCGCCGCCGGGTCGGCGGACTTCCAGCCGCGCCTGTTCGCCAACGACGGGACCGGGGTGCTGCGCCCGGCTCCGGCGGGGGCGCTGCCGGCGGTCTCGATCAGCGCGGGGGCGGCGGCGGCGGCGGACTTCGACCGGGACGGCCGGCTGGATCTCTTCATCGGGGGGCGCGTGGTCCCGGGGCAGTATCCGCGGCCGCCGCGCAGCGCGCTGCTGGCCAACCGGGGCGGCCGCTTCGAGGACGTGACGGACGCTCTGGCGCCGGGCCTGCGCGAGGTGGGCATGGTGACGGGGGCGCTGTGGAGCGACGCCGACGGGGACGGCTGGCCCGACCTGCTGCTCACGCTCGAGTGGGGCAGCGTGAGGTATTTCCACAACAACGGGGGCCGCGGCTTCGAGGACTGGACGGAGCGGGCGGGCTTCGCGGCCGCGGGGACGGGCTGGTGGAGCTCGATCGCGGCCGCGGACTTCAACGGGGACGGCCGCATGGACTACGTGGTCGGCAACGTCGGCCTGAACACGCAGTACCGCGCCAGCAAGGAGCATCCGGCGCTCCTGTTCGCCGGGGACTTCCGGGGCGACGGCACCGAGCAGCTGGTCGAGGCCTATTATGAGGGAGGCAGCCTCTATCCCTGGCGCACCCGCCACGATCTCGGCGCATCGATCCCGTCGATCCTGAGGCGCTTTCCGAGGAACGACGCCTACGCGCGGGCGACGCTCGGCGAGATCCTGGGGGAGGACCGGCTCGCCGCCGCCGCCAGGTATGCCGCCACGGAGCTGCGCAGCGGCGCGTTCATGAGCCAGCCCGACGGGACCTACCGGTTCGAGCCCCTGCCGCGCATCGCGCAGATAGCGCCGATCCAGGGGCTGGTCGCCGGCGACTTTGACGGCGACGGCAACGCCGACATCTGCGCGGTCCAGAACTCCTACGCTCCCGTGCCCTCGGTCGGCCGCTTTGACGGGGGGCTCGGCCAGATGCTCCGCGGCGACGGCCGCGGGGGCTTCTCGGCGGTGGCGGCCGGCGACAGCGGCCTGATCGTGCCCGGCGACGCGAAGGCGCTCGCGGTGGTCGACCTGGACCGCGACGGCTGGCCCGACCTCCTGGTCACGCGCAACAACGCGACGAGCCTCGCCTTCCGCAACGGCGCCATTGCCGGGCGCCATTCGTTCCGGGTGGTCCTTCGCGGGCCGCCGGGCAACCCGACGGCCATCGGCGCGCGGGTGGCCGTGGTCAAGCGCGACGGCGCCGTGCAAGTGAGCGAGGTCTACGCCGGAACGGGCTACTATGCGCAATCGGCGGGAGCGTGCTTCTTCGGATACGTGGACGCAAATCCGCCCGTGCGCGTCGATGTCCGGTGGCCAGGCGGGGCCGCGACGACGAGGGGATTTCCGGCCGGCTCAAGCGCGGTGCAACTGTCGGCCTAAGGGGAGCCCTTGTAGGGCAGGGGATTGCACAATGGCCCTATTAACAAAAGTGTTTTACAAGATGAAAAACTGTTGACACGAGCCGCGCCCGACACCAGTTCTACGACCGCCTGCCCCCTATTACCCCCGCTTCACCCCACTATTATCCACGTTAATCGCGGAAAATGGCGCAGTTTTTTCAAATCACGGATCCCAAGCAACAGCACACCCGACATGCAAGCAACCTACGCTCCCAAGAGAGTCCGTATCCTCACCTCGGCGGCGGCGCTGACCATGCTACTGAACTCGGGCTTGGCCCAGGTCGCCAACCCCACGCCCACCCCCACGCCCGAACCGTCCAACACCAACGCCCAGCCGACGGCGGCGGCGAACACGACCGGCACCGAGCAGCCGATCGTCCTGTCGCCGTTCGAGGTGGAATCGACCGAGGACACCGGGTACCGCGCCCGGACCACGCTGGCCGGCAGCCGCGTCAGCACGCCGCTGAGCGAACTCGCGAGCCCAATTTCGGTCGTGACCAAGGACTTCCTGGACGACATCGGTGCGGTGAGCGTGAACGACATCCTCACGTACGAGGTCGGTTCCGAGGGCACGAAGGAATACCAGTCCAATACCCCGCAGCTGGGCAGGACGAGCGATAACGTCGCCCAGAACCCGAATACCTCCACGCGCGGCCGCGGGCTGGCCCCGTATGACATCACCCGGGACTATTTCTACTCGCTTACGGCCCAATCAGGATCGGGCCAGTCGGTCGGCTTCGACACGTTCAATCTCGACAACATCACGATATCGCGCGGCGCGGATTCGATCCTCGCCGGCCTGGGCTCGCCCGCGGGCGTCATCAACTATGCGCCCCAGCTCGCCCTCCTGAACAAGACCACGACGGACCTCGCCTACCGCGTCGGCAGCTTCGGCGACCAGCGCGCCCTCGTCGACACGAACATCGTCGCCCTTCCGGACGTTCTGGCGTTCCGCATCGCGGGCGAATGGAGCGACGTGGGCTTCGAGCAAAAGCCCTCCTACGACCACGACAAGCGCTATTACCTGGCGGTGACCTACAAGCCCTTCAAGAAGACGACGATTCACGCGTCCTACGAGAACGACTACGTCAACGCCCACTTCCCGAACACCTACACGCCCGAGGACGACATCACCCAGTGGCTGCAGCTGGGGAAGCCGTCGGCGCAGTACGGGGTGACGCCCACGGGTCCCGGCTCCCAGTACATCATCGCGGGCGGGGCGCTTTTCGGCGGCGTCGACATGGTGTTCCTGAACCCGAACGGAGGCTTCTTCTCGGCCTACAACACCACGGGCGGCTATTCGTTCTACCAGCAGAATCTCGCCAACGTGGGCATCTGGCAGCCGCTTCGGTTCTCCAACAACGAGTACGGCGACTGGGCCAAGCTCAACACGAACGACACCCTTCAGCAGAACCGGCTCACGTCCGACGAGATCTCCATCGACCAGGAGGTTCTCCCTGGGCTGAGCGTCAACATCGCCATGCTGCACGAGGTGGGCAACAACCTGTCGCTGGCGAACCTCGGGAGGCCGGACTACGTGACCGACCAGATCGACGTCATGACCGATCTCCCCTGGGGCGCCCCCAACCCGTACTACGGCCAGACGTTCATGGGCTACCGGGGCCTCGACAACAGGAACGGAACGGTTTCGTCCAACTTGGTCGAGCGGGCGACGGCGACCTACGACCTCGACCTGAAGAAGTACAACAAGTGGCTCGGGCGCTACGTCTTCACGGGGTTTGTGGAGGGGCGCACGACCAAGTCCGATTACAACGACTATAACGCCGGATTCCCCGGCCAGCCGACCAACACGGGGACCGGCCCCGGAATCGTGACCTACACCGGCGGAACGTCGTCGAACGGCTATTACTCGAACTACACGCCGGTCGAGCCCTTCCTCTTCAACAGCGTCCCCTTCACGGACAACACCGGAGTGACGACCGACTCGCTGACGACGATCGACGTCCTCAAGGAGGAGCAGAAGAGCATCACCAAGCTGACGACGTCGGCCATCGTCGCCCAGGCCTACCTGCTCGACGACCTGGTGGCGGGCACCTTCGGGCTGAGGCGCGACGTGGACAAGGCGGGGTTCGCGAACAGCAACAACGTCGTCAACGGGGCCATTCCGCCGATCGCGAACGACGAGTATTCGTCGACGCCGCTCGCCACCGTGCAGGCGCAGACGAAGACCTACGGGATCATCCTTCACGGGCCCAAGATCGGCTCCGTGGACCTGCGGTGGCTCAGCGTGGGCTACGGCCAGTCGGAGAACTTCATCCCGAACGCCGGATCCGTGGACCTTCTCGGGAACCCGACCCCCGATCCCACCGGGACGACCAAGGACTATAGCATCATGGTCGACCTCTTCCACGGAAAGCTGAACGCGAAGATCGACTGGTACACGACGCTGGCCAACAACGGGTCCGCGGCCACGGTCAACTTCCCCCTGGTGCAGTGGACGATGCCGTTCGAGAACCTGGAGAACAACGGCGAGAACGGCCGGGGCTCGTTCTACGACCTGGCCGTGCAGGCCGGCCATGCCAACGACTACCAGTCGGGCATCGACAACAACCTGACGACGGGCGACAACGCGCTCGCGAACGCCTACACGGCGAACCAGGTGTCGAAGGGAATGGAGTTCGAGCTCACGTACAACGTGACCCGAAACTGGCGCATATTCGGGACGATCACCCGGGAGCAGGCCGAGCAGTCCAATATCGCCCCGGCGCTGACGACCCTCATCAACGCCCGCGTCGCGTACTGGCAGTCGATCGGGATCTGGAACGGCCCCTACACCACGAGGCAGGACTGGAGCGGCCAGCCCGAGACGGGCCAGCAGGTTTACGACACCTGGGTGCTGCCCTACGTGGTAGCCTACCAGTCGGCGGAGGGCCAGCCCTCGCAGCAGCTGCACCACTACATGGGCTCGCTTGTCACCAACTACACGTTCGACCGGGGGATCGTCAAAGGCCTAGGGCTGGGGACGGGGATCCACTTCCAGGACGCGACGATCATCGGCAACCCCGCGATCTACACGCCGGTCAACGGCGTGCCGACGGTGAGCGCGCTCGACCTCGCGCATCCGTACACGTACAGCACGCCCCCGGAGGTCGAGGCGTGGATCACGTACGCGAGGCGGGTCTACCACGACAAGTACCTAGTCATCCTGCGGCTCCAGGCGAACAACCTGGAAACGAGCGGAGGCTACACGCCGGTGAACGCGAACTCCGACGGCACCCACCAGCTCTTCACAATAACGCAGCCCCGAACCTTCTACTTCACCACTGAGGTCAAGTTCTGAGGGTTTCGTACCGGGCCAAGGGGTCTGACGGCCGCCGAGAGCCCTCCCGGTAAAAGCCGGGGGGGCTTTTCATTCCACCAACAGAACCGAAGAGCACCCCGCGCAGAATTCGCATGCCGCTTCTTCTTGCGATTCTGGGGCCGATCCGCGTCGAATGCATCGACCCGCGCACGGCGCCCCCTCCAAACTTGAAATGGCCATCAACAGGCCGGTCGAAAGCCCTGCTGGTCGCAATCGCGGCATGCGCGGGCCTCGCGCTCGCCGCCGTTGTCATCTGGTCCCGGCAGCCGCAGCTCTCGCGGCTGCCCGCGGCGCCGGTCTCCGGGAGCCTTCCGGCCCCCCTTGAGAGGGCGCTCAGGACCGCCCGCGCGAGGGTCGCGGAATCGAACTACGGCACCGAACAGGTGCGGGCGCTGGCCCACCTGTATCATGCGAACCGCCTCTATGAGGAGGCGCGTTCGTGCTACCGACTCGTCGGGGAGAAGCCGGGGGGGATGAGCGCGCAGGACCATTATTACATGGCCGACCTCGAGCAGTACGCCGGCAACCTTGAGGCGGCCGCCGTCGAGCTGCGCGCGGTGCTGGCGTCCGCCCCGGACTACCTCCCGGCGCGCCTCGCCCTGGGCAACGTGCTCTTCAAGCTGGGCGAGCCGGACGCCGCCGAGGCTGAATACCGCGCGGCCCTGGCCGCGGAGAAGGACCAGCCGCAGGCGATGTTTGCGCTCGCGAGAATCGAGCTCAACAAGGGCGAGGAGGACGCCGCGGTCGCGCGCCTCGACGCGCTGATGGCCAGCCACCCCGAAATGACGTCGGGCGCGGGCCTGCTGGCGCAGCTGCTCGACAGGCGCGGCGCCGACAGTGAGCGCGTCGCCGAGATGACCCACCGCAGCCGGCAGCGGCCCGAGCCCGGTCCCGAGGACGCCTGGATGGACGCCCTGCTCGCCGACTGCTATGACAAGCAGAGCCTCGGGCTCAAGTTCGAGGAGTATTTCGCCTGCGGGCAGATCGACCGGGCCGTGCCGCTGCTCAGCCGATTCGAGGAGCTCGATCCGCGGAGCGCGATCCCCGCGATGCTGCGCGGGGCGATGCACGCGCGCGTCCACGATGACGCGGGGGCGGTGCGCGAATACCGCGCGGCGCTCGAGAAGGGTGCGAGTCCGGACAAGCTCTGCCCGTACATCGAACAGGCCATGGTGGCGCTTGGCGACCTATCGGGCGCGGCGGGCATCTTGGCCGGCTATTACGCGAAGGAGCCCGACTCGATCCCCATTCTGACGGCCTATGCCGACGTGGCCGTGCGGCAGGGGGACACGGCGCTGGCGCGGACCCTTCTGACCCGGCTGCTCGACAGGGAGCCCTACCTCGTGGCCGAGAACATGAGCCTGGCGAAGATCCTCTGGACCGCGGGCGAGCGCGACAAGGCGGCGGCGTGTCTGGAGCGGGCCGCCCGGGTGTCCGCGAAGGACGTCCTCGCGCGCTCCTTCCTCGGAGAATACTACCTCGGCAAGGGGGATCCGGTGTCGGCGATCGCGCCACTGGAGCAGGCGCTCGCGAACGGGGGGCCCCAGGCGCCGTCGGCCGGGCGGCTGAGCGCCATGCTCACGGCCGCGTACCTGGAGGCGGGTGACGCCGAGGCGGCGCGAGGCGACCTCGCCGGGGCCGCCTCCGGCTACTACGAGAAGGCCACGCGCGTGGCCCCCGCCGATCCGAGCGGATACGCGCGGATTGCACGGGCATGGGCGCGCCTGGGGAGATTCCGCGACGCGGCTCAGGCGCTTGAGAGGCTCCGGTCCCTCCAACCAGGCAATCCCACGGTCTACCTCAGCCTGGGGGACGTCGAGTTCCAGGAAGGGGACAAGGACGCGGCGCGGCGCGATTGGCAGCGGGCGTATGAGCTGGCGGACCCGGGCAACGCGGCGCTCCGCGGCGCCTTGAACGACCGCCTGAACGGCCCCATAACCGAGGACACGTTCAAATGAGCCGGAAGGCTTTGATCCCGGCGGGGGCCCTTGTGGTCATTGCGCTCGCAGCCCACGGGTGCTCGCGCGGGCCGCAGGCGCCCGCGGCCCCCGCCGCCGCCCCGGCGCGGGCGGCGCCCGGGCGCGTCGTGCAGAGGAGGCCCCTCGGCCCGGACTTCTACACCCATCGGCCGATCGGAAGGCCGGCCGAGGGCCTGCCGTGGATCACCGACCTGCTGATCGTCGACCTGGACGGTGACGGCCTGAAGGACATCCTCGTGGCCGACGGCAAGCTCAACAAGGTGACCTGGATCCGCCAGACGAGCCTCGGCAGGTTCGAGGAGCGCGACATCGGCGGCCCGGTCGCCGGCCCGGCGCACCTCGAGGTCGCGGACCTTCGCGGCACGGGCCACCTCGACGTGCTCGTCTCGTCGATGGGCGTCGTTCCGCCCGACAACGACAAGATAGGCTCGGTGGTCGTCCTCGAGAACGACGGGCACAACAACTTCACGAACCGCGTCCTGCTCGAGAACGTGGCGCGCGTCACCTACGTGAAGGCGGCCCACCTCACGCACTCGGGACGGCTCGACCTGGTCGTGGGGCAGTTTGGCTACCTGGAGGGGGAGATCCGCTGGATGGAGAACCTCGGCTACCCTAACTTCAAGAGCCACCAGCTCCTGGACCTGCCCGGGACGATTCATGCTCCCGTGGCTGATCTCAACGGGGATGGCAAACTGGACATCGTCGCCCTGGTTTCCCAGGACTCCGAGGAGGTGCACGCGTTCATGAACGACGGGGACGGCCACTTCAGGGACCGCGTGCTCTACGGCTCGACCAACAAGGACTATGGCAGCAGCGGGCTCTGCATCGCGGACGTCAACCAGGACGGCCGTCCCGACATCGTCTACACCAACGGCGACGGCTTCGACTATGCCACGCCCGGCTCGCGGCCCTGGCACGGCGTACAGTGGCTCGAGAACATGGGCGGCGGCCGGTTCGTGTTCCACCGGGTCGGCGATTTCCCCGGCGCGTTCAGCCCCGTCGTCGCCGATCTGCGCGGCGACGGGCACCAGGACATCGTCTCCTGCAGCGGATTCAACGACTGGAGCGACAGGAAGGCGGTATGCCTGATGTGTTTTGAGAACGACGGGGCCAACCATTTCACACCCAGGGTATTGTCGCGCGATTTAACGCATCTCATTGTCGTTAAGGCGGCGGATCTGTTCAACGATGGCAGGATCGAATTGGTGTCCGGGACGTTCATGTTTTACCCTCCCTACGACCGTGTTTCCAGGGTCACGCTTTGGGAGCATAATGAATGAATATGAACAGGTTGCCAAATGCGTGGAAATGAAGTCGAATAGGCCCAGACAACCGTGACGAAGCCAAAAGACGCATCGCATTCAGGGGGTGAGCCAGGCGGGCAGAAGGAGCCTGACGCACTCCTCGGCGCGGGGAAGCGGGCCACGATTTACGATCTGGCAAGGATCGCCAAGGTGTCCCCGGGAACGGTCAGCCGCGTTCTGAATAACCGGGACCGGGTGAAGACGGAGACGCGCGAGGCCGTGCTGCGCGCCGCGGCTGCGCTCAATCTCAAGCCACAGGCGTCCGTGAGAAACCGGGAGGTCGCGATCCTGTCGGAGCCGACGTACCCGGACCGATTCGGGGGCTATGCGGGCATACTCGCGGCCCACCTTTCGTTTGCGTTCTCCCGGCGCAATATCGGCGTGCTCCTGCCGCAGGACCCGCTCGCGGAGCTCCCGACCAAGTTCATAGACGGAATCGTGGTCGTGACCGAGGCGGAGGCGCTGCGCGAGCTGGTCGTCAAGCTGGAGAAGCGCATGCCGGTCGTCCACCTCGACAAGTTCCTGATGGCCCGCGACGAGTACGTCATCTGCTCGGACCACTACGCCGCCGGCTATCTGGCGGCCCGCCACTTCATCGAGCACGGCAAGAAGAGGCTGGCCCTCGTGGGCCGGGAGTATCTGGCGGGCGCCGAGCGCCTCAAGGGCTTCAAGAAGGCGATGGCGGAGGCGAACCTGCCCGTCGATGAGCAGCGGTGCTCGCTCCACGGAACCGAGAGCAACCTCATGTCGATCGTGTCCCGCGTCGTCCGCGCCGGCGCGGACTCGGTCTACGTCCCGGGATCGAGCTTCGAGGCGCTGGAGGTCCTGCACATCCTGGGCTACGTGATGGGCCTGAAGGTGCCCCAGGACATCTCGATCATAGGGGGCGAGAATGACAGGGTCTCTTCGCTGCTCAACCCGCCGCTCACGACGATCAAGGAACCCCTGCGCGAGATGGCGGAGCAGGCGGCGGCGATGCTCGACAGGCTGAGCATGGGCGAGCGCGTCCCCGAACGGCGTGTCATCCTGCCGGTCCAGCTTGTGGACCGGAATTCGGTGCTGTGAGAGCCGGCCGTCACCATTGCCCCGAAGGCGCCAGGGCGGTGGCGCGCCCGACGGCGCGGCTTTTCGGGCATTGACCCGCATCCGGACAACCGTGCGAGGAGCCAGAATCCCCATGCGCCGAACGAGCCCGCCGTGTCACTGTTTGACGCCTCCGGAAACCGTTTTGCCGGCCGCGCGCCTCCGCGCGCGGCTCGCGCTGGCCGCGGTCATGCTTGCTCCCCTTGGCCGGGCGCAGGGGGTTGACCGAGCGGCGCCGCAGCCCCTGCTCGTCGACGCGTCGGCGGCGCAGCCCGCGCCGGAGCCCAGCGCGTTTGTCGAGGGAAGCCACGTGGCTCCGGACGGCCGGTCCATCACGCTGAACAGCCGCTTCCTCATTCGCGACGGCGTCCCGTGGCTTCCGGTGATGGGAGAGATCCATTACACGCGCGTGCCGCAGGAGCTCTGGGAGCAGGAACTGCTGAAGATGAAGGCGGGCGGCGTGCAGGTCATCGCCACCTACATCTTCTGGATCCACCATGAGGAGGTCGAAGGCCGCTTTGAGTGGTCCGGGCGCCGCGATCTGCGCCGCTTCGTTCAGCTCTGCTCGAAGCACGGGCTGCTCGTGCAGCTCCGCATCGGGCCATGGGACCACGGTGAGGTCAGGAACGGCGGGTTCCCGGACTGGCTCGTGCGCCGGATCGCCGCGGGCGATCTCCGCCGCAACACACCGGCGTACATGGCGTACGTGCGCACGTTCTACGAGCAGGTCGGCCTGCAGGTCCGGGGCCTGCTCTGGAAGGACGGCGGCCCCGTCATCGGAGTCCAGCTCGAGAACGAGTACGGCGCGCGCGGCGCCCACGCCGGGAACGAGTACGTCCTGGCGCTGAAGAGGCTCGCGATCCAATCCGGCTTCGATGTCCCCTTCTATATCGTCACCGGCTGGGACAATGCGGTCATCCCTGCGGGAGCTGTCCTTCCCGTGTTCGGGGGCTACATGGACGCCCCCTGGAGCGGCTCGCTCGAGCAGCTCGAGCCGAGCGAGGTGTACGCCTTCCGGTTCGGCGGCCGCGTGAGCGGCGACATGGGGGCGGGCGGCGCCTCGGACGCGACGCTGACCGCGCCGGGCACGCCCTTCCTCACCGCCGAGATGGGCGGCGGCATGCAGGTGACCTACCACCGAAGGCCGGTCATCGACGCCGACGATGTCGCCGCGATGTACCCGGTCATGCTCGGGTCCGGCGTCAACCTTTACGGGACGTACATGTTCCACGGGGGAGAGAATCCCGAGGGCAAGCTGTCGACGCTCCAGGAGTCGCAGGCGACCGGGTATCCGAACGACGTCGCCGTGAAGAATTATGATTTTGGCGCGCCTCTGGGGGAGTTCGGGCAGGAGCGCGAATCGTTCAGGAAGCTGAAAGTCGTCAACTACTTCGTGAATGACTTCGGGAGCCTGCTCGCGCCGATGGCCCCGCACGCGCCCGACGTGGTGCCGAGGAATCCGGCCGACGAATCCGTCCCGCGGCTTTCGGTCCGCACCGACGGCCGCTCGGGCTTCGTGTTTTTCAACAACTACGTGCGGTATTACCCGATGCCGCGATGGCTGGGCGTCCAGATCTCCGTGAAGCTGCCCCAGGAAGTCCTCGGGATTCCCCGCCAGCCCGTCGCGATACCTTCGGGGGCCTACGGCATCTGGCCCTTCAACATCAGCCTGGGTGGTGCGATTCTTAAATACAGCACGGCTCAGTTGTTTACGAAACTGGGATCGGGCCAGGACGAGACCTATTTCTTCGTGGCCGTGCCCGGGATCGAGCCTGAATTCGCCTTCGATGCGGCGGCCGCGGCCGAAGCGACGGAGCCCGGTACCAGGGTCTCGGAAAGCGGCGGCGTCCGTTACATATCCGGCATCGCGCCGGCGCTCGCACCGGCGATCGAGCTTAGGCCGAAGGCCGGTGCGCACATTCGCATCGTCGTCCTTTCCCAGAGCGATGCGGAGAACGCCTGGAAGGCGAGGGTGGACGGCGAGGAGCGCCTGCTCCTCACGCCCCAGCAGTTCTTCTCGGACGAATCGCACGCCTATCTTCAGTCGATCGGGAGCCCGGACTTTTCCTTCCGGCTCGTCCCCCCACCGGCTCGCGCCATTCGCGCGAGCCAGCCGATCCATGAGGAGGCTTCCGCGGCCGGCGCCGCCCGCTACAGCGCGCGCGCCCCGGCCCGCGAGTTCTCCGTGCACGCCGAGAAGTTGCGCGACGCCGGGCCCGCCCCGGAGGTGAGGTATGGTCCTCCCGCGGCCTGGCGGAACAACCGCGCGGTCGCCGAGCCTCCGGAGGACGGCGCGTACGCCTCGGCGGCGCGCTGGCGCATCGTCCTGCCGCGGGAAATCCCCGCCGACTTGAGCGAGGTATTCCTCGAGGTGCGCTACGTTGGCGACGTCGCCCGACTCTACGCGGGCGACAGGCTGCTCGAGGACGACTTCTTTGCCGGACCTCCCTGGACTATAGGCCTGCGCCGATTTGCCAAGGAGATGGCCGCAGGCCCCCTGGAGCTCGCGGTCGTTCCCCTGCGCGACGGGGCGCCGGTGTTCCTCGAGAAGGGATACCGGCCCGCGATCCCGCGTGGCGGCCAGATCGCGGAGCTCCTGTCCCTGGAGGCCAAGCCCGAGTATCAGCTTCGGATAGACGCACCCGCGAAGTAGGCTGGCGGCCGCGGCGTGCCGAATCCGGCGGCGCGAGCGCGATCCCGGGCGCCCGCGCAGCCGATCCGGGCAGCCTCCGGCGGACCCTCACAGTCGCCCGCGGCGGGCCTCGAGGGCGTCGCGCGTCTCATAGGCGCGCGCCTTTGTGAGGGGGTAGAAGGCGAGGAGGAGAATCGCGACAACGGACCAGAGCGCAGTGGAAACCGACAGGGTCAGCCGCATGCCGACGATGCTCGAGGCCGACTGCATTCCCCCCAGCGACGCCTTGAACCCCGTGAGGTTGAGGACAAGGCCCGCCCCGAAGAAAGCCAGCGCGTCGCCCGTCTTCTGGATCCATGAAAAGAGGGAGCCGAGCATGCCCTCGCGCCTGAGCCCGTGACGCAGCTCGTCCTCGTCGCACACGTCCGCGAGCATGGACGGAATGAGAACGACGACCGCGCTCCACGCCGGCGCGCAGAGCAGGGGGTCCAGGAGGATCTTCCAGTGGCCCCCCGGCTGGAACACGAACCATTTCGCGAACGCGCCCAGGAACACCAATCCGAATATCGAGCTCAGCGTCGTGCGTTTCCCGTAGCGGTTGGCCATCCAGTTGATGGGGAATATCATGAGGATTCCCATGACCGCGTAGGCGGATGAAAGGACTCCCTTCCACTTCGTGCCCTCGACGATGTCGCCGCCGCACATGTTGTAGACGAGCAGGTAGTAATCGATGCTGCTGGCGAGCATGCCGGCCAGCACCTGGCATACGGTCAGCCCCAGAAGGACGGTGAACGCCCGGCTCTTGAAGACGGCCCCCAGCGTGGCCGCCAGGCGGACCCGCTCCTGCTTCACCGCCTTCACGTAGTAGCGCTCCCGCACGAAGAAGCCGGGCAGCGTCCCGACGAGGCCAAGCACGACCAGCCCCAGCGTCCAGCCGATCACGCGCACGCCGCGGAGCATGCCGCCGAAGAGCGCGAGGTTGGCCGCCCAGAACGTCCAGTTGTAGGTCAGCTCACCGATCTTCTGGAAGAAGCCGGCAAAGGCGGAGACCCGCGTCCGCTCCTGGTAGTCCGGCGTCATCTCGTACGTGAGGCTCATCAGAGGCACCGAGAAGACGGAAAAGCACGTGTAGAAGAGCAGGAGGCTGGCGACCAGGTATCCGACCGCGGTGGCCTGGCTCGCCCCCCGCGGGACCATCCAAATGAGGCCGAAGGCCGCGGCCTGAAGGATGGCCCCGGCCACGATGAACGGCCTCCGGCGGCCGAAGCGGGTGTGGATGTTGTCCGATATGAATCCGACCGCGGGATCGGTCAGGGCGTCCCAGAACCGCGGGATCGCCAAGACGAGCCCGAGCAACGCCGGATTGATCCCGAGCACCATCTGGTAGACCGGGATCGCCAGGCTCTTTATCCCCGAATTGCCATAGAAAACGGCGAGATAGCCGGACCCCAGGGCCAGCTTCTCGCCGAATCCGATCCTGTCCGACGCGCGGGTCGCCCGCCGCGCTCCGTCGTCGGCCGCGGCCCCCCACGGCGCTGCGGCGGGTGCGGCCTGGCTTTGCGCCGGTGCCGGCGCGGCTACGTCTCCCTGGAAATCCATGGCTGGGGCATCACCTCTGCAGGGGGCTATGCCAGGAGCCGAGCATAACTCGGCGCCGGGGGCTAGCGCGAACCTTGGACAAGCCGGTATAGTCTCCAGGACAAGGCCTTAGACAATGATTGGCGGCGGGCGCAGGAAACCTTCGCCCTCGCCGCCGACCCGGCGGAAGGGCGCGCCGCCGCGAGAGGTGTCATCAATCTGTTTAATGTATTGCGTTACTGTTGCTAATGGGCACCATGCCCGGGATGCCTTACGGATCCGAGAGCCGCCCGCGCGCCGCGGCGCCGCGGATGTTGGGGGCCGTCCTGTGGGCCCTGGCGGCGCAGGCCGCCGCCTGGGCCGCGGAGGCGCCGCGCGAGCGCGTCTCGATCGATGCCGGCTGGCGCTTCGCGAAGGGCGACCCTGACGGAACCGGCGACCGGCTGGCCTACGCGAAGATGAAGGCCTGGCTCCTGCCGTCCGGGAATGACTTCATGGCCGCGACCTTTGCCCGGGCGACCCGGCCGGAGGGCGATCCAGGCGAGGCCGTGTCCTACGCACAGCGCGGATACGATGACAGCGGATGGCGCCGCGTCGACCTGCCGCACGACTGGGGCGTCGAGGGGCCGTTCCGCCAGGAGTACCCCGGGGACACGGGCAAACTCCCGTGGTGGGGCGTCGCCTGGTACCGGAGGCACATCGACATTCCCGCGCAGGACGCCACGAGGCGGGTGTATCTGGACGTTGACGGGGCGATGGCCTACGCGGCGGTGTGGGTGAACGGCCATTTCGCGGGAGGCTGGCCCTACGGATACGCCTCGTGGAGGCTCGACCTCACGCCGTGGCTCGAGGCAGGTGCGGACAACGTCCTCGCCATCCGGCTGGACAACCCGCCGGACTCGTCCCGCTGGTATCCCGGCGGGGGCATCTACCGAAACGTCTGGCTGGTCAAGACGCAGCCGGTGCACGTCGCCCAGTGGGGCACCTTTGTCACGACGCCGGAAATAACCGCCGACTCGGCGACCGTCTACGTCGAGGCGACGCTCGAGAACGACACCGCCACGACGGCGAGCGCCCAGGTGTCGACGGCGATCTACGACCTCGGGGGCGACGGGCGCCGCGCGCCGGCCCCGGCCGCGCGCGCGGGGGCCGGCGCGGCCGAGCCCATCGCCGCGGGGCGCCAGGCCCTCCTTTCGCAGAGCCTGACGGTCGCCCACCCGAGGCTGTGGGACCTCGGGAGCCCGAACCGCTACGTCGCCGTAACGACCGTCACGCAGGACGGAAGGGTGGTCGATGAGGTGGAGACGCCCTTCGGGATCCGCACGGCCGCCTTCACCGCGGACAAGGGCTTCGTCCTCAACGGCCGGCTCGTGCCGATCCAGGGCGTCTGCGACCACCACGACCTCGGCGCGCTGGGTTCGGCCGTCAACACGCGGGCGCTCGAGCGCCAGCTGCAGATCCTGCGGGAGATGGGCTGCAACGCCATTCGGACGAGCCACAACCCGCCGGCGCCCGAGCTGCTCGACCTCTGCGACCGGCTGGGCCTCGTGGTGATGGACGAGGCGTTCGACTGCTGGGGCATCCCGAAGCGGCCCAACGACTACCACCTGCTCTTCGCCGACTGGCACGAGAAGGATCTGCGCGCGCTGGTGCGACGCGACCGCAACCACCCAAGCGTCGTGCTCTGGAGCATCGGCAACGAGATCCCCGAGCAGGAGGCGCCCGAGGGCTGGAAACTGGCGGCGCACCTCTCGGCCATCGTCCACGAGGAGGACCGGACCCGGCCGACCGTCTCCGCGTGCAACAAGGTCGCATCGGGGTACAACGGCTTCCAGACCGCCCTCGACGTGGTGGGGTACAACTACAAGCCGGACGCCTACCTCGCGTTCCGGACGGCCAACCCGCAGATCCCCCTCCTGGGGAGCGAGACCGCCTCGACGGTCAGCTCGCGCGGCGAGTACTTCTTCCCGGTCGGTGACGACAAGGCGGGGGGGCGTGCGGACTTTCAGGTAAGCAGCTACGACCTTTACACGCCGCCTTGGGCGAAGACCCCCGACGTGGAGTTCCGGGGGCTGGACGGAGCCCCGTTCGTGGCGGGAGAGTTTGTGTGGACCGGCTTCGACTACATCGGCGAGCCGACGCCCTACAACGCGGACGCGAACTTCCTGATGGATTTCACCGACCCTGCGGAGCGGGCGAACGCGGTGGCCGTGCTGGCGCGCAACGCGAGGATAGCCGTGCCCTCGCGCAGCTCGTACTTCGGCATCGTGGACCTAGCCGGGTTCAAGAAGGACCGGTTCTACATCTACCAGGCGCGCTGGCGCCCCGACCTGGCGATGGCGCACATCCTTCCCCATTGGAACTGGCCGGAGAGGATCGGCCAGGTGACGCCCGTCCACGTGTACACCTCCGGGGACGAGGCGGAGCTCTTCCTCAACGGCCATTCTCTGGGCCGCAAGAAGCGCGGGCCGCTCGAGTACCGCCTCCGTTGGGACGACGTGAGGTACGAGCCCGGGGAGCTGAGGGTCGTCGCGTACCGGAAGGGACGCGAGTGGGCGACGGACGCGGTGGCGACCACGGGTCCGGCGGCGAAGATAACCCTTTCGGCGGATCGCGCCGCCCTGCGGGCGGACGGCCGGGACCTGTCCTTCATCACCGCGGCGGTGGCCGACCGGGAGGGGCGCGTCGTGCCGCGCTCAAAGAACCGCATGGCGTTCAGCATTTCGGGCCCGGGCGACATCGTCGCGACGGACAACGGCGATGCGACGTGCCTTGAGCCGTTCCAGTCGAAGGAGCGCGCCGCGTTCAACGGGCTCGCGCTGGTCATCGTCCGGACGCGGGCGGGCGAGGCCGGGACGATCACGCTGGAGGCCGCGTCGGGCGGGCTCGAGCCGGCGCGCGTGCGGGTCGAGGCCGCCGGCCAACCCTAGCCGGCTAACGGGGCGGCGCTCGGCTGCCGCCGACAAGCCGCTTCTCGAGCTGCTCCAGTGAGGCGCCCTTGGTCTCCGGCAGCCGGGCGAGGATGAAGAGGAAGCCGGCAACGCAGATGGCGGAGTAGAGGCCGAAGGTCCGCGCCGG
>Ga0335078_10003032_pt1 | contig 25117 bp, 25 predicted proteins | sample Lox_Sample_32_FD_206711 | JGI IMG/M metagenome (GOLD analysis project Ga0335078, IMG submission 206711) | Soil microbial communities from Loxahatchee National Wildlife Refuge, Florida, United States - Lox_Sample_3.2 | ecosystem: Environmental > Terrestrial > Soil > Wetlands | place: USA... | reverse complement strand
CGGTGACGCTCGCCGCGTGGACGCCGGCGGGGGTGAGCTGGCTCTTGGGCGCGAGCCTGCTGCTGCATCTCGAGGATGGCTGACGCCAGATGCGCCGCCTTGCCACCGCCCTCGCCAGTCTGGCGATCGTGTTGTTCGGCGCCCGCGGCGCCGCGGCGGCAACGGCGGAAAAGACCCTGGTCTCCGGCAACCAGCCGGTTCTCTTCGTCGCCGACGAGGTGCAGTATGACAACGACCTCGGCCTCGTCGTCGCCACCGGCCACGTGCAGCTCTCGCAGAAGGACCAGATCCTTCTCGCCGATACCGTCACCTACAACCAGAAGACCGACACCGTCACCGCCACCGGCCATGTGAGCCTGCTGGAACCCTCGGGCGACGTCACCTTCGCCGATTTCGTCGAGCTGCACGACGACATGCGCGAGGGCTTCATCAAGAACGTGCGCGCGCTCTTGTCCGACCGCTCGCGCATGGCCGGCAACACCGCCCGACGCGTCGAGGGCAACCGGACCGAGATCCGCCGCGCGGTCTATTCGCCGTGCGATCTCTGCGAGAGCGATCCGACCCGGCCGCCGATCTGGCAGATCAAGGCGGAGAAGGTCATCCACGACAAGGAAGCCCAGGTCATCGAGTACCGCGACGCCAACATCGATATCGGCGGCATTCCGGTGCTCTGGACGCCCTACTTCTCGCACCCCGATCCGTCGGTGAAGCGGCAGAGCGGCTTCCTGTCGCCGACCGGCGGCTATTCGACCACGCTCGGCGCGCACGCGACGACGCCTTACTTCTGGGCGATCAGCCCGGACAAGGACGCGACCTTCGCGCCCATGTTCACCACCGATGCCGGCTTCATCATGTCGGGCGAGTATCGCGAGGCTTTCAGCAACGGCTATCTGCGAGCGGCCGGCAGCGTCGCCTATACCAACCAGGAGAACAGCGCCGGCACCGCGATCACCTCCATCGACACGGTCCGCGGGCATTTCTTCACCAACGGCGGCTACGATTTCGACGACACCTGGCGCGGGCTCTGGGACGTCAACCGGACCTCGGACCCCACCTACCTGCAGCGCTTCCGGTTCGGCGGCGGTTTCGGCACCACCTTCGGCGCCACCAGCTCGCAGCCTTACCTGCAGAGCCGCGCCGCCACCGAGGGCTTCTTCGACAGCCGCAGCTACGCGATCGTCGACAACTACATGTTCCAGAGCCTGCGCTTCGGCGTCGGCGAGGCGAACCAGCCAGTCGTGCTGCCGACCGCCACTTACAACTGGGTCGGTCACCCCGACGACTGGGGCGGCCGCTGGAACGCCACCAGCAACGTGGAGAACCTAATCACGCCGGCGAATTCCGGCGTGCAGATCCGGCGCGTCTCCACCGGCGCCGGCTGGAGCATCCCGATGAACGGCCTCGTCGGCGATCGCTTCAACTTCAGCGCCAACCTGCGCGGCGATGCCTACAACTCGCAGAACGTCGTCCTCGCCACCGCCGAGACGCCGACGCCGACGGAGAACACTGGCCGCGTCTATCCGCAGGCGGAGCTGCTCTGGCGCTATCCCTGGGCCAGGCGTGGCGATGGCTACAACCAGACCATAGAGCCGATCGCCGCGCTCATCGCCAGCACGAACGGCGGCAACCCCGCCCGGATCCCGGCGGAGGACAGCCCGGGCTTCGAGTTCGACGAGACCAGCCTCTTCGTCCCCAACCGCTTCCCGGGCTACGACCGCGTCGATTCCGGACAGCGCGTCGATTACGGCCTGCAGGGCGCCTTCTACGGCGACGGCGGCGGCAGCAGCCAGTTCCTGATCGGCCAGAGCTATCGCTTCCAGAGCAACGGCCCCTACGCGATCGGCTCCGGCGTCAACACGCGCCGGTCGGACGTGGTCGGCCGCGTCGTGGTGTCGCCGGCGCCCTTCCTCGACTTCATCTACCGCTTCCGCCTCGACGAGAAGGACCTGACCTTCCGGCGGCAGGAAGTGGGCGTGACGACCGGTCCGCCGAGCCTGCGTCTCGGCCTCAACTTCCTGTCGATCCAGCACGACCCGCTGGTCCCCGATCTGGAGGAGCGGCGACAGATCGCCGCCTCGGTGAACGCGGATCTGACGCGCTACTGGTCGATCCAGCTCCTCGGCGTGCGCGACCTCGGCAGCTCCAGCGTGCTGAACAGCAACGGCTTCAACGTGACCACCGGCGTCGCCGAGACCGTCGCCTCGGGCATCGCCGCCGTCTACCAGGACGAGTGCATGGTGTTCCGCACCTCCTTCACCTATTCCGGCACGCAGGCCGGCGACATCCATCCCGGCAGCACGATTCTCTTCACCATCGGCCTCAAGAATCTCGGCGAGCTGAGCATCCCGGCCTTCTCCAGCGGGACTGGCGGGACCTCCAGCGGGCCGTTTGGCACCCTCGGCAACTATGGAAGCAGCGCCAACTCGGCGTTCTGAGGCGAAGCGCCACGGGACGGCGGACGCGACAGGAGTGGCCGGGGGGTGCTAGTCTAGCGCCCGAAATCCGGGGCGGCCGGCTGGCCAGCCCCTTCATTGCCGTTGGAAGTCCGATGGTTCGCACGCTTATCGGTTTGCTGCTGCTGGCCTTGACCGCCGGCACCGCTGCCGCCCAGGAGACCCGGATCGCCGCCGTCGTCAACGACGACGTGATCTCGGTCAACGATCTCGACGCGCGCATCCGGCTGGTGCTGCTCTCCTCGCAGCTCCCCGACAATCCGCAGGTGCGCCAGCGCGTGACGCCGCAGGTGCTGCGCTCGCTCATCGACGAGCGTCTCGAGCTGCAGGAGGCGAAGCGGTTCAACGTCACCGTCAGCGATCAGGATGTGAACCGGGCCTTCGAGCGCCTGGAGCAGCAGAACAACATGCCGAAGGGCGCGCTCGAGCAGCTGCTCACCCAGCGCGGCATTCCGCGCTCGACCATGGTGACCCAGATCACCGCCACGCTCGCCTGGAGCAAGCTGGTGGACGGCCGCCTCTCGCCGAACGTCAGCGTCTCCGACGAGGAGGTCAACGAGGCGATGGTGCGGATCAAGGAGAGCATCGGCAAGCCGCAGAGCCGCGTCGGCGAGATCTTCCTCTCGGTCGACAACCCGACCCAGGAGCCGGAGGTGAAGGCGCTGGCCGACCGCCTGGTCGAGCAGATCCGTAACGGCGCCAATTTCTCCGCGGTGGCGCAGCAGTTCTCGCAATCCGCTACCGCCGCCGTCGGCGGCGATCTCGGCTGGGTGTTGCCGAACGAGCTGCCGCCGGAGGTCGAGCAGACCGTCACGCGCATGCAGCCGGGGCAACTCGCGCCGCCGATCCGCGGCCCTGGCGGATTCTACCTGGTCTATCTCGCCGATCGCCGGACGCTGGGCGAGCCGTCGCCGGGCGATGCCGTCATCACCATCACGCGCGTCGCCTTCCCGCTCGCGGCAAACGCCAGCGATGTCGAGCGTCAGCGGGCGATGGCCTCCGCGCAGCAGGTCTCCGAGACCGCGAAGAGCTGCGGCGAGATGATGAAGATCGGCCAGCAGGTGTCGCCGCAGGTCTCCGGCGAGCTGCGCGACATCAAGATCGGCAGCCTGCCGGCGGAGCTTCGCCCGACGATCGAGGCGCTGAAGATCGCCGAGCCGAGCAAGCCGCTGGTGCTGAAGGACGGCGTCGGCGTGCTGATGGTGTGCGAGCGCAAGGACCCGCCTTCGCCCATCGCGACGCGCGAGCAGGTGCAGGACTCCCTCATGCGCCAGCGGCTCGACACGCTCGCCCGCCGCTACCTCCGCGATCTCCGCCGTGCCGCCTACGTGGATATGCGCGTATGACCGCACCGATTGCCCTCACCATGGGGGAACCGGCGGGGATCGGCGGCGAGATTGCTCTGAAGGCGTGGCTGCGCCGCGCTGAGGGCGTGCCGGCCTTCTTCGCCATCGACGATCCCGACCGCCTGACGCGGCTCGCGACGACCCTCGGCTGGGAGGTGCCGCTGCGCGCGGTCGCCGGTCCCGAGGAGGCCGCGCGCTGCTTCGACGAGGCGCTGGGCGTGCTGCCGCGGCGGATCGCCCATCCCGTGCTGATGGGACGGCCGGATCCCGCCAACGCGCGGGCAGTCACTGGCGCGATCGTTGCCGCGGTGGAGCTGGTGCGCGCCGGGCGCGCTGCCGCCGTGGTCACCAATCCGATCCAGAAGGAGACGCTCTACGCCGCCGGCTTCCGGCATCCCGGCCACACCGAGTTCCTCGAGGAGCTCGCCGGCGGCGACGCCAAGGCGATCATGATGCTCGCCTGCAGCGAGCTCCGCGTGGTGCCCGTCACCGTCCATGTGGCTCTCCGGGAGGCGCTGCAGCGCCTCACCCGCGACGCGATCGTGCTCGCCGGCCGCATCACCGCCCGCGCGCTGATCAGCGACTTCGGCATCGCGCGGCCGCGGCTCGCCGTCGCCGGGCTCAACCCCCATGCGGGCGAGAACGGCGCCATGGGCCGCGAGGAGATCGAGATGGTGACGCCGGCGATCGAGGCGCTGCGCGCCGAGGGCTTCACCGTCGGCGGGCCCTACCCGCCCGACACCATGTTCCATCCCGGCGCCCGCGCGCGCTACGACGCCGCGCTCTGCATGTACCACGACCAGGCGCTGATCCCGATCAAGACCATCGATTTCGATCGCGGCGTCAACGTCACGCTGGGGCTGCCCTTCATCCGCACCTCGCCGGATCACGGCACCGCCTGCGACATCGCCGGCAAGGGCATCGCCAATCCCGACAGCCTGATCGCCGCGCTGCAGCTCGCCGGCGAGATGGCGGAGCGGCGCACCGCACGGCGCTCGGTGGCCTGACCACCTTTGGCATGGGCGCGACGGCACCCGACCTGCCGGCGCTGCGCGAGGTGATCCGGCGGCACGGCCTCGCCGCCCGCAAATCCCTCGGGCAGAATTTCCTCCTCGACCTCAACCTGATCGCCCGCATCGCCCGCGCCGCGGGCCCGCTCGCGGGCGTCAACGTCGTCGAGGTCGGGCCGGGCCCGGGCGGGCTCACCCGCGCGCTCCTCGCCGCCGGCGCCGCCAGCGTCACCGCCATCGAGCGCGACGACCGCTGCGTGGCGGCGCTCGCCGAGCTTGCGGCGGCCTATCCCGAGCGGCTCCGCATCATTTCCGGCGACGCGCTGGAGATCGATCCCGCTGCTCTCGCGCCGGTGCCGCGCCGCATCGTCGCCAACCTCCCCTACAACATCGCGACGGCGCTGCTGCTGCGCTGGCTGCCGGGCCTCGGCGGCTACGAGAGCCTGACGCTGATGTTCCAGAAGGAGGTGGCGCGGCGGCTCACCGCGGTCCCGCGCACGAAGGACTACGGCCGGCTCTCGGTGCTGGTGCAGTGGATCGCCGAGGTGACGCCGCTCTTCGACATCGCGCCCACCGCCTTCGTGCCGGCGCCGAAGGTGACCTCGACCCTGGTGCGGATCGTCGCCCGGGCCGAGCCGCTGTCGCCCTGCCGGCGCGAGGATCTCGAGCGCGTCACTGCCGCCGCCTTCGGCCAGCGCCGCAAGATGCTGCGCCAGAGCCTGCGCAGCCTCGGCGTGCCGCCCGAGCCGCTGCTCGATACCGCCGGCATCGCCCCCACCGCCCGCGCGGAGGAGCTGAGCGTCGAGGAATTCTGCGCCCTGGCGCGCGTGCTCGCGGGGACGGCTCAGCCCTTCCGATCCGGCTTCGCCGCGCCGTAGACGTGCTCGGGACCGGGGAAGCGGCGCGCCTTGACATCCTCGGCATAGGCGCCCGCCGCCGCGGCGATCGCCGGGCCGATCTCGCCATAGCGCCTGACGAAACGCGGCGTGAACTCCGCGAAGATGCCGAGCAGATCCTCGGTCACCAGGATCTGGCCGTCGCAGGCAGCCGAGGCGCCGATGCCGATGGTGGGCACCGCGACCGCCTCGGTGACGGCGCGCGCCAGCGGCTCGACGGTGCCCTCGATCACCAGGGCGAAGGCGCCGGCAGCGGCGGCGGCGCGGGCATCCGCCATGATGCGGGACGCTTCCGCCTCGCCGCGACCCTGGGCGCGGAAGCCGCCGATGGCGTTCACCGATTGCGGCTGCAGGCCGATATGGCCCAGCACCGGCACGCCGCGCTCCGCCAGGAAGCGGATGGTCTCCGCCATGGCGGTGCCGCCCTCGAGCTTGACGCCGGCGGCGCCGGTCTCGGCCATGATGCGCGCCGCGTTGCGGAACGCCTGCGCCGGGGATTCCTGGTAGCTGCCGAAGGGCATGTCGACGATGACGCAGGACTGCTTGGCGCCGCGCATGACGGCGGCGCCGTGGGCGATCATCATCTCGAGGGTCACCGGCAGCGTGCTGTCGAAGCCGTAGACGACCATGCCCAGGCTGTCGCCGACCAGCAGCAGGTCCGCGACGGGATCGAGGAGCCGCGCCATCGGCGCCGTATAGGCGGTGAGGCAGACCAGCGGCACGCCGCCCTTGCGCGCGCCGATATCGGCGGGCGTGCGCCGCTTCACCGAGGTTTGGACGCTCATCTCGAACCCGCCCCTTGCTAGCCGCCGCCGCGCAGCCGGTTGACGAATTCCGCGAGGCCGATCTGGCGCTCTCGCTTCAGCCGCTCCGAGGTCAGGATCGCCTGCACCAGCCGAACGCTCTCCTCGAGGTCGTGGTTGACGATGACGTAATCATACTCCGGCCAGTGGCTCATCTCGTCGGCGGATTTCGCCATCCGCTGCGCCACCACCTCGGCGCTGTCCTGCGCCCGCCGCTGCAGCCGATCCTCCAGCGCCGCCATACTCGGCGGCAGGATGAAGACGGCGACGAGATCGTGGCGCAAGGACTGGGTGAGCTGCTGGGTCCCCTGCCAGTCGATGTCGCTGACGATATCGCGGCCGGACTGCAGCACCGCCTCCACCGGCCCGCGCGGCGTGCCGTAGCGGTTGCCGAAGACGGTGGCGTGCTCCAGCAGCTCACCCTTGGCGATCATCTCGTCGAAACGCTGGTCGCTGACGAAGTGATAGTGCTCGCCATCCGCCTCGCCGGCGCGTGGCTTTCGTGTGGTCACCGAGACGGAGATGCCGAGCTGGGGCTCGCGCTCCACCAGCATGCGCGTGATCGAGGTCTTGCCGGCACCGGAGGGCGATGAGAGCACCAGCAGCAGGCCGCGGCGTCCGATCTGGGTGGTGCTCATCCGCCTACTCGATGTTCTGCACTTGCTCGCGGAGCTGCTCGATCGCCGCCTTGAGGGCGAGCCCGATGCGCGTCAGCTCCACATCCGCCGATTTGGAGCAGAGCGTGTTCGCCTCGCGATGGAATTCCTGGCAAAGGAAGTCGAGCCGGCGGCCGATGACGGCGCCTTCCGCCAGCAGCTCGCGGGCGGCGGCGATATGGGCGCCGAGGCGGTCGAGCTCCTCGCGCACGTCCGCCTTGGCGACCAGCAGCGCCGCTTCCTGCGCCAGGCGATCCTCGGCGATCGCCGGCACCGCGTCCTTGAGCGCGTCGACCAGGCTCTTGAGCCGCGCCCGCACCGCCTCCGGCTGCAGCGCCGCGGTGCGCTCCGCCGCCGCCACCAGCCCGGCGATCTCGTCGAGGCGCTCGCACAGCACCGCATCGAGGCGCGCGCCCTCGGCGCGCCGCATCCCCGCGAGCTCGTCGACGGCGCGGCGGCACCCCGCCAGCAGCGCCGCCTCGCGCCGGGCGCGCGCCTCCGGATCGAGCCCGTCCTCCTCGCCGCTCTCCAGCACGCCCTTGAGCGCCAGCAGACCGTCGGTGCTGGGCGGCGTCGCGCCGACCTCGCGCTGCAGCTCGCGGGCGAGGCTCAGCACCTGCTCGAGCGCCGCGCGGTTGACGCGGAGGTTGGCGCCGCTCGTCGAGCGGACGATGGAGAGATTGGCGGTCACCGACCCGCGCTTGAGCCGCTCGCTCAGCAACGCGCGCAGCGGCACCTCCAGCGCGTCGCAGCCAGGCGGCAGCCGGAACCTGAGATCGAGCGACTTGCCGTTGACGCTCTTGATCTCCCAGGCCCAGGTGATGCCGTCGGTCTCGCCCTCGCTGCGCGCGAATCCCGTCATGCTGGCAACGGCACCAGATTTCCGCGCGGCGTCGGCAGCGGCTTTAGCCAAGGAATCTCCGCTCTTAGCATCGGCGCCGGCTCTTTCCTCGACCGCCGCCCGTGCCGAGGTTATAGCCTTGGGCGGGTTCGCCAACAACTGATGCCGCCATGGCCGCCTTCCGCCACATCCTCATCACCGGCGCTTCCAGCGGCATCGGCGCAGCGCTGGCGCGGCACTACGCGACGGCCGGCACGCGCCTCAGCCTCGGTGGCCGCGATATCGCCCGACTCGACGCGGTGGCCGCCGACTGCACCGCGCGCGGCGCCGAGGTGACGACGGCGGCGGTCGACGTTACCGATCGTGGCGCCATGAGGCGCTGGGTGCTGGCGGCGGACACGACCCAGCCGCTCGACATCGTGATCGCCAATGCCGGCGTCGGCGGCATGCACGAGGGCGAGGCGCAGGCGCGGGCGATCCTCGCGGTGAACCTCGAGGGGGTGCTCAACACCGCCTACCCCGCCTTCGAGCGCATGACGGAGCGCGGACGCGGGCAGCTCGCCCTCATGAGCTCGCTCGCGGGCTATCGCGGCTTGCCGGACGCACCCGCCTACAGCGCCTCCAAGGCGGCGGTGACGGCGCTGGGCGAGGCGTGGCGCGGCGCCCACGCAACGGCGGGCATCAAGGTCGCGGTGATCTGTCCCGGCTTCATCGAGACGCCGATGACGGCGGGCGAGCGCTTTCCGAAGCCGTTCCTGATGAGCGCCGAGCGCGCCGCCGCCATCATCGTGCGCGGGCTCGCCGTGGACCGCGCGCACATCGATTTTCCCTGGCAGCTCGCCCTCGGCAGCTGGATCCTGACGCTGCTGCCGAGCCGGCTCAGCGATCGCATTCTCCGGCCGCGCCGGCGGCGCTGATCAGCGCGGCGCCGCCTGTCCCTGGCGCGGCGCCGGCGTGGCGGGCGCCGGCGTCGCCGCCTGGGTCTGCGCGCGGCGCAGATCGGCCACGTGGTCGTTGTGCTCGGCGAGCGTCTTCGCGAAGACGTGCCGGCCGGATCCGTCGCCGATGGCGACGAAGTAGAGATCCTCGGAGGCCAGCGGATGCAGCACCGCCTTCAAGGCGGCGAGGCCCGGATTGTCGATCGGGCCGGGCGGCAGGCCTTTCATCAGGTAGGTGTTGTAGGGCGATTCGACGCTGAGGTCCTCGTGACCGAGCGGACGGTCGAGCGGGTTTTTTCCCTGGGTCAGCGCGTAGACGACGGTGGGGTCCGCCTGCAGCCGGATGCCGAGGCGGAGGCGATTGAGGAAGACGCCGGCGATGTGCGGCCGCTCGTCCTCGCGCGCGGTCTCCTTCTCGACGATCGAGGCCAGGATCAGCGCCTCGCGGGCATTGGCGAGCGGCAGGCCCTTGCTGCGCTCGTTCCAGTTCTCCGCCAGGGACTTCGTCATCGAGCGCTCCATGCGCTCGATCAGCGCCGAGCGCTTGTCGCCGAGCGAGTAGAAATAGGTCTGCGGCGCCAGAACGCCCTCCGGCGGCAGCTTGGCGATGACGCCCTCGAGCGTGGGCTCGGCGTTGACGAGGGCGACGATCTCCGCGCTGGTGAGCCCCTCGGGAATGGTGAGGCGATGCTGCACCGTCTTGCCGCTCGCCAGCAGGTCGGCGACATCCTCGGGCGCGATCGCAGCCGGGAACTCGTATTCGCCGGCGCGCAGGCGCCCGGCCCTGCCGGTGGCCTCGACGCCCAGCAGGAAGACCCAGGCGTGCGAGATGACGCCGCCGCGCCGCAGCGCCAGCGTGATGCTGGCAATGCCGCCGCCCTTCGGCAGCACGACGATGGTGCTCTCCGGCAGCGGACCAGGGCTCGTCCAGTCCTTCCAGACCGAGAGACCGAAGCTCGCGACCGAGGCCGCCAGGAGGAGAAGCGCAGGAACGAGCCGGGCCCGAGACGGCCAGGTCATCGCGGCGCCCTAGCCTGCGCGGGCGAAGATGAGGGAGGCGTTGGTGCCGCCGAAGCCGAAGGAGTTCGACAGCGCGTAGCGCACCGGTCGTTCCTTGGCGCGGTGCGGCACCAGATCGATGTCGCAGCTCGGCGAGGGATTGTCGAGGTTGAGGGTCGGCGGGACGATGCCGTCGCGCAGCGCCAGGATGGAGAAGATCGCCTCCACGCTGCCGGCGGCCCCCAGGAGATGGCCGATCGCGGACTTGGTGGAGGACATCGAGAGCTTGTAGGAGTGCTCGCCGAAGAGGCGCTTCACCGCGCCGAGCTCGATCTCGTCGCCGAGCGGCGTCGAGGTGCCATGGGCGTTGATGTAGTCGATGCTGTCGGGCGAGAGCTTGGCGCGGTTGATCGCATTGCGCATGGCGCGGAAGGCGCCGTTGCCGTCCTCGGCCGGCGCGGTGATGTGATGGGCATCGCCGGACATGCCGTAGCCGATCACCTCGGCGTAGATCTTGGCGCCGCGCGCCTTGGCGTGCTCGAGCTCCTCCAGCACCAGGATGCCGGCGCCCTCGCCCATGACGAAGCCGTCGCGCGCCTGATCCCAGGGCCGCGACGCCTTGGGCGGATCGTCGTTGAAGGCGGTGGAGAGCGCGCGCGCCGAGGCGAACCCGGCGATGCCGAGCCGGCAGACCGCCGCCTCGGCGCCGCCGCAGACCATGACGTCGGCGTCGTCCCACATGATCATCCGCGCCGCATCGCCGATCGCGTGCGCGCCGGTGGAGCAGGCCGTCACCACCGCGTGGTTGGGGCCGGAGAAGCCGTACTTGATCGAAGTGTGACCGGAGGCGAGGTTGATCAGGTTCGACGGGATGAAGAAGGGCGAGATGCGGCGCGGCCCCTTCTCGTGCAGCGTGATCGCGCCCTCCATGATGCCGGGGAGCCCGCCGATGCCGGAGCCGATCAGCACGCCGGTGCGCTCGCGGCGCTCCGCGTCCTGCGGCTTCCAGCCGGAATCCTCCACCGCCTGGGTCGCCGCCGCCAGCGCATAGACGATGAACTCGTCCATCTTGCGCTGCTCTTTCGGCGGCACCCACTCATCGGCGTTGAAGAGGCCGGAGGAGGTCTCGCCGCGCGGCACCTGCGCCGCGATCTTGGCGGGCAGATCGGAGACGTCGAAATCCTGGATCGCGCGGATGCCGGACTGCCCTTCGAGCAGGCGGCGCCACGTGACCTCCACTCCGCATCCCAGCGGAGTGACCATGCCCAGGCCGGTTACGACAACACGTCTCATACCGATTCGGACCTATCGCGCCTGCGACGGGTGCGCGCAGCAGTGCCGCCGCGCCGCTACCCGCATCAGCTATGCGCCTCGATGAAATTGATCGCGTCCTTCACGGTCACGATCTTCTCGGCGGCATCGTCGGGAATCTCGCAGCCGAACTCTTCCTCGAATGCCATCACGAGCTCGACCGTGTCGAGGCTGTCGGCCCCGAGATCGTCGATGAAGCTCGCGTTATCCGTCACCTTGGTCTCATCGACGCCAAGATGCTCCACGACGATTTTCTTAACTCGCTCGGCGACATCGCTCATAACGTTTACCTCGACAGGTGGATTGATATGCGCTGAATGGGGCAGCTCGCTTCGGCTCTCCTCTGTCGGCCGCGCGCAGATCCGATGGCCGCGCGGCGGCGACCCCCCGCCGAAGGTGCCGTCACATAACATAGTTCCTGGTCATTGCCAATTGGCCCGGCGAGACGCTGGAGGGACTCGAAAAGACGCATCGCCGCGGCTCAGATCATCGCCATTCCGCCATTCACATGAAGGGTTTGCCCGGTGATGTAGGCGGCCTCGTCGCCGGCGAGGAAGACGACGCACGCCGCCACTTCCTCCGGCGCTCCGATGCGCCCCATCGGGATTGCCGCGGTGATCCGCTCGCGCTGCTCGGGCGTCAGCGCGTCGGTCATCGCCGAGACGATGAAGCCCGGGGCCACGCAGTTGACGGTGATGCCGCGGGAAGCGACCTCGGCCGCCATCGCCTTCGACATGCCGATCATGCCGGCCTTCGAGGCCGCGTAGTTCGCCTGGCCCGGATTGCCGGTGACGCCGACCACCGAGGTGATGCCGATGATGCGGCCGGCGCGGCGGCGCATCATGCCGCGCATGGCCGCCCGCGCCAGTCGGAAGCCGGCGGTCAGGTTGACGTCCAGCACCTTCTGCCAGTCCTCGTCCTTCATGCGCAAGGCGAGGCCGTCGCGGGTGAGCCCCGCGTTGTTGACGAGGATGTCGAGCTTGCCCATCGCCTCCTCGGCCTGCTTCACCGCCGCGTCGGCGGCGGCGGGCGTGGCGAGGTCGCCGACGAACACATGGGCGCGCCCCTCGAGCTCGGCCGCCAGGGCCGCGAGCGCCGGCTGGCGGGTCCCGGCGAGCATCACCGTCGCGCCCTGGCGGTGCAGCGCGCGCGCGATGGCGCCGCCGATGCCGCCGGATGCGCCGGTGACCAGCGCCGTCTTGCCGCTGAGGTCGAACATCGCCGCCTTTCCGCCTAGAGTGTCTTAAGGAACGTCTCGATCTCGGCGGGGGTTCCGACCGAGGCGACGGCGATCTCGCGATCGATGCGCTTCACCAGTCCCGCCAGCACACGGCCGGCGCCCAGCTCGACGACGGTGTCGACGCCCTCGCGCTTCATATATAGGACGCTCTCGCGCCAGCGCACGAGGCCGGTGACCTGGCGCACCAGCAGGTGGCGAATGGTCTCGGGATCGTCAACCGGCGCGGCGGTGACGTTGGCGATGACCGGCACTTCCGGCGCAGCCATGCTGACTGCCGCCAGCGCCTCCTCCATCTCGCGGGCCGCCGGCTCCATCATCGCGCAGTGAAAGGGGGCGCTCACCGGCAGCATGATGGCGCGCCGGGCGCCGCGCTCGGCGGCGAGCTTCACCGCCCGCTCCACCGCCGCCGTGCTGCCGCTCACCACCACCTGGCCGGGACCGTTGTCGTTGGCGGTATCGCAGACCTCGCCCTCGCGGGCCGCCTCCGCCACCTCGCGGGCCGCCTCGAGCTCGAGCCCGAGGAGCGCCGCCATGGTCCCCGCGCCCACCGGCACCGCGCGCTGCATCGCCTGGCCGCGCCGCTTCAGGAGCCGCGCCGCATCGGCGATGGTGAAGGTGCCGGCGGCGCAGAGCGCCGAATATTCGCCCAGCGAATGGCCGGCGACGAAGGCGGCGTGGCGCGCCAGCTCGAATCCCCCCTCCTGCACCAGCACGCGCAGCACCGCGAGGCTGGCGGCCATCAGCGCCGGCTGGGCGTTCTCGGTCAGGGTGAGATCGCTCTCGGGTCCTTCGAACATGAGCCGGGACAGCCGCTGGCGCAGCGCCTCGTCGACCTCCTCGAAGGTGTGCCGGGCGGCGGGAAAGGCCTCGGCGAGCTCGCGGCCCATGCCGACCGCCTGCGATCCCTGCCCCGGAAATACCACCGCCCGCGCCATTCTCGCGCCCGCTCCCATCCCCGATGAATGCCCCGCAACCAGCGGGAAAGTCGGCACTGCGGCGGGTCAAGTCAAGCGCTTGCGCGAGGGGGGCCTTCGTGTATAGTGCGCCGCCTCCTTGCCGGGCGAGTCCCGGCTAGGTTCGGGCGGCTTGCGCCGAACACCGGCCGGCTCCGGACCGCGAACATCCAGAAGGAGATCGACGCGAATGTCGTTCTACGAGACAGTCTTTATTGCGCGCCAGGACATCTCCGCCGCCCAGGTGGAAGCGCTGGCCGACGGATTTACCCAGGTCATCCAGGACAACGGCGGCAAGGTCGCCGGTCGCGAATACTGGGGCCTGCGCAACATCTCCTACCGCATCAAGAAGAACCGCAAGGGCCACTACGTCCTCCTCAACATCGAGGGGGCGGGTCCGGCGATCTCCGAGATGGAACGCACCATGCGCATCAACGAGGACGTGCTGCGCTACCTGACGGTGCGCGTCGAGACGCTGGAGACCGGCCCTTCCGTCATGATGCAGGCGCGCGCCCGCGGCGAGGAGCGCGAGCGCGGCCGGAGGAGCTATGGCGGCGACCGCTACGGCGATCGCGAGCCGCGTGAGAGCGAGGCACCCGCGCCGGCGCCCGGAGGTGAGGCATGAGCGACGATCGCAGAGAGGGTGGCCGCGACGGCGGTCGGGATGGCGGCCGCGAGGGCGGTCGTGGCGGCGGCGGCGCGCGGCGCCCATTCTTCCGGCGGCGCAAGTCCTGCCCGTTCTCCGGCCCGCATGCGCCGAAGATCGACTACAAGGACGTGAAGCTGCTGCAGCGCTTCGTCTCCGAGCGCGGCAAGATCGTGCCGAGCCGCATCACCGCGGTCTCCGCCAAGAAGCAGCGCGAGCTCTCGCAGGCGATCAAGCGCGCTCGCTTCCTGGGCCTGTTGCCCTACGCACTCCGCTGAGGGAGGTTCACCCATGGTGCAAGTGATCCTGCTGGAGCGGGTCGAGAAGCTCGGCCAGATGGGCCAGGTGGTCGACGTGAAACCCGGCTTCGCGCGCAACTTCCTGCTGCCGCAGAAGAAGGCGCTGCGCGCGACCAAGGACAACATCGCTTATTTCGAGAAGCAGCGCACCCAGCTCGAGGCGCAGAACCTCGCGCGCAAGGGCGAGGCCGAGCAGGTGGCGCAGAAGCTCGACGGCCTCTCCGTCGTCGTCATCCGCCAGGCCGGCGAGAGCGGCCAGCTCTATGGCTCGGTGAGCGCGCGCGACATCGCCGAGGCGGTGACCCAGGCGGGCTTCACCATCGCCCGCGGCCAGGTCGTGCAGGAGAAGGCGATCAAGACGCTCGGCCTCTACAAGCAGCGCGTGGTGCTGCATCCGGAAGTCTCCGTCACCGTCACCATCAACGTGGCGCAGTCGGCGGAGGAAGCGGAAATGCAGGCGAAGGGCGTCGATCCCCTGAAGCTCGCCCAGGAAGCGGCGGCGCGCGACGCGGCGCAGGCCGCCGCCGATGTTGCCGGCGAGGCCACCGCCGAAGAGGCGCCGGCCAAGTCCTGACGCCGAGGCGGCGCGCTCAGCCCTGCTGCAGGCGGGACTGGATCGAGATCTCCGACGTCAGCGTCCGGTGGACCGGGCACTTGCCCGCGATGTCGAGGAGGCGCGCGCGCTGATCCGCGTCGAGCGCGCCGGCAAAGTCGAGCACGCACTCGATGCGGTCGAGCATGCCCTCCTTGGTCTCGCAGTCGGCGCAATCCGCGGCGTGGATGCGGTCGTGGCGGAGCCGTACGCTGACCCGCTCCAGCGGCCATTGCTTGCGCTCGGCATAGAGCCGGACCGTCATACTCTTGCATGCACCGAGCGCCATCAGCAGCAGCTCGTAGGGGCCGGGGCCGAGATCGCTGCCGCCCACCGCTGCCGGCTCGTCGGCGAAGAGGTCATGGCGACCATCGCTGAGCCGCACCGCAAAACGACCGGTCCGCGTCTCCTCCACCGTGATCCAGCCCGGCTCGCCGCCCGGCGCCGGCTTCTCGGCCGCCATGATTTCCCCCCGTGTTCCCGCCGCGGCAACAATTGTCACGCATTTGTGGATCGGATTCTCTAGAAATCGGCGTAACGGGGCTGGCGCATGGCCGCTCCGTCGCGGCAGACTCATCCGGCGCTCGACGGGACCGGGAACCTTCCAATGCGCTATCACCATCTGCCTTCCGGTGCGCCCATGCCCGTGCTGGGTCTCGGTACCTGGCGCATGGGCGAGGCGGGCTCTTCCGGAGCCGACATGGTGAAGGCGCTCCGCCTTGGCATCGATCTCGGCATGACCCTGATCGATACCGCGGAGATGTACGGCGAGGGCGGCGCCGAGGAGGTGGTCGGCAAGGCGATTGCCGGCCGCCGTTCCGAGGTCTTCCTGGTCAGCAAGGTCTATCCCCATAACGCCACCCGCAAGGGCGTCGCCGCCGCCTGCGAGCGCAGCCTGCAGCGGCTGAAGACGGATTATCTCGACATCTATCTCCTGCACTGGATCGGCGAGGTGCCGTTCGAGGAGACGCTGGCCGGCTTTCAGGACCTGCAGCGCGCCGGCAAGATCCGGCACCACGGCGTCAGCAATTTCGACACCGCCGATATGGCAGCCTGGGTCAAGCTGCCGGGCGGCGGCGCGGTCGCCACCAATCAGGTGCTCTACAACCTTGGCCGGCGCGGCGTCGAATGGGACCTGCTGCCCTGGTGCCGCCAGCGCGGCATTCCCGTCATGGCCTATTCGCCGATCGATCAGGGCAGCCTGCTCGGCAAGCGCGCGCTGAAGCAGGTGGCGAGCCGGCGCGGCGTCACCGCGGCGCAGGTGGCGCTGGCCTGGCTCCTGCACCAGGACGGCATCGTAGTGATCCCCAAAGCGGGAAATCCCGACCATGTGCGCGACAACCGCGCCGCCCTCGATCTCGAGCTCACGCCTGAGGAGCTACGGGAGATCGACCGCGCTTTCCCGCCGCCGACCGGGCGCACGCCGCTCCAGATGATCTGAGCGGCGGCTCTCCTCTATGCGGCTCTCCTCTATATTGAGCGGCGGTCGGGATGAAATCCGTGCCGGGCGGGGCGGAACCGGGCGCCGAAAGCGGCCGTTCCATCTCTGCCTTTCTTGCGGGACTGCTTCCCGCCAGGGGGGCTTGTGAAGACTTCGATATTGTCCAATATTAGATGGGACTTAGGCTAACCGCAAACCGGAGGACGCGATGCTGGCGTCACTCATGCTCCGCCGCCTGATCAAGCGGGGAAAATTAACGGTAGTGGATGCTCACGGGGCGACGCACGTTTTCGAGGGGACGCCGGGCCCCGCGATTACGATCCGCCTGCACGACCCAAAGCTCCACTGGAAGCTGTTCGTCAACCCGAGCCTCTATGTGGGCGAGGCCTTCATGGACGGCACCGTCACGGTGGAAAACGCGACGGTTGCCGACTTTCTGAATCTCGCTTGCGAGAACATCGGCTTGGTATCGCCGGACTGGATGAGCCGGTTCCACGAGCGGTGCCGGCGCATGTTCCGCTATCTGCAGCAGTACAATCCGGTCTCCCGCTCGCATCGCAACGTCGCCCATCACTACGATCTCTCCGGCACCCTCTACGACCTCTTCCTCGATGCCGACCGGCAGTATTCCTGCGCCTATTTCCCGACGCCGGGCATCACCATCGAGGAGGCGCAGGCGAACAAGAAGCGCCACATCGCGTCGAAGCTGCTGCTGAAGCCCGGCCAGAAGGTGCTCGACATCGGCTGCGGCTGGGGCGGCATGGCGCTCTATCTCGCGCGCGAGTGCGGCGTCGAGGTGACCGGCCTCACCCTCTCCACCGAGCAGCTCAAGGTGGCGCAGAACCGCGCCCAGGCCGCCGGCCTCGCCGACCGCGTCACCTTCGAGCTCTGCGATTACCGCGTGCACCAGGGCAGCTACGACCGCATCGTCTCGGTCGGCATGTTCGAGCACGTGGGCGTGCCGCAGTATCCCGTCTTCTTCGCCAAGGTGCAGGAGCTGCTGAAGCCGGACGGCGTGGCGCTGCTGCACTCGATCGGCCGCATGGACGGGCCCGCCGGCACCAATCCCTGGATCCGCAAATACATCTTCCCCGGCGGCTATTCGCCGGCGCTCTCCGACGTGGTGCCGGTGGTGGAGCGGCAGAAGCTCTGGATCACCGACATCGAGGTCCTGCGCCTGCACTATGCCGAGACGCTGAAGGCATGGCGCCAGCGCTTCAACGCCAATCGCGAGCGCATCCGCACGCTCTACGACGAGCGCTTCTGCCGCATGTGGGAGTTCTATCTCGCGGGCTCCGAGATGGCGTTCCGCCACCAGGGCCATCTGGTCTTCCAGATGCAGCTCGCCAAGGCGGTCGATGCGGTACCGCTCACCCGCGACTACATGGTGGACTGGGAGCGCAGCCACCGGGTGCCGCTGTCGGACGAGCGGGCGGCCTAGCTTCTTCCCGCCGCCCGCGCCCGCTCGCGCAGCACCGCCTTCTGCACCTTGCCGTTGGCGTTGCGCGGCAGCGGGTCGCTCACCAGCTCGATCACTTCCGGCACCTTGTAGTCGGCCATCCGCTCGGCGCAGAACGCGCGCAGCGCCTCGGCGGTGACGCCGGCGTCGCGCGGCACCACGAAGGCCTGCACGCGCTCGCCCAGCACCGGATCGGGCCGCCCGACCACGGCGCATTCCACGACGCCGGGGTGGTAGCTCATGACGTTCTCGACCTCGGCGCTGTAGACCTTGTAGCCGGCGCGGTTGATCATGTCCTTGACGCGGTCGTAGAGGCGGACGAAGCCCTCGGCGTCGATCGAGCCGAGATCGCCGGAGCGCCAGTAGCCGTCCGTAAAGCTCGCCGCGGTGGCCTCGGGCTTTCCCCAATAGCCCGGCACCACCATCGGCCCCTTGATCCAGATCTCGCCGGTGCTGCCGGGCGGCACCGGATTTCCTTCGGCGTCGACCACGATCATGTCGGCGTACGGCACCACCTGCCCGATGCTGTCGAGATGGGCGCCGTTCTCGCCGGGCGGCATGATGGTGGTCGGCGAGGTGGTCTCGGTGGCGCCATAGGCATTGATGAGGGTGAGGCGCGGCAGGCGCTCGGCGAGCGCCTCGATGGTCGCCGCCGGCATCGGCGCGCCGCCGAAGGCGCCGATCCGCCAGGCGCCGAGATCGAAGCGCGCGAAGTCGGGGTCCATCAGGCAGAGGATGTACTGCGCCGGCACCATCAGCGCATAGGTGATGCGCTCGCGCTGGGCGAGCTCGAGGAACTCGCGCGCCTTGAAGGCGCGCATCAGCACCGTGGTGCCGGCGACGCCCATCACCGCAAGGAGGATGGCGATGAGGCCGGTCACATGGGAGGCCGGCACCGCGAGGACGGTGCGCTCGCCGTCCCGCAGCCCCATGCAGCGGGCGAAGGCGAGGATCGAATGCAGGATGCCGAGATGGGTCAGCATGGCGCCCTTCGGCCGGCCGGTGGTACCGGAGGTGTAGAGGATGACGGCCGTATCCTCCTCGCCGATAGCAGGCGACGGCGGCGCTGTCGCTTCGCCGAGCAGCCTTGACGCCGGCTCGGCGCCCGCGCTCTCGCCACCGAGCACGAAACGGAGCCTGAGCGCCGGCGTGGCCGCGGCCGGCGGCAGGTTGCCGGCGAGCTCCGCCTCGAAGACCAGCGCCGCGGCGCCGCAATCGGCGAGGAGGTATTCGAGCTCCGGCCCGCGCTGGCGCGTCCCCAGCGGCACCGCGATGACGCCGAGCCGAGCGCAGGCCAGCAGGAAGGTCGCGAACTCCGGGCCATTGCCGAGCAGCAAGGCCAGCCGCTCGCCCCGCCCGATGCCCCGGCGCGCCAGATTCGCCGCGACATTGGCGACCAGCCGGTCGAGCGCCGCATAGGTGAGGCGCTGGCCGTCGCCGATCAGCGCCTCGCGCTCGCCGCGCCGGGCGGCGATGGCGCGGAACATCGCGTCGAGATGAGGCGCGCGCTCGGCCAGGCAGCGGAATTCCCGGTCGCCGAAATGCCGCTCCACCCGCAGCGCGCCGCCCGGCCCGGCCGCCGGCCAGTATTTCCGCTGTCCCTCGTTCATCGCCTCCGGCGCGCCTCCCAAGGTGCTGGCTCGGCACATCATAGTCCGGATCGCCGTCCCCCTTTCCAGCCTCCCCGGACCAGCGTCTCGGGCCAGCCTCTCGGGGCGGCGCAAAAACCTCTTGTTCATGATTCGTTCCTATGCTACGGTCCGCTTCCAAGCTCAGGGAGTTTCCCCCGATGTGTACGCACCGCAGCGCCATCAGCCGTCCCCGGGTCCGCCACGCCTGGATCGATCGGGAAACCGGTCTCGTCCTGGTGGTGGGCTGGCTGGTGGCCCTCGCCGTCACGCTCACCTGAGCTTGCCACCCTGCGGCGCCGCCGGGACCCCGACCGGCGGCGCCGTCTTTTTTGCGCTCCCGGAGAAATGCCGGTTCCCGCGAGCATTGCGCCCGCGAGGCTGCTAAACCAGATGTTGAGGGCTTCGGTCTAATCGCAGCCCCGTCAGCAGCTCGCCGGGCGTTCATGAAGGTTCTGGTCATCGAGGACGATCGCGAGTCCGCTGCCTATCTCGTCAAGGGGCTGGGCGAGAGCGGCTATGTCGTCGACCACGCCCCCGACGGCCGCGAGGGGCTGTTTCTCGCCACCTCCGGAACCTACGACGCCCTCATCATCGACCGCATGCTGCCGGGGATGGACGGGCTCGCGGTGATCGGCGCGCTCCGGGCGGCGGAGGTCCGCGCGCCGGTGCTGATCCTGAGCGCGCTCGGCGCGGTCGACGACCGCGTGAAGGGCCTGCGCGCCGGCGGCGACGACTACCTGGTCAAGCCCTTCGCCTTCTCGGAGCTGCTGGCGCGGCTGGAGGCGCTGCTGCGCCGCGGCGGCCCGCCTGCCACCAACACCAAGCTCAGGGTCGAGGATCTGGAGATGGATCTGCTGACCCGCGCGGTCCGCCGCGGCGGCCAGGCGATCGAGCTGCTGCCGCGCGAGTTCCGCCTGCTGGAATACCTGCTGCGCCACGCCGGCCAGGTGGTGACGCGGACCATGCTGCTGGAAAGTGTCTGGGACTATCATTTCGATCCGCAGACCAACGTGATCGACGTCCATATCAGCCGGCTCCGGCAGAAGATCGACAAGGGCTTCCCCCATGCGCTGCTGCAGACCGTGCGCGGCGCCGGCTATGTGCTGCGCGGGAGGGAATGATGGCGATGCACCGCCCGCTCTCCCGCCTGCTGCGCACCAACGCCTTCCGCCTGGCGGCACTCTACCTCGCCCTTTTCGCGACCTCGGTGCTGTCGCTGCTGGCGTTCATCTACTTCTCCACCGCCGATCTCATCGAGCGGCAGACCGAGGCGACGCTCGACGCCGAGCTCACCGGCCTCTCCGAGCAGTACGAGCAGCGCGGCCTCGCCGGCCTGGTGCAGATCATCGCCGAGCGCAGCATGGGCGAGCGGCGCAGCGACGAGACGCTCTATCTCATCGTCAACTCCAACTACCGGCCGATTGCCGGCAACCTCTCGCAATGGCCGGAAGCGCAGGAGATCCGCCCGGGCTGGATCAGCTTCCCGATCGAGGTGAAGAACAAGGGCGTGACCGAGCGGCACCCCGCCCGCGCCACCACCTTCGACCTGCCGGGCGGCTACCACCTGCTGATCGGCCGCGATCTGCAGAACGCGATCCTGTTCCGCAGCAGCATCCTGCGCACCCTCTCCTGGGCCTCGGTGCTGACCCTCGGCCTCGGCGTCGTCGGCGGCCTCTTCATGACCCACAACATGCTGCGCCGGGTCGATGCAGTGAACCGCACCAGCGAGCGCATCATCCACGGCGACCTCGCCCAGCGCGTTCCCCTCACCGGCTCCGGCGACGAGTTCGATCAGCTCGCCACCAACCTCAACGCCATGCTGGACCAGATCGAGCGCCTGATGGTGGGCATGCGCCAGGTCACCGACAACATCGCCCACGACCTGCGCACGCCGCTTGCCAGGCTGCGCGCCCGGCTCGAGGTCACGCTGCTGGAGAAGCCGGACGCCCAGCGCTACAGCGAGGCGCTGCGGCAGACCATCGCCGAGGCGGACACGCTGCTCGGCACCTTCAATGCCCTTCTCAGCATCGCCGAGGCCGAGGCGGGCTCGCGCCGCGAGGCGATGGCGGTGGTGAGCCTGGAGGAGATCGCCCGCTCGGTCGCCGAGCTCTACGAGCCGGTCGCCGACGAGAAGGGCCTCGCCCTCACCGTCGATCTCGACAGCGGCATCGCCGTGCGCGGCGACCGCCACCTGCTCTCCCAGGCGATCGCCAACCTCCTCGACAATGCGCTCAAATACACGCCCGAGGGCGGCGTCGCGCTGACCGCGCGCAAGGGCGAGGAATGGGCGACGATCGAGGTCGCCGACAGCGGTCCCGGCGTCCCGCCGGAGCAGCGCGACGCGGTCTTCGACCGCTTCGTCCGCCTGGAGGGGAGCCGCAGCACGCCCGGCAACGGGCTCGGCCTCAGCCTGGTGCGCGCGGTGGCGCGGCTGCATGGCGGCACGGTGCGTCTCGATGAGAGCCATCCCGGCCGCAGCACTCCCGGACTCAAGGTGATCCTCACCCTGCCGATCAGCCTCCCGGCCGCGCTGCCGGCACCGATCGCGGAACCCGCGCTCGGTAACTAAGGCAGCTCGACCGCCGGCTGCGGCCCGGCATTGTCGATGAGGCCATGGGCGATCGAGAGGCGGATCAGGTCCGCCGTGCGCGCGACGCCGAGCTTGGTCCGCAGCATGCTGCAGTTGTTGGCCACCGTCTTGTAGCTGACACCGATCGCCTCGGCGATCTCCGGCAGGCTGCAGCCGCGGACGAGCAGTCGGAGAATCTCAAGCTCCCGACGCGACAGGTCCTGCAGCGCATGCGGCGTCCCGCGGGCGCTCAGCAGCGCCAGCTCCTGGGCGATCCTGCTCTCGATATAGCTGTGCCCACCGGAGACACGGCTGATCGCCTCCAGGATCTCCTCCGCCGGCGCGCTTTTGCTCACATATCCGGCTGCCCCCGCCTGCAGCGAGCGCGTCACAAAGATGAGGTCGTCGTGCATGGTGACGACGAGGATGCGCGCCGCCGCATCCTCGGCCCTGAGCCGCGCGATCACCTCGAGCCCGCCGATGCCCGGCAGGTTGAGATCGAGCATCACCAGCTCCGGCCGGAATTCCTTGAACTGTGCCAGCGCCTCGCGCCCCGAGGTGGCCTCGCGCAGCTCGTGCTGGCCATCGGCCGCGAGGAGCCGCTGCAGTCCGGCGCGGCAGATCGGATGGTCGTCGACGATCAGGATTTTCATGCTTCACCCGTCTGCAAGATGTCGAAAGCCCGCTCGCCGGTGGAGCACGGCAGCACGGCCGTGACCGCCAGCCCGCCGGCCGGTCGGTTGGCGAAAGTGAGGCGCCCACCGCTCGCCTTGACGCGCTCGGCCATGCCCCGGAGCCCGAAGCCGGGCACGGTATCGATCATGCCCGGCCCGTCGTCGCTCACCTCCACCCGCACGGTGTCGCGATCCGGGCGCGATCCGGCATCGCGCTCGATCGTCACCGCGATCCGGCCCGGCGGTCCGTGGCGAACCGCGTTGCTCAGGCACTCCTGCACGACGCGATAGGCCGTGGTGTCCGTGGGCTCGCCGAGAGCCTCGCAATCCGCCGCCAGGTCGATGCGGTACTCGATCTCCGGATGCCGGCGGCGCCAGAACTCGACAAGATTGTCGAGCGCGCCGGCGAGGCCGAACTCGGCAAGACCGACCGGGCGCAGGCGGCCCAGCATGCTCCGCACCTGCTGCTGCATCCGCCCGACCGCCTCGGCGATGCCCTGGATCAGGCCCGCCGCTTCCGCCACGCGGCCCTCTCGCAGCAGCCGAGAGACGCCGGCGACATCCATGTTGATGGCGAAGAGGAAGGGGCCGACCTCGTCGTGGAGATCGCGGGCGAGATCGCGCCGCTCCTGCTCCTGCAGGATGAGCAGCTGCTCGTGGAGCCGCCGGTTGTCGGCGTCGATCTCGGCGAGCTCGCCCACCATCCGGTTGAAGCTGTCCCGCAGCCGCGCCAGCTCCGGCGTCAGCGGCTCCTCGATCCGCGTCGCGTAGTCGCCGCGCCCGACCCGCTCCAGCGCCGCGCCCATGCGCGCGAGCGGCCGCAGCGCCCGGCCGGTGAAGAGATGGATCAGCAGAATCGAGAGGCCGCAGAAGAGAGCCAGCACCATCAGCGTGTCGCTGAGCTGATCCCAGACCTCCAGGATCTCGTTGTGCGGATCGGTCTCGAGCACGATCGCCCCGTAGGAATGCCCGGCGACCTGGACCGGGATGCGCTCCATCACCGGCGGCACGCCCACGATGTCGATGAACCAGCGCGGCAGCCGGCCGCCGAAGGGCGGGGTTTCCACCGGCGGCGCGGCGATCGCGCCGGCATCACCCGTCAGGGTGACGCGGAGGTGTCGATTGCCTCGGAAGGAGGCGACGAGAGATTCGAGCTCGCGCCGCGGATCGCCGGCGCCGGGCAGGTTCGCGATCGCGTTCTCGATCGTCTGATGGCCGACGAGGAGCGCCGACTGCATCTCGGTCCTGACCGAACGCGACGCGTTGAGATAAGCGACCAGGGCGCCGAAGGCGAGGCTGATGACGAGAACCGCCGCAACGAGACCGATCAGTCGAGCGCGCAAGGACATATCGGGCCAATGTCCACATCGCCGTCGGGAAGCAGCGCTCAGCATGCCACCTCGCCTGGACGATGCCTACCGCGACAACGGTGGCGCCAGAAAAATCTCACGGCGAAGTCGGGAAGTTTTCCCGACGAAATCGGTCACTCGAGGCATAGCCAACACCCGCAACTCTCGTCGTAATGGGTGGCAAGCGACGCTCAAAGTTGCGCGGGAGGGGAAATGGCCGAGAAACGGCTCCCGATCTGGCTCGCCGCGGGGGTGGCCTTCGCGCTCATATGGTGTCCGGCAGGGGCGCAGACCGCGCCTCCCGCCCAGGAGCCTGCCACCGAACTCCCCACCGTCGAGGTGATCGGCACCACGCCGCTGGCGGGGACCGGCATCGATCGGGACAAGGTCCCGGCCAATGTCCAGAGCGTCACCCATTCGGACCTCACCCGCGAGGGCACGCCCAGCCTGACGAACGCCCTCAAGAACCAGACCGGCGGCGTCAGCACCAATGACAACCTCGTCGACCAGTTCCAGCCGGACATCCTTTACCGCGGCTTCGAGGCCTCGCCGGTGCTGGGCACGCCCCAGGGCCTCGCGGTCTACCAGAACGGCGTCCGCGTCAACGAGGCCTTCGGCGACACCGTCAACTGGGATCTGATCCCCGACGTCGCGATCGACCGCGTCGACATCCTCAGCTCCAACCCGGTCTACGGCCTCAACGCGCTGGGCGGTGCCGCCGTGGTGACGATGAAGAACGGCTTCACCTATCAGGGCTTCGAGAGCGAGCTCGCCGGCGGCTCCTTCAATCAGCGCAGCGCCACCATGCAGTACGGCGTGCAGGCGCAGGGCTTCGGCGCCTATATCGCCGGGCGCTACTACGATTCCGACGGCTGGCGGCAGTTCTCGCCGGATAACGTGAAGCAGATCTACGCCGATATCGGCGGCCGCAACGACCGCTTCTCCCTCGACATCAATTTCACCGGCGCCAACAACCGCCTGTTCGGCCAGGGCACCACGCCGATCCAGACG
>Ga0335078_10003031_pt1 | contig 25117 bp, 20 predicted proteins | sample Lox_Sample_32_FD_206711 | JGI IMG/M metagenome (GOLD analysis project Ga0335078, IMG submission 206711) | Soil microbial communities from Loxahatchee National Wildlife Refuge, Florida, United States - Lox_Sample_3.2 | ecosystem: Environmental > Terrestrial > Soil > Wetlands | place: USA... | reverse complement strand
GCCCCTGACGCGACGCAGGCGCTGGCCACCGCCACGATGTCGGTCACGTCCGGGGACAGCTTGGCGAGGACCGGGATGTCGTACCTGGCGCTGCCGCGTACCGCCGCGATCACGCCGCCGGCCCGCTGCGGGTCGAGCGCGAACAACTGCCCGGCGTCCTCGGCATTGGGGCAGGACAGGTTGACCTCGATGGCTGTCACCCCGGCCGTGTCGGAGAGCCTGGCGGCCAGCCCGGCGTACTCGCGGATGGTCTGGCCGGCGATCGAGACCACCACCCGGGCGCCGCGGGACAGCAGCCAGGGCAGGTCGCGCTGCAGGAAGGCGTCGATGCCCGGGTTCTGCAGGCCCACCGAGTTCAGCAGGCCGCTCGGCGTCTCGGCCAGCCGGGGGGCCGGGTTGCCGGTGTGAGGTTCGGCCATGATCGACTTGCTGATCAGCGCGCCGACCCTGGCCACGTCGATGAACTGGGCGAGCTCACGGCCCGCGCCCGCGCAGCCGGCCGCAGCGAGCACCAGGTTGGGCAGTTCGGTCTGACCGAGCCTGGCCCTCATGTCAGCCGGCATAGCGCGATTCCGTCGGCTTCCAGCCGGGGGCGCCCAGGGCGTCGAACGGGATCGTGCCGATGTCGTCCCAGCGGATCAGGTCGGCGCGGAACACCGGCCCGTCCACGCAGGAGCGGACGATCCTGGTGATCCCGTCGGTACCGGTCACCGGCAGCACGCACCCCATGCACACCCCGGTCCCGCAGGCCATGGGCACGTCTACCGACGCCTGGACCGGGATGTCGTACCGGGCGGCGATCGCGGTGACCTCGCGCAGCACCGGCACGGGCGCGCTCGCGTAGATCACGTCGGTGCGCGCCTCGCGGATGGTCTGCTCCATCAGGCCGGTGACCGGGCCGCGGGCGCCGAACGAGCCGTCGGTCGTCGTCACCACCGCGCTGCGCCCGTTCCTGCGCGCGGTCAGCGCGCCGAACACGCGGTCCGCGCTCTGGGCGCCGAGCAGGTAGTCGATGCTGCAACCGCGTTCTTTTAGCCGCGCCGCCAGGGCGAACAGCGGCGCGCTGCCGTAGCCGACACCGAGCAGCAGGCAGCTCAACGGGTCCCTGGGGATGGGAAAAGGCCGGCCGAGCGGCCCCACCGTATCCAGCACGTCCCTGGCGCGGCGCTCGGCCAGCCAGCGCGTGCCGGGCCCGCGGGCCTCGAACACGAACTCCACCGTGCCGCCGTGGTCGGGGCGCACGTCGTGCACTGCGAAGGCACGCCGCCCGAGCATGGAACTCTCCGGGCCGCCGACCGCGATCGTGATGAACTGGCCGGGCCGGAACTTGGTCGCGATGGCGGGCGCGACCAGCGTCAGCGCGTGATAGGCGTCGACCCGCCGCGAGGTCAGCACGGTGCCCCGGATCTGCACAGGGGCCATAAGCGTCCCGCAGGACGCGCGACGGGCTGCATTATCTGGGCGGCGTGCTCCTGAAGCGACCGGACGCCCACCTCGCCGCGGATGATGGCCTCGATCCCGTGCACGGCGGCGGCGAGCCCGGCCGCGGTGGTAACGCAGGGGATACCGCGGCGGACCGCGGCGGTGCGGATCTCGTAGCCGTCCAGGCGCGGGCCCGATTGTCCTGGGCTGCCGAACGGCGTGTTCACGATCAGGTCCACCTCACCGGCGAGTATCCGCGTCACCACGGTCGGCTCGCCGTCAGGGCCGGGGCCGTCGCCGTGCTTTCGCACGATCTTGGCACGAACCCCGTTGCGGCGCAGCACCTCCGCGGTTCCCTCGGTGGCCCAGATCTCGAAGCCCAGGTCGGCGAGGCGCTTGACCGGGAAGATCATCGACCGCTTGTCCCGGTTGGCCACCGACACGAACGCCCGCCCCTGGACCGGCAGCGACCCGTACACCGCCGCCTGGGCTTTCGCGTACGCGGTGCCGAACACCGCGTCGATCCCCATCACCTCGCCGGTCGAGCGCATCTCCGGGCCGAGCACGGTGTCCACGCCCTGCCCGGCCGGATCGCGGAACCGGCCGAACGGCAGCACTGCCTCCTTGACCGCGACCGGCCCGAACGGGGGTTCCAGCGGGTCGTCCCCATGGGCCAGCGGAGCCAGCGGGAGCGTCCCGCCGTCACCGTGGGCCTGGAGCATGCCCTCGGCGCGAAGCCCGGCGATGCTGGCGCCCAGCATGATCCGCGCCGCGGCCTTGGCCAGCGGCACCGCGGTGGCCTTGGACACGAACGGCACGGTGCGCGAGGCCCGCGGGTTGGCCTCGAGCACGTACAGCACTCCCCCGGCCAGCGCGTACTGCACGTTCAGCAGCCCGCGCACCCCGACGCCGCGGGCGATGGCCTCGGTGGCCGCGCGGACCTGCGCGACGTCGCCGCGGCCGATGGTGATCGGCGGCAGGGCGCAGGCGGAGTCCCCGGAGTGGATGCCGGCCTCCTCGATGTGCTCCATGACCCCGCCGAGGTAGAGCTCGGACCCGTCGTAGAGCGCGTCGACGTCGATCTCGATCGCGTCGTCGAGGACCTTGTCGATCAGCACCGGGTGGCCGGGGCTCACCTCGGTCGCCCTGGTCATGTACGACCCCAGGGTGGCCTCGTCGTAGACGATCTCCATGCCGCGCCCGCCGAGCACGTAGGAGGGCCGGACCAGGACCGGATACCCGATTTCCCGCGCGATCTCGGCCGCGCCGTCCTGCGAGATGGCGGTCCCGTTCCGCGGCGCGCTCAGCCCGGCTTCCTCTAGCACCCGGGCGAACGCGCCGCGGTCCTCGGCCAGGTGGATGGCCTCCGGCGAGGTGCCCACCACGGGGACGCCCGCGGCCTCGAGCGCCCGGGCCAGGCCGAGCGGCGTCTGCCCGCCGAGCTGCACGATCACGCCCGCTACCGGTCCGGTGGCCTGTTCGGCGCTCACGACCTCGAGCACGTCCTCCAGGGTGAGCGGCTCGAAGTACAGCCGGCCCGAGGTGTCGTAGTCGGTGGACACGGTCTCCGGGTTGCAGTTGACCATAACGGTCTCGTATCCCGCGGCGGCCAGCGCGAACGACGCGTGCACGCAGGCGTAGTCGAATTCGATGCCCTGGCCGATCCGGTTCGGCCCGCTGCCGAGGATGATCACCTTCGGCGTGCTGCCCCGCGGCACCTCGGTCTCGTCGTCGTAGGTCGAGTAGAGGTACGGCGTGCGCGCCGCGAACTCGGCGGCGCAGGTGTCCACCGCGTGATACACCGGGCGCACGCCGAGCGCCCAGCGGACCTCGCGGATGACGGTCTCGGTGGTGCCGCGCAGCTCGGCGAGCTGGGCGTCGGAGAAGCCGTTCTGCTTCGCGCTCGTCAGCGTCGTCGCATCCAGGGCCTGAGCCTGTTTTACCTGCTCGGCGACCTGGTTGATGTGGTGGATCTGCTCGATGAACCAGGGGTCGATGCCGGTCGCGCCGGCGACGTCGTGCTGGCTGGCGCCGGCCCGCAGCGCCCGGTGGATGGTGGCCAGCCGACCGTCGTGCGGGGTCCGGCAGTCACGGAGCAGGCCCTGGGCGTCCCCGGGCGGGTCCTTGAAGCCGAACGGGCCATGGTTACTCTCTATCGACCGCAGGGCCTTCTGCAGGGCCTCGGGGAAGCTCCGGCCGATGGCCATGGCCTCGCCGACGCTCTTCATGTGCGTGGTGAGCGCGGGGTCGGCGCCGGGGAACTTCTCGAACGCGAACCTCGGCACCTTGACCACCACGTAGTCCAGCGCGGGCTCGAAGCTGGCCGGGGTCTGGCCGGTGATGTCGTTCGGGATCTCGTCCAGGGTGTACCCCAGGGCCAGCCGGGCCGCGATCTTGGCGATCGGGAAGCCGGTGGCCTTGGAGGCGAGCGCGCTGCTGCGCGAGACCCGCGGGTTCATCTCGATCACGACCATCCGGCCGGTGCGCGGCTCGACCGCGAACTGGATGTTGCAGCCGCCGGTGTCCACCCCGACGGCACGCATGATCGCGATGGCGGTGTCGCGCATCCGCTGGTACTCGCGGTCGGTGAGCGTCATGGCCGGGGCGACCGTGACCGAGTCGCCGGTGTGCACGCCCATCGGGTCGATGTTCTCGATCGAGCAGACCACGACCACGTTGTCGGCCCGGTCGCGCATCAGCTCGAGCTCGAACTCCTTCCAGCCGAGGATGCTCTCCTCGAGCAGGACCTCGTGGGTCGGGCTGGCTTCCAGGCCGGTTCCGGCGATGTGCCTGAGGTCTGCTTCGGTTCTCGCGATGCCGGAACCGAGGCCGCCGAGCGTGAAGCTCGGCCTGATCACCACCGGGTAACCGAGGGTCCGCGTGACCGCGACGCACTCATCGAGGTCGTGGCAGATCTGGCTGGCCGGGACCTCGGCGCCCAGGCCGGTGACGATCTCCTTGAACCGCTCGCGGTCCTCGCCGGCCCGGATCGCGTCGATGCTGGCACCGATCAGCTCGACGTCGTACTTGTGCAGCACTCCCTGGTCGTGCAGTGCCACGGCCGCGTTCAGCGCGGTCTGGCCGCCCAGGGTGGGGAGCACGGCGTCCGGGCGCTGGATGGCGATGACCTTCTCCAGCGTCTCGGGAGTGATCGGCTCCACGTAGGTAGCGTCGGCGAACTCCGGATCGGTCATGATCGTCGCCGGGTTGGAGTTGACCAGGCTGACCCGGATGCCCTCTTGTTTCAGCACCCGGCACGCCTGGGTCCCGGAGTAGTCGAACTCGCAGCCCTGCCCGATGACGATGGGGCCGGACCCGATCACCAGCACCGACTTCAGGTCTTCACGCCTCGGCACCGCTCACCCCCGTCGCTCGAGCATGGTGCAGAAGTGGTCGAAGTGGTCGGCGGCATCGTGCGGGCCTGGAGCGGCTTCCGGGTGATACTGCACGCTGAACACCGGGCGCTCCAGCAGCCGCAGGCCCTCGACCACGCCGTCGTTGAGGTTGACGTGACTGACCACGGCCGGGCCGTAGGGTGTCTCGAACGGCTGCCGCGCCTGCGGCGGGATGTGCGCCCAGGTGGAGGGCCCCTGCGTTTCCGCGGAAACGGGGGGTTCCCCAGGACCGTTCGGTACTCGTTGTTCCGCGGGCAGCGCGGCGGCGAAGCCATGGTTGTGGCTGGTGATGTAGACCCGCCCGGTCGCCAGGTCCAGCACCGGCTGGTTGATGCCGCGATGGCCGTAGCGGAGCTTGTAGGTGCCCAGGCCGAGGGCCAGGGCGAGGATCTGGCTGCCCAGGCAGATGCCGAATACCGGGACGCCCGCGCCGAGTACCCCGCGCATCGCGTCCACCGCGTACCCGGCCGCGGCGGGGTCGCCGGGGCCGTTGCTGAAGAACACTCCGTCCGGCGCGGCGGCCAGGATGTCGGCGGCGCTGCTGGTCGCCGGCAGCACCAGGACCTCACAGCCCCGGGCCGCGAGGTTGCGCGGCGTGGACGCCTTGATGCCCAGGTCGACCGCTGCCACGCGGTACCTGGCCTGCCCCTGCGCGCGGACCGTATAGGGCTCTGGGGTGCTCACCACCCGGGCCAGGTCGGCGCCGGTCATCTCCGGGCTGGCCAGGACCCGGTCGAGGAGCCTTTCCGGGCTGCTCTCGGTGGTGCTGATGGCCGCCCGCATAGCACCACGCTCACGCACCCGCCGGGTCAGCAGCCGGGTGCCGCGGACGGCGATGCCGGTCACGCCCTGCCCTTTCAGGTAGTCGCCGAGGTCCTGCTGGGCCCGCCAGCTCGACGCCAGCCGGGCCGGCTCGCGCACCACGTATCCGCTCACCCAGGCCTGGCGGGACTCCGGGTCTTCGGAGTTGACGCCCGTGTTGCCGATGTGCGGCGCGGTCATCGCGACGATCTGCCGGCAGTACGACGGGTCGGTGAGCGTCTCCTGGTAGCCGGTCATCCCGGTGTTGAAGACCATCTCGCCGAATGTCTCGCCGTCCGCGCCGAACGCGGTGCCGCGCAGCGTCGTGCCGTCCTCCAGGACGAGGAGGGCCGGGTGTGTCATAGTTCAGGCCAGCTTTCCGTCGAGCACGGCCGGGACGCCGCGCAGGAAGGTGGCGACCACCCGGCCCGGCAGCTCCATCCCGGCGAATGGCGTGTTCCGGCTCTTGGACGCCCCGGCCGACGTGACCGCCTCGGCGGGCGCCGCCGGGTCGTACAGGGTGAGGTGACCGGGCGCGCCCGGTGTCAGCGGGTGGCCGTGCCCGGTCAGCCGCCCGATCCTGGCCGGCCGGACCGACATCCGGTCCGCGACCCCGGCCCAGTCCAGCAGCCCGGTCTCGACCATCGCCCGCTGCACCACCCGCAGGGCGGTCTCGAGCCCGGTCATGCCGAACGCGGCCTCGGCCCACTCCGACTCCTTGGCCTCCACCGGGTGCGGGGCGTGGTCGGTGGCCACGCAGTCGATGGTGCCGTCGGCCAGGGCACGCCGCAGTTCGGCCACGTCGGCCTCGGTGCGCAGCGGGGGGTTGACCTTGAACACCGGGTCGTAGCCCGCCGCGAGCTCGTCGGTCAGCAGCAGGTGGTGCGGGGTGACCTCGGCGGTGACCGGCCATCCCTTGGACTTGGCCCAGCGGATGATCTCCGCGGATCCGGCGGTGGAGACGTGGCAGAGGTGCAGCGCCGAGCCGACGTGCGCGGCGAGCAGGCAATCACGCGCGATGATGGCCTCCTCGGCCACGGCGGGCCAGCCGGCCAGGCCGAGGCGCGCGGACATCTCGCCCTCGTTGAGCTGCGCGCCCTCGGTGAGCCTCGGGTCCTGGGCGTGCTGGGCGATCACGCCGTCGAAGGCCTTGACGTACTCCAGGGCGCGGCGCATCAGCAGCGGGTCGGATACGCACCGGCCATCGTCGGAGAACACCCGGACCCGGGCGGCCGAATCCGCCATCGTGCCGAGCTCGGCCAGCCGGACGCCGCCCAGCCCGACGGTGACGGCACCGACCGGCTGGACGTCGCAGTGGCCCGCGGTGCGGCCGAGCCGCCAGACCTGCTCGACCACCCCGGCCGTGTCGGCCACGGGGTCGGTGTTGGCCATCGCGTGCACCGCGGTGTAGCCGCCGAGGGCCGCCGCCGCGGTCCCTGTCTCCACCGTTTCCGCGTCTTCGCGCCCGGGCTCGCGCAGGTGCGTATGGAGGTCGACCAGGCCGGGCAGGGCGATCAGGCCGCCCGCGTCGATGGTTGTGGCGCCGGGGTGATCCAGGTCAGGCCCGATGGCCGTCACGGACCCGCCGGCGATCAGGATGCTGGTGGCCTTCTCGTCACGTCCGGGGATCGTGACACCCCGGATCAGCCAGCTGCCGTCGCCCGTCATCGGACCTCCCCCGTCGCCGGGAACTCCGTGCCGCCGAGCAGCAGGTACAAGACCGCCATCCGGGTGGTGACCCCGTTGGCCACCTGTTCCACGATCGTCGAGCGGACCGAATCCGCCACCTCGGCTGCGATCTCGACCCCCCTGTTCATCGGCCCGGGGTGCATGACGATGGCATGCCCAGGCAGCCGCGCCATCCGCGCGGCGTCCAGCCCGTAGCGGCGGCTGTACTCGCGGACGCTGGGGAAATAGGCGGCGTTCATCCGTTCCTGCTGCACCCTGAGCATCATCACCACGTCGCTCTTCGGCAGTTCGCTGTCCAGGTCGTAGCTGACGGCGCAGGGCCAGCTGCCCACCGCCAGCGGCAGCAGCGTAGGCGGGGCGGCCAGCGTCACCTCGGCGCCGAGGGTGCTCAGCAGCAGCACGTTGGACCGGGCGACCCGGCTGTGCAGCACGTCCCCGACGATCGTCACCCGGAGGCCGTCAAGCCCGGCGCCACGTGCCCCGGCCGCTCCTACAGTGCTGGCCCGGGGGGACGAAACCCTGATCCCCCCCTGCCCCCCCCGCGAGGCCATGAGCCTGCGCCGGATGGTGAACGCGTCGAGCAGGGCCTGCGTGGGGTGCTCGTGGGTGCCGTCGCCGGCGTTCAGCACGCTGCCCCGGACCCAGCCGGCCAGCCGGTGCGCCGCGCCGGACGCCCCGTGCCTGATGATCACCGCGTCCGCGCCCATCGCCTCCAGTGTCAGCGCGGTGTCCTTGAGGCTCTCGCCCTTGGCGACGCTCGACCCCTTCGCCGAGAAATTGATCACATCGGCGGAGAGCCGCTTCGCTGCCGCCTCGAACGAGATCCTGGTCCTAGTCGAGTCCTCATAGAACAGGTTGACTACGGTCCGGCCGCGCAGCGTGGGCAGCTTCTTGATCGGCCGGTCGGCGAGGCTGGCGAGTTCCTCCGCGGTGTCCAGGATGAGCACCGCGTCGCCCCGGCTGAGGTCGGCGGCCGAGATCAGGTGGCGCTTCACGGCTTCCCCTCCTCGCCGCTGATCGTCACGCTGTCCTGCACGTCCACCTCGGTGAGCAGGACGTGTACCACCTCGCGCTGCGACGTGGGCAGGTTCTTCCCCACGTAGTCGGCCCGGATCGGGAGCTCGCGGTGGCCACGGTCGACAAGGACCGCGAGCTGGACGGCGCGCGGCCGGCCGAGGTCGTTCAGGGCGTCGAGCGCGGCGCGCACCGTCCGCCCCGAGTACAGCACGTCGTCGACCAGGACGACCGTCTTACCGTCCACCCCGCCGGGCGGGAGTTCGGTCCGGCCCAGCGCACGGGCCGGATGAAGCCGCAGGTCATCCCGGTGCATGGTCACGTCGAGCGAGCCGCAGGGAACGTCGAGGCCCTCGAACTCGCCGATCCGCGCCGCGAGGCGGCGTGCCAGTGGCACTCCGCGCGTCGGGATGCCGAGCAGGATGACCCCGTCACCGCCGTGCGTCCGTTCCAGGATCTCGTGAGCGATCCTGGTCAGCGCCCGCCTGATTTCCTCGGGGTCGAGCACCGCGAGGCCATCACGCCCCGCGACCGGATTACTGGCCGCGCACATAGAAGCGACCTCCTTCCCCGCCTCACCGGACGGTCCTTAAAGGATGTCTACGCTGAGGATCATACGGGGAGTTACCGCCGGTGCTGGCAGCTTTGCACCCAGCCGGCTAACATGTGATTTACATCACACAGGAAAGAGTCCGGCGGAACATGACGAGAGATGACTATATGGCGGCAACACGCCCGCAGCGACGGGAAACCTGATTTCAGCTAGGTTCTCGCCCGCCGGCGGAGGGTACATAGTGATCCGGGAGAGCTAGCCGGTTACCGGCCGAGTTAAGCCAGTTTTTTCCATTCGGCTTGACCTTATAGCGCTCGCCGCCTACCGTCACTGAGCGTAACCGTTACCGTAAGCGACGACTGGCCGGGGAACCGAGGAAAGAATGCCATCTGAGTACGCCAAGACCCTTGGCGCGCGGCTGCGCGCCATCCGCACGCAGCAGGGCCTCTCGCTGCACGGAGTCGAAGAGAAGTCCCGCGGCCGCTGGAAGGCCGTTGTGGTGGGCTCCTACGAGCGCGGCGACCGGTCGGTGACCGTCCAGAAGCTCGCCGAACTCGCCGAGTTCTACGGGGTTCCGGTATCCGAGCTGCTGCCCGGCGACGCCACGCCCACGCCGCTGGTGCCCACGCCCAAGCTCGTCATCGACCTGGAGCGGATGGGCCAGCTGCCCAAGGACAAGGTCGGTCCGCTGGCGCGCTACGTCGCGACCATCCAGAGCCAGCGCGGTGACTACAACGGGCGCGTCCTATCCGTGCGGCACGAGGACCTCCGCTCGCTGGCCGTCATCTACGACAAGTCCCCGGCGGACCTCACCGAGGAACTCATCAGCTGGGGCGTGCTCGACGCCGACGCCCGCGGCGCGATGGAAGGGTTCTTATCCTCCAGGTCCGCTAGCCTGCCGGCCTGAGCGGGAGCGGAGACTGCACCTCCACGCCGAGTGCGGTCTCCGCCAGTGACAGGAAGGTCTCCGCGTCCCGCAGCAGGTCATCGGCCTCCCGCGCCGACGCCGCGCGCGGCAGCCCCGCTTCGGCGGCGGCTCGCTTGCCCGCCCCGGCCGCGAAGTAGGCGGCCCACTCGGTAAGCGCGGGCTCGACCTGGGGCAGCAGCTCCCACACGCTGTGCGGCTTCCTGCGCCGCGTCCGCGGCTCGCCCCGCGCCGCCACCACCGCCGCTGCCGCCCGCAGCGCCGCCAGGTGCGCCGTGACATACCGGGCGCCGGGCGCCGATTCATCGGCCGCCTCCGCGAGCCCCCGCCGCGCGGACTGGAGCATGCTGAGCACGGTCGGTGCCACCCCAGGATGCCGTGGGCTCACATCACCCAGGCCCATCCGCATCTCTGCTGCGTTCACCATCGCTCCTCATCTCCTCTTCTGGCCCGGCCAGGCGAGACGCTTCCTCTCACCTCACCCGGCCGGCGTTGCTCTATCTATTCGAACCTAAATTCGTTCGAATGTCCAGTCGTATTCGATGTCTGTTCGAAGATAGCGCGAGGGTCTGACATTCTGACTCACCGGACGGCCGCGGGGCCGCGGCCGGACCGGACCGGACCGCTGAGGTTGCGTGGGGGCGGCCTGGGCTACTGAGACCCTCCAGGCTCTCTGCCCTCCAGGCTCCCTGCCCTCCGGGTCGGGCCGGATCGCCGCCAGGGCCTCGCATGCACGGGGCCGCGAACCTAGGGCCGCGACCCTGGGACCAGAGTCTGAGGACGTTCACCGCCACAGCCACAGCGTTCTCCACGCTCCAATGGCTCCGGGCTGCGGTCCGGGCTCAGGCAGAGTCAATGGTTGGGCCGTTCTACCCACTCTTTCGGGTAGAGAGGGCCAACCACTGAATCGGGCGAGCCACGGAAGCGGGACGGGTGGGGTAGGTGGCGCGACTGGGACCGGGGTGAGCCGACGGCCACGGGATGGCGGGCCTGAGTGGGAGGCGGGCGGGCCGGGGCAGCGAACTCGGCCTGAGGTGGATCTGGTTGTGGGGGAAGGCTTTCCTGGGACGATTGGGGCACCCGGGAGGAGCGGCGCCGTCTATAGTGCCGAGGGATCCGTTTGAGCCCGGATCCTCCCCGATCTGCCCTGGGGCAGGAGTATGAGGGGCTTGCCTGGCACGTGGGCGGAGGGGGCCGCAGCGGCGGGGTGCGCGTGCTGGCACGCGCAGCCGATCAGGCGCGTTGTACTGACATCGGACCGGGAACGGGGAGGATTTGCGCGCAACGCGACCGTTTGTGCGGAGGGCTATGCCGGACCTGTATTTTAATCGCGTGCCACCCCCGCCCGCCTCCGACGACGGGAGCGGGAAGCCACTCACCGAGGATCTGAGCACGGGCTCAGACGACGGCGAGGACATCGCCTGGGATGCTGACACGGCCGAGGCTGGCGAGGTGCCCGTGGCGGCCAAGATCCCATCCGGGACGCGTCCGGCCGACGTTGCGTCCGAGACGCGTCCGGACGGGGCTGAGCCGCGCGACGGCGAAGCCGACGCCGGTCCGGAGATGGCCAGGCCGGACGGCGAAGCAGAGTTCAGCGAGGCTGACGTCGCGTTCGCCGCGAACGGGACCGTAACCGAGGACGCGCCAGGACCGGACGCCGCGGGTGCGATCGGCGAGTCGGGCCGGTGGTTCCGGCCGGCCAAGGCGAAGAAGTACGTGCCGATCCCGCCGGAGGACCAAGACGGCAGCGCCGGGCTCGACGCCGCCCTGGCGGACCCGGAACCGGGCGACGCCGCGGCGACGGAGGAGCCCGCGGAACCGGCCGCGGAGGACACGGAGAGCACGCCATCTGGCCCGGCTGAGACAGAGGCAGAGGCAGAGGCAGAGGCAGAGGCAGAGGCAGAGGCAGAGGAGGACGGGGACGCAAGTGCGGCTGGCTGGGCAAGCCAGGAGCAGCCGGAGGAGGGGAGTCCGCAGGCGCCACGGCCAGCCCAGGTCTGGACCCCGCCGTACCAGGCTGCGGGTCGGGTCGGGTCGGCCGCCGGCCGGATGGGCGCCTTGCTGCGGCCGGGCGGGGCGGCGCTCGCATCGCCACCCGAGGGACCGGTGCTCGCGCCGTCGCCGGAGGGACCGGTGCTCGCGCCGCTACCGGACGGGCCGGTGCTCGCGCCTGGCGACCGCCGGCTCTCCCGGCGGAGGATGCTGCAGGCCGGATTGATCGGCGGCGCCGGGGTGGCGGCGCTGCCGCTGCTCGCGCAGGTCGGCAGGATCACGCGAACGGATCAGCAGGCCGCCGGCCTCGCCTTCTCGATGAACGCGAACTGGCTGTTCGGCGGGCGGTATACGGCCGGCTCGGAGACCAGTTCCTACGATGACAGCAGCTTCGCACCGGTCACGGTGCCGCACACGGTCGTCCCGCTGTCCTGGAAGGACTGGGACTACTCCGCCTGGCAGCAGGTATGGATCTACCGGCGGCACTTCAGCGGGGCCGGGCTGCTCGACCCGCACCGCCCGGGCAACCGGATCCTCGTCGACTTCGACGGCGTCATGGTCAACGCCACGGTGAGCGTCAACGACCATGTGGTCGCTACCCACCAGGGCGGGTACCTGCCCTTCTCCGCCGAACTCACGGGCAGGGTCACCGGCGCCGGCAACCTGCTCTCGGTCGTGGTGGACTCGCGCTGCATTTCGGTGCCGCCGGTCGGCGTCGGCCGCGGCCCGGGCAGCGTGGACTTCTTCCAGCCCGGCGGCATCTACCGGGACGTGCGGCTGCGGGTACTCCCCCAGGTGTTCCTGGCCGACCTGTTCGCCCGGCCGGCCGGGGTGCTCGGGTCCCAGCCTCGCGTCGACATCGAGTGCACCCTCGACTCGGCCGCGGCCAGGCACTCCGAGGGCACCCTGCTGGTCCAGCTGTTCGACGGTCAGCGGCGGATCGCGTCGCAGACCATGGCGGTGACGGCTGCCTCGCCGGGTACCAGCACCGCCCGGCTGAGCCTGACCGGGTTCGGGCCGGTCAGCCTGTGGTCGCCGGACAGCCCCAGGCTGTATACGGTCCAGGCCACGCTGAGCTTCCCCGGCATCGGCAGCCACACGCTGTCCCGGCGGATCGGGTTCCGCGAGGCGTCCTTCCGCCCCGACGGCTTCTTCCTGAACGGGAAGCGGCTGCAGCTGTTCGGCCTCAACCGGCACCAGCTCTACCCGTACGCCGGAATGGCCATGGGCGCCCGGGCGCAGCGCAAGGACGCCGAGATCCTCAAGAACGAGTTCAACTGCAACATGGTCCGCTGCTCGCACTACCCCCAGTCACCCGACTTCCTCGACGCGTGCGACGAGCTCGGCCTGCTCGTCTGGGAAGAGGCGCCGGGCTGGCATAACGTGAGCACCATGGCGGCCTGGCAGGACGCTGTGGTGCGGGACGTCAGGGACATGGTGATCAGGGACCGCAGCCGTCCCTCGGTGATCATCTGGGGCACCCGGCTGAACGAATGCAAGAACTTCCCCGGGCTGTGGGCCGCAACCAGGCAGGCCGCGCGGGAGCTGGACAGCACCCGGCCGAGTTCCGGCGCGATGGCCTTCCACGAGGACGGCACCTGGGAGGAGGACGTCTTCGCCTACAACGACTACGGGACCGAAGACAAGACCGGGTACGTCGCGCTCAAGCGGCCCTTTCCCGGGCTGCCCTACATGGTCTCCGAGGCGGTCGGCGTGGAGGCGGTCAAGCCGGAGCACTTCACCTGGACGGACCCGCCGGGGTGGCTGGCCCGTCAGGCCGCCATGCACGGCCAGGCGCAGAGCCAGGCGCGGTCCAACCCCGGGTATGCCGGCCTGCTGGCCTGGGCCGGGTTCGACTACGGCTCGCTGCTCGGCCCGGGCCCGTACGACATCAAGTGGGCCGGGGTGGCGGACGGCTTCCGGGTACCCAAGCCCGGCGCCGCCATCTACCAGGCCCAGGGCGACCCGGCCGTGCGGCCGGTCATCGTCCCGGTGTTCTTCTGGGAGGCCACCGGCGCGGTTCCCGCACCCGATCAGATCGCCATGATCGCCAGCAACTGCGAGCGGCTCGAGGTCTTCATCGGCGGAACGCGGGTGGCCAGTGCGCAGCCCGCCACGAGCTCCCCGCTGTACGGCGGCCTGGCCCATCCGCCCTTTCTCGTCCGCCTCCCCAAGCGCCTGCCGGAACCCCCTCCGGACCTGCTCATCCGGGGTTTCGCCGGCGGCCGGCCGGTGGCGCAGGTGCGGATGTCGGCCCACCCTGGTAGCGATGCCCTCGCCATGGCGGTGGACGACACGACCATCTCCGCCGACGGCTCCGACGCGACCCGGGTGGTGTTCCGGGCCATCGACGCCTTCGGCAACCAGCGCAGGTACCGCAGCGGCCAGGTCGCCCTGACCCTGTCCGGGCCGGCCACGCTGCTGGGCGACAACCCCTTCGAGTTCGGCCAGTATGGCGGGCTCGGCGCGGTCTGGATCCGCTCGCGGGCGGGCCAGCCGGGGGCGATCACGCTGACCGCGAGCCATCCGCTGCTCGGCCAGGCCGAGGTGCAGGTCGGGTCGGCCGTGGTGAATAAAGCAAGCGAGCTGGGCTGATGGTCACGCGGCGCTCCTGGCACTTGTTCGGGGCGAGGAACCAGGCCCGTTCGGGGTCATCTCCGGCAGCGGTCACGGCCGGCGAGCTGACCCCGGTCGAGTTCATCGCCCGGCTCGACCAGCTGGTCGCGGTGTACGCGGCCGCGATGCGCCCGGCCCCCGAGCTGCTGGCGGGCCGGCGGACGATCATGGCCGGGCACGCCGGCCACCCGGGGTTCCGCGCGCTGGCCGTCACCGACGACGGGACCGGCGAGACGGTCGGCTTCGGCTACGGCTTCCACGGCGCGGCCGGCCAGTGGTGGCACGACACGGTGAGCCGGGCGCTGGCCGCCCGCAGCGGCGACCGAGCCGCCGCGGCCTGGCTCGACGACTCGTTCGAGGTCGCGGAGCTGCACGTGGTGCCGGGCCACCAGGGTCACGGCGTGGGCGCCGGGGTCCTGCTGCGGCTGAACGCCGGGCGGCCGGAACGTACCGCCTTGCTGTCTACCAGGGACGCCGACACGCCGGCGCGGCGGCTTTACCGCGGGACCGGCTTCACCGACCTGCTCACAGCGTTCCGCTTCTTCCCCGGCGGCGAGCCGCCCTACGCCGTGATGGGCGCCGAACTCCCGCTGCGCACCCGCCCAGCCCGGTCGTAGAGACCGAGCCGCTGGTAGATCTCGCGGGTCGCGCGGGACCAGTTGAGCGTGTAGAAGTGCAGCCCGGGCACGCCCTCGGCGAGCAGCCGCTCGCACAGGCCAGCCGCGTAGTCCACGCCGATCTCGCGCACCGCGGCCCGGTCGTCCGCTACCGCCTGCAGCCTCTCCCACAGCTCGGTGGGTACCCGGCAGCCGCCCAGCTCGATGGCCTTCTCGATCACCCGCAGGCTGGTGATGGGCATGATGCCCGGGATGATCGGCACGTCGCAGCGAGCCGCCGTGACCCGGTCTCGCAGCCGCAGGTAGTCCTCGGGGTAGAAGAACATGTTGGTGATGGCGAAGTCCGCCCCGGCCCGGCACTTGGCCACGAAGTGGCGCACGTCCGTCTCGGGATCGGGCGAGCGCGGGTGCTTCTCGGGGAACGCGGCCACCCCGACGCAGAAGTCGCCGGCCGACCTGATCAGAGCGACCAGCTCCGCCGCATAGCTCAGCCCGTCGGGGTGCGGGACCCAGTCGGCGTTCGGGTCGCCGGGCGGGTCGCCGCGCAGCGCGAGCACGTTACGCACCCCCACCGCCGCATAGGACCCGATCACCTGCCTGAGCTCGGCCACCGAGTGGTTCACCGCGGTGAAGTGGCCGACCGGGGTCAGCGTGGTCTCCTCGGCGATCCGGCCGGTGACCCGGACCGTTCGGTCCCTGGTCGACCCGCCGGCCCCGTAGGTCACCGAGACGAAAGTGGGCCGCAGCGGCTCGAGCTGCCGGATCGCCCGCCAGAGCTGCGCTTCCTCGGCCTCGGTCTTGGGCGGCATGAACTCGAACGAGAACGCCTGGCCGCCGGAGGCGAGCAGGTCGCGGATCAGCGGGGGGTGCGGCGGGCCCACGGCCCGCCCGGGCCCTGGTCGCGCGGTCCGGTACGGTCGTGGCGGGCTTGGCGGCATGCCGTCAGCCTAGCCCGTCCGGCTAGAACGCGAGTGCCTGCGCGCGCCGGTTGACCTCGGTGCCGCGATGCTTGACGATCGCGTCGATCGGCGTGCCGGGCAGCGAGTCGTCGGCCGTGAACAGCCAGCGCATCGCCTCCAGGTCGTCGAAGCCGCAATCGAAGAGCAAGGTCAGCGTCCCGCACAGGCCCTTGACGATCTGGGAGCCGTCCAGGAAGGCGGCCGGTACCGCGGCCGCCCCTTCGGGACGGGTCACGGCGAGGAGTTTACGGTCGCGCAGCAGCTGCTTCACTCGCCCTGGCGGAATGCCGAGCCGGGCGGCTACATCGGTGAGTGACAGCCATTCGCCGACGAGAGCGTCGGTCGCGGGGTCGATCTGTGTCACGCAACCAATGTCCCACGCCAGGGGTTCTACCAAACACCCTTCATCTACGAGGAATGAACAGCTATCGATTGCAATTTGCCCGGCCTGGCCGGACCTCAGGTGAGGGCGGTCTCCCTGACGGGGATAGCGGGGTCGGTGAGACGGGACGCATCTACCGGGGCGGCGGAGGCGATGAGGCGGCGGCCCTGGAGCATGTCGCGGGGGCGGTCGACGGTCAAGATGGCGACCAGGCGGCCGGCCGCCAGCCAGCACGCCGACCAGGTGGGTTCGGCCGGGTCGCCGCGCCACAGCAGGCTCTCCGCACCGCCGTGGTGGCCGACGTACTGCACCATCCGGCCGAACTGCTCGGACCAGAAGTACGGCACCGCGTCGTAGGCCTCGTCCCCGCCGAGCACGTTGGCCGCGATGACCTCGGGCTGGTGGAGGGCCACGTCCCAGTGCTCCACCCGCAGCCGGCGGCCGAACCGGCGGGATTCGAACGAGGCGCAGTCCCCCGCCGCAAAGACCCCGGGCCGGGAGGTGCGCAGGCCGGCGTCGACGGCCACACCGTTCTCCATTCGCAGGCCGGAGCCCTCCAGCCAGCCGATGGCCGGGCGCACCCCGACCGCGGTGACCACCTCGTCCGCCTCGATCCGGCCGCCGCCGGCCAGGTCGAGCCCGCCGGGCCGGACCGCCTCGACCGCGGTGGCCACCCGCAGGTCCACCCCGGCCGCGGCGTACCAGCGGGCGGTCTGGGCTCCGAGCGGGGCTCCGATCGCCGCGGCCAGCGGCGCGGGCCCGGCCTCCACCACAGTGACCTGGCTTCCGCGGGCGGCCGCCGCGGTGGCCAGTTCGGCGCCGATCCAGCCGGCTCCCACGATGGCCAGCCGCAGTGGTTTCCGGCGCTGGCCGGGCTCGAGCAGGTCGCGCAGGGCCAGCGCGTCTTCGTAGGTGCGCAGGAAGCGCTGCCGCCCGTCGCCGGGCAGCGCCACCGGCAGCGCCCCGGTCGCCAGCACCAGGTGGTCGAAGGGGTACGCGCCGCGGCTGGTGAACAGCTCGCCGCCAAGACCGGTGGCGGCCTCGTCCGGCCGGAAGTCCACCTCGAGCGCGGCGAAGTCGGCCTTCAGCGACGGGTCGAGGCCGGGCTCGGCCAGGAACTTCTTGGATAGCGGCGGCCGGTCGTACGGCGGTCGCGGCTCGGCCCCGACCAGCGTGATCGGGCCCGCGAAGCCGCGCTCACGCAATTCCTCCACCGTCCGGAACCCGGCCAGGCCCGCGCCGGCCACCACCACCCGCCCGCTCTCGGTCATAACCGCGAGATTACGCCTGGGCCGGACGGGGCCCGGCCGGGTCCTTTGGGGTCCTGCCGCTGCGGCCGGTCCCCTATGATGTGCCGAACGGGCCGAGGTAGCCGCCTCAGCGACAACTTCGAGTCCCGCCTGGCCGCCGGGGACACCATGATTAACACGCCGGATAGGCAGAACAATCGTAAAATCGTCGCGATGGACGATACCCTGACCGATCCCCTCACCGGTCGCCTGCTCGACGGGCGGTACGCGGTGACCGCGCGCATCGCGCACGGGGGGATGGCCACGGTCTACCGGGCCACCGACACGCGGCTTGACCGCGAGGTGGCGCTCAAGGTCATGCACGCCGAACTGGCCAGGGACGAGGAATTCGTCCGCCGGTTCATCGGCGAGGCCAAGTCGGTGGCGCGGCTGTCGCACCAGAACGTGGTCGCCGTCTTCGACCAGGGTGCCGACGGCCCGTACCTGTACCTGGCGATGGAGTACGTGCCCGGGCGCACGCTCAAGGAGCTGCTCAGGGACAGCGGCCGGTTCCCGCCCGCAGCGGCGCTGGAGATCATGGCCGGCGTGCTCGACGGGCTCGCGGCCGCGCACGCCTCGGGGATCGTGCACCGTGACGTCAAGCCCGAGAACGTCCTGCTGACCGCCGACGGCCGGATCAAGGTGGCGGACTTCGGCCTGGCCCGGGCGCAGTCGGCGGCCGGCCACACCCGGGCCGGACTCCTCGTCGGTACGGTCTCGTACGTCCCGCCGGAGCAGGTGACCGGCGGGACCACCGGCCCGCGCGGAGACGTCTATTCGGCCGGCGTGATGCTGTTCGAGCTGCTCACCGGCCGGCTGCCGTTCACTGGCGACACCCCGCTCTCGATCGCCTACCAGCACGTCAACACCGATGTCCCGGCCCCGTCCGCGATGGCGCCCGGCATTCCGGCGCCCGTCGACCAGCTGGTGCTCGCGGCCACCAGCCGGGATCCGGCCCGGCGCCCCGCCGACGCAGGCGAGTTCCTGCGTGCGGTTCATCACGTCCCAGGAGGGCCAGGGGGGTATGGGGGGGCGGGCAGCCCGGGGGTAAGCGCTGTGATGGGAGCCGGCGTCCTGGGCCTGGGCGAGGCGCCATGGCTGGACCTGGACGCGCCCGCGGTGACCGACGGGCGGTGGGCGCGTCAGTTCAACGGCGGCGGGCACGAGGATTCCCACACGCTCGTCGTGGACCGCGAGGACGGCGGGCGCCACCATATCGGCCGCGAGCCGTTCCTCGGCCGCTGGCTGTTCGGCCCGCGGCTGCTCATTGTGGTGCTCGTCGTCGCGCTCGGCCTCGGGCTCGGTTTCGGCGGCTGGTGGCTCTTCTCCGGCCGGTTCGCGCACGTGCCCGTGGTGGCCCAGGACAGCGTCGGCCAGGCCACCGCCATCTTGACCGGCGACGGCTTCATCGTCAGGCAGGGTGCCCGGGTACACAGCAACACGGTCCGCAAGGGCAAGGTGGTCGGCACCAGCCCGGCCGGGCGGGTGTCCAAGGGCACCACGATCACCCTGCTGATCTCGAGCGGGCCCTTCACCTCCGTGGTGCCCGACGTGCGCAATGACACGCAGGCCGCCGCGCAGGCCGCCCTGGCGCACCGGCACCTGGTCTCGACCGTCCAGAAGGTGGGCGCGAACGCCCCGGTGGGCACGGTGGTGGGTACCAGCCCGCCGGCCGGCTCGACCTGGCCGCAGACCAAGACGGTCACGATCCTGGTCGCGGCCGGTCCGCCGCTGCCCGATTTCACCGGGCAGAGCATCGATGCGGACCTGCAGCTGGCGAGCCAGAACAACGTGAAGCTGCAGGAGGAGTCGGACACCAACAGCCAGGATCCCGCGGGCACCGTCGTCAGCCAGGAGCCGGCCGCAGGCGCCATGTTCCAGCCGGGCCAGACCGTGGTCGTCCGGGTATCTACTGGCCCGCAGCTGGTCAACGTGCCCGACCCGATCGGCATGGACGCGACGGACGCCACCCGGCTGCTCGAGAACGCCGGATTCCAGGTCAAGATAAACAGGTTCGGCTTCAGCAACAAGGTATGGGACTACAGCCCGGTGAGCCAGGCGCCGCCCGGCAGCGTCATCACCCTCGAAGTCGGTCCCTTCTGACCCCCGGGCTTGACGGCATGCGCTACCATGACCGTCATGCGTCAGCAGTTCTGGTTTTGGTTTGGCTACCGGTCCGGGTCCCGGACGGTCGCCTGCCATGTGCTGCACTGACAGAAGCGACCTAACGGGAACCCCGGGCCAGACGGCCCGGGGTTTTCTTTATGACTGGAGGCGGACGAGATGGTCGTGGTGATGACGGCGGAGGCCGGGGACACGGAAATCGACGGCGTCGTCGACCGGGTTCGGTCGGCCGGCGGCGACGCCTTCGTGAGCCGCGGCATGTCCCGGACGATCGTCGGCCTGGTCGGCGACGTGGATCACCTGGACACGCTGAACCTGCGCGGCATGCCGGGGGTCAGCGACGTGGTGCGGATCTCCTCGCCGTACAAGCTGGTGAGCCGGGAGCACCACCGGGAGCGCTCGGTCATCAGGGTGGCGGGCGTCCCGATCGGGCCGGACACGCTGACCGTCATCGCCGGGCCGTGCGCGGTCGAGACGGCCGAGCAGACGATGGCCGCCGCGCTGATGGCCCGGGCCGCGGGCGCGTCGCTGCTGCGCGGCGGCGCGTACAAGCCGCGCAGCTCGCCGTACGCGTTCCAGGGCCTGGGCGAGGCCGGGCTGAAGATCCTCACGGAGGTGCGCGAGGCGACCGGCTTGCCGGTGGTGACCGAGGTGGTCGACCCGGGTGACGTGGACCTGGTAGCCAGCTACGCGGACATGCTGCAGGTCGGCACCCGCAACATGCAGAACTTCCCGCTGCTGCAGGCGGTCGGCGGGGTAGGCAAGCCGGTGATGCTCAAGCGCGGCATGAACGCCACCATCGAGGAGTGGCTGATGGCGGCCGAGTACATCGCCCAGCGCGGCAACCTGGATGTCGTGCTGTGCGAACGCGGCATCAGGACGTTCGAGAAGGCGACGAGGAACACCCTGGACATCAGCGCGGTGCCGATCGCGCAGCGGCTGTCGCACCTGCCGGTGATCGTGGATCCGTCGCACTCCGGCGGTCGCCGCGACCTGGTGCTGCCGCTGTCCCGGGCCGCGATCGCGGTCGGCGCGGACGGCATCATCGTGGACGTGCACCCGTACCCGGAGTCCGCGCTCTGCGACGGCCCGCAGGCGCTGGTCGAGTCCGACCTGCGTGAGCTGGCCGCCGTGGCCGCTCACCTGTCCCCGCTGGTCGGCCGCACGCTGACCCCGGCACCCGCCGTTCCGCGCGAGCCCGCCCTGGCCTGAGCGCGCCGCAGCCCGTTCGGTTAGAAGGGTTCCGACTGGCGGTATTCGTGCGCGCCCGCGGCCAGTTCCTCGGCTAGGTCCTCGGCGTCAAGCCGGACCTCGATGCGGCGCAGGTCGTCGATCCGGGCCCGGGTCTCGACCCGGCGCGGGGTGAGCAGCGTGCAGCAGTCCTGGTCGGGGAGTTCGGAGATGGCCAGGGTGCGGATGCGACGGGCCTCGGCCATGATCTCGGTCTTGTCCCAGCCGATCAGCGGGCGCAAGATGGGCAGCTTCACCGCGTCGTCCAGCGCGGTGATGTTGGTCAGCGTCTGGCTGCTGACCTGGCCGAGCGAGTCGCCGGTGACCAGCGCGGTGGCGCTGAGCCTGCGGGCCAGCGCCTCGCCGGTCTTGAGCATCAGCCGCCGCTGGGCCACGATCAGCAGCCGGTCCGCCCCGGAAGACTTCAGGGCCTGCTGCGCCTTGCCGAACGGCACCACGAACAGCCGCGACCCACCCTGGAACCGGTCGAGCCCGCGGACCAGGGCGTAGGCCTTGTAGATGGATTCCGGGCCGGTCAGCGGCATCCCGGAGAAGTGCAGGAAGAAGCAGCGCAGGCCGCGCCGCATCATCCGGTAGGCGGCCACCGGCGAGTCGATGCCTCCGGACATGAGCACAACCCCGCGGCCGCTCATCCCGACCGGCAGCCCGCCCTGGGCGGCCATGCCCTCGGTGAACACGAACACCTCGTCCTGGTCCACCTCGATGAACACGGTGGTGTCCGGGCGGGACAGGTTGACCCCGAGCCCGTGCGCCTCCTGGATCTCCCGGCCGATCAGCACGCTCAGCTGGGAGGAGGTGAGCGGGAACCGCTTGTCCCTGCGGCGAGCACGCACCGCGAACGTGCCGGAGGCGCCCTTGGTCAGCGCCATCGCGGCGGCGGAGACGGCCTCGGGCGCCTTGGCCACCCGCAGCGGCATGCACACCCGGGCGATGCCGGGCACATCCTGCATCCGCTCCGCGATCTGGCCCGCTGCCCGCGCCAAGCCCGCCTCACCGCGCTGCTCTCCGTCGGCGACGCGGAGCAGGATCACCCCCTCCCGCTGCCGCAGGTCGACCGGCACCCCGAGGTCGCGCACCGCGGTGCGGATATTGCCGTGCAGGATCTTCTCGAACTGCTGTCTGTTCCGCCCCTTGAGCACGATCTCGCCCAGCTTGAGCAGGACGCACAGCTCGTCGGCGGCGGGGGAATCTGGCACTCCCCTAGTCTGCCAGCAGATTCGGGCTTCGTGGGGCCAGCCGGAGCCGGGAACCGGGTGCTAGCCCCAGTGTTTCCGGCACGGCCGGCCGTTAGCGTGGGCTCGTGAGCATCTCCGATGAAGTCCGGGCCTCGGCCGCGGCGCACCGCGACCTCGGCCCCGGCTACGACGTCGCCGTGGCTGAGGGTCTCGTCGAGCGCATCGGCGAAGAAATCGACAAGCGTGTGGACGCCCGGCTGTACGGCCAGGCGCCATCCCAGGCTCCGGCGCCGCGGCCGCGGCCGCGGCGCGAACCGCTGGCCGGGCGGCTGGGGTTCGGCACGGTGGTGCTGGCCCTCGGCTCGATGGGCATGGCTATCGGGGCCACGGCGACGGTACTGCATCCGGGACAGGCCAGCGGGGGCATGCAATGGCTGGTCGCGCTGATCTGGATCGTGATCGGGGCCGTCAATGTCGCCTACGCCCGGCACCGATGGTGACGGGGCCGGCTTATTTGTGGTGATTACCCGGCACGCTGTAGCGTGCGCTCATGAGCAGGGACCCCGAGGCCGAGATCCGCGCTTCCGTGGGCGCGCACGCCGACCTCGGTCCCGGCTACGAGGACGCGGTCGCCGAGGGCCTGGTCGAGCGCATCGGGGCGGAAATCGACAAGCGGATTGACGCACGGCTCGCGCAGGCCGGCGCGGCGGGAGCGCCCGGGCCCGCGGCGCCGGCTAGCGCCGGTGCGGCTAGCGCGGCCGGCCCGGCCGGGTACCCGGGATTCCAGGGGCATCAGGGTTACCTGGGGCCCGTGCTGCCGCCCGGATACCAGCTCGGGCCGCCGCCGGTCCGGCCCTCCCCGGTCGGGGCGCGGAACGTGGCGACGACCATCACCGCCCTCGGCTCCGTGACCCTGGGCGTCGCGGCCACCGCGATCGTGTCGTACGCCGGCAGCCTCGGCGGGCGGGTGTTCATCATCTTGCTCATCTGGGTCGCCATCGCGATCATCAACGTCGCCTACGCGCGGCGTCCCTGACTCTTACTCCTTACTTTCCGGGGCGGAGCGATGTTCGAGAGGTTCACCGACCGGGCGCGACGGGTCGTGAACCTGGCGCGGCACGAAGCCAGGACGCTCGGCCACGACCACATCGGCACCGAGCACATCCTGCTCGGGCTCATCGACGAGGGCCGGGGCGTCGGGACCACCGCGCTCACCTCGATGGGCATCAACCTGGACGAGGTGCGGCAGGCGGTGCAGGACAGCATCGGCCGCGGCGCCCAGCCGCCGCCGGAATCCGAACACACCCCATTCTCGCCGCAGGCCAAGAAGGTGCTCGAGCTGTCCCTGCGCGAGGCCAATCAGCTCGGCCACAACTACATTGGCACCGAGCACATCCTGCTTGCCCTCATCCGTGAGGGCGGTGGTGCGGCGCAGCTGCTGGCCGGGGCCGGGGTAGACCACGACCGGGCCCGGCATCAGGTCACCGAGCTGCTGTACGGACACCGCGAAGCAGGCTCGGTCACCGCTCCCCCACCCGCGGCCGCGGCCGAGCTCATAGGCCGGCTGACCTCGATCGCCACGCGGCTGACCGCCATCGAGCAGCGGCTCAGGCAGCCTCCCCCGGCATGACGCCGCACAGCAGGCGGTTGTCGCCGCGCTGCCAGAGCGTGCCGATCTCGGCGAAACCGGCCGCCCTGAGCGCCTCGACGTGCGTGGCGAGCAGCGTCGACTCCGACTCGTGGTGACCGGCCTCCACCCGGCGGCGGGCCCGCTCGGCGACGTGGCCGGCCAGCACCGGATCCGCGGCCGCGGCGTCCCACCAGTCGTGCCAGTTCTCGGGGTGCCCGCCGGGGAAGCGGCGCTTGTCCTCGCGCTGGCGCAGCTCCCGGTCCAGGCGGGCCAGGACCGGGAATTCCTTCGCGTCCAGGGCGAACTGGTCGCCGTCGAGCAGCAGGCCGCCGGGACGCAGCACGGAGGCTAGCTCGGCGTACATGGCGCGCAGTTCAGGCTCGTGCAGCCAGTGCAGCGCGGTGGTGCTCACCGCGGCGTCCGGCGCCCGTGTTCCCAGCCCCAGCCGCGCCGCCCAGCCGGATAGGCGCAGGTCCTCCTCTACGAAGCGCAGCCCGGGCACGTCGGAGTAGGCCGCCCGGCCCAGGGTCAGCGACACCGGATCAGCGTCGATGCCGACGACCGTGGCGCGAGGCAGCCGGGCGAGCAGCCTGATCCCCAGCGAGCCGGGCCCGCAGCCGATGTCGAGGATGAGCGGGTCGGGTCGTCCGGTACCCTCCTCGACCGCGTCGATGAGCGCGGTGAACCTGTCTTCGCGGTCCGGCAGGCTCTCCTCCTGCTGCCGGTCCCAGCGCTCGATCCACTCCCGGGCGGTGTCGCGGTCGAGTTCTGGCACGGGGCCGCCTCCTCGGTTCGTTACTGGCTAAGATATCTTTGACAGTTACAACCCTAACTACCGAAATGTAACTGGTCAAGTGAACTTCAACAGTCACACCGATGTCGTGATCAGGGTGGCCGTGGACCTGGTGAACCTGCTCACCCCGGGAGAGGAGCGGGGCCGCAGGTACGCGCCGCCCGAGGCGGACGAGCGGACGGCCGCCGTCGGCGCGGTGCTGCGCGGCGCCGGCACGCGCGAGGCGACCTGGGAGGAAGCAGCCAGCCTCTGCTTCGTGGCGGCGGAACTGCGCGGCGTCTTCGAGGCGGTCAGCACCGGGGCGGTGGACGAGGCGGCCGGCCAGGTCAACGCGCTGCTCGTCCGCACCGGGGCGCGGCCGGAACTGGAACGGCACGACGGCGAGCCCTGGCACCTGCATTTCCATGCCGCCGACAGGTCCCTGCCGAACGGCTGGGCGGCAGGCTGCGCCACCGGCCTGGCGGTCGTCCTCGGCGGCCCCCGGTACGAC
>Ga0335078_10003030_pt1 | contig 25117 bp, 34 predicted proteins | sample Lox_Sample_32_FD_206711 | JGI IMG/M metagenome (GOLD analysis project Ga0335078, IMG submission 206711) | Soil microbial communities from Loxahatchee National Wildlife Refuge, Florida, United States - Lox_Sample_3.2 | ecosystem: Environmental > Terrestrial > Soil > Wetlands | place: USA... | reverse complement strand
AGATAATCGCGTTCCAGGAAATAAGAGACCCGAGGTTGTGGTGGGGATAACAAACCGTTTCAGTGATCAATAAAAGGATGATAGACCATATACTAACGAACGACAAGTTACCTCAAACTTCTCCGTTTCTTAAAATATAGCTGTTTGTTGAGGGAGCAAGCATACTTTGCCTCCTCAGATAATCGAAGGCTCAGTGTCTCTTAGTTTTCAACGAATATACGTTCCACTTTGTTACGCCAGCAAGCATCCCAGGAGACGTAGTGACTTGGATTCAAGCTGTTCGAATGGCCTGCAGTGGAGGTCCAAGGGGACACATGTGACATTCCAAGTGGAATAAGAGAGAAACGCGAAAAAATTATCCATGTTCCTAGGAAGAGCATTGCGAGGTGTTAAGCAAGTCTGTCGCTCTTCTGCTAGTTACCCCTGCTTAGTTCACAAAGTTCCTCATCTGACCTAATGATCGTCGTCTGGAGCCGTATATATTCATCCACCAATCTCTCAAAATCCAACCCTTCCCGAACATATCTCATCAATAACTGCTTCAAATGCGAGCGGCGGCGATCATAGTTTACCTTCATGGCAACTAGTTCCCCACAATATATCAGTTTTCACGAAAATCCCGGGAGTACGTTGCACGACCCATGATCGATTTCATAAAATCCAGATAGATCAATGTTTCTAAAGGACCGAGGATGGCCCTAAGAGTCAGTATTTCTCAAAATGAGATATACATAACTTTGGATCTGAGCCCGCACATGATTGCCTTCAGGAAGTTGCAAAAGAGGGACAAGAAACGCTCCTCATCGCTGTGTCGATTTCTGTCGAGTGAGGCTCGAAACAGACCTACTGTCTCAATCATGGTCTAAGTCCGGGTTAAATCGCGGGCATTTGGTTTTAACCTGTGAATTTCGATTCAGTGTAAGTTGTGCTCTCTGACATAATTGCATTGTTTGCTGGGTTTTCCCAACTTTCGCTTGCTTCTCAGACCTGGTGCATCTGTATCCTTCCATTTAGCCAACCATGTAGAAACTGTAGTAACCGGATAGCATACTAGCTTTTATCCCTGCAATAGTAGATTGGATACACTTCCTAGACGAATCATATAATTTATAGGGAGTCTGCTGAATTATATCCGTACGAGTGTGAATTCATGGAATGGTTACCTTGGAGCTTAGGTGTGGTCTGGGTATTGCGACAACCGAGTCGAGCCCAGTTGATTGTCGTTCTAAGTTCGTCTGATGCAAAGCATCTAGAATTAAAAGGCGTACCTATAGTCAAAGAAAGGACAAGATATAATCAACTGCCAGAGGAACACGATTTGACAGGGTCTTTCCTAGAAAATCAAGGTAGACGCGTTGTCGAAGGCACAACTGCTTCGCACAATCCAAATCAAGGCGTAGGTCAGATGGCTGCGTCTGCGGATCATCGACCATCTCAACTTTCATCACCCCTGAATCATCGAGGACTGATGATAACAGTAATTGTTCAACATGGTGAAAGTTCGGGTAGCTCTTCAAATGTGGTGCCGGAAACATTTCAGGGGTAAAGTGAATGCTGCTCCTACGCTGTTATCTGCTGGCAAGTCAATTACCCTGCTTTACCACATTTACATAAATAACAAACCAGCCCCTCCTCAAATAAAGGTTTAGACCCCGCCGACTCTTCCCGTATCTTCACCCAATTTTCTTTTCTTCAGACACACAATGATGACCTATCGCCAGCTGTCATGTTTTGTAAATAGGTCAAGTGGTTTGTTTCCTAGAGCCAGAGCTCTACAAGCTTCAGCATCCACTTGGGCAAAGGTCCAGCAAGGTGTGAGCCGGGTCCAAGTTTCACTAATCCTTTAGGCCCCCCCGATGCAATTCTCGGTATGTACTTTCTGGCGGTGAACGATGACTTTCCGATGCTAATACTCTCTATGCAGGGATAACAGAGGCATTCAAGGCAGATAAAGACCCGAAGAAAATCAATCTCGGTATTACGTAAAATGTTCGTAGCCTAACAACTAGGAGTTGGAGCTTATCGCGATAACACTGGCAAGGTATCTCAATTGCGCTGGCGGAGAAGCTGACACATAGCCATATGTCCTCTCCGCCGTCCGCCGAGCAGAGGAGAAGCTTCTCGCAAAGCATCTTGACAAAGAATACGCTCCTATAACGGGTGTTCCTGCATTCTGCCAGAAGGCAGTCGAGCTTGCTTATGGCTCCGATTCGCCTGCTATTAAAGACAATCGACTCGCCGTCACACAATCTATTTCGGGGACAGGTGCTTTGAGAATAGGCGGGGAGTTTCTCTCGAGGTTTTACGAGAACAAATCAATCTATGTTCCTACTCCCACCTGGTAGTCGAAATACGCTGAACGTTCTAATACCAGGGCCAATCATTTTGGCGTGTTCCGTGATTCTGGTTTGGAAGTGAAGCAATATAGATATTATGATAAAAAAAATATCAGTTTGGATCTGGATGGGATGATTGAGGATATAAAGGTCAAATCCTTTCTTTTGCCTTGCTTACGACAGTCGGCTCCCGATGGATCAATCATCCTTCTCCATGCTTGTGCGCATAACCCAACCGGTGTTGATCCGACCCAGAATCAATGGAAAATCATCTCAGAGGCATGCAAGGCCAAAAGTCATTTTATTTTCTTTGATTTGGCTTATTTATCATTTGCGTCAGGAGATCCAGACAAGGATGCGTGGTCTCTCCGATATTTTGTGGATCAAGGCCATCCAATCGCGTTAGCTCAATCTTTCGCGAAGAATTTTGGTCTTTATGGGGAAAGAGTTGGTGCTTTTTCGCTGGTCTGCGATTCCCAAGAGGAAATGAAACGAGTGGAATCTCAATTAAAGATACTGGTTCGGGCCATGTTTTCAAATCCTCCAATTCATGGAGCAAGGATTGTAGCCGAAATTCTGGGTGACAAAGGACTTACGGATCTGTGGCGGCAAGAAGTCAAGGGAATGGCTGACCGTATCATCTCGATGAGTGGAATCTCTGTTGATTTCTTGCTAACGTTAGGGGTTCAACTTCGCAATCACCTCGAAAAAGATCTGGGATCAAGTGTAATTCAATTTCTGAGGAATCAAAATACTAAAGTATAGTTGTCTTGGTCACACATCACCTCCCAAATTGGTAATGCTCGTTCTTACTCAACTAACGTAAAAGGCATGTTTTGCTACAGTGGTTTATCAGTGGAGCAGGTGGAGAAACTCACTAAGGAACATCACGTGTATCTGACGCGAGACGGGCGTATTAGTGTAGCTGGGGTCACATCTGGCAATGTCAGGTAGAGACTTACTTCCAATTGACGTGACTAATCTAGGTACCTCGCTGAGTCTATACATAAAGTAACTTCGTAGATATATAGAATATTAGAAAGATTGACTGTTTAGAAAAAAGCATCTACAATCAAACCTCCCGTAATGCAGTCCGTAGAACTCCAGATTTTCCGTAAATGCAGGTGATCTCAGCCAACCAAGTCGGTTCCCATATTAAAATGCAGGTTTTTCTTGTGTATCTTGCCGGTTGAATTATAGGGAAAATGCATTTTGAAAGAACAGTTTTACTAGGGAAATTGTAAATATACCTATGTGTGTGTAAATATTCCATAAATAGGGGCATATTTACAAAAGAAAATGCAGTTCAAGCTGCATTTTTGGTAAAAATTCTAATCTTGACCTATATCAAAACCGCAGTATCCATGTAAATGCCGGCGATTCAGGCGAACCGACCACCTGCATTTCGGGAGGTTTGACTGTAGTAACTTTAATTTGGATTTATAAATTTATAATTCCGTCATCGGAATTACGTAGGCAATCAATTTTACCATTCACCTAAACTAACGGTTGAACGCAAACTTGACTAGACGCCTTAGAAATAAATCAGTCTCCCGTTACACCCCCGACCTCTGAAACTACTCGGAAGGAATATTGGGACCTCACCGAATTCGTAAAACTACGTCTCCCTATATTCGCGATTTCGTTTGTCTATTGAAGAAGTTGCCGGTCCCCCTTCGGAAGCACCGAGCCCATATATCGAGCCAGACGCTTTCTCACGTTCAGTCAATCTATCTCCTACACCTTAAACTCTAATTCATTCGCAATCAAAAAGGACCTTCTCACGAACCTATTCGGCCTCGAATTCGGGTAACAACTCCGCAATTTCTCTGTACTTAATTGACACACGGGTGATTCCTCACCTCTGGGCGGACAGGTTACTGACAACCAGCACAACTCTGGAGACGCGCAGAGTCACAAATATCACGTATAATCAGTTTATCAGATAATTCTGAAAGCTCCTTCTAGCACTTTCAAGGCAAATCCCTTGCATCTAGACAACTGTAGAAGATGCCTGAACAACAACCGGGAGAGTGGAATCCCGCATTGACGGACGATTTCTTGGATGCCACAACTTTTGACCAACTACTTGAAATGGACGATGATGACGATCGAGAATTTAGTAAGGGGATTGTTTGGAACTACTTCGATCAGGTGAAGAATTCTTTTGCCCCGATAGAGGAAGGAATGTATATCTCCTTTATTCCCATTTTCACTGACGAATACAGTCGCAGGCGTGATTTTCATGCATTGTCTTCACTTGGACACTTTCTCAAAGGGTCATCAGCGGCTGTCGGCCTCATTAAACTCAAAGCCTCATGCGAAAAAATTCAGAATTTCGGCAACAAACTTGACGAAACGGGAAATAGCCCTATCAGCGAGGATGATGCTCTTGCCAAGATTGCTGAGGTGCTTGTGGTCACGAAGAAAGACTTCAGAGATGCTGAGGTATGGCTTAAGCGTTTTTATGGAGAGGATTCTGGAGAGGTCGATAATGTGGCTCGAGAATCATAAGGGATGGAATTACGTCTTTTCTGTTTTTGTATTATAAGAAAAGGCGAAGGGCTGTCTGATCATGTTCAGATAATTCCTAATAAGCATTTTCAAATGTTCTATGTGTACTTTTATGGCTTGAGTTTGTTTTATCTCACTGAGGACCGTTTGATTGCTCAATAGGATTTACATTTACATTGGTTTTTTATTTTATTTTATTTTATTTTATTCTATGTAAATTGCTGTTGAAAATTTTTGAGTCATCATCAGGGTATTCGCTAACACGTTAAATTCTAGATCATTGCTCTGAAGTCATAATGCATCCTCTAGATTCCAGAAATATTATAGAGCATATAGTAAGTAATCATGCTAGACACCCAAGTCCGATCAAAATTTATACAGACCTCTCTTGGTTATGTAATACCCTAAATTTTTCCGCACTGCGCGGCCCTAAATCTAGAACCTCCGAAATTCCTGACAGTACTTTGCGTTTCGCCATTCCTTAAATTATCCCCTGGTCATCATCATATCCTTATACTTGCCACCGAAATATTCTTTACAAACAACTAGTGATAAAAATGGCAACTGATGTCAAGAATGCATTCGAAAAATGCAGATCTGAAGGTACGTCGCTGTTTGCAAGTAGAGTCTAATGTATCTCAAGCACGCAATGCTTTGATTACGTTCGTCACAGCTGGATACCCTTCGTTAGATGCAACCGTCGGCATTCTGAAGGCCATGCAAGAGGGGGGAACTGACATCATTGAACTTGGTTTCTCGCAATCTAATGGGCTAACTCTAGGACTTCCTTTCACAGATCCTGTGGCTGATGGCCCTACTATTCAAGAAGCAAATGACATTTCCCTTGCAAACGGCACCAATATAGCGAAGGCGCTTCAGTTGCTCCGCACGGCAAGGAATGAAGGGGTGACGGTGCCTGTAGTACTCATGGGCTATTATAATCCGCTTTTAAGCTATGGTGAGGAGCGCATTGTTGAGGCAGCAAAAGAGGCAGGGGCTAATGGGTTCATCATTGTCGACCTCCCTCCCGAGGAAGCAGTTAGTTTTCGTACCTGTTGCCTAAAATTTGGGTAAGTCATCGATGTGGACACTTACTGATCGCAATTCCACAGTCTCAGTTATATCCCGCTAGTTGCGCCCGCAACATCTTTCTCACGGCTTCATTCCTTAGCAAAAATTGCCGACTCCTTCATATACGTTGTGTCTCGGATGGGTGTCACAGGTTCCTCTTCTACTAGCACGATGTCTGCCACTCTGCCCGAGCTTTGTGCTCGGGTAAGAAAAGTTGCAGGTCGCACGCCAATTGCGGTAGGTTTTGGCGTCAATACAAGGGAGCACTTCTTAAGTGTGGGTAACATGGCCGACGGCGTCGTTATTGGAAGCAGGATCGTCTCTATAATCAAAGAATCTCCGGTCAGTGAGATTGCTGAATCTATTCGTCGTTACTGTTCCGAAGTTTCGAAGCCTCGCCAATCCGATGAGAACGGACCGTCACATGAGATTAATTTGCATGAATCACTTGAGCTTGCAAAGGTCAATTTAATCGCGCATCCAACAGCAAAAATATTGTCAGCAAGTGAAGACAATATTTCTGAACATTACCTTGATGGACGGGAAAATGTCTCAAACGGTTCTTCCAGCCATCAGGTGTTGAGTTGCATATTACGTGTCTAATACCAGAAATTACCGAGTCGGTTTGGGGATTTTGGCGGGCAATACGTCCCAGAGTCTTTGTTCGACTGTCTTGTAGAGTTGGAGCAAGCCTTTGTTACTGCAATCAATGATCCAGCTTTTTGGGAGGAATTCCGATCATACTATCCTTACATGAATCGGCCGTCCAACCTTCAATTTGCTGATAGACTTACAAGTCATTGCGGTGGGGCCCGAATCTGGCTCAAACGCGAAGATCTCAATCATACAGGGTTTGATCCCATTTTTTTCGCCTAATGTGTATTAGAAGTCATAAGGTCAACAATGCTGTAGGTCAGATTCTCATTGCCAAGAGACTTGGAAAGACTGTTGATCCATCTTGCAATTCTCTCATTGATTAGAAAGTCATCGCAGAAACAGGTGCAGGGCAGCACGGTGTAGCCACTGCCACGGTGGCAGCCAAGTTTGGCATGAAGTGCACAGTGTTTATGGGAGCTGTAAATCCCCGAACGGCGGTAAGTAACACATAGGAAGATGTGAGAAGGCAAGCTCTCAACGTGTTTCGCATGAAACTGCTCGGGGCCGAGGTCATCTCCGTCGAGACCGGTGCACATCACGAGCCATTTAATCTAACTGAACAGGATCTCGTACCTTAAGAGATGCAGTCAACGAAGCACTTAGATATTGGGTGACTGAGCTACCAACAACTCATTATGTTATCGGGTCTGCAATTGGTCCACACCCCTTTCCCACCATTGTTCGAACTGTAATCGTTTTCTGTTTCGTCTCTAATTTTTTTAGTTTCAAAGTGTGATTGGCGATGAAACTCGAGAACAGTTGCAACGGCACCGTGGAAAGTTGCCTGATGCAGTTGTTGCTTGCGTTGGAGGGGGAAGCAATGCAAGCGGAATGTTTTATCCCTTTTCCCGTGATCCTTCCGTAAAGTTATTAGGCGTTGAGGCCGGAGGAGACGGAATAGATACCTCTCGCCACAGTGCCACACTTAGCGTCGGCTCGCCAGGAGTTCTTCATGGCGTCAAGACCTATTTATTGCAGACAAGTGAAGGTCAAATTATGGATACACACTCTGTATTTTCCAGGGATTATTGCAACTTGCTAATCTGTGGTCAGGTTTCTGCTGGACTGGATTACAGCGGCGTCGGCCCCGAACTGTCTTATTGGAAGAGCACAGGGAGGGCTCATTTCGTGGCAGCCACAGACGCACAGGCGCTAATGGGATTTCGAGCGCTTACGCAACTCGAAGGAATAATTCCAGGTAGGCCACTATTTGAATGGTAGTTAATCTCCAGCTCTGGAATCTTCCCACGCTGTTTACGGTGCAATGGAATTGGCAAAAACCATGGATCAAGACAAAGACATCGTTATATGTCTTTCAGGCAGGGGCGATAAAGGCATGTCTCTTTAATGTTAGCCGACTCATCGTAGATGTACAAAGCGTTGCCGAAGAACTTCCAAGGCTCGGTCCACTGATAGGCTGGGATCTTCGATTTTAGACGTAACAAAATTATATTTACATAAATATTTACACAAAATATACGTATTTGTGCTTCAACCACATCATCCACTTACGATTGAAACTCACCACCCCGATCCATAGCAGGAATTCAGTGCTTGTTAACAAACTTAAATTTTCTAAGCTAGGTGCCAACCTCATCTGCAGAGAGGAAATTGCGAGTAGTTGAACTTCTTCACCTCCAACTTAGGAAATGTCGGAGTCAAATCAATCACAATTAGCTGCGCTTTTAGCTCTATTAGGTGGTACTTTATATCATTTAATGACCGTTCTGACTTCGCGCAGCTAATCAGCCAAATAAAGGATCTGTGGCAGCAAATTCTCCTGTATCCTCCTTACCTCCCCCTTCGGCGTCAGGATCGTTAGATTTGAGCAACCTTATTCCTTCTACCCCAGCAGCCGCTTTTCAACCAGCGCCTTCTCGTTATGGTGATGCCTTTGTTGACAGAAATCATTCGAAAGATGATGATTGTACCTATCGGGACGTTGAAATGGTGATACTGATCTTTATCCACAGATTATCGTCAGCATGAAAGAAACCACGACCGCGTATCCATGTCCCGTTCGTCGGGATTTGAGGAACATCGCCTTGAACGAGATACACCCAGGGACTGGGAGCGTGATCGTGAACATGACCGACGTGAGCCCAAAAGACAAGGTCGTTATCGGGATCGATCCATCAGTCCCGGTGTTGGACGTTCTTATTCTCCTGGGCATACAGATTATGAGGACCAACTGCCAATCGACACAATTCATGTAGGGATGGTCATCGGACGTGGTGGCGAAACTTTACGGCGCATTGAGCGAGAATCTGGGGCTCGTGTGCAATTTGCTCCTGGTACGATGGCTTGCTTAATTGAATTAACGCACAAATAGAGTCCCAAAGCAGACCAGGGGTACGGATAGCGAACTTATCTGGATCCGTTTCACAAGTCAACGCTGCTCGTAATGCTATAAAAGCATTGATCGAAAAAAGCTCTGTGGGCAAAGTAGGTGGCGGTCATCGTGAGAGTCAGAGTCAGCCAGGTGGCCGCTCTAGGGACCGAGGAAAGGATGGACAATCAACAACGACGGCCAACAAACTCACTTTCTCAGTCCCCGACAAATGTGTTGGCCTTATTATCGGCCGGCTAGGCGAATCGATCAATGAGATACAAAAAGTCTCAGGAGCAAGGGTTAATATTGTTCCTGAGTCACAGTCAGTGAATGGCCGACGACCTGTCAATTTATTCGGAACCGACGAGGCGAATCAACGAGCCAGGGAATTAATAGAAGCTATTGTCCTACAAGATGAGCTGGGCTTGAAAAAGGGGCAGCAGACCAGAACTGATGCCTCACAGAGGCCGACAGTGAGTTTCAGTTGACAGTGGCCGCTGATTTCAATAGGAACAATCCACACAGTCTTCACGCGGTATTCAGTCCGCATCTGGGTATTCTTTATCCTTTACACTTGTTAATGGAAGATCGACTGCTGCGGATAGTCTATCCTTAGATACTCACCCACTACCTTCTCATTATGCAACTTATCAAAGTGTTTTCCACTTATGAAAATCACTAATTCACCTTCAGATCCTTTCCAGTACGTTCAAAGCCATAATGCAGATTCCTCAGGACTCGGCACGCAACCATCATCAACTCAGGCCTGGGCTGCCTACTACGCCCAACAAGCACAACAGAACTCCCAGACTCCCGCACCCAATTACCCCAGATACACTAATGACTGAGTTGTTCGGATTTATCACTTGTATTAATTAAAGCCGTAACCTATGTAATAGCTTATCGGTATTGTAGATATACTACTAAATATTGCCACTCCACCGCTTGCTGCCGAGAACTTTTCCGCCCTTTCGAGATGCCATGTCGCAGTCGCGCCGCTGTTCGTAATCTGGGCCTCGTTTGGCAGCCCAAATCTTGTTTCTATGCACAGACTCAATATACCCCCGGATCGAATTCTCTCTTTCCAAGTCGTTCTTTGCACATATCATCTACATTCACCTCCCAACGAACAACTTCAGAAATCTTTACTAACGACACGCCTTTGAAAATTTCTGCGAACCCGGGGGACAAGCCTCCACCAGAGGATCCGGACGATTTCAGCAATTCTAAAGACAATAAAGGAAACCATAATGAAGGTAACGCTCATCGACTTTCACCCTCCAGCTCTTTTGCGCGAAGTCCATCCTCCAAAGTTCGAGGCCGCAAGCCTTCCAACAGAGATACCACTCCCATGCGACAACGCCACATTAAAACGAATCAGTCAGCTTGTGACCTTCCGAACTGGTTTTTGACCAGAAATGTGGTGCTTGCTGATGAGGTACGGGGAAAAGATGATGCATTGATCGACGTTCCAAGTAAATCGGGGTACAGGATCTCCGTTTCTTCTTCGATAAGAAAGGAAATTCTAGCGCATTTGTCTGCTGGTTTGCTATCAGAATCGGCCCCCAGAACAAGCGGAATTTCTCGAAAAGTTCATGTCTTCCTCCAATGTGCTGATCGAGGCGCGTTGTATCTCTTGGACGAAATCGTCGAAGACGCAGCTCGAGAGTTAAATGCGGATATGGTTAGATTGGACAGCCAGGATCTACACGAGCTGCTTGGAGATGTGCCTGAACCTCCAGTGGCTGAAATAGGATTTTCCGTTCCCTCCATAGCCTTCGCCAATGTTATTCAAGGGGAAGTAAAGGACGTCGTCAGTCGGAAGCATGAAAGCTCAGCTGAGGAAGAGATGGAGGGTATGGAAGACGAAGAAGCGTTTGAAGATAAAACACCAGCTCGTTTGCCGCCTGAGATTCCACATCGGTTATTGCGTTTGCTTGCCGCCAGACCTCTATTCGCTTCCCTTGGCAATTTCTACCCCGGCACAGACTCCGGCCTTTTATCCAGCGATCGTCAAAGTACACAGAGCAAAACGTCCGCGTACATCGACGCAATCCTTTCAGCCGCCACAACAAAGCGTAAATCGTCCGTTAACGAAATCCGCGCTCAGGACAATGTGGCCCAGTCTAACGAGCAGAAGTGTCATAATACTCGTACGATTTTATATCTTCGAGATTTTCAGTCTCTCCTCGACAGTTCAGCGGGCCAAATTATACATCAAAACCTCTTAAAAGCTATCGCAAGTTGCCGACGTTTAGGTCAGAAGATTCTACTGGTGGTTAGCAACGATCGTCCCTCTGAAAGCATCTTGACGATGCCTTTTTTCATTCCCTATTACCATCTTCTCAAAATTCCACCTCCAATGACCGAAGCCGAGAAATCCATATTGCGAGCAGATCATTATTCCCGTACCAGGGAGATCAACCTGCGAAATCTCCAATACGCCATCCGCCAACGATGCGGCACCCAACCCATAGAGTTTGATTGTCCTGCTGGAATCCATCTCGATGGCCATGCAACCTCCAGTATTCGTGATTTAAGTCGACATATATGGGACATTGATCATGTTCAACGGATTGCATCTGTTGCAATAGGAAATAATGCTAGACATCTGACATGCGACAAAGATCACGCTATGAGATTCCTTAGTATTGCGAATATTGCCGAAGCTTCCGAAGACATTGCTTTGGCTGACGAGCAAGCCGTTGAAAATCATCGTATCGAAAAGATCAACAACGGACAAGATCCCGACATTAAGGATGTGGATAACTCGGGACGGGCGGGAGAAGATCAAAGACTGCCTCCTTTGAACAGTAAAGATTATAACAAACATGAGCAGAAGCTTCTCAGTGGTGTCATCGACCCAGGTCCATAACAAATGATTATTATTAACATTAGATAAGATCAATGTGCGCTTCTCAGATATACGAGCGCCGCCCTCAACAATTGAAACCTTGAAAATTCTCGTGTCTTTACCTTTGAAAAGGCCAGATGCCTTTACCTACGGTGTTTTGGAAAGAAATTTTATAAATGGCGTCCTGCTCTTTGGGCCGCCGGGAACGGGAAAAACCATGTTGGCGAAAGCAGTAGCCAAAGAAAGTGGGGCGCGGGTTTTGGAAATAAAGGGCAGTGAAGTCTATGATATGTACGTTGGTGAAGGAGAGAAGAACGTGAAGGTTGAACTCCAGTTGGACTCTGTTCTAAGCTAGGCTATTTTTTCTCTTGCGCGAAAGCTCAATCCCTGTGTCGTCTTCATCGACGAAGTGGACACCATTTTCAGCTCAAGAAACTCATCTGAAAGGCATGTTTCACATCGTGAGATCATCAATCAGTTCATGGCAGAGTGGGATGGCATCAACACTCTGAATTCAGGAATTTTGATTCTGGGTGCTACAAATCGTCCATTCGATTTGGATGACGCTATACTCAGGAGGATGCCAAGACGCATTCTTGTCGATCTTCCTTCTGAGGAGGACAGACATGCTATCTTGCACTTGCTTCTCACTGGGGAGCAGTTGGACTCAACAGTCAATCTTGAGGATCTGGCAAAGCGTACAAATTTATATTCGGGATCGGATTTGAAGAATGTCTGTGTCAGTGCTGCAGTTGCGGCAGTTATTGACGATAACCAAATCACCTTTGGCAGCCCTCCTAACGATGCCAACGTCACCGAAAAAATGGAGAGACGGGTGCTCCGCAAAAGTCATTTTGAGAAAGCGTTGCTCGAGGTTACACCCAGCATTTCGGAGAGTATGGAGACAATTGAAATGCTCCGGAAGTTCGACAAAGAATACGGGAATGTTCGAGATAAGAAGAAAACTGTCATGGGATTTGGAAGTAAGGTGGAAGAGGCAGTCGCGAATGTCCGAACCTTAAACCTCTAGACTCCATATAGAAAAACTTCCTTGCAACCATCTATATGCTATTTTCGGCTCCCCGTTGTGCGGCCCGTACAAAATACCAGAGTTCTGTCCATCCTAAATGCCATAACTCCACAATATCCCTAGCTTTGTCTGAAGCATGTGAAAGGACCTGCTGCTGCGCCGCTGCGAGTAGCTCGTCCATAGCCCGTGTTTTATCCTCAACTTCACTCCACTTATGGTTCCCAATTTCAAATCCAAGATTCCAAGGCAGAGAAGCCGTACTGAACTCCTCCCAAATCTGCCATACTCCATTGTGGGTGCTACTCACAATGCCTTTTAGCACTTGAGCTCGCTGATAACCTCCCGCACGTCGTTCAAGAAGGCCATCCGAGACGAGTTCGACCCACTCGTCCCGCTTTGCCTCCCGAACTGTTCGTGGATCTACCGAGAGACTACGTTGCTTCTCTACTATGACACTATAGGGATGTGGGAGAGTAGTAAAGACAAAACAATTTTTAGGTAGATTGGCTAAGGAACGATAATTTCCGACGGTTGCTGGCTTGCAGTGTCCGCACTGGGGCGAACCTGGAGGACAAATGCCAGCGAACGGGCCGGTTGGGCATTGGGCAATTTCTTGAGCTAATGCTTCTGATTTTGTTCGAAAAATCGCCGATTGAGGTTCGATTGGATGGACTATAGCCAATCTATTGTGCGTACGGAGAAAGTGTTCGTGTAGTTGTGTGTTGATTAGGGTTGAAAGTGGAAAGGGCGTTAAATCGTGAGAATATTTCGATACATCGATGTTGTTATAGGTGGAAAAGCTGTTCGGAGCTGCTGCCACATTGAAATGTGATGGAAAACGCTCGTGCAAATGAGATGCAGTATGACCAGAAAAATTATCAACGAGCTCCTGCACCAATGCCTCGTATGCTGCTTTATTGCCGTGGCAAACGTATTCTTCCATGGACTCGTATATAGTTAGGACCCCGTAACTACACTGCCTTAGTTTCGTAAACGTCGCGTCGCCAGGATTAGGCATGGGAAGAGTCTGGCCAATATCAGTAAGAGATTCTCACCATATAGATACCCGGTAGTCCACAAATAATCCTCCCAGCTGGGCCATTGCCAGCCATTTTCCATGTATCAAGTCAAGATTGCGAAAAACGTTGTGCCGAGGGTGTTTTCTAGCGTCTTTTGCCGAGAGGATAACAGGTTGAAAGCCAAGTGACCAAAAGGCCCGCTTCCAAGCAGCAAGAACCCTTGTCTCATCTGAATCGCGGTGGAGCTTTGTCTCATCAAAATAAGTGTAAACAGGGCAGCGAGGCTGCACGCTGCTCTCTACGGCGAGAGGGAAGGTTGGAGGACGGGCACGAAACCATGTTGTAACCCAGCCGCCGGTACCGTCTTCATGAAATGCGTGAAAGCGTTCAGAAGCAACATGAATCGCAGAATCGACAAAGTCTAACCGAGGAACTTTGTGACCGGGAAATTCCAGAAAAACAAGGCATGTTATAATTGTGATCAGAAGGATAGAGAGCGAGGTCCCTCTCCTTCGTAAAAAGCGCATTATCGATAGAGCCTCAGCGCATTGTAATATGTCGTATATGTAAATATACAATGCGATTTCTCCTTTATTTACATAAATAATTACTCCTTTTTTGGGGGGGGGAAAAAAAAAGTTGTTCCGAGAACAAAATTTCAGACCCTGTTGATTCTCTTCGCACCAATGGATCAGAACCAACTCTTGGAGAGATGGGCAAAACGACTTCAGAATGCGACTGTTTCTCACTTGCCCTCAGATTACTCCCGCCCAACCCCTCCACGAATGGTCGAAGCGGCGCTTTCCAGAACTCTGAGCCATGAAGCACAATTAGCACTGTTCAAACTTTCGGTCCAAAGGGAGGGAGAGGAAGCAGTGTCTCCATTTACAATTCTCCTTTCCTGCTTCGTTGCTCTGGTTCATAGGCTTACAGGCGATGAGGATATCAGTATAGGGACTAGTAGTAAAGATGGCGATCCGTTCGTCCTCCGGTCCCTTCTTTCCCCCTTGGACCCGTTTAACACACTTCTCACAAAAGTGAAAAATGTTTCCCCCGGGGTAGTGTGGTTTTTCTAAATACTTTTAGGCCGAACACGAAGGTTCCTGCGATCCAGTCCGCTTTCATGAACTGGTCGACTATCTTAACCGAAACAAAAGCGACCAATCTCCACTTTTCCATCTACGGTTTTTCAACACTCCTGATGCTCCATCTTCTCATTTCTTAGTTTCAACAGATATCAACACGGACCTTACGATTTTCGTCACCCTTGAGTCCGACGTACCATCTCTGAGATCAGCATATCCATTTCCGACCCTGAAACTCCTGGTCAGATATAATCAACTTCTATTCTGCGCACAGAGAGTGGATTGCATCATCGACCAGCTCGCTCAACTGGTAATTGATGCGTCCCAATATCCCGACAGAAGCATTGGCGCCCTTCAACTTCTCACTACGAAACAGATTTCGGTTTTACCAAACCCTTCTTCTGATTTACACTGGAGCAACTTCAAAGGCTCGATTCATGAAATTTTCGCTAAGAATGCGAATCGGCACCCTGATAGACTCTGCGTGATCGAAACCGCAACCTCGGCATTTCCTCGGAACAGAGAATTCACGTATCAACAAATCAATGAAGCTTCAAATATGTTAGCACATCACCTAATTGCCCGGGGAATTTCCCGCGGCGAAGTTGTCATGGTCTACGCTCACCGAGGAGTAGACCTTGTCGTTGCTGTTATGGGCACTCTTAAAGCAGGTGCTACTTTTTCGGTAATTGGTACAACTCAAGTCATTCTTAGGGACTAAAGTCATTCAGATCCCGCATACCCACCCACGAGGCAAACAATCTATCTCAAAGTAGCAAAGCCTGCCGCTTTGATCGTAATTGAGAAAGCTGGTCAATTGTCTCCAACAGTCAAGCAATTTATCGCCACTGAACTGACTCTGAAATGCCATATTCCCGCATTGACAATCCAAGATGGGGGTTTTCTACAAGGGGATTCCACGAAAGCTTTATTCTCCGAGCAATTTGAACTGAGATCACGAAGTCCTGATGTGATTGTTGGACCCGACAGCACACCAACTTTGAGTTTCACAAGTGGCAGCGAAGGTGTTCCAAAGGGAGTACGTGGACGACACTTCAGTCTTACATATTACTTTCCATGGATGGCTGAGACCTTCGGTCTCTCTGAAACGGATCATTTTACCATGCTTAGTGGAATTGCTCATGACCCAATCCAACGAGATAGTTCATTTCACATAAATTTGCTTTGGCTTACGTATAGTTTTCACCCCCTTGTTCTTGGGTGCGAGTCTATATGTTCCATCAGCCGATGACATTGGAACTCCGGGAAGACTGGCGGAATGGATGGATGATGTGCAAGCTTCCGTTACGCATCTGACCCCAGGTAGACCATCTCAAGCGGGAGTGTTTATCATTAATTGTAGCTATGGGACAGCTTCTTTCCACCGAGGCCACCAGAAGAATTCCAAGTCTTCGCAACGCCTTTTTCGTTGGAGATATATTGACCAAACGAGATTGTCTTCGGTTGCAGTCTTTGGCGTCAAATGTTCGTATAATCAACATGTATGGAACCACCGAAACCCAACGAGCGGTATCATATTTTCAAATTCCTCCCCTCTCTTCTGATCCAGTCTTCTTGAACGGTCAAAAGGATGTTATTCCCGCAGGACGAGGAATGCAAGACGTTCAACTTCTCGTTATCAACCGTGTTAATAGAAACTCATTATGTGGGATCGGTGAAATCGGCGAGTTGTATGTAAGGGCCGCAGGACTTGCTGAAGGCTATCTCTCTCTCCCAGATTTAACAAACGAAAAATTTGTTTCTAACTGGTTGGGACAACCAGATCTAAACCCACCTAATCTGGATGATCACCTCTGGTCTCAGTTCTACTTCGGACCTCGTGATCGACTATACCGCACAGGAGACCTTGGGAGATATCTCCCAACCGGAGACGGTACATGACTTAGCACAGTCCGAACTTATGATAGTGGAATGCGTTGGACGAGCTGACGATCAAGTGAAAATCAGAGGTTTTCGGATCGAGCTTGGCGAAATCGATACCTATCTCAGCCAACACCCTCTTGTGCGAGAGAATGTGACCTTGGTGCGACGCGACAAAGACGAGGAACCGACTCTCGTCTCATATGTTGTACCTCAGCAAAGTGCAGCATTGAATGAACTACTTTCAGACGGTGAAGCAGGAATAAACGATGGTGAAGATGACTTAGTAAAAGGCATGAGGAGGTATCGGAAACTGATACGGGATGTGCGAGAATACCTCAAATCTAAACTCCCGTCATATGCGGTCCCGACAGGTACGTCTACTTTTTCTATCTGTGTTCACACACGTTCTAGTCTTTGTACCACTGCTCCGCATGCCCCTTAATCCAAATGGAAAGGTCGATAAACCAGCCTTACCTTTTCCCGACACCGCCCAATTCGCCGCAGCCTCCCGCCTCTTGCGCAAAGGAATGTCTAACAAGAACGACGCTTTGACGGCAACTCAACGGATAGTGAGAGACATTTGGTTGAGCGTTCTACCTCATCCTCCCAGTGATCTGGGCATATCGGACAATTTTTTTGATATTGGAGGCCATTCCATCTTAGCCACCCGGGTCGTTTTTGAAATTCGAAAAAGGCTTGCTGTCGATATTTCCCTGGGTATATTGTTCAGGCAACCCACCATTGGCGGAATTTCTCACGAGATCGATACCTTACAAGGCGGAGAACTAGACATCAGCTCACGACCCTCGTCAAGGAACGTCGACACTACCTCTTCCGACTATTTTATGGATGCCATGGACATTATTAAGAGTCTACCAGACAAATTCCCCGCTCTCGATAATATTGCTAGTCAGCACGGCGACTCTACAACAATATTCCTCACTGGTGCTACTGGCTTCCTCGGCGCATTCTTAATCCGGGAATTCTTTTTAAGGCAGAACAGCAACATTCGGATCATAGCTCACGTTCGGGCAAAATCAACCGCGATCGGATTGCAAAGAATTCGAAATAACTGCGAAGCATATGGCACGTGGTCGGAGAAATGGGCGTCCCGGCTTGAGGTGGTTACTGGATCTCTCGAGGATCCTTTCCTGGGAATAGATTTGCAGAGATGGGAAGAGCTTGCCAAAACTGTGGATATCGTTATACATAATGGAGCCATGGTACATTTCGATGTTAGCTTAGTAACTCACCATTCAGGTCCATTGGGTATACCCATATGCGCAATTACGCGGCCCCAACGTGGTTGCAACGTTAACTGCGCTCTCTCTTTGCAAAACTGGGAAACCTAAGAAGTTTCTATTCATCTCTTCGACTTCTGTCCTCGATACAGAACACTATGTGAGATTATCTGACAGTATCCTCTCAAATGGCGGCGCAGGAATCCCCGAAAATGATGACCTCATGGGCTCAAGAACCAGCTTGCCAACCGGCTACGGTCAAACTAAGTGGGTTAGCGAGCAGTTGGTGATGGAAGCAGGCAGACGAGGTTTGCAGTCCACGATAATCCGACCTGGTTATATCCTGGGGGACTCTGTTACCGGAGGTATTTCTCCAGAACTTCATCATTTCTTATTGAAGTCTCGAACACAGATGATTTCATCATAAGGCTGATTAAAGGCTGCGTTCAGCTGGGGTTTGCGCCTGAAATATACAACACAGTCAATATGGTCCCTGTGGACCATGTTGCGCATATAGTCGCTGCAGCCGCCCTATACTCGCTGAAACAGCGGTCGTATACCATCCATGTTACCGGTCATCCGCGCTCTCGATTTGTCGATATCTTGTCATCTTTGTCGCACTACGGTTTTAACGTCTCTACAATTGATTACGTCCCTTGGCGAATTGCACTAGAACGTTACACGATCCTCGAGTCAAAAGATAATGCGTTGTACCCTCTTCTTCACTTTGTTCTAGATGATCTTCCGCAAAGTACGAAGGCCCCTGAACTTGAGGATCGTAATGCGGAAGCAATACTTCAGATGGACAAAAACCCTGCCGAAACTGCATCATCCGAGGGGACGGGTGTTACAGTAAATGAGATGGGACTGTATTTATCTTATCTTGTGGCAATCGGGTTTCTGGAATCCCCGACAAGCGTGGGACAAAGAACCCTCCCCAAGATAGAGGTTGATGACAGAATTTTAGAAAATTTGCGGACGGTTGGAGGCAGAGGCGGAAAGCACTAAAGTTGAGGCACATGATGATAATACAACCTTTCCCTCATATGTAATTGCTGTGAAGATTTAAGCAGCTCTAATAACCGGTGTCTCTATCACCCGATGCATCTAATCCACAATTCCTCCAGACGGAGTTGGCCCAGGCCCCGCAAAATACATTTCCTTATCATAACGAGCGTCTCGTTGTGGCCAGATTTTGGCTCGAATAAAGGTCATCCCGTGGATTCCCTGGTCAGATGATCCGCCTTCACCACGAATTCTCGGAACTTCTCTTCGCAGATACACGACCCTTAAAAGCCCCATAATCACCACACATAAGTAAACCGCCAATAACACCGCTCCAACTAGAGCTTCCTGTCGAATTGCGCTTTGCCATTTGTCGATTAGATTCGTTACTATAGTGGACACTGAAGTGTCGCCCACACTACTGCCATTACTCAAAGATTGACTCAGATCTCCAGTCTGGATCTCTAACATGGACTCGTTAACCCGAGGAAATGTGACTCTAGCATGCTCATTGACAAAGGTAAGACCTTTCTGGACATCCGCGACTTTCATAAGGATGACACAGTTGACAACATCCAACACTGGGGCCTCCAGAGGGGTGTTATTAAATGCAGCTTGAAGAGTTGTAACAGTGGTCTCCACAACTTAAATATGAGCAAGGAAACAGAGGGGACATACAAGTATTCAAAGTGTTGTTAAGTGACTGAGTTCCACCTTGCGCCCAGCCCAGCATGTTGTCATTAATTGATTGCTCAACCTGAGAAATTCGTGCATTGGTCCCCAGAATCCAGGATGCCGTCGCATTTTGAATCTTGAGCGATATTTCATTCTCGAAGCTTGAAATATCCGCAAGAAATTCTGGCGCCGAGGTTTGGATCTGTCGCAACAGGGCTAGTTGCAAAAGACAAGAAAGAAATGTGGCCACAGAAACCGCTAAAACGAGCAGTGCAGGAGGATGCGTAATGTAGGCGAAATACCAGCGGATGAGAGCCTTTTGGCGTGGAGAGTTGATATTTTTGGTAATGAAAGACGTAATCTTGTAGGTAAGCGGGGAAGCAAGGATCTGCAATAACTCGATGTGGTCCGTTCTCTCGCTCGAAGACAGAGTCGTACTAGCAAGTTGTGCATGCCGTTTAAGTTTCCTCCATTGCCACCATTCCAAGATTGCATACGGAACCATAGCCAATACCGCAGCCAGCACAGTAAGTGCGATCAAAATGACAAGAACATGCCTGACGGCGTCCAGAAGAGCATCGAAGAAGTTGTTGAAGTCGACGTTTGAGCTGCAAAATTGCAATTGTTCGAGAGCTGGGACTGGAAGGAGGGAAGAATTGAAACTGAAATTACTTAAGGTCGAACTAACGTCTTCCTAGAGATGATTAGAGACAAAGCGGCCGGACATACTTTCAAGAGATCAAAAGGAAATTGGACTGCCGAATCGGTAGCATTCTTAACTTGATCGAAAGTTGGGATTGAATTGTTAAGATTCTCCAACGCGGTGGAGACAGTAGTTGGGATAGTGACGTTGAGCAATTGAGAAGCGGCTGGAATGGTGATAGGCGGAATATTGAGCGTACCCAGCCCTATAGCGCCACTAATGCCACCAACGATACCGTTTACTGAATTTAGAATCGTGTTTTGCGCGGCAGCGGCGTCCGACAAGATATTGTGCTCAATTGTTGACAAAGTTGAATTAAGGAAATTGACGGTATCTTCAGCTGCATCTACGACCGCCCCAAGGCTTCCCCTTACAGCGAGAGTTATAAGACACAAATATGTATCTGCATTGGTGAGTACACGACATAGGAACATACTTTTGTAGGAATTTATTATGAACAAAACAAGCTCCTCAACGCCGGTGAGCATCAAATTGATTCTATCATCAGACGACGGATCTGAAGGCTATTACGTTGTGCCGAGAGCCGACACTGATGCTTCAATTCCCTTGGATGTCAACGCATTCAATCCATGGGCAGCGAAATGAGGTAAGGAAGCCAGAATGCTCCCAGTTTTTTCGAGCGTTAAGCAAGCAGCGAGCGCCTCTTGTTTGGCATTTTCAATATCACTCTGTAAAGAAGCGTGTATCGATATTAAATGTGCCAAAATTAAGAAAAATAACAGCGTCCAACGATTAAGCCAGACCTGGGATAACCGCGCCGGTAGTTCTAGATAGGGTCGGATTACTTCTCCCATTGCAAGATATTGTCGAATTCCCTGTGGGCAAATCCCTCGAGTGAATGTATCTGTAGACTGTTGTTATATATGAGCCTGGGTCCTTCCATAGCACATAGCAAACAAAGGCCATGGTAAATTGACCTCTCGCACGAAACGCGAAAGGCTGGTGATGGTGATGGTGAAAGCAATAATACAATCGCATCGAAGTTTAATTCAACTTGATGAAAGGAAAACGCGGTCATGTGACAGGTGCGGAGACAACGCCACACAACGCCACATAGCTTGCGCGTTGTATAAATTTTGTCGCTGCAGCTACGGATCTACCTTACGAATCGGGATACTCTGCCAACAGCTTTGGAGACGGAGTGAAACAAAGACCCATATTGTCGTACCGGAAAAAATACCTACCAATCTCCGGTAGTCAACATAGGCGAGAAATTATTTGTTCCGGGGGGAGTGAAGGAGATGAATGTTATCGTCTGCCACTTAATAAGTCAGAAAACCCATCAACATTAATACGATAACGGCCCGAGGCAAAGATTCGACTTGCCATTGTTAATCAATATGTTGAGTTTCTGTTGATACCATATTCCGTTTCCATGCCTCGCTTTGCCCACATTCTCGATCATATCCATAAATAACACCGTATATCTACTCTTAGAACACAAATTTAGAAACACATGTACTGGAACATGCAATGTCGAAAAAGCTGGCCCACACGAAAAGTCACAGTTTGGGTCGAGCGGCAAACGTGGCCTTGGAGATCGACCTAGAGTATCCCATTCTCTAAACTTCGAGCAAAAGTCTAAATATTCTTCGAAACCTTCGAATCGCATCGTTTCGCAAGCTTGCTCAATCACGTCAAGCTATGTCTCCATCAGAGAAGGGCTTTTGCGGATAAATCACAAACCCTGTTCAGGACGTAGTGATCTGGATCGAGCATAGAGGCAAGAAATCGCGGAGGGCCAGGCGAGCTCCATTCCGCCATTCGGACGTCGATTAATTGCGTTTAGTATATTGCGACTTGTTCGCGAGAGCATTGAGGGCACTGATGCAGGACTGAGGACTTCAGATTGGTGCATGTTCTGCCACTCCCCGAGCCCTTTACATAGTTCGCGTTTCGAAAGTATCCTTCCACCGTTCCAAACATCGATGTAAAATGAGTCCGTGGAATCAGAAGCTGGGAAAATAGCCACAAGGACATGCCCGGGTTATACAACATTGTAAGCCTTCCTTCTATCTATTGGAACTCACATAGTTGATTCGTGCAACCCTGATGCCACAACGCCTCGCAATTGCTACAAATATGACCGCTAACGGGATCGGAGGGCTCCCATGACCCTGGCGAGCAAAACGGATGAACGAATTCTCTACCGCATAATAATCCGCGCTAGATGGCCTCTGGATTTGGTGAGATCGCATTGTCTCGCATATCGCCTTCATCTGGGAGGCGACAGAGCGATCTTCCGTCTTGCGCATGTTCTCCTATGAGAGTGAGCACAGTTCATCCAGACGAAGTCTGATCTCTTGAGACGAGGTTAGCTGTTAGTGTTACAGACGAGTTACGTTCTCAAGCTCCACGACTTGCCTATCCGAATTCGTGATCCCCCAAAAAAGACTAAATGGTGCTAATCCTGTGAATTTAGCTTCACCAAAATCTACCCGCAATACCGTCTTCATAAGAGAATGTCTTTCCCATCATAACATCGTTGAAGATATTCCGATCTTCCGTCCGTCATTGTCGTTAGAGTGAAATGTCCGATTCAAGTATCAGCAGTTTGCAACTTGGCCAATTCACTTTTCTACTACTATGCCGGAATTCAATTTACAAAACCTCGCCTTTTCAGTTGCTCTATCTGGCATATTGCTGTAACCGGGCCTAGCTAGCTATACTAGTACTAGTAGTAAATCACTAACCTCGACCCAAGGCCGCAGCCCACAGCTTCAACTTAAGTTTATAGGCACCACGACAATGGCAGCTCTGCAGGATAGCAATCCGTGATAGTACTACTAGCTATAGCCATTAGGAAATTGAATCTTCTGCCAGGTTTTGATGTAAATGGACTCAATTACTCGGTGAAAGGACAGACAGAGAGATATTGCAACGGAACTTCAAGTTACTGTTGCCTACCTCAGCCTATGGCTAAACAATATTCTAAAGACTGAAGAGGTGTGATTGTGAGTTTCATTGGTATTAGTGGCAAGTGGGGGTGTATATGTCTGGCGGCTGTGCACATTGTCTGTGAGGCATCTTCACTGCGTGGGTTAAAAACATGCATATTGAAACCAATTGTGTGTACAATACTACCAGTAGTCCTGTGTAGTTGTGGAGAACAGATCACATAATTATCATGGTATGCAGCTAACCCACCAGCCATAGAAGATGGCCCACCATGCCTGCTTAAAGCTTTGTATGACGCTGCCACTGGTAGCAGCTGCAGGCACCCGCAACGATGCATGATCGACCTCTGTCAGGTGCGCCAGATTGTAGTACTACTGGTAGGAGCAGTAGCAGTAGCACATGTCCCATAAACTCCCCCTTAAGTTGGATATACTAGAAATCCACTACTTCTATTACTAACGATTATACTACTACCTACTAGTAGTAGTCGACCAACCCTAGCTACTCATTGCCCAACGAAACATCTTAGCCCATGCTGGTGTACCTGATTTGGCGGTGGACGCTTATAAGTACGGCAGGATTACTAGCATATATACACATCTGCCGCAGAATTCAGAGTTTCCGGTTATCCGGTCGCGAGAAGGGACTGTTAACGACACTATCGCGGAGATTGCTGGATCGGATTGGCTTCGTACCCCGTCCACCAAACGAGTCTCGCGTGGGCCGAGAAAGTTGTCGTTTAGCCACGATAGTCACGTCCTGTGGAAGTGCAACGACAATGTTTCTATCCTCGCCAAACCGAAAGTTGTCGCTGACAACATCATCAGTATATCGTCGTATTTTATAAGGTTCAGGGTGACTTTGCTGAATTCGCTTGAAATCCCAAGTAATGACATAGGGACCAACGCTCAAGAGTCAGTCAGCAGACAGAAGGCGGGAAAACCTTGTCACAATCGTGGTTTCAGTCTCATTCAAGCCCGCATTAAACTTCGCCGGAGTAAAAGCCATTCTTTGTCCCCCGTTCAGAGTAAGCCACGCGACGTGCTGTGGTCTGCCAAATTAGCCGCGCAGAATGCTTAAATACTTCAATTGCAAACGCCTCGGCCTGGGTTTCACATCTTTACCGAAACTTCTCTGAAAACCCAGTTGACCTTCATACTTCCCTTCCGTTATGAGGACATCGATTAGGAGTAAGTAAGTGTCGCAAGTGGCCAAGATCCATCGTCCATCTGCAGACACGTCCAAGCCTGTGATTGCTTCGCCGAGCGCAGGTAGCGTAACCTTGGCACGTATCCCCACCCGATCAAATAGTCTAATGTCTCCCTTCTCGCTAGCTACGGCAATAAACCCGGCTTCAGTAGTCGCTAGCGCGGAAAATTGATTCTTAGATTTATATTGTTGATGTTGTGATTCCACTAATTTGTTCCCAGATAAGCGGGGGTCAATCCGGAAAAGCGCATTATGGGAAACCCCCAATAGGGTCTGCTCAGGTGTGGTCTGTGCAAACTTGCTTTCCGGTCCGAATGCCTTGAGAGCAAGTTCGTCATGAATTTTCCAGTCCTCAACAATCTTCCCGACTTCTAGATCCATACGGTAGAGGCTTGAGGGGTCATCAGGATTTTGCAACACCAAGGCCGCATCTTGCTGATGCAGCATGATCTTTTTCCTTTAGCGATGAAACGGGCCAAACGAATTACCTTTGAGGGGGTGAATGCGCTTCCCTTGGGAGTACTGATGCGATTGATTGAGGTAGAGTATTCTAGGGAGTTGTTAGGATTTTGCGTTTTGACCA
>Ga0335078_10003029_pt1 | contig 25120 bp, 21 predicted proteins | sample Lox_Sample_32_FD_206711 | JGI IMG/M metagenome (GOLD analysis project Ga0335078, IMG submission 206711) | Soil microbial communities from Loxahatchee National Wildlife Refuge, Florida, United States - Lox_Sample_3.2 | ecosystem: Environmental > Terrestrial > Soil > Wetlands | place: USA... | reverse complement strand
CCGGCATCGTCACGGTCACGGGGGAACCCGACAGCGACACCGTCGCCCTTCGCCTGCTCGACACGGTCAAGCGCGTTGAGGGCGTCATCGATGTGCGTGACAAGCTCAGTCACCCGAGTTAGTGGTCAGTCCAGGGATGTCAGTTGAGCGGACCGCGTCCAGCTGGCCCCATCGCCCTCTGCCTGGGCTCGATACCCGCCACCGGGCACGGCTTGACCACCCACGGTCGTCAAGATCACCGCACCCGGCGGCACCTGATGGCCCATCGTGTGCCAGCCGGGCGCCGCGAAACCATCGGACGGCTCGCTTCGAGGCCTTACTCCACCGGCCGCGTCCACAGCAGAAGCCGGGAGGGGTGGCTGGGCGTGTGCCATAGCCGGTTGTCAGCGATCACACCTTGGGTCTCGGTTACCACGTCCCTGCGGGTGGCGTTTACCGCGTGGCCCCAGGGCCCCGTCAGCAACCGCTGCCCGCCGTTTCCCGCTGCCACCATAGAGCCGAAGTTGGTGCCGATCTCCTCGTCGTCATATCGCCGGAAACGTGCGGCACAGGTAGATCAATCTCGCCAATCCGGTGCTGGTGGCGTTGCGGTGTCCACCACTCGTCCAGCCGTCGGTGCTCGAGCGCGGCCGGCCAATTCGGCGAGAGGAAGCCTCGTCCTTGTCATCAGCGCCCGGTGCCAGTAAATCTCCGCCCAATCCACGTCGTCTCGGTATTGCGGCATCTGGCCATCCACGTAACTGAACCGGTAGCTCGACGAACGGATCGCTCGGCGTGACCAGGCAGACCATCGCACGCAGGCCCGCGGCTTCCCCAGCGCCGCCAGCCACTGAATATGACCGCCGTAACTGCCGCCATAGGTGGCGACATCTCCAGTGCACCAGTCCTGCCCGGCGGCCCAGCCGATGACGTCGAAGCCGTCCGGGCCGTCGCTGTGGCACGGCTGGAACGTCCCTTCTGAGTCGCCGCGACCACGGACGTCCACCTGAACCGCCACGTAACCCGCCTTAGCTGTGGCCGTTTGGACCGGGGCTCGCCGCCCTTGCCGTGGTCAGGTCCGCAGACAGAGTGATGCCGTCCCGCATCGGGATCCGGACGTGGAACCGGCGAGAGACTTCCGTCACGATGGTTCACGCTAGCGCCGTCGCCGGCCCGGTCCCGCCGTCGCCGACCCAGCCCGTTCGCGGGAGCCGGCCGAGGAACTGTCCGGCGAGGTCGCTGCTCGCCGTTTTCAGCGGCAGGTCAGACCGATGTCCCGACTTGTGACGTATTTACTTGTAAACCCGGTTGTGCTCTGGTACGTCCACTTACGTATGGCCATAATCGTTGCCCGTGCGGCCCGTGTGCCAGGGGGCGGATCCGGTCGTCGTGACCAGTCGAGGGGTTAGCCGTGCGCATTGTCCGCTCGCCTCCGCCATAGCAGGACTTGGTCGTCAGGACATTGGCCCAGGCCCGTCGGCCCTATGCCTGAACAACGCTAGGAGAGATCTTGCTTGTGCTCGCGGCCCGGACGGGGCAGTGAAGGTCGCGATCCTCGCGGTCGACGGCGTCAGCGTCAGCTTGGCCCTCCTACTGGAGGTGAGCGGGCGGTGGCAGCGAGGTGACCATAAGCGCGGGATCTCCCCGCCGCAGGTGCCGCGGGCGGACCAGCACGGCACGTACGCCCAGATCCATGGGGTCACGAGCGGTGGCGGCGACCGCCAGTGAGTGCCGTTGACCGGACCGAGCCGATACCGCGGCTCACCCACGAGGCGGTAAGCGCCGACGCCCAGGCGGCCGGCCTGGATTTGCTGCTGTCAGTCTCCACGCTGGTGGAGGACGCCACCGCACCAGAGTCCGTTTCCCAGGCAAGCCGCCTAGCGGCCTGGAAGCGCGCCTGCATCACCATCGTCTTCGTCCCGGTCGCTGTGCTGGCACTCTGCCTCGCATTCAGGGTGCGGCTGATCCACGGCCACGGCGAGCGCATCCACGTCCTGGCAGGCTGGCCATGGGCGCACCACCTCGGAAACTTGCCGAGGGCTGCGATCTACGCCGTGTGGCTCATGCCGCTAGCCGAGCTTGCCCTTCTGATCGCCGGCCAGCTGCATCACTGGCTGGCGTTCAAGCGAACCCCTCGCGGGCAGTTCCGGTTGCTGATCATCCAGATCACCACCACCGGGAACGAAGCACGCCGCGTCAACGAGATCATCGACCAAATACACGGCTACGACCTGCGGATGCCATACGAGATCTGGGTTGTTACCGAGCCTTGGGGCGCCGTCAACGGCAAAGCAGGTTACCCGGGCGCCGGGCAGGTCCTTGTGGTACCGGAGACGTTCTCGGCCAGGTCGGAACGGAAGGCCCGGGCCCTGGAGTTCTCCCGGCAAGTCCGGGGATTGCTCGCACTCGACACCGCCGACGTCAAGATCCTCTTTAGCGATGACGACGTGACACCAACCGAGAGCTACATCAAGACGGCGTTCGCGGCCGACTACGACGTGTGCGAAGGTGTCACGGTGCCACGGACGCACTACGGCACCGGGCCGCTGGCACATTTCTTCGCATCGCACGTCGATGACACCCGGACCCGCGAATGCCTCACGTACTGCTCGGTGTTCCAGGGCATCCTCGGCAAGCCGCTCTTTGTTCATGGCGAAGGGCTCACTGCCACCGGGGAAGCTGAGCGCAAAGTCACCTGGGACCGGCGCGTGTTGTCGGAGGACCTCGCATTCGGCCAGAACGCGGCGAAGATGGGCCTGCGCTGGGGATGGTTCCACGACTATGTGGAGCTGACTTCGCCGTGGGGCCTCAAGGACCTCTTCACCCAGCGCAAACGCTGGACCTGGGGAAACATGCACGCGATTGGACACCGTGACGTCCTTCCGCTATCCCGGGCGCTTCCGCTCGCGGCAAAGTACGCGCTCGATGCAATGATCTGGGCGGGATCCCTGATAGGCATCGCGCTGCGAGTCACGGGTCATCTGTCATCGTCGTCCCCTGCCTATGACGTCTCGAAGCTCGCGGTGCTGTGCTGGCTGGTGATGTTCTTCTACTGCGGCTGGGTGGCAGCGGAGTCGAAGCCGACGAGTGATATACGGCTGTTGCATGCCACTGCGGCGGCCATCATGTCGCCGATCAGCTCGATGCTGGCCTTCATCGTCGTGGTGATCGCGGTTTGCCGGGGGAACCCGCGCACCTTTGAGGTGATCCGCAAGACCCGGGAGGACACAGCGCCGTGAAACCGTTTCGCTTAGCTGCGGTCTTGCTCTGCGCTGCGCTGTTGCTCTGCGCCGCGCTGCTGTCCGCGTGCTCTTCTGCGGTGCCCGCGGGCTCAGGTTCACCCGCGGTTTCCACTCCGAAGGCCACCGCCGTGCCGATGCCGGCCCGGCAGCTCGGGGTCGACATCGATTTCTATGCTTACCCAGGCATGAATGTCACGGCTCTGGCGCGGCAGGACGTGGCCTACGTCAAGAGCCTGCACGCGAACGCTGTTTCGATCTCGTTCCCGTTCTCGAGCAACGCCCGGGGCACTTACGCCGAGGCGTACCAGAGCACCCCTACGCTCTCGCAGCTCGCCGCACTGATCGCCGCCGCCGAGGGCGGCGGCTTGGCTGTGACGTTGCGCCCGCTGCTGGACGAGAAGCCCCTCGGCAAGTCCCGTGTGTTCTGGGTGCCGGCGAACCTGCCCGAGTGGTTCGCCGCCTACCAGCAGTTCCTGCTGCCGTACGCTGCCCTGGCGCAGCGGGATCAGGTCGCGGTGTTCGTCGTGGGAACTGAGCTGACCAAGCTCTCTGCCGTGCCGGAGTGGGGGGCGCTCGACGCGGCGGTCCGCCGCGTCTACCGCGGGCAGCTCGCGTACGCAAACAACTGGAGCCCCGAGGGGGGCTCGTCCAACGGCAATGGCGGTCCAGGGTTGACGGAGACGACCGACGCCTACCCGCAGTTCCAGCTCGCCGACTCTGCGACGGTGGGCGCTCTGGCGACGGCGTGGACGCGCTGGGCGCGGCTCCTGCCATCCGGGACCGTGCTGTCTGAGGTCGGGATCGGCGCCCAGCCGGGCGCGTACGCCCACCCATACAGGTGGGGGACGGCCAGCTTGCCGATCGTGCCGCAGATTCAGGTGAAGTGGTACGACGCGGCATGCCGGGCGGTCACCGCAGATCATCTGGGTGGCATCTACTTCTGGTCGCTGACGTTCGGGCAGTCGCTGGCAGTTCCTGCCGACGCGGGGAACGCGGGCTCGTTTGTGGCCGCCCCGGGGGCTAGAGCGATCGCCTCGTGCTACACCACGCTCGGAGCGGCCTCGTGACTTCTGTGGCGACGCTGCTGCAGCAGCTTCCGCGCACCCGGCACCCGCGGCCTGTCCAGCCGGAGATCAAGTCGCGGGCGCGCTCGCGGGCACTCGCTGCCATCCCAGTGGCCGGGATCCTGGTCATGCAGGCGGCCCTGTCGATCCGTTTGCTGCACGCCTCCACGGCCTCCGGTGACGAGGCCATCTACATCTACTCCGGCCACCAGCTCATCCACGAGCTGTGGCACGGTGGTGGCAGTCCGTACTTTGAGACTTGGCTGTCAGGAGCGCCGATCATCTACCCGGTGCTCGCTGCCATGGTTGACCACCTTGGCGGCCTGGTGCTGGTACGGCTGATGAGCGCTGCGTTCATGCTCGCCGCGACCGGGCTGCTCTACGCGACGGCACGGCGTCTCTTCGGCTACTGGCCAGCCATCGCTGCCGCTGGGCTGTTCGCCTCACTCGGTATCACGCAAAGCCTGGGGGCCTACGCCACCTTCGACGCCATGTCGCTGATGCTCACGGCCTTCGCCGCATACTGCGCGGTCAGAGCCGCTAGCAGCACTAAGTGGCTACTCGCTATCCCCGTCGTCCTGCTGCTGGCTAACGCGACCAAATACGCATCTGCTCTGTTCGACCCGGTGGTAATCGGGCTTGCAGCGCTCATGCTTCGCACCGAGGGTTGGCGCCGGGTCGGTCAGCGGGCAGCGTCCCTAACCTTGGTCACCGCGGCGCTGATGGCGATTTCCGTTGCGCTGGCCGGCACCGCGTACCTCAGGGGCATCCTGTACACGACGATTGCCCGGCAAGCCGGCACGGGAATGTTGAACCTCAACCCGGCAGCGTCGCATGTGGTCATCGCGTATTCATGGCGCCTGATTGGCCTAGTCGTCTGCCTGGGCGCCCTGGCAGTCGTCGCGGCCGCCGTGATCACCGGAGAGCGGTCCTCCGCATGTCTGCTTGGCGTCCTCGCCGCAGGCGGGATGCTGGTGACGCTGGAGGCCCTTCACATCCACGACACCACGTCGGTGAATAAGCACGACGACTTCGGCGTGTGGTTCAGCTGCATTCCGGCCGGCTACGCGTTCGCCAGGGGCGCTGAGCTGGCCCGCGCTTGGTACAAGCGCGGGGGGTTCATCGTCGCGGCCCTGGCGAGCGTGGCGATCACGCTGTACGCCTACGGTGCGCCTGCCCCCGCTGGGAGCGACTACGGGACCGCTGGCGTGTTGGGCCCGGTCGTGCCGTACCTGAAAGCAGACTCGGCGGCCCGCTACCTGCTGGGTGGCCGTAATAGCCGGGTGATCTTGTACGACTACCACCTGGCGATCCCCTGGCAGCGGGAGTTCGATGACGATTACGTCAAGTACCCACTGCCTGGTCATCCCGGAACGTTCCTGACAGGCTCGGTCGCTGCGCGGGCAGCGATCCGCGCTCACTGGTTCGCGGTCGTCAGCTTCGTCGGCCAGAACGACATGCCAATCGACGTGACCGAACTCAACACTGTGCGCACCACACCCGGCTACAAGCTCGTCTCCACGGCCGGTGGCCCGACCTACGTCTACGCCCCCGACTACCCGTGGCTGCTGCCCAAGGTCCACCACGTAAAGCACAATCACCGGCATCGGCACCGGAGATCGCGGTGAGGACCCCGCATGCTCGCCGTCGCGTGACTGTTACGTCGCTTCCGTCCTGCGTACCTGCGCAATCGCCTCACCGGTGCTCATCACCCTCGGGCGGGGCACCCAGCGGCCGGTTGCCCAGTGATTCCCCTGCCGGTCTGCCCCGTGGAGCGTGCAATAGCGGGAACATCAAGCTGGGCACCGGAGAGTCTGACTGACTCCACCCGGGCTGCCGCGCCTGAAGTGCTGAGCGTCACGGGTCAGCCTTCGGGTCGTCGAGGTCACTGAGGTCTACTCTAGGGCGAGCCGTGTCGGTGCTTTTGCGGCGAGTCGCGCCGGTGCTGTGCGGCGAGCCGCCCGCGCCGGTTGAGGTGAGTGGATCCGATGGCTCGCCGTACAACATCACCCACGCCGCGTCGTTGCCGGCAGCCAGTGGCCCCCCTTCCGACAGCGCGGCGTTCGCGTCTGCGATCAGCCCGCGGCCACCCTGATCCGCCTGTCTACCGTGGCCGACACGTCATTGGCTCGTAATCAGTACCCACCTGAACTGGCATTTTACCCAAAACCAGGACAAGCGAGCACAAATCTGCGCACCGTAAATACGGTCGTCCTGGCAAAAAACGCCCATCAAGGCGAGCGGTTCGTGGCCGACCGCAAAGGCCCTGCCCGGTTCAGGCAAGCGCGTAGCGAAGGAGGCAGCCCCTGGCCAACCGAGATCATTTCGCGCGCACAGAAGGAGAACAGATGCTCCACCGAACGTTCGTGATCCTCGTGACCCTGGCCTTGACGTCACTGGCGTTTGCCACCAGGCCCGCCCATAGCGCCACCCGTACTGTCCGCCAGCCCCTGCGCTATCTCGCCTACGAGTACGCCCTCAAGCAGCAGGGCAAGTGGTACTGCTGGGGCGGCACCGGACCGTCCTGCTACGACTGTTCCGGGCTCGTCTATGCAGCCTACGGGAACATTAACGTCTGGCTCGGCAGGACCACCTACGACATGCTCAGCAGCGGTCGGTTGGTCCGGATTAGCCACGCACAAGCGCGGCGCGGGGACCTGGCCTTCTTTGGCACCGGGCACGTGGAGCTGGTCGATCGCGCCAACATCACGTTCGGGGCGCACGCGTCCGGAACACGGATCGGGTGGGCGTGGTCGAACTCCTACCGGCACCCCACGGCCTATTACCGCGTCGAGGGCGCCGGCTGAGGATAAGGGCGCAGGAGTAAGGGCCGTCGCGGAGGCCGTCAGGATTCTGGTGGCCGGTAAGGGAAAGCACTTTCCGCACGACCCAACCTGCATGGGGCGGCCATCGCCCTGCTGTGTGAGACGCTGGCCAAGCTCACGCTGTCCCCCGTCGTGGAACTGAATCGCGCGGTCGCGGTCGCGATGGCGTTCGGCCCCGCCAGGGGCCTGCAGCTCGTCGACACGTTGACCGCGGAGCGGGCGCTCGAGGACTACCATGTCCTGCTGCCAACCGGCCGGGCTTGGCGACCTACTCGCCAAGCCCGGCCGCTGCGACGAAGCCCGCGAGGAATTCCAGCACGCGGCCGTACTCAGCAGAAACACCCGCGAACGCAGGTCGCTACGCGCCGCCGCATGCACGCGCGGGACATGATCCGCCGCGTGAAAGTCTCGACGAGGCCAGCGCCGGTTGAAGCGCGGAAGTGCTCACCGGCACGGCAGGACCTGGATCCCGCTGGACTAACGGCAGGACCTGGATCCCGCTGGACTAGACGCGTAGATCCACCGGTCCGAGAAGCGCCCATTACGGCCCTAGAAGCGAAGCGTTAAGCATTGGCAGGTGCAGCAGGGTGGGGTAGCCTGGTGCGATCTGGCTGTTAGCCGGAAATAGCTTGTTAACGGGAAATGGTGTGGTGTCTGGATGGCTGACGCTTTCCTGGGCGATGAGCAGATCGTCTTCGCGTGCCGCCCGCACCCGATCATTTTCTCGAGAGCGGCCCTATTTGCGCTGGTCGCAGCATTTATCAGGGACCGGTGGAGCATTGACCGCCCGGTTGGTTGGCTGTTGGATCTTGTCGTCTTTCTCCTGTTCGCACGGCTTTTCTTCCAGGTAGCGTCGTGGGTGCGGACGCAGTATATGCTGACGACCAGGCGGATCGGGGTCCGGGACGGCCTGCTGTCCAGGAGAGAGCGGGATGCCTTGGTCCGGAAGGTCACTGACATCCGGATAGAGCAAGGGCTTGTCGAGCAGCTACTGGGCTGTGGCACGCTAATCGTGGAGTCCGGTGGGGGCAGGGACAAGCTCGTGCTCAGAGGGATGCCGTACCTCCAAAAGACGCGAGACCGATTGGTTACGGTCGTCAAGAACGCGGAGTTGGGTCGTGGGGACGGATGGGCGCCCGACACCAGACCCGGAGCGTGAATAAGGAAGGGCGGCCCTAAGTTTCTCGATTTCCGGTGGCCGCTGCCGATGTGCGTGTCATATTCATTCCGCCTCCCATCCCCTGACCGAGCATGCGGATCCCTGAATCTCCCGCTGATGATCGAGATAACTGTCTCGGCGCCATCAGTTGCCACGGTGCAGGCCTTGGGCGCGGGCTCGGCCTCCGGTATCGCCGTAGCACCGAAGGCGGTGATGCTAATTACGCCACCGCATTGCGGATGACACGGGTCGCCCAGATGAGCGTCCCCGCGCACAGGGGCGTGAGCACTGCAAACGCCTGCCACACCACGGCGCTGGAAAATACCCCCGCGGCAAGCACGCGTGCCGCCTCGACCAGGTAGTACAGCGGGTTGAAGTGCGCAAGTATGCGCATCCACAGGGGCCCGAGCGAGATCGGCAGCAGCACGCCGGCGAGCAGCAGCACCGGCAGGTTCAGGCCGTTGGTTATCGCGGCGAAGCTGCTGATGTCCTTGGTGACCAGGGCGGTCGCGATCGAGAACGCGGCCATAATGATCATGAGCATTCCCAGCAGCACAGCTAGTACCGCCAGGCCAAGCACGTGCAGGCGGAAGCCGAATCCGGCGCCGACAGCGACCACGACCGCGTCGAACACGAACATCATCACCATGGTGGCCAGGATCGGGCCGGCGAGGATCGCGAGCCGGCTCGCCGGAGTAACCCGGAACCGCTCGATAAGCCCCGACCGGAGCTCGAAGATCGTGCTGAACCCGGGCCCCATCCCGCTGAGGAAGGCCAACAGGGCGAGAATCCCTGGCAGGAAGAGATCAAGAACGTTCCCCTGCGGCAGCTGCGCTGCTCCCGGCAGATTCTTGAGCAGCGGAGCAAAGAGTGCCAGGTAAAGGATGGGCGTCGAAAAGCCCACGACCAGCCATACCGGATTGCGGACAAGCTGGGTCAGGTAGCGCCCGAACAGCAGGCCGGTCTCCCGCGCGGTCTTCATGCGGCCACCTCATTCTCATTCTCGCCGCCGGCGTCGCGCAGCGACCGGCCGGTCTGGCGCAGGAAGACATCGTCGAGCGTCGGCTCCGAGAGGTTCACAGAACGGATCTCGACCTGCTCGTTGTCGAGCAGCCGAAGCAGGTGCGGCAGCGCGGCGCCGCCATCCTCGACGTACAGGCGGACCTGGCCACCGTCGGCGGTTAGCTCCCGTACGTAGGGTTCGGCCCGCAAGAGCGCCACGCCCCGGTCGGCAGCAGCCTCATCGTCATCTCGCAGGCTCAGCACGACAGCGTCACCCGCTACCTGCCGCTTGAGTTCCCGCGGTGCACCTTCGGCGACGATCCGGCCATGGTCGATGATCACGAGGCGGTCGCAGAGCGCGTCGGCCTCCTCAAGGTAGTGCGTCGTCAGAAAGAGTGTGGTGCCGTGGTCGCGCAGCAACCGGACCTGGTCCCAGAGGTTGGCGCGGTTTTGCGGATCAAGGCCGCTGCTCGGCTCGTCGAGGAACAGCACCTCGGGCTCGTGCACGATGCCGAGGGCGACGTCGAGCCGCCTGCGCTGCCCCCCCGAATAGGTCTGCACCCGGCGGTCCGCGAACTCGGACAGGCCGAGGAGTGCGGCGAGCTCGTCGGCGCGGCGGCGGGCCTGCGCACGTGAGCGGCCGTAGAGCCGTCCCTGCAGCACCAGGTTCTCTGCCCCGGTGGCAAGCTCGTCGGCCCCGCCGAGCTGGCTCACGTAACCGATCCTTGACCGGACTTGCCGCGGTTGGCGTGCCACGTCGAGACCGGCCACCGTCGCGCTGCCCGCATTGACCGGGAGCAGCGTCGTCAGCATGCGCAACGTGGTTGTCTTGCCCGCACCGTTCGGGCCGAGGAAGCCGAAGATCTCGCCGCGGCCGACGTTCATGCTCACCCCGCGGACCGCCTCAACAGGCCCGCGCTTGCCGGGGAAGCTCTTGCGCAGCTCCCGCGCGATGATGACCTCGTCCACATCCATTGCCTGTGCCACCCTCTGTCTGCGATCAACCTGCGGGCGTGCCGCCGCCGGAGCTGCGATGTGTCGGCGGCTCACCCATGGCTGGCGGCGGCCACACGGGCGGAGCGTCGCCGGTGTAGACGTCGCGCCACCACTGGACGCCGTCGAGCGCACCGGATGAGATGTCGCGAGCGAGCTTGCGACAGTAGCCGAGCTCGGTCTCGCGCAGCAGGACGCGGAATTCAGCTTCGACCCAGAACAGCCGGGGCAGCCCCTGCTTCTCCACGAGCTCGCGCGCCGCGGCGGCCTGCGCGAGTTCCGATTCGAGACGGTGAGCCCTTTCTTCAAGCAGCCCGACCACCTGGTCGGGCGGGAGCCCGGGCAGCAACGACAGCGCGGCCTCGAACGAGGGATAGTCGTTGACCGGCGTGGAGATGAGCTCGGTGAGCCAGTCGTGCATTTCCACGTGCCCGGCAGCGGTGAGCGCATAGACCGTGCGCTCGGGCAGCCGGCCCTCCCTGGTGGTCTGCTGCGGGACGATCAGCCCCCGCCGTTCCAGCGACTCGACCACCGCATACAGCGACCCGTAATTGAGCCGAATGCTGTCGTGCTTGTTGCGCTGCCGCAATGTGGTCGCAACCTCATATGGATGCATGGGCCGCTCGTACAGGCAGATGAGCACGGCTAGGGCCAGCGGGTTGGCGCGATTGCGGGCTGCCATCCAGTGCCTCCTCGATCGGCATCTCTAGATCGGGTACTCTAATGAGAGTAGCGCGGCCATACTCGCGATACAACTCGAAATGTGCGTTCCTCGGGCAGCAGGCGAGGTCCCACGGCAGGCCGACCAGAACAGATCGCGGCGATACCGGAATGTCGAATGAAAAATGTCGGTGCGAGCCGCTAGTTTCGGCGCATGCAACATCTCGTGTCGAGTGACATCGATCCCGCCGCCCTCGAGGGCGCCGCCGTCGAAGGCGCCGTTGGAGTGCCGCGCCGCGGCGCACAATCCGTGGCGTGGGAGCGATCATTAGAGTCGCTGCTGGAGCCCAGGCCGGCCCGGAGCGGTGCCGCTAGCGCCAACGGAACACCGCTGGCCGTCGAGCTGACGCTGTCGGGGAACACGCACCAGGCGCAGGCACACGGCCAGGCGATGGCACGGGGCCAGGCGCTGGCACGGGGCCAGGCGCTGGCATGGGGCCGGGCGGCGAGCGCGCAGTCGCTGAAGCTGCTGGCCAGGCTGGTGCAGACGGGCAGGAACGGCGGCTGGATCGGCGGTGGTCTGAGCTGGGCCAAACTCGACTCCCTGCACTATTACGGCGCCTACCCCGCCACACATGTGCGGTGGCTACAGGAGATGTACGCCCTCTACCGGTCGCGCAGCGACCATTCGGCCTACTACTCGTATGGCTACTCTCATGGCGAGGAAAAGTCGATCGACCTGTCCGCGTTCGAATCTCGCCAGCTCTGGCCGATGCTGGACGAGGCTGAGTCGATCGGGCTGCCGCTGGTGTACGGGCGCAAGCTCGGCGTGGTGCAGAAATACCGTTCGGCGGAGCTGTGCCTGGACGTCACCGGCGGCGAGCCTGCAGGGTCGCTCGTGATCACCCCGCTGATCCGCGTCGACGGGATGCCTAACGACGCCGCGCCGGTCCGCTTCATAGGTACTGCCGGTCACGGGCTGGTCTACGTCGACCCCGTGGAGGTCCAGGCGAGCAGCGATCACGGTGGCTGGCGTTTCCGGCTGGCCAAGCTCGCCAAGGCCGTTCCGCCGCAGCTGCAGCGTATGGCGCTGGAGAATGAGCGGCTGGAGGTTCCGGCCGCTGAGCAGCCCCGGTTTCGCGACGGATACTATCCGAGGCTGCGGCACGCGGCCACGGTGATCTCGTCGGATGGATCCTTCACACCTCCCGCGATTTCTGATCCGACCCTGGTAATGCAGGCCCACTATGGCAACGGCCACGACCTCGACATCAGCTGGGATTGGGAATACCGGGTTGGCGATTCGCGGCTACGCGCCTCGCTGCATCCGAGTTCTCCGGTGGCCGGATACCGGGATCTGGACGCCGAGGAGACGATCCTGGCCAGCCTCGGCCTCCCACTCGATCGCTTCGGGCTGCTCCGCGTTGATCCCGTATGCGCCGACCCGCACCAGGGCCTCTCCCCGCACACCCAACTCGGCGGCATCGACACCATGCGGTTCACCACCGAACTGCTCCCGCTGTTGAACGCGCAGCCCGAAGTGGCGGTCGAGGTCACCGGAGACCCCGCCGACTACCGCGAGGCAGGCGACTCGGTACGCATCGGCGTGTCGGCCGACGAGGTGGCCGACGACACGGACTGGTTCGACCTCGGGGTCACCATCACCGTTGAGGGACGGCAGGTTCCTTTCACGGACGTATTCGTGGCGCTCAGCCAGGGCGAGCCCCACTTGCTGCTGGACGACGGTGCCTACTTCTCCCTGCAGAAACCCGAGCTCCAGACGCTGGCCAGGCTGATCACGGAGGCACGGGCACTGCAGGACTCCCCGCAAGGGGCGCTCAAGATCAGCCGGTTCCAGGCAGGGCTGTGGGACGAGCTCACCGAACTGGGGGTAGTGAACCACCAGGCGCGGGCGTGGGAGCATCAGGTCCATGGACTGCTGTCGATCGACGCCGTCGACCGCAAGCTACCGCCAGCAACACTCCAGGCACGGCTTCGCCCTTACCAGATGGAGGGGTTCCAGTGGCTGGCCTTTCTCTGGGAGCATCAGCTTGGCGGCATCCTCGCCGACGACATGGGGCTCGGCAAGACGTTGCAGTCGTTGGCGCTGATCAGTCACGCCAAGCACGCCGACCCCACCATCTCGCCTTTCCTCATCATCGCGCCGACGAGCGTGGTGCAGAACTGGACGGCCGAATCCAAACGGTTCACGCCGGATCTGAAGGTGGTATCCATTTCTGACACGGTGTCTCGCCGTGGCCAAGCCCTTGACGAGATCATCGCGGGCGCCGATGCGGTGGTCACCTCATACACCTTGTTCCGGATCGACTTCGACTCCTACGCCACGATGCCCTGGTCGGGGCTGATCCTGGACGAAGCCCAGTTCACCAAGAATCACCAATCGAAGATCTACCAGTGCGCGCGGCGGCTCCCGGCCCCGTTCAAGCTCGCGATCACGGGCACCCCGATGGAGAACAACCTGATGGAGCTCTGGTCGCTGCTGTCGATCACAGCACCCGGCCTGTTCCCTCATCCGACCCGCTTTCGCGACTACTACTCCCGCCCGATCGAAAAACAGGGCCATGCGGACCTGCTGGCCCAGCTGCGGCGGCGCATCAAGCCACTTGTCAAACGCCGCACCAAGGAACAGGTGGCCGCCGAGCTGCCCGCGAAACAGGAGAAGGTACTGGAGATAGATCTGCATCCGCGACACCGCAAGCTCTACCAGACCTATCTTCAAAGGGAGCGGCAGAAGGTCCTCGGCTTGATCGACGACATGAATTCCAACCGCTTCACGATCCTGCGCTCGCTGACGCTGCTGCGCCAGCTGAGCCTGCACGCCGGGCTCGTCGATGACACACAAAGGGACCTGCCGTGCAGCAAGATCGACGCAATCCTCGAGCAGCTTCATGACGTGACCGACGGCGGACACCGAGCGCTGGTCTTCAGCCAGTTCACCGGGTTTCTCGACATGGTGCGCGGGCGACTGGACGCCGTGGGCATGCCGTACTGCTATCTGGACGGCAAGACAAGGAACAGAGCCACGGTGGTGCAGCACTTCAAGGACGGCTCGGTTCCGGTTTTCCTGATCAGCCTCAAAGCAGGTGGATTCGGGCTGAACCTCACCGAAGCCGACTACTGCTTCTTGCTGGACCCGTGGTGGAATCCCGCCACAGAGGCGCAGGCGGTGGACCGCACTCACCGCATCGGGCAGACGCGCAACGTCATGGTGTACCGCCTCATTGCCAAGGACACCATCGAGGAGAAGGTCATGGCCCTGAAGGCGAGAAAAGCCGAGCTGTTCTCGAGCGTCCTGGACCACGGCAACGTGTTCGGTGCCACTCTGGACGCCGACGACATTCGCGGGCTATTCGCCTAGGGCAGTGTCCTAGCCGCGACTGTCCAGATCACATCGCGACTGTCCGGATCGCGACTGTCCGGATCGCGACTGTCCGGATCGCGACTGTCTGGATCGCGACTGTCTGGATCGCGACTGTCCAGATCGCGACTGTCCAGATCGCCGCCGGATCCGCTCGTGCCCGGGTCAACGGTCGGCGCCGGCTTCGACGAGGAGGCGCAGCGACTGCAGGAGGCAGGTGAAGTCGGCGTCGAGCACCGCTCGTTCGTGGTGAGCGAAACGGCCGGCGGCCTCACTGGCAGCAAAGCCGAGGACCGCGGTGCTGAGCAGCCGTTCCGCGCGGGGCACGTGCTCGGAGTCGAGACCGGCGTCCGTCAGCGCCAGGTGGACGGCGTCCCGCACCCGCAGTGCCGCGGCCGTATTGGCCGGGCGCTGCAGCAACAAGGGGAAGACACCCGGATGGCCGTTGGCCGAGGCGCGGATGCTGTCGGCGAGCCGGGTCAGCCTTTCCTGCCACGGGAGATCAGCGGCTGGCAAGGGGAATTCTGTCAGCAGTAGTTCCACTAGGCCATCGAGAAGATCGGTCTTGTTCGTGACGTGGCGGTACAGCGCCATCGGGGTGACGGCGAGCCGGCCGGCTACCGCCTGCATGGTGACGGCGCTCAGCCCCTTTTCGTCGGCGATCGCGAGCCCAGCGCCCAGGACGGCAGCGCGGCTGATCTGTGCATGGCGGCTCACAAAACCCATTGTATATGGTGTATGCTTACCTCGTATACAATGTTGCTGGAGGCCAGCATGCGTGTCCTGCTGTCCGACGGATCGGGACTGACCGCGCGGCAGAGCGCCACGACGTTGTCCGAGGCCGGTCACGTCGTCGAAGCGCTATCTCCCGATCCGTTGTGCCTGTGCAAATTCACCAGCCACGTCCGCCGCGTCCACCGTGTTCCTTGCTACGGTCTGGATCCGTTCAGCTGGCTCGACGCGGCGCTGACCATCTACGCTCGTGGCCGGTTCGACGTTCTGCTGCCCACCCAGGAGCAAGTTGCCGTCCTGTCGGCCAGCGCCGCCCGGCTGCGCGAAGTCGGCGTGGTTACGGCCGTGCCGCCCTTTGACGCCCTGGCACAGGTGCAGGACAAGCTGTCCGCCTTCGCCACCCTGACCCGCCTGCGCATTCCGCAGCCGTCGGCGAGTGTGATCGTGACGCCGGAGGCGCTCGCGGCCTGGGAGGAATTCCCGATCTTTCTGAAGGCGCCGATCGGCACCGCGACCAGCGGCGTCCACCTCATCGCCGCTGCGGGGGACCTGGACAAGCTCGGGCCGTCGTGGGCTGACGCGTTCGCGGCGGGAGGGCTCCTCGCGCAGGCCCCGGTCGAAGGACAACTGGTCATGGTCCAGTCGATCTTCGCCAACGGCGAACTCCTTGCCTTCCACGCATGCACCCGCGTTCGCGAGGGAGCGCGCGGTGGTGCGAGCCACAAGCGCAGCGTCGTCCTGCCCGCCGTACGCCAGCACATGGACAGGCTCGGCAAGGAACTTGGCTGGCATGGTGCCCTGTCGGCCGACGTCATCCTCGGCCAGGACGGCCCGGTGTTCATCGACATCAATCCCCGCCTGGTGGAACCGGTCAATGCCCTTCGATCCGGCGTCGACCTTGTCGGGAGCCTGCTTGACGTCGCCCGGTCCGCGGCGCAGAAACCGCAGCCCTCCGCGTCAGCAGGGATCAACACCCATCAGTTGCTGCTCGCCGTCCTCGGCGCCGCCCAGCACGACGGGAAACGCGGCAACATCCTCGGCGAACTCCGCACCGCGTGCCTTCACCGCGGCGCCTACCGCAACAGCAAGGAGGAACTCACGCCCCCACGCCACGACCCGCGCGCCTGCGGCCTCGTCGCCCTCGCCGCGACGGCCACCGTCATCCGGCCGCGAGCGTGGAAATGGTTCGCCTCAGGAAGCGTCGCAGCCTACGCCCTGACGCCAGCCGGATGGAGCCAGATTGTCGACCGGGCGAGGCGGCTGCGCGTCTGCCGGAGCCGTTGAGCCGCAATATCGCGAACGGCCCACCGTGCTGACGCACGGCTTCGGGCTGGCCGACGCCGGGGGCCCGCGGGACCGCGGCAGCCCCGGGGGACGGCCCCCGGGACGCCCCCCGGGATCCCCCGCCGACCAGCGGCGGTGCACGTAATGCTGAATAACGTCATCTGATAGCGCGCGTCGTTTGTCGGCTTGGCGGCCAGTTCCGAGCCAGTTCCGACCGGGTTCGGAGATTTACTTCCTTACATCGATGCTAGGAGCTGGAAACTTCAAACTGCGGCTGCAATCATTTACCTGGCGTTTATTGACACCCTTCTGGCGGGAGCGAGCCGATGCCTGAGATGACCCGCCGCCGACTCATAACCACGGCTGGCATAACAGCCGCAGCTGCTTTCGCCGCTGAATTCCTGCCGCCCAACCTGCGCCGGGCGATGGCGACCGCCCCCAGCCGGGGCAGCGGACGCTTGGGCGACATCAAGCATATTGTGATCCTCATGCAGGAGAATCGCTCGTTCGACCATTATTTCGGCACATTGCCCGGGGTGAGAGGGTTCTCCGACCCGGCCGCCTTGTGGCTGAGCACCGGACGGCCGGTGTTCTACCAGCCGTATCGTGGCAGCCCCGAGGGGTATCTACTCCCCTTCCATCTGGATACGGCCACAACGAAAGCGCAGGCCATTCCCTCCACCAGCCACGCGTGGATGGTTCAGCATTCGGCATGGAACGGCGGGCAGATGGACAACTGGCTGCCCGCTCATCTCGCCGCTGACGGTGCCAATGGGCCGTTCACCATGGGTTACTACACACGCGAGGACATACCATTTCATTTCGCCTTGGCCGAGTCATTCACGATTTGTGACAACTATCACTGTTCTGTGCTTGGACCGACGTGGCCGAACCGGCTTTATCTCATGAGCGCCAGCATCGACCCGCTGGGCGACAGCGGCGGGCCGATCCTCACCAATACCGATCCGCAGCCATACCGCTGGCTGACCTATCCGGAGGCACTGACAACGGCCGGCGTGACCTGGCGCATCTACCAGGAAGCCGACAATTACGGGTGCAACATGCTCGAGCTCTTCCAGAGCTTCCAGGACGCGCCGGTCAGCTCACCGCTCTACCGCAATGGCCTGCGCAGGTACCAGGCCGGTCAGTTCGAGTACGACGCCGCGCATGACAGGCTGCCGACCGTGTCGTGGCTCATACCGACCAGCTACCAGTCGGAGCACCCCGACTACACGCCGGCCGCGGGCGCGGATTTCGTGGCGAGCAAGATTGAGGCGATCGCGTCCAACCCCGACGTGTGGGCCAAGACCGTCTTCATCCTCAACTACGACGAGAACGACGGCCTCTTCGACCACGTGCCGCCGCCCACGCCGCCGGCCGGAATCCCGCTCGAATTCGTCGGCGGCTTGCCGATCGGTGGCGGGTTCCGGGTGCCGTGCATCATCGTCTCCCCGTGGACGCAGGGCGGCTGGATCGCCAGCGAGGCGTTTGACCACACCTCGACACTGCAGTTCCTCGAGCGCGTTACCGGTGTCGCCGCGACCAACCTGACCGGCTGGCGGCGGTCCGCCTTCGGCGATCTCACCTCGGCGCTTGGACTCCCCACCCGTGCACCCTTTCCACGGCTGCCCGGTACCAAGCGCCAGCTCGCGCGGGCCGACTATGAGATCAGCAGCTTCCCCGCGCCGGGGGTACCTGCGGCGAACCACACGCCGCCCGCGCAGGAGGCCGGGCCGCGACCGCGCGCTCGCGGCGGCTCCGCGGCAACAAGCTGACAGCCGGCCCCGCGTGTTCTCAGGCCCGGCGCGACCGGGCGTGACACACGCCGCGGCAGCCCCGTCATTTGTCAGCCGACCGCAACGCGAGCAAGGTGTCATCATGACAGTCGCGCTGATCACCGAAGCGGACGCGAACCCGCAGGAGTCTGATTACCTTGCCAGTGAGCTATCGCGAGACGGCATCGAGGTGCGGCGCGCCGCCGGGGCGGACATCACCTCGGCTGCGGCGGACGCGGTGATCCTGATCCCATTCGTCAGCACGCGGGTCACCGCCGACGTCATGCGCCGCATGCCCGAGCTTCGGTTGATCGCGACGAGGTCGACGGGCATCGACCACATCGACCTCGATGAGGCGGCACGCCGGGGGATCAGCGTGAAGAACGTGCCCGACTACGGCAGCGTCGCAGTGGCCGAGCATACGTTCGCGCTGCTCCTGACGCTGACCAGAATGCAGCCTAACCTCGCGCCTGGCACCGACCTCTCCGGCAAGACCATCGGCGTGATCGGCACCGGCGTCATCGGCCGGCATGTCATGCAGATAGCGCACGGCTTTGGCATGAACGTGCTCGCCTACGACATCGAGCAGCGCCCGGGAATCCGGTACACCACGCTGGACGACCTGCTGAGCCAGGCCGACGTGCTGACGCTGCATATCCCGGCCGCTCCGCAAACCCGCCACTTCATCAACCGTGACCGGCTCGCGCGGATGAAGAAAGGCGTGATCATCATCAACACCGCCCGCGGCTCGCTGATCGACACGCGGGCGCTATCTGAGGCATTGCGCACCGGGCAGGTGGCGGCAGCAGGCCTGGACGTCGTCGAGCCGCTGAGCGACGCCGAATGGGGTACAGCACTTCCGAACACCGTGGTAACCCCGCACATCGCGTACAACACGAGCGAGGCGATCCGCCGCATCTCCGGCATCACGCTCGGCAACATCCGCCAATGGCTGCGTGGACATGACGCAAGATCATAAGGACATGACCGCCGCCCAGGGGCGGAGTGCGTCCAGGTTGTGCCGAGGTTGTGCCCGCCATCCGGCACGGGATCTGCCGCCGCCGCGGGGCCTCGGCCGCTAGATCCCGAGGCTGGATCCGCGCGGCGGCATGTCAGATGTTCGTCGGACCATCTGGTCAGCCCCTCGATGCGCCCTCGGTGTCGCTCTCCCGGCGGGACGTCGGCGGATTCAGGCGCTCCGCATCGGAGACCACGGCGTCGAGCCAGTCGAAAATGTCGCGAGCGGCCCGCATCCGCTCCGACCGTGGATCGGCGGGCCCGATCATTTGAATCCCGTCCTGGGCGATCTCACGGAACGAAACGAGCGCGGCCAGGCGCCGCCGCATCACCGTCGTCCAGGCGTCGTTGTCCATCCCGTACCGGACCACCCGTTCGCCCGACCGCGGGTCCTGCCGTACGAATCCGGCCGCCGTGAGAAACCGCAGGCTGCTGGCCACCGCCGTGCGGCTGGCTCCGATGGCGCGGGCTATCTGCCCAACGGACTGGTGCGGCGGGTCACAGATCATCAGCCAGCCTAACACCCGCCCGGTTATAATTTTGACACCGTACTGGAAGGCCACGAATACCGCAACCTGCTCGACCCACGTGAGCACTTCCTCGTCGGTCAGGCTCCACGGCCTCGGCGACACGGGCCATCACTCCTTCCGGCACACGCCAGCGCTTTAGTCATACTATACCGAATTCGGTGCAATACGATTCCTCGATTGTTCGAGTGCGAGGCGCCGTTCAACTTCCGCAGAATTCTGTGCCGAACCGTGAAATATAGCAGGCAAACACGATTTCCATGGCGTGGTCCTATCAAGAAGGCCGCTGGCAGCATATCAGCCCATCGGTGGCAGTTCGCGGCGCATCGCCAACGCGCACACGCTCCATTTATACGCTGCCGCGAGGGTCCCGGCCCCGCGGACGGGCCTGGTGTGCCTCCCCGGAGCCGACCCGAGCACGCGACCGGGTCGCGTGTCTAATGTCTAATGGTCACCGTGGCTGACAGGCATCAGGTGCGGCTCGGGGCGGTCCAGGAGACACTGTTCATCCCGTTGGCCGCCCGGGCGCGGGAGACCCGCAAGAAGCGGCCGGTGCTGCGCGATCCGAAGGCCGCGGAGATGGTGGAGTCGATCGACTATGACGCCACCAAGTATGGCCGGGGAGTCGGCGGGCTGGTGACCATATTGCGCACCGCGATCTTCGACGTGTGGGTACGCGCGTTCCTTGCCGAGCATCCGGCCGGGACGGTCGTGGAGATCGGCACGGGCCTGAACACCCGCTTCGAGCGGGTCGACAACGGTGCGGTCCACTGGATCGACCTGGACCTGCCCGACACGATCGAGCTGCGCAGGCGGTTCTTCGCCGACACCGGCCGGCGCCGGATGGCCGCCGCCTCGGCGGTGGACGGGGCGTGGCTGCAGACCGTGCGGGAAAGCCCGGGGCCGTACTTTTTCGTCGCCGAAGGCGTGTTCGTCTACCTGCGGCAAGACGAAGTCGAGCGGACGCTGGCCCGCATCGCGGAGCGATTTCCGCGCGCGCTCGTCGCGCTGGATACCTATCCCCGGCGGACCTTCGACCGGCAGCACCGGATGGCCGCCAGGAAGAACATTCCCGCGCGGTGGGCGTGGCCGTGCGACGACCCACGCTCGCTGGAGCGGCTCGGCCTGCGGGTTGTGGAGTCCACCACCATCACCCGGCCGCCCGGCACGTTGCGGGCCCAGTTGCCCGCGCTGTACCGGTACCTTCTGCCGCTGGCCGATCCGCTCCTCGGCAAGGTCCTCAACATCACCCTCTTCGAAGCCAAATCGTCATCGCGTCAGCCTCGCTGACCGATCCGCGGCGTCGACAGGCCATTGGCCAGGCCAGGGACCGCGCGCCATAGGGTGATCTCGTGAAACCGTTCCTGCTGCTGGCCATCCGTGCCTCCGATGCCGCCGCGGACAACGAGTACGAGTCGTTTGCGGCCTTCGCCGGGTTGGACGAGCGCGACCTGCGCCGGGTCCGGCTGGAGCAACGGCCGCTGGGGAACGTCGATCTGCGTGACTGGTCGGGGATACTCCTCGGCGGCGGGCCGTTCAACTTCAGCGACCCGGAGGAGTCGAAATCGCCTGTCCAGCGGCGCGTCGAGGCAGACCTGCGCGGCCTGCTCAACCAGGTGATCAATGCGGATTTCCCATTTCTCGGGGCCTGCTACGGCATCGGCACGCTCGGTAGCCACCAAGGGGCGGTGGTCGACAAGCGGCACGCCGAACCGATCGGTTCCGTGCCTGTCACCCTCACCTGCGAAGGCCGGGAAGACCCGCTGCTTGGCGGGCTGCCCGCCACGTTCGACGCGTTCGTGGGGCACAAGGAGGCGATCAGCCGGCTGCCGGACCACGCCGTCCTGCTCGCCCGCTCCCCCGGCTGCCCTGTGCAGGCTTTCAGGATCGGCTCGCACGTCTATGCCACCCAGTTCCATCCCGAGCTTGACGCACCCGGCCTGTGCATCCGGATCGAGGTCTACAAGCACGCCGGCTACTTCGACCCCGGCCAAGCCGAGAAACTCAAGGCGCTGGCCCGCAGCAGCGCAGTCATCCACCCGCCCGCGATCGTGCGCCGCTTCGTGCACCGATATGCCCACAGCGGGCCGGTCTGCGCCCAATGCTGAGCTGGCTGGCGGGCCGTGGCACACCCGCGCAGCCGTTAATGATCTTAATACCGAACGGCTGCCGCATCGAGCATCCATCCCTGAACGTCCTGGCGTCTTCCGGGCGCGCCGCGCTCGACAGGGACTGGGGACGGCTGACCGGTTCACCCGCTCCGCGCTGCCGCGCCGCCCTGGGGTCGCGGCCAAGCTCCGCGCTCGCGCGGCACCTTGCGTCCGGATCACCGGATCTACGCGGCCCGGTGGGGAAGGACCACCCGGCCGTCGGGAAGAAGCTCACCGGTGTCCTCGAAAAGCACGACGCCGTTGCACAGCAGGCTCCAGCCCTGTTCCGGGTGAGCGGCGAGGGTGCGGGCGGCATCTCGGTCGGGAGCGGTAGCCGCGGGGCACGGTGGGACGTGAGGGCATGTCGGAGATCGGGCGCCGGATGTACGGGCTCGTGGCTCTATTCTCCGACGAAGCGCTGAAGTGATCATTGCGTCCCCTAGATCGTCGGCAGTCCTGCCGCGCGACGGATCACAGGGTGGCGCCGGGATCGGGCCGCGGGAAGGCTCCAGCCTCGGGCCGCTCAACCAGGACGACGGGCCCTGCCGCCAGCGCGGCAGTTGCACACTTAACTAGACACTCGGACGGGCCGCCTGATACACCTCGGGCCCGACGTGCTGCCCGCGTTTTCGCAGTCCATTTCGCCAGCCCCGTTTTCGCGCAGCCTCATTGCGGGTTCCGTTTCTGGCGGTCCGTTTCGCGGAGCCATTTCGGGGAGCCATTTCGGGGAGCGTGCCTGGACTGAGTTCGGTCGCGTTCTGATCAAACCGGGGGTCAGGGTCCTGTCCGCCGCCCGGTCACCGAGGCGGGGCGGATCCGAATCCAGAACGGACGTTCCACCGCGGTGGCCCACGGGTGCAGGCCGAGCCGGCCGAGCCGGCCGATCTCGGCCTCCTCGTACACCACCGCCGCGCGGCCGGTCACCAGAACGCTCCACCCAGAACGGGTCCGCTGGTCATAGTCGTCGGCCTCGAACGCGACCAGATCTTGTTCCTCGGCCGCGGTGAGCTTCGACCCCCCGGCCGTGCGGAAGACCACATCGTGCCCGTCCATGGCATGGTTCACCGGCAAGATCACCATCTCGCCGTCCGCGTAGAAGCCGACCCGGCCCAGCGGGACCGAAGCGAGCAGCCGCAGGCAGGTGTCGAACGGCAGCGCCTCAAGCCCAGCGTGGTCGGTCGGATACCCTGCCATAGCACTCTCCGGTACCTCTGGCCACTCCCTGGCGCCATCGCGGGCGACGCCACCGCGGGCGCGGCGTACGGCGCGATCAAGTATTCCATCTCACGGCCCCCGCCGCGCCCCGCGACCGCCGCGGGCCGAGGTCCCTGGAGCCGCACCCTCTCACCGTACTTCCGCGACGCCGACACCGGACAATAACTACGCGGCATCGGGCCACAGGGTGCCATGATCGCCCGCGGCCGATGACACGCAATGGGCCATCAGGTGTCAGAATCGGCACACGATGGCTCATTATGTGCCATCGCAGCCTTACCGGCCACCAGCGGCCATGGTGAAAGGACGGACGCCGTGCCAAGTGACGGGCTCGACAGTGTGGTCGCCGATGATGCGGCACTGCGCCAGCGGATCGACCCGACGGTCCCGCACATCGCGAGGATCTACGACTACTGGCTCGGCGGTAAGGATAACTTCGCTGCCGACCGGGCGGCAGCCGAGCGGGTAATGGAGGTCACGCCGGCCATTCTGCCGGGTGTTCGCGCTAACCGGCGTTTCCTTGGCCGCGCGGTGCGGTACCTGGCCGAACAGGCCGGCGTCCGGCAGTTTCTCGACCTGGGAACCGGGATACCCACCGCCAACAACACGCACGAAGTCGCGCAATCTGTCGATCCCGAATGCCACGTGGTGTACGTCGACAATGATCCAATCGTGCTTGTCCATGCCCGGGCGCTGCTGACGAGCGCCTCGGGCGGTATCTCCTACCTCGATGCTGACGTGCGCGACACCGGGAAGATACTGGCGGATGCGGCAGGGCTGCTGGACTTCAGCAAGCCGGTCGGTGTCATGCTGATAGCGATCTTGCATTGCGTTCCTGACGATGACGACCCGCGCCGGATCGTTTCCACCCTGCTGGATGCCGTCCCGCCAGGCAGCTACCTCGCCATTACCCATCCCGCCATTGACCAGGTGCCCGAGCATTCGGCCCAAGCCGAACGGTCGCTGACCCGGGCCATGGGCCAGCCGGTCACCTTTCGTTCGCACGCCGAGGTGTCACGTTTTTTCGAAGGGCTGCAGCTGGTGGAGCCCGGCGTCGTGGCGGTCCAGGAATGGCGGCCGGACTGCGACCTCGACGTCGTCGGGCCAACGGCCATGTGGGGTGGGGTAGCCCTCAAGGCGTAGCCGCAGGCCCCGGGCGCTGATGGGAGATCGTGCCCCGCACCGCCTCACGCAGCGAGCGCGGGTCGCGGGCGAGCGACTCCCAGAGTCCCTGTTGATTAGGATTGCCGCCGTGAGTGACTACGAGCTGGCCCGCCAGTACGACACCGTCAACCTGTATCGCCGCGGCGCCGCCGCGAAGCTCGAGCTCAACCGCCCCGAGCGCATGAACGCATGGAACACCCAGTTCGGGCTCGACCTGCTCGGCGCCGTGACAAGCGCCGGCGAAGACGCTGAGGTTCGCGCGCTGCTGATAACCGGCGCTGGGCGCGCGTTCTCCAGCGGCGCGGACCTGACAGACGGCCTCGAGCAGACCGACGCCGGTGATCCGGACGTCTACGGCGTGCTTACCGAGCGCTACCACCCGATCATCGTCGGGATCCGTCAGATGCCTAAGCCCGTCGTCGCCGCTGTCAACGGCCCCGCGGCCGGCGTCGGCCTGTCGCTCGCACTTGCCTGCGACCTAGTCATCGCCGCCGAGTCCGCGTATTTCTTGCTCGCGTTCGTCAATATCGGCCTCGTGCCGGACGGCGGGTCTTCGCTGCTTGTCCCCTCGCGGGTGGGTTTCGCGCGGGCGGCCGAGATGGCGATGCTTGGCGACCGGGTCGGAGCCAGCAAGGCGCTCGATTGGGGATTGATCAACCAGGTCTGGGCCGACGACGAGTTCGCGACCCGCGCCGACGCGCTCATCTCTCGCCTGGCCGACGGTCCCACCCGCTCCTACGCGGGAACGAAGAGGCAGCTCAACAACTGGCTCTACCAGCAGATGGACCAGCAACTCGAGCTCGAGGCCCGGATCCAGCAGGAAATGGCAGCCGCCGCCGATTTCGCTGAGGGACTCACGGCCTTCGCGCAGAAGCGCCAGCCCCGGTTCAGCGGCGCCTGAGCGCTGCACGGGCCGCCTGCACGGGCCGCCTGCACGGGCCGCCTGCACGGGC
>Ga0335078_10003028_pt1 | contig 25125 bp, 19 predicted proteins | sample Lox_Sample_32_FD_206711 | JGI IMG/M metagenome (GOLD analysis project Ga0335078, IMG submission 206711) | Soil microbial communities from Loxahatchee National Wildlife Refuge, Florida, United States - Lox_Sample_3.2 | ecosystem: Environmental > Terrestrial > Soil > Wetlands | place: USA... | reverse complement strand
AAGACCCAGTCCGGCCTTGACCCCATGACCGGCGCACCCAAGCCCCTGGCCCCCCGGGTGGCGCGCGAGCTGGGTCTGCGCGTGCCGACGACGCCCGACTGACGCCGCGGCGCCGGGGCCCGCCCCCGGGGCCACGGCGGGGACGCACGACCGGGTCGCCCGGGCGGGCAGACTGCCGGGGGAGCGGCGCCACGGGCGCGCCGGCCCGAGCCCCGAGGAGGTGGCCCATGGCGACGCCCCGCCCCGCCCGCCGGCCACCGCCGGGCCCGGGGACCGATCTCTTCGCCACGGCGGCGGCCGAGCGCCTGCGCCAGCGGGCCCCCCTGGCCACGCGGCTGCGGCCCCGCACCCTCGACGACATCGTGGGGCAGCGCCACCTGGTGGCCCCGGGCGCACCGTTGCGCGTGCTCATCGAGGCCGATCGCCTCACCTCGGCCATCCTGTGGGGCCCGCCCGGGACGGGCAAGACCACCCTGGCCCAGGTGGTGGCGGTCGCCACCGCCAAGTCCTTCGTGCCCCTGTCGGCGGTGGACGCCGGCGTCGGCGACGTGCGCGCCGCCCTGGCCGAGGCCCGCCGCCGCCTCGGCGAGCAGGGCCAGGGGACCATCCTCTTCGTCGACGAGGTGCACCGCTTCAACAAGGCCCAGCAGGACGCCCTGCTCCCGGCGGTGGAGGAGGGCCTGGTCGTGCTCATCGGGGCCACCACCGAGAACCCCTTCTTCTCGGTGAACTCGCCGCTGCTCAGCCGGGCGACCCTGTGGCGCCTCGAGCCGCTGTCGGACGAGGACGTCGCCACCGTGGTGCGCCGGGGCCTCGAGACCGAGGGCGCCGCCGCCGACGACGACGCCGTGACGGCGCTCGTGTCGCTGGCCGACGGCGACGCCCGGGCGGCCCTGGGCACGCTCGAGGTGGCCCTGGCCCTGGCGGGGGGCGAGGTCCTGACCGTCGCCGTGGTGGAGCGGGCCCGGGCCGGGCGCCTCGTGCACCAGAGCGCCGACTCGCACTACGACCAGGTGAGCGCGCTCATCAAGTCGATCCGGGGCTCGGACCCCGACGCCGGGCTCTACTGGCTGGCCCGCATGCTCGAGGGGGGCGAGGACGCCCGCTTCATCGCCCGGCGCCTGGTCATCCTGGCCAGCGAGGACGTGGGCCTGGCCGACCCGCTGGCGCTGGTGGTGGCGGACGCCGCCGCCCGGGCGGTGGAGTTCGTGGGCCTGCCCGAGGCCCAGCTCAACCTGGCCGAGGCGGTCGTCTACCTGGCGTGCGCCCCCAAGTCCAACAGCGTCACCGCCGCCCTGGGTCGAGCCCGGGCCGACGCCCGGGAGGGCCCCCGGGGCGACGTCCCCGCCCACCTGCGCGACGCCCACTACTGGGGGGCCAAGGGCCTCGGCCACGGCGAGGGTTACCGCTACCCCCACGATGATCCCCGCGGCTGGGTCGAACAGGACTACCGTCCCCCGGAGATCGCAGGCCACGTCTACTACCGGCCCAGCCGCCACGGCGCCGAGGCGGAGGTGGCCGAGCGCCTGCGGCGGCGCCCCGAGCCCGACGCCGACCATCCGAGGACGGAGCACAGCGAGCCGTGACCCCCCGCCACCGCCCCCCGTTGCGCCCCGGCCGCCTCCGCCGACGGTGGGTGCGCACCAGGGTCGCCAGGGGACGGGCCCGGACGGCGGCGGCGGTGCTCTCCGTCACGGTCGGCGCCCTGGGGGCGCTGGGCCTGGCCGCCGCCCCGCCGGGGTCACCGGCGGCGGCCGCCCCCCACGGCCAGCACCCGGCGTGGGTGCGCAACCGGGCCAGCGTGGGGGCGCTGCCCCCCGGGACGCGGGACCTGGGCCGGCTGCGGGGCAGCGTCCCGGTGGACGCCGAGGTCGTGCTGACGCCGCGGCACCCCGCCGCCCTGGCCGCCTTCGCCACCGCCGTGTCCACGCCGGGGTCCCCCCACTTCCACCACTTCCTCCCCCGGGGGGCCTTCGCCTCGGCCTTCGGTCCCGCCCCGGGCACCGTGGCGGCGGTGCGCCAGTGGCTGGCGGGCCGGGGGCTCACCGTCGGCCCGACGGCGTCGGACGGGCTGGCCGTGGCGGTGTCGGGCAGCCCCGCCGCCCTCGACGGCGCCTTCGGCACCTCCCTCGAGCAGGTCCGCCTACCCGACGGGCGCCTGGCCCGGGCGCCGTCCTCGGCGCCGCTCGTGCCCGGCGCCCTGGCCGGCGCCGTGCAGGGCGTGGTGGGGCTCGACACCGTGGCCGACCCCGTGCCCGAGCTCGTGCGGGCCCCGAGCGGGGCCCCCTCGGCCGCGACGGTGGCGCCCCGGGCCGTGGCGCCGCGCCTCGGGGGGCCCGCGCCCGCGGGCACGTGCCCGGGCATGACCGCCAGCGGCGGCCTGTCGGTCGACGAGCTGGCCACGGCGTACTCGTTCTCGTCGCTGTACCCCGGGACCGAGGGGTCGGGCGTCACCATCGGCGTCTACGAGCTCGAGCCCTTCGTCATGAGCGACATCACCACCTTCGAGAACTGCTACACGCCGCCCATCACCGCCGGGGTGAGCGCCGTGGGCGTGGGCGTGAACCCCACCGGCGGGCCCGGCCAGGGCGAGGCCGCCCTCGACATCGAGATGGCGGTGGGCATGGCGCCCCAGGCCAACGTGCGCGTGTACGTGGGCCCCAACGGCGGGTCGGGGCCCTTCGCCACCTACCTGCGCATGATCGACGACGACGACACCGACGTGATCTCGACGAGCTGGGGCCAGTGCGAGGCCCAGACCCCCGCCGCGGTGATCTCGGCGGAGTCGTCGTTGTTCGAGCAGGCCGCCACCCAGGGCCAGACGGTGGTGGCCGCCGCCGGCGACGAGGGCTCCGAGGACTGCTACTTCTTCCCGTCGTCGACCGACACCCGCCTCCAGGTCGACGATCCCGGCAGCCAGCCCTGGGTGACGAGCGTGGGGGGCACGTCGCTCTCCCAGCTGGGCCCGCCCCCCACCGAGTCGACGTGGAACGACGGGCTGTTCCTGGGCAGCGGCGGGGGCGGGCTGTCCACGCAGTGGACGATGCCCTCGTGGCAGCTCGGACCGGGCGTCCAGAACCAGTTCACGCCGCCCCGCGACTCGTTCACCGGCGCCGAGCCCTGTCCCATGAGCTCGGGCGCCGGCACGGTGTCGTGTCGCGAGGTGCCCGACGTGGCCGCCGACGCCGACCCCGACAGCGGCGTGGGGGTGTACTGCTCGTGCTTCGGCGGCTCGCACTGGGGGCGGGTGGGCGGCACCAGCATGGCCTCCCCGCTGTGGGCGTCGCTCGTGGCCCTGGCCGACGAGGGCATCGCCGGGGACAAGGCCGGCTTCGTCGACCCCGTGCTCTACCAGGCGGGCTGCGCCGCCGACCCGCCTTTCAACGACGTCACCACGGGGGAGAACCAGCCCAACAACTCGTCGCCGAGCGACCCGCCGTCGTCGCCCACGGGCCCGTACTACCCGGCCACATCCGGCTACGACCTCGCCACCGGCCTGGGCACGCCCGACGCCGGGGCCGTGGTGGACGCCCTGCGCGCCCCGCCCGACGACTGCCCGGCGGTGCGCGCCCTGTCGACGTCCTCGGGCCCCGCCGCGGGCGGCACCGAGGTCACGGTGACGGGGTCGAACCTGGGGGCCGTGGACCAGGTGGACGTGGGCCCGGGCCGCGCCGCCCGCATCGTGTCGTCGTCGTCGGGGGAGGTGAGCTTCCTCACGCCCCCCTCGCCCACCGGCGGGTGGGCCACCGCCGAGATCGAGCTGTCGGCCGGTGCCGACACCATCGGGGCAGACGGGTCGATGCCCTTCACCTACGTGGGTCCCCGCGGCTACTGGACCGTGGCCTCCGACGGCGGCATCTTCGCCTTCGGGCAGATGGGCTTCCACGGGTCGATGGGCGGCCGGCGCCTCGTCAAGCCCATCGTGGCCATGGCCTCGACGCCGTCGTCGGCGGGCTACTGGGAGGTGGCCTCCGACGGCGGGCTGTTCGCCTTCGGCGACGCCGGCTTCTACGGGTCGATGGGCGGCCGGCGACTCGACCAGCCCATCGTGGCCATGGCCCCCACCCCCGACGGCCACGGCTACTGGGAGGTGGCCTCCGACGGCGGCATCTTCGCCTTCGGCGACGCCCCGTTCTACGGCTCGATGGGGGGCAAGCACCTCGACAAGCCCATCGTGGGCATTGCCGCCACCCCCGACGGGCGCGGCTACTGGGAGGTGGCGTCGGACGGCGGGCTCTTCGCCTTCGGCGACGCCGGCTTCGCCGGGTCGATGGGGGGCCACCCCCTGACCAAGCCGGTGGTGGGCATGGCGGTCACCCCCGACGGCAACGGCTACTGGGAGGTGGCCTCCGACGGCGGCATCTTCGCCTTCGGCGACGCCGCCTTCCACGGTTCCACCGGTGGCGTGCGCCTGAGCGCCCCCGTGGTGGGCATGGCGGCCACCCCCGACGGCAACGGCTACTGGCTGGTGGCCTCCGACGGCGGCATCTTCGCCTTCGGGGGCACCGACGGCGGCTTCTACGGATCGATGGGCGCCAGGCCCCTGGCGCGGCCCATGGTGGGGATCGGCGCGCCGCAGGGGGGCGCCGTAGGATGACGGGGCCATGAGTGCCGACCACGTCGCCCTGCTGGTCGCCACCGTCGCCGCCGCCGTCACCACCGTCGTCCTGGTGGTCGTGACCACCGTGCTGGGGCGGCGCCTGCGCGATCTCGGGCGCGCCGTGGAGCAGCTGCGCCACGAGACCGTGCCGCTCGTGCGCGACGCCCGGGTGGTCGTCGACCAGGCCGCCACCGAGATGGTGCGGGTGGGCGACGTCCTGGACTCCGCCGAAGCGGTGTCGGCCACGGTGGACTCGGCGTCGCGCCTCGCCTACCACGCCCTCGCCAACCCCGTCGTCAAGGTCCTCGCCTACGGCACCGGGCTGGGCAGCGCCCTGCGCCGCCTGCTGGGCCGGCGCGGCTCCGGGCCCACCGCCGCACCGGCGCCGACCGGGCCCCGGGCCCAACGGCGCCCGCCCACGACGGTGCCGGCACCGGCCCGCCGGGCGGCCCACGACCCCGGTGCGGCGCCGACGCGGCGCCGCCGGCGCGCCGTGGGGGCCCGCCCGTGATCCGGCGGCCCCTGTGGTTCGCGGCGGGCGCCGCCCTCGGGGCGGGCGGCACGGTGTGGACGCGCCGGCGCCTCGAGCGCCTGGCGGACCGGGTGCGGCCCACCGCCGTGGCCGACGACATCGTGTCCATGGTCGACCGCACCCGCCGGGGCACGGCGGCGCGCCTGCGCGACGCCGTCGACGCCGGGCGCAGCGGCGCGCGCCGGCGCGAGGACGACCTGCGCCGCCAGCTCGCCCCCCGCCCGGTGGGCCAGGGCCGGCCGGGCGCCGGGAGCCGGGACCGGCCCGGTCCCGTGCTCCGGGTGGCACCGCCGCGCTGAGCGGGCGCCGGTCCCGGCTGGCCGGCGGGCCCGCCCCTCGGACCCCGTTCTCCCTGGCCGACGGCCCGGGACCCGCACAGGCGGCCGGTAGGATCGCCCGCTGATGGACGCCGACCAGCTGCGCGCTTCGTTCACGGGTTTCTACGCCGAGCGCGGCCACGTGGTCGTGCCCTCGGCCAGCCTCATCCCCCACGACCCCACCGTGCTGTTCACCATCGCCGGCATGGTGCCGTTCAAGCCCTACTTCCTGGGCGAGGAGGCGGCCCCCTGGCCCCGGGCCACGAGCGTGCAGAAGTGCTTCCGCACCGTCGACATCGACGTCATCGGCACCACCGCCCGGCACTGCACCTTCTTCGAGATGCTCGGGAACTTCAGCTTCGGCGACTACTTCAAGGCGGAGGCCATCCCCTTCGCCTGGGAGCTGTTCACCGAGGTGCTCGGGGCCGACGCCGAGCGGCTGTGGGTCACGGTGCACACGAGCGACGACGAGGCCGAGGAGATCTGGCGCGACGCCGCCGGGGTGCCGCCCGAGCGCATCCAGCGCCTGGGGGACGACAACTTCTGGAAGATGGGGGAGACCGGCGTGGGCCCGTGCGGGCCGTCCTCGGAGCTGTTCTACGACCGGGGCCCCGCCCACGGCGCCGAGGGCGGCCCCGCCCACGGCGGCGAGGACCGCTACGTCGAGATGTACAACCTCGTCTTCATGCAGTACATCCGCCAGGCCGACGGCTCGCTCACCGACCTGCCCCGCAAGAGCATCGACACCGGGGCCGGGCTCGAGCGCAACCTGGCCATGCTCCAGGGCGCCGACACCGTCTTCGACACCGACGTGTTCCGCCCCGTGCTGGCCGCCGCCGAGGACCTCACCGCCACCCGCTACGGCGCCGACCCCCACAGCGACGTGTCCCTGCGCATCCTGGCCGACCACGGCCGGGCCATGGCCATGCTGGTGGCCGACGGGGTGCTGCCCTCCAACGACGGCCGGGGCTACGTCCTGCGGCGCGTCATCCGCCGGGCGGTGCGCCGCGCCTTCCAGCTCGGGGTGCTCGACACGGTGACGCCGCGCCTGGTGGCGGCCGTGGCCGACGTGCTCGGCCGGGCCCACCCGGCCCTGGTGGGCGACCTCGACCGCATCCAGGAGACCGTCGAGCGCGAGGAGGGCGCCTTCCGGCGCACCCTCGACGCCGGCTCGGTCATCCTGGAGGAGGCCCTGCGCTCGGGGACCGGGCGCGTCCCCGGCGAGGTGGCCTTCCGCCTGCACGACACCCACGGGTTCCCCATCGAGCTCACCATGGAGATGGCCGCCGAGGCCGGCGTGGAGGTCGACACCGAGGGCTTCGAGCGCGCCATGGCGGCCCAGCGCGAGCTGGCCCAGGCCGACGCCCGGCGCCGGCGCCAGGCCGTGGGGGAGGAGGCCACCTACCGCCAGCTGCTCGACGCCGCCGGGCCCACCCGCTTCACCGGCTACCGCCACTACGAGGAGCCCGCCACGGTGGTGGCCGTGCTGGCCGGGGCCGAGCCGGGGACGGCGGAGATCTTCCTCGACCGCACCCCCTTCTACGCCGAGGGCGGGGGCCAGCTCGGCGACACCGGCGTCATCACCACCGAGTCGGGCCGGGCCACGGTCCTCGACACCCAGCAGGTGGTGCCCGGGCTGGTGGCCCACCGGGCCAGGATCGAACAGGGCGAGCTCTTCCCCCGCCAGGACGCCCTGGCCGTCATCGACGGCCCCCGGCGCGAGGCCATCCGCCGCCACCACACGGGCACCCACCTCCTGCACAGCGCCCTGCGCCAGGTCCTCGGCGACCACGTGCGCCAGCAGGGGTCCAAGGTGGCCCCCGACCGCCTGCACTTCGACTTCTCCCACCCCGCCGGGGTGCGCCCCGAGGAGCTGCGCGCCGTGGCCGCCCTGGCCAACGCCGACGTCCTCACCGACGACCCCGTGGAGGTCATGGAGACCTCCCGGGCCGAGGCCGAGTCGCTCGGGGCCCTGGCCTTCTTCGGCGACAAGTACGGCGAGCGGGTGCGGGTGGTGCGGGCCGGGACGCACTCCATCGAGCTGTGCGGCGGTACGCACGTGGACGCCCTGGGCATGATCGGGCCCATCACCGTGGTCTCCGAGGGATCCATCGGCTCCAACACCCGGCGCATCGAGGCGGTGGCGGGGGCCCCGGCCCTGGCCCTGGCCGACGACACCCGGCGCTCGCTGGACGAGGCGGCCCGGTTGCTCAAGGTGGAGCCCCAGGGCGTGGTGGACGCCCTGCAGAAGCTGCTCGAGCGCCAGCGTCAGGCCGACAAGGAGCTCCAGCGCCTGCGCGGGGCGCGCCTGGCCGAGGACGCGGCCCGCCTGGCGGGCCTGGCCGACGCCGGCGTGGTCGTGCACCGCGAGGACGGCCTGGCCGCCGACACCCTGCGCGACCTGGCCCAGGCGGTGCGCGGGCGCGGCGCCCGGGTGGTCGTGGTGGCCGGGTCGCCCGACGGCGCCAAGGTGGCCCTGGCGGTTGCCTCGGGCGACGCCGAGGTCCACGCCGGCCAGGTCGTGAAGGAGCTGGCCGCCGCCCTCGGCGGCGGGGGCGGGGGGTCGGCCGAGCTGGCCACGGCCGGGGGGTCGGAACCCGGGCGCATCGACGAGGTCCTGGCCCAGGCGCGGCGGCGTCTCGGGCCGGGCTGAGCCCGTGCGGGCGGTGGGCCTCGATCTCGGTCGGCGCCGGATCGGGGTGGCCGTGTCCGACGGCACGGCCACGTTGGCCTCGCCGTGGGGGACCCTCGAGCGCAGCGGCGACGAGGGCGCCGACCGCGCCGCCGTGGCGGCGGCGGTGGAGGAGACGGGGGCCAGCGTGGTGGTGGTGGGCCTGCCCCTCAGCCTCGACGGCCGACGGGGGCCCGCCGCCCGGGCGGCGGACGCCGAGGTGGCGGCGCTGCGGGCGCTGCTCGAGCCCCGGGGCGTGGCCGTCGAGGCCTTCGACGAGCGCTTCACCACCGTGAGCGCCACCAGGGCCCTGGTCGAGGCGGGCGTGGGCAGCCGGCGCCGGCGCCGCCACGTCGACGAGGCCGCCGCCACCGTCCTGCTCCAGGCCTGGCTGGACGGCCGGCGCGCCCGGCACCGTGCCTGAGCACGCCCGGCGCCGGGGGGCGTCGGTGCCCGTGGCCGGCCGGCCCGCACCACCCGACGCCGGGGAGGCGCCGGGCGCCGCCCCCGGCCCCGGGCCGGCCCACGGCCACCGGGGCCCGCCCCGGGGGGTGCTGCGCCGCCACCCCCTGGTGGTCCTCCTGGGCGGCCTCGTGGTCCTGGTGGTGGCGGTGCTGGGCGCCCTGGCGGCCTGGGTGGCCGTCGAGGCCGCGGGATCGACGTCGGGCCCGAGGACCGTCGTCACCGTGCGCCCCGGGCAGTCCCTCGACGCCGTGGTGGGGACGCTCAGCGCCCAGCGGGTGGTGGGCAGCGGTCTCGCCTTTCACCTCTACCTCGTCGTGCACGGGTCGCCGGTGGTGGCCCCCGGGAGCTACCTGCTGCACCGGGGCGAGGACTTCGCCGCCGTGCGGGCCACGCTGGCGGGGGGACCCGACGTGTTCGTGGTGGACGTCCTGCCCGGCTTCACCGTGCGCGAGGTGGCGGCGCGGGTGGGCCAGGTGCCCGGGCTCGACGGGACCCGCTTCGGGTCGCTCGTGGCCACGGGGGCGGTGCGCTCCCCCTACGAGCCGCCCGGCACCGACAACCTCGACGGCCTGCTGGGCACGGGCAGCTACACGGTGGAGCCGGGCGAGACCGAGCGGGCCCTGCTCGTGCAGATGGTGGACCGCTTCGACCGGCTGGCCGGCCAGGTGGGCCTGGCCCGGGGGGCGGCCGCCCTGGGGGTGAGCCCCTACCAGGCCGTCACGGTGGCCTCCATCGTCGAGAAGGAGGGCGTCTACCAGCAGAACCTGGGCAAGGTGGCCCGGGTCGTCTACAACCGCCTGGCCCGGGGCATGCGCCTGCAGATGGACTCCACCGTCCTCTACGCCGAGGGCCGCGACGGGGGCACCGTCACGGCCGGGGACCTGGAGCTCGACACCCCCTACAACACCTACCGCTACCCCGGGCTCACCCCCACCCCCATCGCCTTCCCCACGCCGGCCGCCCTGCGGGCCGCCCTGGCGCCCACCCCGGGCAGCTGGCTCTACTTCGTGGTGGTGGCCAAGGACGGCACCGAGGCCTTCGCCGACACCCTGGCCGGCCAGGAGGCCAACGAGGCGCTGGCCCAGCGCCGGGGGGTGCCGTGAGCGCCGGCACCGCGGGGCGCGCCTCGCCCGCCTGGCCGGACGGGGCCTCCCGGGTGGTCGGGGTCATGGGCGACCCCGTGGCCCACTCCCTGTCGCCCCTGCTGCACAACGCCGCCTTCGACCGCCTGGGCCTGGACTGGGTGTCGGTGGCCTTCCCCGTCCCCGCCGGCGCCGCCGAGGCCGCCCTCACCGGCATGCGGGCCCTCGGCATCGCCGGGCTGTCGGTGACCATGCCCCACAAGGCCCCGGCCTTCGAGGCCGTGGACGAGGCCAGCGCCGTGGCCCGGCGCCTGGGGGCGGTCAACTGCGTCACCCGCCGGGCCGACGGGCGGCTGGCCGGCGACTCCACCGACGGGGCCGGGTTCCTGGCCGCCGTGGAGCGCGCCGCCGGCTTCACCCCGGCGGGGCGGCGCTGCCTGGTCATCGGGGCCGGCGGTGCGGCCCGGGCCGTGGTGCTGGCGCTGGCCGAGGCGGGGGCGGCCGAGGTGGCGGTGTGCAACCGCACCCCGGAGCGGGCCGAGGCGGCCGCCGCCCTGGCGGGGGCGGCGGGGAGGGTGGCCGGCGGGGACGAGGTCCCCCACGCCGACCTGGTGGTGCAGGCCACCCCGGTGGGCATGGCCGCCCTGGGCGGCGACGGCGGCGGGCTCGCCGACCTGGGGGTCGACCCCGACGGCTTCCGGCCCGGCCAGGTGGTGGCCGACCTCGTCTACCTCCCGGCCGAGACCCCCTTCCTGGCCGCCGCCCGGGCCCGGGGGGCCCTGGCCGTGGGTGGCCTGGGCATGCTCGTGCACCAGGCGGCCCTGGCCCTCGGGCACTGGACGGGGCTCGCCGTCGACCCCGAGGTCATGTGGGCGGCGGCCCGGTCCCGCCTGGGCGGGAGCGGGCCCTGAACCCTCACCCCGCCCAGAAGCGGGTGCCGAGGAGCTCGGCCAGCTCGTCGTTGTAGGGGGCGAAGTACCGGCGCAGCTCCTCGAGGACGCCGGGGTCCTGGCGCCCCGAGCGCGGCGCCTCGTTGGTGGCCGGGAAGGCGCCCGCCATGGGACGCAGCCCCAGCCACTCGAGCACGGCGGCGGGACCCTCGCCGCCGCGGAAGAGCCGCTCGCTCTCCATGACGAGGACGCGCGCCGGCTCGACGTGGGCGAACCACCGGCGCAGCTGCTCGGCGTAGCGGCCCCGGGCCCGGTAGGAGAAGTTGCGGAAGGCGAAGCTCTCGCCCCCCCCGGCCACCACGGCCTCCTGGCCGGCCAGGCGCTCGTCCTCGAGGGCGAGCGCCCGCGCCAGGGGCTGGTCCTCGGCGCCGATGCGGCGCGAGTGCCAGTACTGCGAGACCGCCCGCTCGGCCGGCTCGCGCAAAAGCGCGACGAAGCGCGTCGAGGCGGGGAGCTCCTCGGCGGCCCGGGCCGGGGCCAGGGGGTGCAGGAGCATGACGGGGGTGGCCTCGAGCCCGAGGCGCCCGCGCCCGCCCGGCAGGCGGGCCGCGAAGTGCGCCCGGTACCAGCGGGGTCCGTTGGCGTGGAAGCGGTCGAAGTAGTGCACCTCCTTGGTGCACGAGGGGGCCACGTCGGGATGGCCCGCCAGCCAGTCGAACAGCGAGGTGGTGCCGCTGCGCTGGGCGCCGATGATCACCACGTCGGGCAGCGGGCGCCACGCCGCCGTGGCCAGGCGGCCCCGCCACGACCAGGCGGCGGCGAGGGCCCGGGGGGCGGGCCGGTGCAGGCGTCGGCGGGGGGTGCCGGGACCCGAGGGGGCGTCAGCCATCGGGGCGGTCGCCGGGCGCGCCCGGACCGGCCGGGGGCGCGCCGGCCCCGGGACCGCCCCCGACGGGGGCGTACACCTCGGCGGCGTGCAGGCGCTCCAGGATGGCCTGGCGCAGGGCGCGCGCCACGTTGTCGCGCTCGGCGACGGTGGTCCCCACCGAGACGCGCGTGGTGAAGGTGTCGGCGTCGGCGCCCACCACCCCCCACAGGCGCGGCGCGTCCAGGCACTGCGGACCGAGGCGCTCGTCGTGGGTCACGCTGTCGGCCCCATCGCGCACGGCCGCGAGCACCCGGTCGACGTCGGCGCCGGCGGGCACGGGCACGTCCACGGCGGCCCGCACCCCGCCGCGCGAGGCGTTGGCCAGCTTGCGGATCTCGCCGTTGGGCACGAACCACACCGTGCCGTCGTAGGCGCGCAGCCGGGTGACCCGCAGGGTGAGGTCCTCCACGGTCCCGGTGATGTCGTCCACCATGACGGTGTCACCGATGTCGAACTGCCCCTCCACGATGAGCAGGAACCCCGACAGGAGGTCGCGCACCATGGACTGGGCCCCGAAGCCCAGGGTGGCGCCGACGACGGTGGCCCCGGCCAACAGAGGGGTGAGGTTGACGCCCACGGTGCCGAGGGCCACGAAGAAGGCGATGGTGCCCACCACCCCCCGCCACAGGTTGGCCAGCAGGGCGGTGAGGGTGGCGGCCCGCGCCGCGGCGCGCGGCGAGTCGGCCCGGGCCACCGCCTTGCGGGCCACGGCCCCCACCCAGCGTCGGATGATCCGGTTCCCCAGCCACCCCACCAGGGCCGCCACGACGACCACCACGACCACGCTGAACGGTTTGATGACCACGTCCTGCCAGTGGGCGGCGGTGGTGGGATCGACCCCGGCCCAGCGCAGCAGCTCGTAGAGCCAGCCCTGGTCGGCCCCGAACGTCGATGTGGCGGCACCGGGCACGCTCGGTATTCTGATCGCTCGGAGCGCCCTGGTTGAGCATCTTGAGCATCTCTGCACCCCACCACCCGAGCCAAGGCCGCCTGCTGGCCCTCCGGGTCGACGTCACCCTCGTGCTCAGCACCCTGGCCGTGGCGTGCATCGGGGTGGTCATGGTGTACTCCGCCACCCGCTACGAGGCGGCCACCTACTTCGGGGTGAGCCCGCACTACTTCGTGGTGCGCCAGGCCGCCTACGTCGTGGTGGGCGTGGTGGTCATGGTCGTGCTGGCCGCCCTCGACTACCGCTGGCTCGAGCACGCCAGCGCCGTGCTCTACGTGGCCATGGTCCTGGCCCTGCTGGCCACCTTCGGGATCGGCCAGTCGACCCAGGGGGCCACCCGCTGGATCCAGCTGGGCCCGGTGCAGGTCCAGCCCTCGTCCTTCGCCAGCCTGGTGCTCATCGTGGTGGTGGCCACCTTCTGCGCCCGCCGGCCCCAGGGTCTGGGGGCGCGCGACATCGCCAAGGTGCTGGTGCTGGCGGCCGTGCCCCTGGCCCTGGTGGTCAAGCAGCCCGACCTCGGCAGCGGCATCGTCATGTCGGTCATCGTGCTCGTGATGCTCGTCATCGCCGGCATCCCCAACCGCTACCTGGTCCTGCTGCTCATGCTGGCCGGGCTGGGCGCGCTGGCCGTGGTGCACCTCCACCTGCTCAAGGGCTACCAGCTGACGCGCATCACCCAGCTGTTCCACTCGAGCAAGAACCTCCAGAGCGCGGGCTACAACGTGAGCCAGTCGGTGGCGGCCATCGGCTCGGGCGGCACCTTCGGCACCGGGCTGTTCCACGGCACGCAGACCAACCTGGCCTACGTCCCCGAGCAGCAGACCGACTTCATCTTCTCGGCCCTCGGCGAGCAGCTCGGCTTCGTGGGCACCGCCGGCGTCCTGGCCCTGTTCACCGTGCTGGCCTGGCGCGTGCTGCGCAGCGCCCAGCTGGCCCGGGACAACTTCGGGCGCCTGCTGTCGACGGGGTGCTTCACCCTCATCGCCTTCAGCGTGTTCGAGAACGGCGGCATGGCCATGCAGATCATGCCGGTGGCGGGGATCCCCTTCCCCTTCCTCTCCTACGGGGGGTCGGCCACGGTCGCCTTCTTCGCCGCCGTGGGCATCGCCCTGTCGGTGCACCTGCGGGCCCAGCGATGACCGACACCGCCGGCCCCGACGCCGCCGGGCACGACGGGGCGCCCCCGGCGCCCGGCGACCCCGCCTCGCCCGCCTCGCCCGCCACGACTGGCGCGGCTGGCGCGGCTGGCGCGGGCAGCCTCGACGCACCGGGCGCCACCGCCGGTCACCCCGGGCCGGACCCCGCCGCCGAGCCCCCGGCGCTCGACCCCGAGCTGTGGCGCATCGTGGCCGTCTCCGGGGTGACCATGGAGCTGCCCGCCCCCAACCCCGAGGTCGTCCTGCACGAGGCCCAGGACCCCTGGCGCGAGCTGCGCATCCCGGTGGGCATGGCCGAGGGCAGCGCCATCGCCTACGCCGTGCGCGGCATCGAGACGCCCCGCCCGCTCACCCACGCCCTGGCCGCCGAGATCCTCGACCGCCACGACGTGGCCATCGTGGCCGTGCGCATCACCGTGCGCCGGGGCCAGGTGTTCTTCGCCGAGATCGACACCACGGGCCCGCGCGGGCGGCGGATCGTGCCGGCCCGGCCCTCCGACGCCATCGCCCTGGCCCTGCGCCAGAAGCTCCCCGTCCCGGTCCTCGTGGGGGAGTGGGTCTTCACCGGCGACGACGTCCCGCCCGGGTTCAGCCCCGCCACCTAGCGCCCCCCGCAAAGGGGGCGGGGCCTCAGACGGTGGCCACCGGGACGGTGGGCTCGGCCGCCGGTGTGGGCTGGACCCGCAGGGCGGTGGCCTGCTCGGTGATCACGGCCCGGGACCCCTCGTCGGAGATGCGCATGAGGAAGCCGATGAGGATGTAGTTGGCCACGAGCGAGGAGCCCCCGTAGGCGAGGAAGGGGAGCGTGATCCCGGTGAGCGGGACCAGGCGGACGATCCCCGCCATGATGAAGAAGGCCTGGAAGCCGACGATGACGGTGAACCCGGTGGCGGCCAGCGACGCGAACTCCGAGCGCGCCGACTGGGCGATGCGAAAGCCCGTGCCCACGATGAGCAGGTAGGCGAAGACGATGGCGGTGGTGCCGAGCAGCCCCCACTCGGTGCCGAAGGCGGCGAAGATGTAGTCGCTGCCCACCTCGGGGATCTTGGCCAGGTTGGCGTGGCCGAAGCCGAGGCCCGTGCCGATGAGCCCGCCCGTGCCGAAGCCGTAGAGGCCCTCGACGAGCTGGTAGGAGCCGCCGGGCAGGCTGACGCGGCTGAAGGGGTGCAGCCAGTTGGCCACGCGGTCGCCCACCTGGGAGAAGGTCTTGTCGGCCACGAATGCGCCGATGGCGAACAGCGCCGCCCCGCTGGCGATGTAGCGGGCCCGCCCCGTGGCCACCCACAGCTGGGACACGAAGAGCACGAAGATGAGCACGGCGAAGCCCACGTCGCGCTCGGCGCCGAGCACGAGCATGCAGAAGCCCCACGCCAGGACGATGGGCACGAGCGGTCGCGGGTCGACGATCAGCCGGTTGCCCACCCGGACGGTGGGGATCGAGAGCATCTCGCGCTTGTCGCAGAAGTACGAGGCGAAGACGATGGCGAGGATGAGCTTGGCGAGCTCCACCGGTTGCCCGCTCACCGAGCCGATGTGGACGAAGAGCCGCACGCTCGGCCCGTTGCGCACCGTGATGGACTCGCCGAAGTGGGGGATGAGCGGGGCCAGCATGAGGAACACCGCCAGGAGCAGCAACAGGTAGCGGTAGCGGTCCAGGTCGCGCGAGCGCTTGACCACGAGCAGGGTGAGGACGTACATCCCCACGCCCACCGCCGTCCACGCCGCCTGGAGCTGGGGCGGGTAGTGCTTGTGGTCGTCGATGTCGACGATCATCACGTAGCCCAGGCCGTTGAGCAGCGTGACGATGGGCAGCAGCACGGGGTGGGCGTCGGGGGCGAGCCACCGGGTGGCCAGGTGCGCCACCAGGGACAGGCCCACCACGATGGCGAGGAAGGGTCCCAGGTTGGCGGGGATCTTCGACGTCGTGCCCACCGAGGCCAGCACGTAGGCGGCCACGATGATGACGGCCCCGAACACGAGCAGGCCCAACTCGGTGCGCCGCCTGGGCTTGGCCCGGCGCACCCGTGGCTCTCCGTCGGCGGACCGACGACGCAGGAGGGGCACCGGCCGGAGCCTACCGCCGGGCCCCCCACGGACCCGGTACACCTGGGCACGCCGGGCGCGCCGTCCCAGGTCAGCAGGGCGCCGGCCCGGCGGCGCGTCCCGGGCGGCGCGCCGGCGCCGCCGGCCGACGGCGGCGTGGTGCTCGGCCGCCGGGCCACCGCGGCGCGACGGGCGACGGTAGCCTGAACGCGATGCAGGCCTCCGACCCGGCACGCAGCGCCGGTCCGGCCTCCGCACCCCCGACGCCGGGCGACGGCCGGGTGCTGGCGCCCGTGACCTCCGACGACGACCTCGTCGAGCGCGGCCCCGAGCGCTTCTCCAATCGCGAGCTGTCGTGGCTCGAGTTCGGGGCGCGCCTGCTCGACCTGGCCGAGGGCGAGCACGTGCCGCTGCTCGAGCGGGTGAAGTTCCTGGCCATCTTCTCCGAGGGCCTCGACGAGTTCTTCCAGGTGCGGGTGGCGGGGCTCAAGGACCAGGTCGACGCCGGGCTGCGCACCCGCTCGGCCGACGGCCTGCGCCCCAGCGAGACCCTGCGGGCCATCGGGCAGCGGGTGGGCGAGCTCGTGGAGCGCCAGTCCCGGATCTTCACCGACGCCGTGGTCCCGGCCCTGGGCGCCGCCGGGGTGCGGGTGGCGGACTGGTCCTCGTTGTCCGGGAGCGACCGCCAGCACCTGGTGGACGTCTTCCACCGCCAAATCTTCCCGGTGCTGACGCCCTTGTCGGTCGACCCCGGCCACCCCTTCCCCTACATCTCGAACCTGTCGCTCAACCTCATCGTGCGGGTGGGGGACCCCGTCACCGGCATCGAGCGCGTGGCCAGGGTGAAGGTGCCGCCCCTGCTGCCGCGCTTTTTGACCATGCCCGACGGCGAGCGCTTCGTGGCCCTGGAGCAGGTCATCGCCGCCCAGCTGGCCACGCTGTTCCCCGACATGGTGATCGGCGAGCACTACAGCTTCCGCGTGACGCGCAACGCCGACCTCGTGCTCGAGGAGGACGAGGCCGACGACCTGCTCGCCGCCGTGGAGATGGAGCTGCGGCGGCGGCGCTTCGGGCGGGCGGTGCGCCTCGAGGTGGCCGCCGAGATGTCCGACGACCTGCGCGACATGCTGCTGCACGAGCTCGACCTCGGGCCCGACGACCTCTACGAGATCGCCGCTCCCCTCGACCTCGGCGGCCTGTGGGGCGTGCACGGACTGGACCGCCCCGACCTCCACGAACAGGCCTGGGCCCCCATGACCCCGCCGGGGCTGGCCAACGCCGGCAACGAGCCCGCCGACATCTTCGCCGTGCTGCGCGAGCGCGACGTGCTCGTGCACCACCCCTACGACTCGTTCACCACCTCGGTGGAGGCCTTCATCGCCCAGGCCGCCGCCGACCCCGACGTGCTCGCCATCAAGCAGACCCTCTACCGCACCTCGGGCGACAGCCCCATCGCCGCCTCGCTCATCCAGGCGGCCGAGGCCGGCATCCAGGTGGCCGCGGTGGTCGAGCTCAAGGCCCGCTTCGACGAGCAGGCCAACATCGTGTGGGCCCGGGCGCTCGAGGAGGCCGGCGTCCACGTCGTCTACGGCCTCGTCGGTCTGAAGACGCACTCCAAGGCGGCGCTCGTGGTGCGGCGCGAGGAGGACGGCATCCGCCGCTACTGCCACCTCGGCACGGGGAACTACAACCCCCGCACGGCGCGCCAGTACGAGGACCTGGGCCTGCTGTCGGCCGACCCCGAGCTCGGGGCCGACGTCGGCGACCTGTTCAATTTCCTCACCGGCTACAGCCCCTACGCCCGCTACCGCAAGCTGGTGGTGGCGCCGGCGACGCTGCGCACGCGGGTGACCGAGCTCATCGGGCGCGAGGCGGCGGCGGGCCCCGAGGGCCGCATCGCCATCAAGGTCAACGGCCTCACCGATCCCGACGTCATCGACGCCCTCTACCGCGCCTCGATGGCGGGGGTCCCCATCGATCTGGTGGTGCGCGGGGTGTGCTGCCTGCGCCCCGGGATCCCCGGGCTGTCCGACACCATCCGGGTGCGGTCGATCGTGGGGCGGTTCCTCGAGCACTCCCGCATCTACCGCTTCGGCGGGACCGGGGACCGCCCCCTCACCCTGCTCATGGGTTCCGCCGACCTGATGGAGCGCAACCTGGACCGCCGCATCGAGGTGCTCACGCCCGTGGGCGACCCCGAGCTCCAGGCGCGCCTGCTCGAGGTGCTCGAGCTCAACCTGGCCGACGACACCAACTCCTGGATCCTCGGGCCCGACAGCACCTGGACCCGGGTGCCCGACGTCGAGCACTGCAGCGCCCAGCGCAAGCTCGAGGAGCTGGCCCGCAGCCGGGCCCGGCGCCGGCGCGACGCCGATCTGGGGGCCACCGGGTCCTGAGCGGCGCCCTCCGGACGCCGGTGGGTCAGCTCTCGGCGGCCGCCGGGCGACGCCGCCGCGACGCCCGGTCCCCGGGCGCCAGGCGCCCCGAGGGCATCGCACCCGCGCCCGGGCCGGACGCGGGACCGCCGGTGGCGGGCGGATCGGTGCGGGCCGGACCCGGCGGGGGCGACGACGCGCCCGGGGACCGGGCCGGGGCCGTGGCGGGGCCGGCGGTGACAGCGGGGTCGGGTGGGGCGGGGTCCACGGTGGCGAGCGCCGGGGGCGAGAAGCGCAGCGACAGGTAGGCGATGCCCCCCACCGGGATGGGGAGCCAGAAATTCACCAGGCGGTAGGCGAGCACGCCGAGCACGGCCGTGCTGCGGGGCACGCCGAAGCCGGCCAGCGTCGGGATGAGCACGCCCTCGATGACCCCGAGCCCCGACGGCGTGACGGGGATCACCGCCAGCACGAAGGCGAGGCCGTAGGCGACCAAGAGGTCGATGGGCGGGACGAGCTTGCCGAAGGCGGCGATGAACACGAACAGCGACGAGGCGTCGAGCAGCCAGAAGGCGGCCGCCCACACCACGGCCCGGGCCAGGAGCTGGCGCTCGGCGAGGAACTGGCCCAGGCGCTCGGCCAGCCGGCGGACCTGGGCCGCCACCGTGGCGGGGTCGACGAACGGCAGCCGGGCGGCCAGCCGCTCGACGACCTCGACCGAGCGGTTGCGACCCCGGGTGAGCGCCACCACCACGGCGGCGAACAGGCCCATGAGCACCACGCCCGCACCCGCCGCCACGGCGTAGAGGGGGTTGTAGCCGTGCAGGAAGATCGACACCAGCAGCGCCGACCACAGGATGGTGTTGAGCACCAGGGCCGACCCCACCCCCTGCATGGCCAGCGCGAAGCCGGCGTCGGCCCCCGAGACGCCGGACTGGGTGAGGAGGCGGTAGGCCACCGCCGTGCCCGGGGCGGTGCCGCCGGGCATGATGTGGCTCACCGCCAGGCTGGAGAGGTTGATGCGCAGCAGCCGCGAGCGCCGCGGTCCCTCGTGGCGCAGGACGGTGTGGGTGAGCTGGCTGTAGGAGGCCAGGGCGCCCGCCTCGAGGACCACCCCCGCCACCACGTAGGCCACGTTGATGCGGCCCAGCAGGTACAGCGACTTGCGCGCCCCGGTGAGCTGGGGCAGGACGAGGTACTCGAGGATGAGCGCCAACGCGACGGCGTAGATGCCCCACTTGACCCGCCGGCGGACGCGATGGCGCCGGGGGGCGACGTGCCGCTCCGCCTCCATGACCTCATGCTTCCACGCGCCCGGCCACGAGACGGGAACCGTGGCGGCCGGGCCGCCACGGTTCAGGCGTGGGGGCCGGGGGCGGCGTGACCGCAGGGGCGCGGCAGCGGGGTCGCCCGGTCCGGGCCGGGGGCGTCGGACCTGATGGCGCCGGTCGCGCGGGCGCCGCCGCGGGCGCGGGGGCTGCCCCCGGCACCGGCGTCGGGACCCGCCCAGGGGGTGCCGGTGCCACCGCCGGCCTCGCCGGAGCCGGCCGGATCCGGGGCGCCGGGACCGGGCTCGGGCGCGGCGGCGTCGACCTGCGCCGGTGGGGGCGCGGCGCCGTCGGTCGCGGCACCGCCGGGGGCGCCGTCGGGCGGTGCGGGCCGACGGGGGTGGAGGAAGGGCAGGCGGACCCGCAACGACAGGTAGGCGATCCCGCCCACGGGGATGGGGAGCCAGAAGTTGACGATGCGGTAGCCGAGCACGGCCAGGATGGCCTTGTTGGAGGGCACGCCGAAGCCCACGAAGGTGGAGATGAGCACCGACTCCACGACGCCGAGACCCGAGGGGGTGATGGGGATCACGGCCAGGACGTTGGCCAGGCCGTAGGCGACCAAGAGGTCGATGGGCGACACGAGCTTGCCGAAGGCGGCGATGAAGACCCACAGGCACGAGGCGTCGAGCAACCAGTTGGCGGCGGCCCACACCACCGCCCGGCGCAACAGCACGGGCTGGCCGACGAGCTGCTGGAGACGGGTGGCGAGGTTCTCGACCACGCGCGCCACGCCGTCGCCGTCCAGGAACGGCAGGTGGTCGGCGAGCCTGCGCACCATGTCGACCGCCCAGTGCCGGCCTCGCAGCAACAGCACCATCGCACCGGCGAAGGCGGCCATGAGCACCACCCCGGCGCCGGCGGCCACGCCGTAGAGGGGGTTGAAGCCGTGCAGGAACAGCGACACCACCAGCGCCGACCAGAACAGCGCGTTGAGCACGACGGCCGAGCCCACGCCCTGCATGGCCAGCGCGAACCCGGCGTCGGCCCCGGGCACGCCGGTCTCGGTGATGAGGCGGTAGGCGAGGCCGGTGCCCGGGGCGGTGCCCCCCGGGACGACATGGCTCACCGCCAGGCTGGAGAGGTCGATGCGCACCAGCCGTGAGCGCCGCACGGCGTGGCCCGGCAGCACGGTGCGGGTGAGCTCGGCGTAGGCCACCAGGGCGGCGGCCTCGAGGACCACGCCGGCCACCAGGTACGGCACCCGCACCCGGGCCAGCTGGTTGAGATCACGCCGCGCCCCGGCCAGGTCGGGCACGAGGAAATAGCCCACGATCGCCAGGGCCAGCGCGGTGATGCCCCACCGGACCTCGCGCGGCACCCAGTGGCGCCGGCGTGCTCGGGGCGCGTCGTTCGAGCCCGGCATGGTGCTCATGGTGGCACGATCCACGGGGTCCCACCTGCCATGCTGGGGGCATGGTCGAGGACGCCTCGACGCCGGTGACGCGGCGTGCCCGGCTCTGGGAGTGGGCAGACGACCGCCACATTCCGCTCATGGCGATCCTGACCACGGTCGCCGTCGTGGTCGTGACCTACCTGGCCGGCAGGCTCGTCTACAAGCTGCGCGAGGTCATCCTCCTCATCGTGGTGGCGGGATTCATCGCGCTGCTGCTCAACCCGCTCGTGCTGCTCGTGCACCGGGCCGGCATCAAGCGGCGGGGTTCGGCCGTGGCGATGGTCACCTTGTTCGCCGTCCTCGTGTTCGCCGGCCTCGCCTACGCCTTCGGCAACCCCCTCGCCAACGGGCTCGCCCACCTCATCCCCAAGCTCCCGACCTACGTGAAGAACGCCGAGCACGGCACCGGGTGGATCGGGCACATCCTGCGCAAGTACCACGTCGAGCAGTGGGTGCAGAAGAACCTGGCGCCCAAGCTCCAGACCTTCGCCGCCAACCTGTCGAAGCCCGCCCTGACCCTGGGGAAGGGGGCGCTCTCGCTGCTCATCTCGCTGTTCGCCATCTTTATCCTCGTGATCCTGCTCTTGCTCGAGGGCCCCCGTATGCGACGCGGCGTGCTCTCGTTCTTCGCGCCCGAGCGCGCCGCCAGGGTGACGCGGGTCGCCGGCGAGGTGAGCCGGTCGGTCACCGGCTACATGCTCGGCAACTTCATCACGTCGGTCGTCGCCGGCATCGTGGTCTTCGTGACCCTCACCGCCCTGGGCGTGCCCTTCGCGCTGTTGTGGGCGCTGTGGGTCGCGCTCGTCGACTTCCTCCCGATGATCGGCGGGGCCCTGGCCGGCATCCCCACGGTCGTGTTCGCGCTCACGCACTCGCTCAGCGCCGGGATCGTGACCCTCGTGGTATTCCTCGTCTACACCCAGATCGAGAACCACGTGCTCAACCCCATCGTCATGTCCAAGACCGTGCGCATCAACCCGCTCCTCGTCCTCATCGCCGTGCTGGTGGGGGCCAACATCGGCGATCTCGTGGGAGGGTTCTTCGGCGGCTTCGTGGGCACGCTGCTGGCCATACCCTTCGCCGGGTCCATCCAGGTCATCGTGCGTGAGGCGTGGCGGACGACGGCGCCCGAGGCCCAGCTCGAGGTGGTGGGCACCGTCGGGGACCGCACCCCGGTCACCTAAGCTGCCGCCGTGCGCGTCCTGGTCGTCCTCCCCACCTACAACGAGGCCGAGAACGTCGAGCACGTCCTCGGCCGGATCCGGGGCGCGCTCCCCGACGCCACGGTGCTCGTGGTCGACGACGGCAGCCCCGACGGCACGGCCGAGCTCGCCGAGGCGGCGGGCAAGGAGCTCGGCAACGTCGAGGTGCTGCGGCGCAGCTCCAAGTCGGGGCTGGGCAGCGCCTACCGTGCCGGGTTCAGTTGGGGCCTCCAGCACGGCTGGGAGGCCTTCGTGGAGATGGACGCCGATCTGTCCCACGAGCCCGAGGCACTGCCGAGCCTGGTGGCGCCGCTGGCCGAGGGTGTCGACCTCGTGATCGGGTCGCGCTATGTGCCGGGGGGGTCGATCCCGAACTGGCGGCTGCACCGCCGGCTGCTGTCCCAGGGCGGCAACCTCTACGCGGCGTGGTTGCTCCGGCTGCACGTCACCGACTCGACGTCGGGCTTCCGCGCCTATCGCGCCGAGGCGCTGCGCCGCATCGATCTCGACGGCGTGCGCGCCGAGGGCTACGGCTTCCAGATCGAGATGGTGTACCGGGTCCTGCAGCACGGGGGACTCGTCACCGAGGTCCCGATCCGCTTCGTCGACCGCGTCCAGGGCAAGTCCAAGATGTCCATGGCCATCGTGGTCGAGGCGCTGCTGCTCGTCACGTGGTGGGCGCTCAAGCGGGCAGCCGGGCTCCTCGTGCGGGGCCGGCGCTCGGCCCCCCGGGTGGGCGCCCGGACCTGAGCGCGCCCGGCGGCACCGCCGCCGCATCCTGAGGATCAGCTGAGTGGGCCCGCGCCGGGCGCCTCCGGGGGCCGCGCACCGGGGCGACGGCGGGACGGGGGGTGTCGGGAACGCACTCCGATCTGCGAACATGGGCGCTGTGAGCGGTCCCAGCAAGATCCTCGTGGTGGACGACGAGCTCTACATCACCGACCTGCTCGGGGCCGCTCTGCGCTTCGAGGGCTTCGCCGTGGAGACGGCGTCGACGGGGGGCGAGGCCATCGGCATGGCCGAGCGCGGCGGCCAGGACCTCATCCTCCTCGACATCATGCTGCCCGACTTCGACGGCACCGAGGTGTGCCGCCGGCTCCGGGCCCAGGGGGTGCGCACCCCGGTCATGTTCCTCACCGCCCGGGACGCCACCGAGGACAAGGTCGGGGGCCTCAAGGTCGGCGGCGACGACTACGTCACCAAGCCCTTCAGCCTCGACGAGCTGGTTGCCCGCATCCACGCCGTGCTGCGCCGCACGTCCACCGCCCGCTCGGCGGACGAGCGCCTGCAGTTCGCCGACCTCGAGATGGACGACGAGACGCACGAGGTGTGGCGCCGGGGGACCCTCGTCGACCTCACCGCCACGGAGTTCAACCTCCTGCGATTCCTGCTCGAGAACGCCCGGCGCGTCCTGTCGAAGAGCGAGATCCTCGACAACGTCTGGCACTACGACTTCGAGGGCGATCCCAACATCGTCGAGACCTACATCAGCTACCTGCGCAAGAAGGTGGACTGCTTCGACCCACCCCTCATCCAGACCATCCGCGGGGTCGGGTACACGCTGCGGCTGCCGAGGGACAGGGAGTAGCAGGCTCGGCATGTCACTGCGTCGCCGGCTCGTCCTCGGGATGATCGTGCTGCTCGTGGCGGGACTCATCACCACCGACCTGGTGACGTCCTCGTCGCTGCGGTCCTTCCTCCTCGGTCGGCTCGACGAGCAGATCGAGGTGACCCAGAGCCAGGCGTACTCCTACATCTACACCGTTTACAACCGCGACCTCGCCGCCGGGGACCGTCAGCCCGTCACCGACCCCACGGCCTGGCTGGCCCAGCTGGGCGTGCCCAAGCCGTCGCTGCGGGCGCTCGCCCCGGGTGCCACCGCCTCCGCCGGCACAACCGCCGGCACAACCGCCGGCACCGCCCCCCGCCCACCGCATCTCGATCTCAACGCCCTCACCGGGCGCGTCGGCCAGGACGCCTACGTGGAGGTCCTCTCGAAGGGCACGGTCGTGTTCCGTGACCCGTCGGGGCCAGACGGCAACCCCGACCCCGCCCCGGTGGTGCCCGCCCACCTGAAGGTGCAGCACCTGCCCCCGCCACACGTCTTCGGCCGGGGCCACGGGCCCTACGAGCCCCAGGCGCCGTCGATCGACCTGGCCGCGGTGGGCTCGGGCGGCATCCACTACCGGGCCCAGGCGCTGGCGGTGCCCGGCGGCATCCTGCTCACTGCCATCTCGCTCGATCCCACCGACAAGACGCTGTCGTCGCTGGCGCACGTCGAGGCCGTCGTGTCGGTGGCGGTCATCGTGGCGCTGCTGCTCCTCGCTCTGTGGATCGTGCGCATCGGCCTGCGCCCGCTGGACGAGATGACCGAGACGGCCGGGGCCATCGGGCGTGGCGACCTCACCCGGCGGGTCCGGCGTGCCGACGACGGCAGCGAGGTGGGCCGGCTCGGCACCGCCCTCAACGCCATGCTGAGCCAGATCGAGGCGGCGTTCTCCGAGCGCACGTCGTCGGAGTCCCGGCTCCGGCGCTTCGTGGCGGACGCCTCCCACGAGCTGCGCACGCCGCTCACCTCCATCCGCGGCTACGCCGAGCTCCTGCGCAAGGGGGCCTTCGACACCGAGGAGGCCCGGGCCCGGGCCGCCGAGCGCATCGAGGGCGAGGCGGCGCGCATGAGCCTGCTCGTCGACGACCTGTTGCTCCTGGCCCGGCTGGACCAGGGCAGGCCGCTCGAGCACGCGCCCGTGGACCTGTGCCGGGTGGTGACCGAGGCCGTCGAGGCCTGGAAGATGCGCGAGTCCCAGGACCACCCGAGCACCGTCGACCTGCACGGCCCGGTGATGGTCTCGGGCGACGCCATGCGCCTGCGCCAGATCGCCGACAACCTGCTGCGCAACGCCGGCGCCCACACCCCGGCCGGCACCGCCGTGCACGTGACGGTGGCCCGGCGCGGCGCCATGGCGGTGCTCGAGGTGGCCGACGAGGGCCCGGGGCTCGACGCCGATCAGGCGGTGCGGGTCTTCGACCGCTTCTACCGGGCGAGCACGGCCCGCACCGGGGAGGGTGCGGGGCTCGGGCTGTCCATCGTGTCGGCCCTGGCCGGCGCGCACGGTGGCTCCGCCCACGTGCGGTCCCGCCCGGGCGAGGGCGCCACCTTCATCGTCGAGATGCCCGCCAGCGCCGCCAA
>Ga0335078_10003027_pt1 | contig 25128 bp, 21 predicted proteins | sample Lox_Sample_32_FD_206711 | JGI IMG/M metagenome (GOLD analysis project Ga0335078, IMG submission 206711) | Soil microbial communities from Loxahatchee National Wildlife Refuge, Florida, United States - Lox_Sample_3.2 | ecosystem: Environmental > Terrestrial > Soil > Wetlands | place: USA... | reverse complement strand
CGCAAACCGCGCGCCGCATCCACCACACGGGCCAGATCGCTTTCGCTGAGGAACGCGCTTAAGTGAATATCGCTCAACTGCACCACGCGCAGCCCGTCCAGATCGGCGGCCAGGCCGGCCAGCGGAACATCCACTTCGCGCACACGGAAGTTGAGCCGCTCGATGAACATGCCGTAGCCGAGAGCGGCAAACGGCGCGGCCATCAAGGCCGTGCCGCCCGCTTGGATCGCGCGGCGCCGCGACGGGTCAGTATCCGCGCCCAGTTTGCGGGCCAAACGGCTGAGAGCCTCATAAACAACCAGCACGGCGGTCGCGGCCAGCAGATAGGACATCGCCGCGCCGCCTACCGGCCCGGCGATCCACCCGGGAATGCCGGCCCGGCTCGCCCTTTCGTAGAAAGTGCAGAAATAGCCCAAAGCAATCAAGCCGTCGCACGCCAGCACCGCGGCGCGCAGCCGCGCCAGCCGCGATCCGCTCAACCGGGCGCGTCCGGCGCCGAGACACAATACCGAGATGCGCCATTGGACGCAAGTAAAGATCAGAATCAGCCAGTAATCGAACTTCACCTTACGGTTCGCCTCGGGATTCGATGAAGAAAGCGGTGGGGTTCCGGTCTCTAGCCAGCCAAGGGCTCCTCCGAAACTACCTTGGCCCCTGTTTCATTGTACCGATTGGAGGGTGCGAACGCGCAGGCCACCACCGCCACGGCGGCCATGGCCGCCGTCTCCGCGCGCAGGACCCGCGGCCCCAGCGAGGCCGGCAGCCATCCGGCGCGCGCAGCCCGCTCGCGTTCTTCGCCGGTCCAACCCCCTTCCGGCCCCACCAGCAGACGCACTTCGGCCTCGGCTCCGGCCGGTTGCGGCAGTAAGCGCGCGAGGGAGGGCGCTGGTTCCTCTTCCATACGGTACCGAGCCCCTCCGCCGGCGGCCAAACAGGCCTCCAGCCGCAACGGCGGCAGGATCTCGGGAGCGCGCAGGCGGCGCGACTGCTCGGCAGCTTCGCGGGCGATACGCGCCCAGCGTTCCGCACGCTTGATGGACGCTTGCAGCAGCCCTTTTTCACTGCGCGCGGCTTCCACCGGCTGAATGCGCTCGACACCCAATTCGGTGGTCTTTTCGATCATCCACTCGAAGCGATCGAACTTGATGAGCGCAGCATGGAGCGTGATCCGCACCGCGAGTTCCAACGTCTCCACCGGCTCAATCACGCGAAATACCACTCGCGGGCCGCGCGCTTCGGCGATTTCCGCCAGCCACGCGGCGCAGCCGTCGGAAATCTCGTAGCGCTGGCCCGGCTCGACGCGCAGCACGCGCGTCAAGTGGCGGGCAGCGTCTCCGGCCAGTTCCGCCGCGCCCCCGACCACTGCGTCCACGAAAAACCTTCTGCGCGCCAAACCACCATTGTATGGCGCGCTCGGGAGGGGCGCGCTGCAGCGAGCTGACCGCTTCCTAGCATTTTCCAATCCTAGAATGATCCCGAAATCCAGGTTCTCCGTTTCCAATCCACGATGATCCTGAAAATGTGAGAAGCGGGGCTGGTGCGTGGCGGTCGGATGCACGTACGCATGGACAACGCAGAGGCCCTCACGTCGGAGCAGATCTACGAGTTTCTGAAAGGCAGCCAAGCGGTCGAGTTTGACGGGCAGACCCGGGCGGAGGTTTACGCCTGGGCGGAGCGGACGCTGGTGGCGCAGCAGTATCACCGCTTGGGCAGGAAGCAGCGCGGGGTGGTGCGCGCCTACCTGGCGAAAGTAACCGGGCTGAGTTTGCCGCAGAAGGCTGATCCGGCAATACGTTCAGACGGGGCGGGTGAAATCGCGGCCTGGCCGGCGGCGGCGATTTCCGCGGCGTTACACCGAGGCGGACATCCGGCTGCTGGCCGAGGTGGATCGGGCGCACGAACGGTTGAGCGGGCCGGCGACGCGGCGCATTTTGGAGCGCGAGTACGGAGTGTTCGGCCGGGGGGAGTTCCGGCGACTGGCGGGTGTGTCGGTGTCGCACCTGTACAACCTGCGGCGCAGCGCCGTGTACCGGCGGCACGCGGCGGTATTCGCGCCGACGCGGCCGACGCCGGTGGCCATTGCCGAGCGGCGGAAGCCGAACCCGCAGGGCCGCGCGGGGTATCTACGCATCGACACGGTGCACCAGGGCGATTGGGACGGCGCCAAGGGGGTGTATCACATCAACGCGGTCGACGCGGTGACGCAGTGGGAAGTGGTCGGCTGCACCAGTCGCATCAGCGAGCAGTTCCTGCAGCCGGTGCTGGAGGCGATGCTGCAGCAGTTCCCGTTCCGCGTGCTGGGCTTTCATGCCGACAACGGCAGCGAGTTCATCAACCGCACGGTGGCCCAGCTGCTCAACAAGCTGCTGATCGAGTTCACCAAGAGCCGCGCCAATCGCAGCCAGGACAACGCGCTGGTGGAGGGCAAGAACGGGTCGGTCATCCGCAAGCACATCGGCTACGGGCATATCGCCAGCGAGCATGCCGAGCGGTTGCAGAGCTTCTACGCCACGCATCTGAAACCGTATTTGAACTACCACCGGCCGTGCGGTTTCGCGACGGTGGATGTGGATGCGCGGGGCAAGCGGCGGCGGCGCTACCGGCACGGCGACTACGCCACGCCGTACGAGAAACTGAAGTCGCTGACCGGAGCCGCCGGCTATCTCAAGCCGGGCGTCAGCTTCGAACAACTGGACGCGATCGCCGGGCGGATGAGCGACACCGAGTGTGCGCGGAAGCTCGGCACGGCCAAGCGGCGACTACTGCGGCGAACGAAGAGCGAGTCGCCGGTTCCACCGCGCTTCGCCTGAGCGCGACCGCAGGATCGCTGTCGGCGCGACGGGGCCGTGGAAATGCCGGTCCGATGGAAAGCGCGGAAAACCGAAAGCGGGTTTCCCGCCCTTCCCACCGCCCCTTGGAAATCTCGCCGAAGACGCGAGATTCCCACTTTCCCACGCGGGGCTCGCGATGACGATGGGTTATCCCGCAACACCCAAAACCACGAAAGGAGACCGGCCGCTGTGCGGCCGCCTCCCACCCTGTTTTCAGGATCATCGTGTGTTGGAAACGGAGAACCTGGATTTCAGGATCATTCTTGGATTGGAAAATGCTAAGGAGTCCGTTTCGTCTTGTCGAAGTTGGGCAGTCGGTCGGGTTTTGCCGACGACCTTCGTCTCCAAAGCGACGAGGATGCAAAAACCGGCGGTCTATCCTAACCGATGGCTTCCGATAGTCACTATCGGTCAGGAAAGTACCACAACCGAAGTGTGCGGGGTGGGGCATACCTTCGCCGGTCTTGTCCCGAGGCGGAGCCGGGTCTAAGGTCAGAGAGAACAGGAGCAAACGATGAGCCAAAGCTGCAAGGTCTGCCTGGTGGCGCACGATGAGGAGATCCACGCCGCGACCTGTCGCGTGCGCGCCTGGCTGCGTGCCCAGGTGATGCATGACTCACTCGACGCAACGGATTCGCCGATGTTGAGCCAGGACGCGCCAGACTTATCCCGGCTAAACGCCGCCTGAACGTCGCCGGGCCTCGCCTTCACTGGCCAGCCCTTAAAGCGGGTCCCGACACGATTTCGCAGGAGTCAGCGAAATTCGTGTGAGTCCCCCCTTGAGAGCCGGAGGAAAGCGGAAGCGGAAATACTGCCGGGACCTAGGCGTTTGCGGCTGCGTTCGTGAGGTTAACGCCCGTCCGGTCTTCGATCGTCACCGTCACCTGTACCTCTTTCTTGTTCCGCACCACGGTGACGACGAAGGTCCGGCTCTGGCGGTTCGTGCGCAGCGTGTTCGTAATATCGTGGGAACTGCTGACGAGCGTATCGCCGATCCTGGTGATCACGTCGCCGGCCTTGATGCCCGCCTTTTCAGCGGCGGAATTCTTAATCACCGACTTCACCAGGACGCCTTCCTTCACCCCGAAAAATTCGGCGAACTGCGGTTCTTCGCCCAGCCCTTCGCCCTCAATTCCCAGCCGCCGCGACGGCATGATGGTCATGATGTGCGGCATGTCGAGCTGCATATTCCACTCACCGGGCGGCACCGGGAATGCCGGCGGGTTGCCGAACACGTCGATATCCACGTCGGGCGATTCCAGCGACAGGCTCTTGCGCGCTTCCACAGTCGCGGTCAGGGCATGCGCGGCTCCGTTGCGCCATACGCCGATCTTCACCTGCCGCCCGGCCGGCGTTTCATGAACCAGTCGTTGAAACTGAGCCATGCTATCGACCTGCTGCCCGTTGTATTCCAATACCACGTCACCTTGCTTGATGCCGGCCTTATCGGCCGGGCCGCCCTCGGTCACGCTGGTTATTTCCACCCCGCGGTCTTCCTTGAGCTTGAGTGTCTTGGCCCGCTCGGCATCCACGTCCAGTACGCCCACCCCCAGATAACTGCCTCCCGCCAACACGATCGTGGCCGTGCGCGCTCGCGGCGTGGGATTCTGCGCCCACGCGCCCTGCGCCACGGCGCCAACCGTGAGCAGCGCCGCTGCCCATACAGATTTCGTCGCCATACTCACCTCTCGTCTCTCCCCGTTTGCCGGCTGCCTACCGCCGTTTGATAAATATTGTGCCGCCCGCGCCGGAGATGCGCAGCACCGGTCCGCCCCCGTTGACGGAACCTTGCGCCACCACGCGGCTGCCCACGCGGGTCACCGGAATCGCCGGGAATTCGGAAACGATCCGGCGCAGCGTGTCCGCCATCCGGTTTTCCGCGTGAATCGTCACACCCAGGTTAGACGGGATGACGACCGTGATGTCACCACCCGTCGTCGCCAGAAATGAATCTCCCAGATGCGCACCGGTCAGATCGGCCACAATGCTGCCCAGTGAAGTGGAGACGCGCATCGGCCCGGTCACGCTGGCCAGGCGGATGCCGCCCGAGGCTGACTGGCATTCAAAGCCTCCCCGTGTGCCGCCCAGTTGGACGGGCCCCGCCAGATTGCGCACCGTAACGGTGCCGCCGGCCTTTTCGATGGCCACTTCGCCGCCGCCGGTGATCGCCGTCACCGGCCCTCCCGCCAGGAGGACGCGGATGTTGCCGGCCGCGGTCTGGGCGCGCACACCGCCTCCCGCCTGGCCTACCACAATATCGCCGCCGTATGTTTCGAGGGTTGCGTCTGCGCGCGCAGTCTTCACGGTGATGCGGCCGCCGCCGGTCACGCACCGCAGCCTTCCGCGCACTTCGCCGACATGCACCTCGCCGCCTCCCGTGGTCACCGTGCAAAGGCCGCCGATCCGGTCCACCGTCACTTCACCCGCGTGCGACTCCACCGTCAAATCGCCTTCGATTCCAGTGACATTCACGGCCCCATCGGTGTCGGAGATCCTGGCGAGTCTGAGGGACGGCGCCTTCACCACAATCCGGGCTTTCACCGCGCCGCCCGGCGCCGTCAGGGTCACGATCTCGCCGCGCCGCACTTCGAACGGCGCCCGGGCCAGAATGCGCCGCGCCTCAGCTGCCGAACCCGCCGCTACGCTCAACCGCACCGTGTACTCGAAGGTTCGCGCCGCGCCGGCTTGCAAAGTCACCGGCCCGTGACCCTCGATGCGCAAACGGGCTGCCGCCGGGACGGTACCGCTCTGCGTCAGCGCCCAACCACCGGGCTCCGGTTCAAGCACGCCGTCGTGCGGTGCCTGGCACGCGCCGCCCAGCGGCAGCAGCGCCAGCAGGGCCGCGAAGTTAGAAAGTGCCGATCGACGCATTCATTTCCTTCAAGGCCTTTTCACATTTCGAACGAACGTAGCCGTTGTCTTCCTTCTGCACCAGGCGCTGCAGCATACCGACCATGGCATCGTCGCGGCGCATCGTCAGCAGGTCCACCGCCTGCATGCGCACCGCGTCATTGTCGTCGAACTGGAGCGCCTGCGTCAGCGCGCCCCGCACCGGCGTCTCCGCCGCCAGGGGCTTCAGGCCCTCCAGGGCCTTCAGCCGTACGCCCGGGTTCGAATCGTGCAGAAGCGCGTTCAGCAGCGCGTCGCGCACTTCGCCGGAGCCGGCCCGGTCCTTCAGCAAATCGACCGATTCCACCCGCACTCCGGGATCGTCCTCTTCATGCGCCGCCGCCAGCAGTAGTTTCTGAACCTCCGGATTGTCGATGGTTCCGGAAACCTCGCGCCGTGTGGTCTCGTCGTAAGCGATCCGCACCTTTCCGGCACTGTCCGGCTGCGCGGATCGCACATTGACGAACACCCCCTCGGACGGCGCGAGGGATGCAGTGGCAACGCCGCGACCCGCCGGAACCAACCGGGCAGCGAAGAATCCGACTCCGATCAGCGCCACCGCTCCCAGCGGCTGCCGCCAACGGGTAAAAGCAGCGAAAGTGGCGCCCGCCGCATCCAGCCACATCCGCCACGGCCGCCGCGCCGGCTCGGCGGCCGCGCCCCGCACCGCCGCTGCCAGGTCCGCACGGCAATCCGCCAACAGGGAAGCCGGCGGCTCCATGGTCCGCCGGTCCAGCGCCGCCGCCAGCGTCCGCGCTCTCTCCAGGTGGCGCGCGCAAGCGCTGCATTCGTGCACGTGCGCTTCCGTCTGGTCTTCGTCTTCCGGCGTCAGCTCGCCATAGTAGTAAAGCGGAATGAGTTTCCGCACCGCATCGCAAGTCATCTTAAATCCCCCAGCAGGGTGCGCATTTTCTGGGTAGCGCGGAAGAGGCAGTTCTTCGCCGCTTCTTCCGTAGTCCCCAGAATCTCGCCGATATTGCGCAACCGCAAACCCTGGTAATGGCGCAGCTCAAAAACCATCCGCTCGCGCGGCGTCAGATCCTCCAACGCAGCGTCGATCCGCCGCCCCAACTGCCGGTTCCAGGTCGCGCGCTCCGGATTCGCCGCCGCGGATTCTTCCTCGAACCCGTCCGTCCGGTCGATCGTGCCTTCGCCCGTTTCCACCACCGCCGACTCTTCTTTCCGCACCTTCCGCTTACGCAGCTGGTCAAGGCAAATGTTCGTCACGATGCGGTACAGCCAGGTGTGGAAGCTGCAGTCGAAGCGGAACGCATGCAGGTTCCGATACACCCGCAGGAACGCCTCCTGGTACACGTCGCGCGCGTCTTCCGGCGAACGCAGCAGGTTCATGGCGAGCCGGAGCACACTTTGGTCATAGGCGCGAACCAGTTGTTCAAAAGCTTCCTGGTCCCCGCGCTGCGCTGCCCGAACCAGCGAATCCACGTCGGGACTCACCCGGGCCCCGGCCGTTCCGGCTGCTTCCTGCATAAACCGGCTGATGCCGCGCTGCTAACTCCCGTTCTTTCTCCTATGCCATTCGACGCGTCCGTATCCAAAATGTCACGCCCCGCCTTGCACAGTTGCCAATCTACCACTACGGGAAAGACCTGAACGGGCAGCCTGGCCGACAGCCTCAGGCTCCCAAAGCCTCTCCTCCGATGGCTCTATCACTCCCGGGGGAATGCCTGCGGCTGGCTGATCACACCCAGCGTATTGCGTGAAATGCCCCGGATCACCATCGTCCAGCGCCTAAACTATACTCAAATTGATGATGTTTTAGACAGTTTGCTGTGGAAGGTCGTTTGCAACACAGGCGCCGGACTGCCGCGCCGTGGCATGGCTGCAAGGAGGCTGCGCCCCATGGACAATGAGACGATCACGATCATCGATAACCGGACCAATCAGAGCTACACCCTGCCGATCTACCGTGGCACGATTCGCGCCATGGACCTGCGCCAGATCAAGACAGGCCCGAACGATTTTGGCCTGATGACCTATGACCCCGCCTATATGAACACCGCCGCGTGCCATAGCGCGGTCACCTTTTTGGATGGCGATAACGGCATCCTGCGCTACCGCGGGTACCCCATCGAACAACTCGCCGAGCACTGCACTTTCCTCGAGGTCGCCTACCTGTTGTTGTACGGCGAACTGCCCAACGCCAGGGATCTCGAATGCTGGAGCGAGGAAATCATGGCTCACTCCCTCACCCATGAGAACGTAAAGAAATTCATGGAGGGGTTCAACTACGACGCCCACCCGATGGGTATTCTGATCAGCACCGTGGCCGCCCTTTCGACATTTTATGGGGAATCGCGCAACGTCCATGAACCCAAGATCCGTCGGCGCCAGGTCGTGCGGCTGATCGGGAAGATGCCGACCCTGGCCGCGTACGCGTATCGCCATCGCCTGGGCCTGCCTTATGTGGCGCCCGATCCGGACTTGGGCTACACGAAGAATTACATGAACATGCTGTGGAAGCGCCTGGAGCCAAAATACGTGGCCAACCCGGTGCTGGCGCACGCTCTGGACGTGTTGTTCATCCTCCACGCCGATCATGAACAGAACTGCAGCACCAGCACCATGCGCGCCGTGGGCAGCTCCGACGCCGACCCGTATTCCACCACCGCCGCGGCCATCGCGGCCCTTTCCGGCCCCTTGCACGGCGGCGCCAATGAAGAAGTGCTGCGCATGCTGGCGGAAATCGGCTCCAAGGAAGAGATTCCCAATTTTATCCAGCAGGTGAAAACCGGCCACCGCAAGCTGATGGGCTTCGGCCACCGCGTCTACAAGAACTACGACCCGCGCGCCCGCATCATCAAGCAGGTGGCTGAGGAAGTGTTTGAAGTGACCGGCCGCAACCCGAAGATCGACATCGCCATCGAGCTGGAGAAGATCGCGCTCTCCGACGACTACTTCATCAAGCGGAAGCTCTATCCCAACGTCGACTTCTACTCCGGCATCATCTACGAGGCCATGGGCTTCACCCCCGACCAGTTCACCGTGCTATTCGGCATTCCGCGCACCGTGGGCTGGCTGGCCCAGTGGCAGGAAATGATGGATGACCCGGAGCGCAAGATCGCCCGCCCCCGCCAGGTGTATACCGGGGAGGACAGGCGGGACGTGGTGCCCATCGAGCTGAGGGTGCCCAAGACTTCTCCCGTCCTAGCCTGAGGTTGTCCGGCAAGGCCGCTGCCGCCAGGACCGGCTGGAACTTTCCCGCCGGGTCTGGTGTCTATACCTTTGCAGTGCCCGGACATTCCTGATAGCGTGGAGTCAGGAAACGAGCCCGAGAATGAGAGGCTACCCGGTGGCCACAGCAATCCTGGATCTCGAGGAACGCCCGGCCGCACACGCGGCGGCGAACGAGGATCTGTGCTTGGCCGAGTCCCTCCGCCACGGCGAAGAGGGGGCTTACGAGGAATTGATCACGCGCTTCCAGCAGCCGGTTTACACGCTTGCCTGCCGGCTGCTGAATGACCCGGCCGAAGCGGCCGACGTAGTCCAGGAAGTGTTTCTGAAGGTTTTCCGCAGCATTGGCCATTTTCGCGGCCAGAGCAGCCTCAAGACGTGGATCTACCGCATCACGGTCAATGAAGCGCACAACGCGCGCCGCTGGTTTTTCCGCCATCGCGGGCGGGAGACCGAACTGGACGGCGCGCCCGAGGAGAGGAATCGCCACTGGAGAGAGACGGTTCCGGACCGGCACCGCTCTCCGTATGAGGAGGCCTGCAACCAGGAACAGCACCGCATTATCGAGGCAGCCCTGCTACGCCTGAATCCGCTTTTCAAGGAAGCCGTGGTGCTCCGGGACGTTGCGGACCTCAGCTATGAGGAAATTGCCGAGGTGCTGAATGTCTCCCTCGGAACCGTTAAGTCGCGAATCCTGCGGGGCCGGGAGGCTCTGCGGCGGGAACTCGCGGGCAGCCTCGGCGAGAGGCCCATCCTGCGATTGGTGCCTAAGACGGCCGAATGAAACATATGAGTTGCGAATCCGCTCGAGCACGAATTTCTTCACTCCTCGACCACCGGCTGGGAGGAGGGGAACGCCGCGAAACGCTGGCGCACCTCAGCTCCTGCAACCGGTGTCACGATGCGTATCAGGCGTTCGAAGTGCAGCGTTCGGCGATGCGTTCGATGGACGCACTGCCGGTGCCGGTTCATTTAACCCAGCGGCTGCGCGTGCTGGCTTCCCATGAGCGCGTCCGGCAGATGGCGCGCATCAGCCTTTCCGCGCGGTTGCGGGACGTGGCGGATCGCGCCTGGTTGTTTGTCGATAACATGATGCGGCCGGTGGCGCTGCCCTTCGGCGGCGGTCTTCTCTCCGCCGTCCTGCTGTTCAGTATTCTCGCTCCGGGCCTGAGCTTCACCCGCAACCTGGATTGGGATCCTTCCGTCATTTCGCTCGTCACCCTGCCGGAAGGCAGGCTGGACGGCGCGGCCGGCGAAGTGTATCGCATGGAAATGGTCGGCTCGATTTCCTCGTCCACCGACAGCACCCTGGTGGAGTTGACCGTCGACCGGTACGGGCATGTGCGCGATTGGAACATGGTGCGCGGGGAACTGACGCCTGAGGTGAAGAGCGTCATCCTGTTTTCCAACTTCAATCCCGGCACCTATTTCGGCGTTCCCACCGAGAGCAAGGTGCTGGTGGCGCTGCATTCGGTCGCCGGCGTGGCGCGGAGCTGAGCGCCCGGCGTGGCGCGGCAGCGGCTGGGGCAGCACTTTCTCATTAAGGACACGATTCTCAAGGACATCGCCCGGGCTGCGTGTCCCGAACCCGTACCACTGGTGATGGAAATCGGTGCCGGACGCGGCGCATTGACGACCCGGCTGCTCGAACGCGCCGCGCGCGTGGTCGCTATCGAGATCGATCATGATCTCGCCACTCATCTGCGCCGGAAGCTTGCTGGAGACGGGCGGCTGGAGGTGGTGGAAGCCGATGTCCTTTCGCTCGACCTTACCCGCTGGGGTCCCGCTCCCGTTGCCGGCAATCTGCCGTACTACATCACCTCGCCCATCCTGGAACGCGTTCTTCGCTTGCGGCCGCCGCGCGCCGTATTCCTGCTGCAAAAGGAAGTAGCCCGCCGCCTGGTAGCCGAGCCTGGATCGCGGGAATATGGCTACCTTACGGTCGCGACCGCCCTCTACGGCGCCCCAAAGCTGCTCCGCAGCGTCCACCCTTCCGCGTTTCGCCCGCCGCCGAAAGTGGATTCCGCGGTGGTCGAATTCTCCCCGCTTGCTCCCGCGCCGCCCGACGCCGAGGCCTTCCTCGCATTCGTGGCGCAGTGTTTCCGCCACAAGCGCAAGACCATCCGCAACAACCTCGCAGTGGTGTATGGTAAGGTAGTCGAAAGCTGGCCGGAAGCTGCTCTGCGCGCCGAACAACTCAGCCTGCCGCAGTTCCTGGAGATGTGGCGGAGGCCCCGGGTGTGACGCGTAGCCCCGTGTTTCTCGCCACTTGAAGGTGCGGGAGTGTTGCGTTTCTCCAATAGCGGGTGGAAAGCGCTGAAGACCGCGGCACCCCTACACCCGCAAGACTCGTCAAATTCCATACAATTGTGCCTGAGAGGCCTGATTTATGAAAATCCGTCCTGAAGACGCTCTCGAGTACCATTCCAAGTCGCCGGCGGGCAAACTGGCGGTTACCCCCACCAAGCCTTGCCGCACGCAGCGGGACCTCAGCCTGGCCTATTCGCCCGGCGTCGCGGTTCCCTGCCTCGAGATTGAGCGCGACCCATCCCTTGCGTACACTTACACCGGCAAGGGAAACCTGGTCGCGGTGGTCAGCAACGGCACCGCGGTGCTGGGCCTGGGCAATATCGGACCTCTGGCCGGCAAGCCGGTGATGGAGGGCAAAGGCGTATTGTTCAAGCGCTTCGCCGATATCGACGTATTCGACATCGAACTCTCGACCGAGGACCCGCGCGAGGTGATTCGCACCTGCCAGATCCTGGAGCCGACCTTCGGCGGCATCAACCTGGAGGATATCAAGGCGCCGGAGTGCTTCCTGATCGAGGAAGAGCTGAAGAAGACCATGAACATCCCGGTCTTCCACGACGATCAGCACGGCACTGCCATCATCTCCGCCGCAGGTTTGCTGAATGCGCTCGAGCTCACCGGAAAGAAGATCGGTGAAATCAAAGTGGTGTTCAACGGCGCCGGCGCCAGCGCCATCTCCTGCGCGGCCCACTACTGCAAACTGGGAGTACGCCGCGAGAACATCTTGATGTGCGACACCAAGGGCGTGATCTATGAGGGCCGCACCGAGCACATGAACGCGTACAAGGCCCGCTACGCCGCCCAAACCGAGGCCCGCACCCTGGCCGAAGCCCTGGTGGGCGCCGACGTTTTCTTCGGGCTTTCGAGCGGCGGCGCGGTCACTCCCGAAATGGTGATGACCATGGCGCCCGACCCGATCATCTTCGCGCTCGCCAACCCGGATCCCGAAATCGCTTACGACGTGGCACTGGCCGCGCGGCCGGACGCCATCGTCGCCACCGGCCGTTCCGACTTTCCCAACCAGATCAATAACGTCCTGGGTTTCCCCTTCATCTTCCGCGGCGCCCTGGACGTGCGCGCCACTACCATCAACGACGAGATGCAGCAGGCCGCCACTTACGCCCTGGCCTCGCTGGCCAAGCAGGACGTGCCCGATTCCGTGCTGCGCGCCTACGGCGTGGACCGGATGGAATTCGGCCGCGATTACATCATTCCCAAGCCGTTCGATCCGCGCGTGCTCATCTGGGAGGCCTCGGCAGTGGCGCAGGCGGCCATGGAAACAGGCGTGGCCCGGCGCCCCGTCGATCTCGATCAGTATCGCGAGGAGCTGGAGCGGCGCCTCGGCCGCGCCAACGAAGTCATGCGCTCCATGATTCACAAGGCGCGCAAGCAGCCCAAGCGGATCGTGTTCGCCGAAGGCGAGCAGCCCAAGATTCTGCGCGCCTGCCAGATCCTGCTCGACGAAAAAATCGCCCAGCCGATCCTGCTCGGCAATCCCCAAAAGATTCAGGCGCTGGTGCATGAGCTGCATCTCACCCTGACTGGCGTACAGATAGTGGAACCGGCCGCTTTCGCCCGCATCGAGGAGTACCTGGAAGAGTTTTACCAGTTGCGGCAGCGCAAGGGCATCACGCGCACTGAGGCCGCGCAGACCATCTTGAATCCGGTCACCTTCGGCAGCATGATGGTGCGGCTGGGCGATGCCGACGCCTTGATCGGCGGCCTGACCACCCACTATCCCGATACCATCCGGCCCGCGCTGCAGGTGATCGATGTGCGCCCCGAGATGCGTGAGGTGGCCGGCGTCTACCTGCTGATCACCGCCAAGGGCGATCTGTTCTTCCTGGCCGATGCTACCGTCAACATCGAGCCTTCGGCCGAGGACCTCTCCGAGATCGCCATCATGGCCGCTGAGAAAGCGCGCCGCTTCAATGTCGAGCCGCGCGTCGCTATGCTCTCGTTTTCCAACTTCGGCAGCACGCGCCATCCGCTGGCGGAAAAAGTCCGCCGTGCCGTCGAGTTGGTGCGCCAGCGGGCGCCCGGCCTGATGATCGATGGGGAAATGCAGGCAGACACAGCCGTGGTGCCGCAGATCATCGACGCCACCTACCCGTTCAGCACTTTAAAGGGCGGCGCCAACGTGCTGGTGTTTCCCAACCTCGAAGCCGGCAACATCGCCTACAAGCTGCTGCAGCGCATCGGCGGCGCCGAAGCCATCGGCCCGCTGCTCACCGGCCTCTCCAAGCCGGTCCACGTTCTGCAGCGCGACTCGGAAGTCAACGACATCGTGCACGTAGCCGCCGTGGCCGTGGTGGATGCGCAGGAAGTGGGCAAACCGTACCGGTCGATCGCGGCAGTAACGCGATAGCACGGCGCTCGTTTACTTTTTGGCCGGCGCGGTTTTCTTGGCGGGCGGCGGCGCGGGCTCGGGGCCGGCGCGCTCGATCGTGACGCTGATCAGCTTGACGTCCACGTTGGGCCGAACACCGCCCTCCGGCAGACGTTTGCCCGGCACGCGGGAAATGGCTTTCACCACATCCTGCCCTTCCACCACCTGGCCGAATATGGTGTAGGCGCCGTTCCAATCCTTGATCGGCGATGCGACGGTGAGGAACCACTGGCAGCCGCCCGAGTTGGGCGTCCCCGTGTTGGCCATAGCAAGCCGGCCCGGCTGGTCGAACCTGAGGCCCGGCAGGAATTCATCGCGAATCTTGATGCCGCAATCGTGATCGCCCTTGCCCGTCGGGTCGCCGCCCTGAATCATCCCGTCCAGCATGATGCGATGGAAGATCGTGTTGTTGTAAAGCGGCCGCCGGACCATGGTTCCGGTCTTCGGATCTTTCCACGGCTTGGTGCCCTTGGCCAGCCCCACGAAATTACGCACTGTGATCGGCGTGTCTTTTTCATAGAGCTGAACCGTGATCTCGCCCATGGAAGTCTTGAAGATTGCGTACAGCCCGTTGGGCCGGGCCGCCGCGGGTGGACTCGCCGGCGGCGGTGTTTGCGGCGCTTGCGCCAGCGCCGCAACTCCCGTCAGGATTAGCGGTAACAGCATTTTCAACATGAAGCGCCTCCGGAAATAGTGCGGTGGACAAGCCGTCGGGCTTCTCTCCCGCGAACCAAGAGAGCATTCTAACCCGATTCGCGGCACCCGAGTCCCGGCATATGTCGGTTCGCGGAATCGCGGTCCGCCGGCATCCGTTCCCCCGGCGGCGTGGCGCCTCCGGATAAACTCAGGCGAAACTCCTCTGGCAAGGTCATGGTTTGCAGACAGGGGCGCGCTACAAACAAAAGTATTCATTGCACCTTGTTGCATTGGTGTTATGATTGCACTGGCGCGGGACCTAAGACCGCGCCCCGGTTGTTTGTATGGCGGGTGAAACGATCCTCATCGTCGAGGATTCGCCAATCAGCCTCAGGCTGACAGCGTCGGCCCTTCGTGCGCAAGGATACCGGGTCGAGGTCGCATCTACTGCCGAGCAGGCGTGGTCCTCGCTCCGCTCCCTGAAGCCCGATCTGATCCTGGTGGATATCGTGTTGCCCGGAATGAACGGGCTGGAACTCACCCGGCTGATCAAACAGGACAGCCGGCTGCGCGAGGTCATGGTGGTGGCGCTGACCGCTTCCGACGTTGAGAGCGGAGAAGAGCAGGCTCACAACGCGGGCTGTGACGGATATCTGACGAAGCCGCTCGACGAACAGACGCTGGCGGAGATCCGGCATTACCTGGATTTCGGCGGTGACGTGTTTGCGCACCCGGCGCGCGCGGGCGACACTTCGCTCAGGCAGCGGCGGGAGACCACTCAGCAACCGATCGCGCTGGCGATTCCCGAAGCGGAACTGGAGGACATCAAGCGGACCTTCCTGAGGGATGGAGTGGTGCAGAGCCGGCAGTTGCTGGCCAGCCTGGACCAGGGCTTCGATGAGCGGGAGACCGCGCTGCTCAGTCACCGCTGGGCGGGCGCCGGCGGGCTGCTGGGATATCCAAGAATCTCGGATCGGGCGCGCGATGTCGAGCTGATGCTGTTGACGCCGCCTTGGACGCCCGCGCGCATGCGCGTCGCGCTGACCAAACTGACGCGCGAGTTCGTCGAGCCGGCGGCCGCCGTGGCCGAAATGCACATACCGGATTCCATCGTCAAGGAGTTGGAAGGCACGCGCGTGGCACTGGTCGGACTGGCAGACGTCGAAGCCGATCATCTTTGCAGCGCCCTGGAAAAGGTCGGTGCCAAGCCGCGGCTGTTCGGGATCAACGATCCGCCGGAAAACGTCGGCGAGTGTAACGTGGCATTGGTGCATGTCCGCGCGGAGACGATGGAAGCGAAATGGCTGACGCCGGCCTTCGTGCCGCCACCGGGAATCCGCCTGGTCCTTATCGGCGCGCGGGAACGGCTGTTGGGGCTCGATCCTGCCGTTCAGGCGCGGGCGCGCGAGTTCCTGATCGACGGCTGGCAACCGGAGGAAGCGTTGATGCGGCTGAGCTTCGCCTTGTCGCGCGAGGCGGAGCCCGACCAGGCTGCCGCGCCGGTCTCCGCGGCAGCACGGGCACCGGAGGGCCCTCCCGTGATACTCGTCGCGGACGACGACATCACGGTGCGGGCGCTGGTCCGCTCGACGCTGCAGAACTTCGGCATGCAATGCCGCATGGCGGCCAGCGGGCCGGAGACGCTCGACGAAGTCCGCACTCACCGGCCGCATGCCGTGGTGCTGGACGTCAATATGCCGGGTATGGATGGCTTCGAGGTGCTGGCAGCCATCCGAGCAGAGAATATTCCGGTGCGGGTCCTTCTCCTGACGGCACGCCAACAGGACCGCGATGTGCTGATGGGTTTCTCCTTAGGCGCAGACGATTATGTCGTCAAGCCCTTTAACCCGATGGAACTGGTGGCCCGGTTGAAGAGGCTGTTGGCGGCCAACTGAGTCGGACAGACGGTCGCGGAGCCGCAGATCCGCCATGGCCCACAAACAAAAAACCGGGCGTCCTGGGGAAGAACGCCCGGGGAGGAGTAACTCGTAGTCTGTTCGGAGGGTCCAGACCACGAGAGTGGAGGAGGTGTTTACGCCAGCAAACCGCCGTGGCCCAGGCAGGCAATTTCCCAGCCCGTGATGTGATAACGAGCCAACAGCGGCGGCAAAACCAGATCGACCACATTCGGCTTGGCAGAGCGGAAGCAGCCAGGTGCGGAAACCACCGGCACGTCATCCTTGTACGCCAATAAAAGCAGGTTCCCGGGCTCAACCGGCGCCAGGAACCTTTCCACTTGTCCACCGACGCGTATCATCGCCTGCCCAATCACATCCTCCGGACCGGCCGGAGCGGTGGTAGAGGCCACCAGAATGACGCTCGGTTTCGATCTCAATAAATGCTGTAAGCTGCGGGCCACCGAATTCTCATCTTCGGTGCAGGAAAGTACGAAATTGGCATTGACGCCGAATCGTTCCAGACGCTGCCGCATGATGTTTTCGAACAACTGCCGGGCGCGTTCGCCGCTGATGGGGTCGGTATAGAGGACCCCGACGGCCGCGGATCGGACCGGCCGCGCCTGCAGAATCGGGCCCCGCTCTTTCAGAATGCTGATGACCGCTTCCAGTTGCTCTCTCGCCACGGCGAAGGGAGCGCTTTTGACGGTGGCAACACGCTGGCCGGCCAATGCATGGCTGAAATTCAGAGAGGTTGCAATCACCACGCTGGCGGTGCAGTTGATCTGCTTGAGCAGTTCATCGTCTACCAGCACGCAGCAGTTTTCCGTCGCCACCAGGTTGGCGCGGCCGCCGGCGGCGACGCGAATTTCGAGGCTGCCGCAGCCCATTTCACTGGCAACGGCCGAGACTGCGTCATCCTCGCCCACCTCGCCTTCCTCCAACTCAGTGACCCAAATGGTCTCCATGCCTTCGGATTCCAGTACCCTGATGTCCTCGTCGCTGATTACATGGCCTTTAGCCAACAGCTTCTTTCCACCATGGCGAAAAACGGTGCAGCAAAGGATCCGTCCCGTTGAGGATTTCACGTCAACAGTTTGCGCTCTCATGCCAGCCTCACAAGATGTTAGGATCAAAAGACCAATTTCAGATTACCGGCTCTTGAATACTGATTGTATACCGAGTTACGCTCCACCCGTAGATTATTTCTGCGGTTTTTTGAGGGGTGGTGGAAAACCCGACTTTGCGGGTATTCCCCTGAGACAGGTTACGGAAGCCGTGGAGTCGGGACGGGAATCAACTGGTCGTCTGGGGTGGGGGCCCAGATTTCGGGCAGCGCCTCGGCCCAATGCTCCGGGCGGAGGATCCGCAGAACCGCGACTTCATCGCAGGCCTGAAACTTGGGGCAGCGAAGGCAATCTCTCCATGCTTTGAGTGGAAGAGCGCCACGCTCCACGGGTTGAAAGCCGACCTTCCGGAAGAACGGCACCACATAGGTGAAGGCGAATACGGCGTCCAGTTCGTAGCGCTCGGCTTCCGCCAGCAGCCCCTCCACGAGTTTTCGTCCCACACCTTGTGTTTTGGCTGGTTCGCAGACCGCCAGGGAGCGGATTTCCGCCAGCGTGGGGCTATAGAAGTGAAGCGCGCCGCAGCCCAACAGCTCCCTGCCGGCGGTGACGACGGTGAAGTCGCGAATCGCCTCCGACATTTCGAATTCGGTGCGCGGCAACATCACGCCTTGTGCCGCATAGCCATTGATGAGCTGCAAAATCGGCCGGATATCGCGCATCGCCGCCTTGCGCACCGTGAGCGAGCGCGTGCCCTCGGTCTCCACGAACGCGTCCTCGTGCACTCCGCTAATCATCGCGCCGTCACCTCGCTCGGCGCCAGCCGCGTGCCGAGCGCCTCTCCTTCCAGAATCCGGCTCAGAACCCTGTCCGCTGCGCCGGGAGCAATGCGCACCTCTTCCACTCCTGCTTCCAGTGCCGCCAGCGCCGCGTTCAGCTTGGCCTGCATACCACCCATCGCGACCCCGGAAGCGATCAATGCGCGGCCCTCCGCCACGGTGAGCACGGGGCACACTCGCTGCGAGGTATCCAGTACGCCGGCAACATCGGTGAGAAAAATCAATTGGCTTACGCGGAAGGCCGCCGCGCAAGCCGCCGCCATCTGGTCCGCATTCACGTTGTAAATGTTGCCGGCGCGGTCCGCGGCCACGCAAGCGACGACCGGCAGATAGCCCTTGGCGGTCAACACCTCGAGCAATCCTGTATTCGACGCCTTCACTCTCCCCACCGCTCCCAGCGCCGGATCGAGTTGCTCTGCCTCGGTAAGCCGGGCATCGATGCCGGTGAGGCCGACAGCCGGCGCTCCAGCGCCGTTCAGGCTCGCTACCAGCTCATGGTTCACGCTGCCTGCGAAAACCTTCAGCACCGCGTCGATAGTTTCCGGCGTGGTCACGCGCAACCCGTTGACAAAACGGCTCTCGATGCCGTGCTCGGCCAGATAGCGCGTCATCTGTTTGCCGCCGCCGTGAACCACGACGAGCGGAACGCCGGATGCAGCGACGCTCGCAATCTCGCCGCAAAGCCGCCGGCGCGAAGCCGTGTCATCAAGCAGCGTGCCCCCGATTTTTACCAGGACGCGCTTCACCGCAGGCCCTCGTTTTCCGCGTATCCCAGCATCAGGTTCATGTTTTGCACCGCCTGCCCGGCGGCGCCCTTCACCAGGTTGTCGATCGCGCTTACCACGACGGCACGCCCCGTCTTCGCATCCAGCGTGACCCCGATGTCGCAGAAGTTGGTGTGGGCCACCGCGTGGAGGTCGGGTACCTGCCCCGCCTGATACAGGCGGATGAAAGGTTCGCCCGCATATCGCTTCTCATAAATGCCGAGCAGGTCATCGGCGGAGCTTACCTTACGGGCACGAAAATAGATGGTTTCCAGAATGCCGCGGTCGAGCGGCAGCAGTTGCGCGGTGAAGCTGAACTCGCTTTCCTCCAGGCCGCTGACGAGCAAGACCTCGGGAACGTGCCGGTGACGCAGAATGGAATATGCTGAAAAATTCTCCGCGACTTCGCAGAAGCTGGTCTTGAGCGAGGGCTTGCGCCCGGCTCCGCTGACTCCACTCTTGGCGTCGCAGACAATCCCGGCAGCGCGGTCGACCACTTCGGCCTCGAGCAGTGGGCGAATCGCCAGGTTCGCCGCCGTCGGGTAGCACCCCGGGTTTGCCACTAGCCGCGCACTCGGGATGCGGGCGCGACAGAACTCCGGCAGACCATAAACAGCTTCTGCCAGAAGGTCCGGCTGCGTGTGATGCTCCTTGTACCAGGCAAGATAGTTGGCAGGAGTGCGTAGCCGATAAGCACCGCTCAAGTCGATCACGCGCAAACCGGCATCGAGCATGGCGGGCGCCAGGTCGAGCGAAACCTCCGGCGGCGTGGCCAGAAAGATGATAGAAATTCCTTCTGAATGAATTACTTGTGGATCACAAGGGAGACATTCCGGCGGTTTGGCGCCGCGGATCGCGGGCGCGGGACTGGACGCGTCGCGATGCTCCAGAACGGATGTTTCGACGCCGGGGTGGCGCTGGAGAAGTCGCACCAACTCTGCCCCGCTGTATCCTCTGTAGCCGGCAATGCCAACCCTGGCTTTCATATGATTGTTTATTCTATCTAATGAATAATTATACCACGTTACGCGCCCACTGTTAAGCGCCGGCAATCCTGGCTCCAGCGGGGGCCCGGCTTGAACCATCTCCAGACAGGTCGGCGACCTGCGTCACTCACCCTTCGGCGACCGACCGTTCGGCCAATTCACCGAAGAGCGGCAGCGAATACATCTCTCCGTGGGAGGCTTTGATCATCATGAAAATCCACATGATAATCAACGCCAGATCAATCATCTTGTCGATCTGCAGATGCAGGGAGAAGAAGGAGAGCGGACGGATCACCCAGGCGTTCATCAGCCATGCCACGAACAGGTACAAGCCCTGGAACGCGTGGAAGCGCACTGGCCGATCATGCCGGAAGCGATCCGACGCCAGCCAGATGATGCAAGCGATCCAACCGATCCCGGGCACGTAACTGAGGATCGAAGCCGTTCGCGGCGAGATTCCGGCCAGCGGGTCGCTGCCGACTGCCGGCATGGTTGGGGCCGACTGCCGCGCGCCACACCGCCAGCAGAACTGGTCGTGGTTCGCCACTGCGTTTCCGCACTGTGTGCAAAACGGCATGCTACTTCTTCATACGTTACACAATTTGAGCTTGTTCCGGCTATGCCGGGGCGCCTGGACGCTGACCGCCGCGCCGCTCGCCCGGGCGCCTCATCCCTTACCCCATCACGCCAACGACGAGGTTGTCCTCGCCAAGTTCGTTCGCGGGAATCAAGTTGCTCTCGAGCGGTGCGCCATTCAGCAAAAGCTTCGCGATCCCCTTCTGCACCCCGGAAGGATTGCGAACCTCCAGGCGAACCGTCTTGCCTCGGAAGATGCGCGTCGCGCTGAAGCCATCCCACGCCGCGGGGATACAGGGGTCGACGCGCAGGCCGGCGTATTCCGGCCGCAGCCCGAGAATGTGCTGCGTGGCGGTGAAGAATGACCACGCAGCCGACCCGCTCAGCCAGGGCACGCGTGAAGCCCCGAATCTTGGGCTGTACTTGCTGTGGGTAAACTGGCAGTAAACGTACGGTTCAATCTCCCGGATTTCCGCCCGGGTGTTCCACGCGCTCGGCAGTGTGGCGCGGAAGTATTGCCACGCCAGGTCGCCGTGACCCAGCATCGTCTCCGCGATCACCGCCCATCCTTGCGTGTGCGTGAAGATGCTGCCGTTCTCTTTCATTCCGGGATTGAACAAGGCGGCGCGCATCACGTTGTAATCCGTCTCGACATACGGAGGATCGCAAATCATCAGTCCATATTCGGTGGCCAGGTGGTCGCGCACAGACTGCATGGCGGCCGCGGCGCGGCGGGCGTCGGCGTGCCCGCTCAGCACCGCCCACGACTGTGGATTGAGAAAAATCCGGCCCTCGCGGCTTGAGTGCGATCCAAACTGGAAACCATCGGCGCGATACGCCCGTAGATACCATTCACCATCCCACGCGTGGTTGCGCAGGTTCTCGTCCAGCCGTTCGAGATTCGCCGCGGCCCAGTCGTTCTCCTCTTTCATCGCCAACAACTGGGACACCTCCAGATAAACGGCGAGCGCATACCGTAGCTGGAAGGCCACGAATACCGATTCGCCCCGGCCGCCCAGCCGAATACAGTCGTTCCAGTCGGCGGACAAACCGCACGGCAGGCCGTGCGCGCCAGAGCGGTCCAGGCTGAAAAGGATGGCCCTCTTCATGTGGCCCAGCACGGTGTCCCCGGCTCGGTCAGCGTAGGGGAGGACCTGGCTGTAAAAGGAAAGATCGCCGGTCTCTTTAACATACGCTGGAATCGCGTTAAACAGCCACAGGCAATCGTCCGAGCGGTACTCGTCCTCGGGCGGCGCGTCCTCCGACCCGGGTCGATGCGCAAATTGCTTGACCACAGGCATGGCGCCGCCTGTCGAAACCTGGCCGGTAATCATCAACTCCAGCCGCTGAACCGCTTCCGCGGGGATTGCGTGCATCAACCCGAGCATGTCCTGAACCGTATCCCGGTAACCCAGGCCGTCGCGTTCACCCGCGTAAATCAGACTGGCGGCGCGCGACCAGGCGTAGGTCATCGCGCAATTGAACGGGCTCCACATGTTCAGCATGCTGTTGAGCGCAGAATCGGGTGTGTCCACAGTGAGCCCGGCGATGCGCCCATGCCAGTATGCCTTGAGACGGTCCAGTTCCTCGTCAACTTTCTCGCGGCGGCTGAATTCTTCGGCGGCCCAGCGCCCTTCCTCGCCCGCCCTGCCGACGCCCATCAATACCAGAAGCTCCCGCGTCTCGCCCGGATCGAGATGGAGCCGGCCTTCGAGCACGCCGCACCCGTTGTCCCCGGCGGCGAGCGAGTTGGTGCACTGCCCGCGCTCCACCACCGCGGGCCTGGAATAGCTTCCGTACGTTCCGAGGAAAGCCGCGCGGTCGGTATCGTACCCCGCAACTTCGGCGCCCACCAGCGCCAAGAAAGTGTGGCGTCCCTGGTCTTTTTCCTGGAAGTTATCGGGCATGTGAGGAATGTTGACGTTGGTTCCGTGATCGATGACGCCCCCGTCGACGGTCATCTTCACGATGTGCTGCGAGTATTGCAGGTTGATCAGGTCGTCGTAGGCACTCCAGTTACCCGCGTATTCGACGTAGGTGAAGGCGCTGAGCCGGCGGGTCTCGCCGGTTAAGTTGGTCACCCGGACGCGCCAGCATTCGAACTCCCTGCCGAGCGGAACGAAGTAAGTGGTTTCCGTGCGGATGCCTGCGTATTCGGAGGAAATAATGGAATACGCGCTTCCGTGGCGGCATTCGGATTTGTACTGATCCAGGGGTTTGCCCACGGGCTGCCACGAGGCGGACCAATAGTCGCCATTGTCGTGATCGCGCAGGTAGATATATCGCCCCGGCTGATCCGTTGGGACGGAATTGAATCGAAGCCGTGTGAAGCGGCCCTGCGCCGCGGACTTATAAAAGCTGTATCCTCCTGCATTGTTCGTAATGATCGCGCCGTACTCAGTGCTGCCCAAATAGTTACTCCACGAACGGGGCGTATCGGGACGAGTAATGACATATTCTTTGCTGTTGTCGTCAAAATATCCAAACTGCATTTGGTCACTCCGGCTTCGAACTGCGGTCGGGGCTCCGGGGCGCCTTCAGAGGCGCGGCCAAAGCGAACGGTTGTTGTCGATTGAGCGCGGCGCCTCATCTGCCAACTCTTACTTGGCGCGGCTGGCGGCCAGCTCGGTCTGCAACTTCCGGGTGGCCTCTTCGTTGAGCGGGTAGAAGAACATCCCCAGCCCGGCCAGGAGTGTTCCAACCGCCGGGGCGATGGTCATCAGAAGCCGGATGCCGTGCTGCCCTTCCACCGTCTGGGCCACGTTGGCTCTGAAGCCATAGAAGGCGAGCAGCGAGGCGGCCAGCGCACCTCCGATCACCCAACCGAATTTGTTGGACATCCCCGACGCCGAATAGACCAGCCCGGTGGCGCGCCGGCCGGTTTTCCACTCCGAGTAGTCGGCGGTGTCCGCGAACATGGCCCACAGCAGGGCCGACGTGGGACCGGTGAGCACACAATACACGACGTTGTAGGCGTACAAAAGGACAAGTTGATCCGGCTGAACCCAATAGGACAGAACCAGGGCCACGGTAGCGAGCAGCATCAAACCGATGAATGCATTTTTCCTTCCGGTGAGAGGCGTCACATACTGGATCAGAAAAGTGCCCAGCACGGACATGATGGAGCCGACCACCATAAAAGTGGCTGCCGCACTCACGTTGCCCACGTAATACTTGAAGTAATAGACGATAGCCGCGCCGCGAATCGAGACGAAGCACACGCTTAGAATGCCAAGCGCACAGAGCACCAGCCAGGGAGTGTTGGCCAGCAGATCGCGCAGATCCCTGGCCCGCGATGTGTTCTGATCCAACACCGGCTGAACGCGCTCGCGCGTGGCCGCGAAAGTTGCCAGGAACAGCGCGACCGCGGCTATGGCGTAAACTCCGAGCGTCAATTCATAGCCGCGGACCTGATTGCCCTTGCCGAAGAACGCTACCAGCCGCAGGGTCGAGAACTGCACCACCAGCCCTCCAAGGAAAGCGAAAGTGAATCGCCAGGAGGACAGGCTGGTGCGTTCCTGCGAATCGGGAGACACCACGCCCATCAGCGCCGAATACGGAACGTTAATGGCCGAGTAGACAACCATCATCAGCGAGAGCGTTACATAAGCGTAGATCAGCTTCCCGGTCGGACCGAATGAAGGCGTGGTAAAGGTGGCGACGCTCATGACCCCGAATGGCACCGCCATCCAGAGCAGGTACGGCCGGAACTTGCCCCAGCGCGAGCGCGTGCGGTCGGCAATCGTGCCGATGAAAACGTCGAAAAACATGTCCCAGGTGCGTGTGACCAGCAGCATGGTCGCCAGCGCGCCGGCCGCCAGCCCGAAGACATCGGTATAGAAATTGAGCTGGAAGTAAATGAAGGACATCCAGATCAGATTGGATGCGCCGTCGCCGAATGCGTACCCGATCTTCTCGGTAACCGGGAGTTTTTGATTTTCCTGAGCCATGTTGAATTTGGACGGACAGGTAAGATGCGATGTTATCACAGTGGAAATCCTGATTTTGGACTCGCGGGTCCGGTTCGGCAATGACTTTGCCGCGACCCCATCCCTGGAGCTCAGCCAATCATCCGCGAAGACCGGTTGACACGCCCCAGCGAGGACGCCATGCTGGAGACTATTCCAACCTAGGGAGGAGACGTGAACCGTCCCAACGATTCCCTGACTCGCCGCGGCCTGCTCGGCTGCGTGGTTCCGGCGGCGGCCCTGGTGGCGGCGCTGGACTCCGTCAGCCCGATGAGTGCCGAAACCACAGAGGCCCCGCCGCGCATTCGCGATTCCTTCGACCTCGGGTGGAAGTTTTTCAAAGACGACGCCACCGGCGCGGAACAGCCGGCTTTCTCGGACGCCAACTGGCGCAACCTCGATCTGCCGCACGACTGGAGTATTGAGGGGCCGTTTTTGCAGAGCGCGCCGAGCGGGGGGCCTGGCGGCTTCGCGCCCGCCGGCATCGCCTGGTATCGCAAACGGTTTCGCCTCTCACCGGCGCAGCGGGACCGCAAGGTCTCGATCGAATTCGACGGCGTTTATCAGAACAGCGAAGTCTGGGTCAATGGCACCTATCTCGGCAAGCGCCCTTACGGCTACATCAGCTTCGCCTACGACGTGACGCCTCACCTCGACACCTACGGCGACAACTGGATCGCCGTCCGGGTCGACAACTCGCGGCAGCCCAACTCGCGCTGGTATTCGGGATCAGGTATTTATCGGCACACCTGGCTGGTAGCGGTGAACCCGGTCCACGTCGCCCGT
>Ga0335078_10003026_pt1 | contig 25134 bp, 20 predicted proteins | sample Lox_Sample_32_FD_206711 | JGI IMG/M metagenome (GOLD analysis project Ga0335078, IMG submission 206711) | Soil microbial communities from Loxahatchee National Wildlife Refuge, Florida, United States - Lox_Sample_3.2 | ecosystem: Environmental > Terrestrial > Soil > Wetlands | place: USA... | reverse complement strand
GTCCCAACGCGACCCGTCCAGCCGTCAAACCGGAAGCAGGTCATCGCCTTGTTGACGGTCGCGGTGCTTCTTCTCTTCGCAGTACTGGTATCGCAGACGGCCTTCAACACGACGATTGTCGAGGCCGAGACGAATCAGCAGGCGATCGTTTTCTACGCATTGTCCCTGCTGATCTCGTTGTTGTTTGTGGCCTTGACGTTCGTTCTGGCGCGCAACTTGCTCAAACTGTTCGCCGAGCGGCGCATGGGCGTGCTGGGCTCGAAGTTCCGCACGCGGATGGTTGCGGGTGCCCTGCTGTTGTCATTCGTGCCGGTCATGGTGATGTATTGGTTTGCGTACGGCTTGATGAACCGTTCGATCGACAAGTGGTTCTCTACACCGGTCGAGGAAGTACGGTCAGACACGCAGTCCATGGCCAGGCTCATGGTGAAATACGCGCAGCAGAATGCGCACGCGGAGGCGAGCACCATAGCAGCCTCCCCTGACGTGGAGCATGGGTTTTCGGACCGCAGTTTCTCGGGCGTTCTCGCTGTGTTCCAGCGGCACGGAGCCACGTTGCAGGGAGGATTTGCTCTCGCCATACAAGACGGTAATGCTGAAGCGAGTTTCAACACCCCCGGTCCGTGGGATGTTCTGAAAGGCGCCCTCCCACTTTCGGAGGTGGCGGCCGGGCATCCGGCGCAGTTCTCATGGTCTGAGACGGACTACACGCTGGGGAGCGCATCGGTCCCCGGCGGTGGTTTGATCGTGGTGGCCATTCCCATGCCGCGCGAGTTTTCGCAAACTGTCCGCCAGCTCGAAGCCAGCCAGCAACGGTATTTTCAATTGAGCCGCGAGCGCCGACGGGTTCGACAAACTTACATCGGACTGCTGCTCCTGCTCACGATGATGGTTCTGTTTGTCACGACTTGGCTCGCCTTGTTCCTCGCGAAGCTGGTGACGCGTCCGTTGGCCGCGCTGGCCGAAGCTACGCAGGAGATCTCTCGAGGCCGTCTCGACTACCGAGTCGACGTCAGGGCTGCCGACGAGATCGGCGACTTGGTGCGGTCTTTCAATCGAATGGCCGAAGAACTTGAGGTCAGCCGGCGGCAGCTCGAGAGCTCGACGCACGATCTTGGAGTTGCCAATACGGAGCTCGATCAGCGGCGCCGCCAGATGGAAACCATCCTGGAAAGCATCCCCACCGGCGTAGTCTCGCTGGACGCGCAGCACCGAGTAACCCACGCAAATCAGGCGTTGATGCGCATGTTCCATCCGGAAGGCGGGCCCAGTACAGCTAGCATTCCCCCTCGCGGTGGAAGGCTCGCAGACTTGTTTCCCGCGGAGCTGCTGGAAGACCTCGAACCTCTGCTGCGCCGGGCTGACCGCATGGGCATGACGACCAGTCAGATGGAGATGCCGCTGGCGCACGGCTCACTGAACGTTGCGGTCACCGTGGCTCCTCTGCGGCATCAAGGGGAGCGCTCCGGGTATGTGGTGGTCTTCGAAGACCTCTCCGATTTGCTCAAGGCACAGAAGCAAGCGGCGTGGCGGGAAGTGGCACGGCGCGTTGCGCATGAGATCAAGAATCCACTCACCCCGATCGCCCTTTCTGCAGAGCGTATCCAGCGTCACCTGGATCGCGCAAAACCAGCAGATCAAGCCTCGAACACCATCGTACGTTCGTGCGCCGAAACCATCGCCAGTGCCGTCGAAACCGTGCGCCAACTTGTAGACGAGTTTTCCACTCTCGCACGCTTTCCAGTGGCCAAACCGCAACCGGCCGACATCAACGAGATCGTGGACAGCGCTCTGTCGATGTTCAATGGCCGGCTTGATGGGATCGGGCTGCACAAATCGCTGTCATCCGATCTGCCCAAAGTGATGGCGGACAACGAGGCGATCAAGCGGGCGATTGCCAACCTTGTGGACAATGCCGCGGAAGCGTCCCAGAGTTCAGTGGTCCGCGAGATTGAGATCTCGACTTCTCTGGTGGCAAGCCGAGACGCGGTTGAGATTACTGTTGCCGACACCGGCCAGGGCGTCACCCGTGACGTCAAGGAAAAGCTTTTCCTGCCCTACTTTTCGACCAAGAAGCGGGGAACGGGCCTTGGCCTGGCGATCGTAAGCCGCATTGTCGAAGACCATCACGGCTCGATCCGGGTGGAAGAGAATCGTCCAGTGGGAACGCGCTTCATCGTCGAGCTTCCGGTTGTCGCAGATCCAGCACCAACAGTGGCTACTATCCAACATGCATAACATCCTGATCGTTGATGACGAAGCGGGGATTCGTGACTCGCTGGGCGGCATTCTCTCCGATGAGGGATACTCCATCTCGTCTGTCGAGAGTGGCGAGGCGTGCCTGGAGCTGTTGCACAAGAACGTTTTCGACATAGTGCTGCTCGATATCTGGCTCCCGGGCATTGACGGGCTCGACACCCTGGCAAAGATTCGCGAGTCTGACAATTCACCCGAGGTCGTCATGATCTCCGGTCATGGCACCATCGAAACTGCGGTTCGCGCCACCAAGCTGGGTGCTTATGACTTTCTTGAAAAACCGCTGAGCATCGAGAAGACACTGATTGTGGTGAAGAACGCGATCGAGGCCAAGAAGCTGCACCGGGAGAACGTCGATCTCAAGAAGCAGTTGCAAGCCAAGAGCGTGATCGTCGGCGACAGCATCCCGATGAAAGCCCTGCGCCAGCAGATTGCGCTCATGGCGCCGACGAATGGTCGGGTCCTGATCTACGGGGAGTCGGGTACCGGGAAAGAGCTGGTCGCGAACGCGATTCACGCACAAAGCTTGCGCAAAGACGAAACGTTCGTGGAAGTGAACTGCGCCGCGATTCCTGAGGATCTTATCGAAAGCGAACTATTTGGGCACTACAAAGGATCGTTCCCCGGAGCCGCCACCGACAAAGAAGGAAAATTCCAGCGTGCCCACGGTGGAACGCTCTTTCTCGATGAAGTCGGAGACATGAGCCTTAAGACGCAGTCGAAAGTGTTGCGCACGCTCGAGGAGCAGCGGTTCACACCGGTCGGCAGCGACGAGACGATTACCGTTGATGTACGGGTGATTGCATCTACAAACAAGGATCTGGAAGAGGAGATCTCGCGCGGAAACTTCCGCGAGGACCTGTTCTACCGGCTCAACGTGATTCCCTTCTTCGTTCCGCCTCTGCGCGAGCGCAAGGAAGATATCCCATTATTTACACGGCACTTCCTGAAGGAATTAGCGGCCACGTACGGACGCCGTCCGCGGGAAATCACCGACGATGCGATAGAGATTCTGATGCGTTATTCCTGGCCGGGAAACGTGCGGGAACTGCGCAACGTGATCGAACGCATCGTGATCATGAACCCCACCACGACGCGATTTGACGCCAAACACCTGCCGCCGCTCGTTTATCGCGATGGGGGGAGGCGCGCTCCCAAGAGTGAATTTTCGACGCTCCATCAGGCCCGCGATGCATACGAGCGTGATTACATCCTCAAGAAGCTGGATGAAACCCACGGGAACGTGACGCGCGCCGCCGAAGTGCTCGGACTGGAGCGGAGTCACCTTTATCGAAAGATGAAAGCGTTGGGGATTGCGGCGAAGGAATAGAGCTCATTGATCCTCATCGATCGACGACCGTCGGAAACTACCGCTTCACCATGTGAATCTCAGTCCCGTTCTTGCGGAACTTCACTTCGTCCATCAGTTGATTGATCAGGAAAATTCCTCTTCCGTGGTTTGAGTAGAGGTTCTCGCCCACTGTGCAACTCGGAATTGTCTTGGGGTCAAAGCCCTCGCCGGGATCGCGCACGATGATCAGAACTCCGCGTTGCTCGTCGCAGGCCACGAGGCACTCAATGATCTTGGTGGGATCCTCTTTGGCACCGTGAACGACTGCGTTGGCCAAAGCTTCCTGAAGCGCCAGTTCGATCGAATCTTCTTTGCCATCGACACACTTCATGGCACGAACGGACTCCATCACCTGCGCGACGACCGGGTCCACGGACTTGCGATCGGCCGCAAGCTTGACCCGAACGCGCAGGTTCAACTTCTCCGGATCGAAGTCGTACTCTGGAATTTGTCCTGCGGAAGTATCCCCAGATTCCATGGTTAGCAAGTCAGTCCTCGCCGCCGACACCGCGGCTGATGGTGCAATTCTAGTGGTTACAACCCAAAATCGGCAATGAGCGCGGGTTGAGGCGATGTTGCCGGCCAACAAATTCAGTCTTCCTTGTTGTTTGTAGAGTCCTCGGCGTGGGGGCCGATGTCTTCCGATCGTTGGGAAAACATCCGCAGCTCGAGCTGCCGCCGCCAGTCCAGATCGTCTACAAAGCGGCGCGAGTCACGCCAGCCGGGCTCGGTCTTCACGTAGAGTTCGAGAAACACCTTGGTTCCTAACATGCGTTCGATTTGGAGGCGCGCCGAAGTCCCAATCTTCTTGAGCATCCGGCCGCCCTTGCCTACGAGAATGCCCTTCTGCCCTTCGCGTTCGCAGTAAATGGTTGCCGCAATTCTCGTCAGCCGTTTCCCTTCCTCGAAACTGTCGACAAGCACTGTTGTCGCATAAGGAATCTCTTCGCTGGTGTTGAGCAGCACTTGTTCGCGAATGATTTCCGCGGCCATGAAGCGGGCTGGTTGATCGGTAATCTGATCCTCGGGAAAGTAAGCTGGACCGGCCGGTAGAGCCGCAATGATCGCATCCAAGAGCTCTGGAAGTCCCTTGCGCTTGAGGGCGGAGACCGGAATTACCTCAGCGAAATCGTACAGCTTGCGGTACTCCTCGATGATCGGCAGCAATCTCGACTTCTCGCGGATCAAATCGACCTTGTTCAGAATGAGAAAAGCTTTTGTGGCTGCCTGTTTCACCAGATCAATGGCGAACTGATCGCGAGGATCAAGCTTGTGGGTTACGTCCATGATGACCAGCACAAGGTCGCAGCCTTCGAGTGCCTCGCGGACTTCCACCATCATCTTGCGTCCCAGAGAACTGTCGGGCTTGTGGACTCCTGGCGTGTCAACCAGAACGATCTGCGCACCACCCTTGCCCTTTTGCTTGGGAACATGCACTACGCCTTGAATCCGGTTTCGGGTCGTCTGCGGCTTGGGCGAGATGATGGCCAGTTTCTCGCCAATAAGAGAGTTGAGCAGAGTGGATTTGCCGGCGTTGGGCCGGCCGAGAATGCAGACGAATCCGGAGCGAAATGGCATCTAGTCCTGGGCAGCGAATCGCGAGCCGCGAGTCATTACAGAGGAACTTAGCGATGCGCCGAAGTGTAGTGTCTGGCTCACAATTAGTGACACGAGACTCATGGCTATATTAGTTTCAACTGTTGTGGTTGCACGGCGGTTACACGGACGCGTTCCACTTTGCGATCCGTTGATTCCAGAACCTCGAAACGCAAGCCGTCCTCTTCTACGGTTTCACCTTTGCGCGGAATTCGACCGGCCAATTCACTGACGAGCCCGGCGACCGTGGCTGACTCTTTCCCTTCCGGCTTCGCGCCGAAAAGCTCGACGAGGCGATCGACATCCATGCCTCCGGCAACGATGAAGCCACGGTCTCCGTCGCGCACAATCTCAGGCTTGTCACGCTCGTCGCGAATCTCGCCAACAATCTCTTCGACCAGATCCTCGATCGTCACAAGTCCGGCAACGCCACCATACTCGTCCACCACGATCGCCATGCGAATGTTTTGCTTCTGCATGTCGCGCAGCAGATCGCTGCCCAGCTTACTCTCGGGAACGAAATGAACATCGCGCCGCATAATCGACTCGAGCGTCCGAACGCGTGCCTCGCTATCGGGCACCTGCAGGACGTCCTGCGCATAGACGATCCCCTTGATGTTATGAATGCTGCCTTCGTACACGGGGACACGGGAGTAGTGCCTGGTCCCCAACATTTCAATAAAGCGCTCGACGGTCGTGTCAGTTGGAACAGCGAACATCGCCGGGCGCGGCTTCATCGCTTCGCGGACCGTTTTGCCGCTGAACTCCACTACCGACTGGATCAAATCGCGGTCACCCTCCTGGATAATGCCTTCCTCTTGCCCTGCCTCGATAAGCGCGTCGACAGCTTCCGCCGAGGTTTCCGGCTGCTCATTTGAGTTCTGCTGAGTCAGAGATGCGACCGACTGGAGAAAACCGAGAGCAATCGTGACCGGTAAGACCAAGTAGATCAGGATTCTTAGAAAGAGCGACCAATGAACCAACCATTCCCCCTTCGTTCTCGAGAAAAGCACGAAGGGGAGAAAGCGGTTGAATAGGGTGACGATCAGAAGCAGGCTGATCGTCACTTGCAAGATCTCATAGACATTCCAAAGGGGGTCGCGAAAAACAAGGAATCCGATGAGCAGAGTAATGGCCGCCGTCGTGAGCTGCGTGAGCACAGCCATTGACAGAGATGCCCGACTGCGGCTGGCCTTCAGTTTGGGCTCGACTCTCTGCTCGAATACGTCGATGTTGTCTTGAAACTCGCGGGAAAGAAACTTGCCAAGTTCCTGATAGACGCGATCGACGTAGGAGACCAGCGTCAGCAGGCCGATCAATAAAATCAGGGCAATCGCGACCGCGAAGTTCATCGCGTCCTCTGACTTTTTCGAGTGCGCTGTGCCCGTGCTCCCAGCTCGCGCTCAATCAATGCGGCGGGAAGTCCGAGGGCCTTACGCAGCTTTGACTCCTTCCGCGCCATTTCACCATTATCACGCTCGTGGTCAAAGCCTGCCAGGTGGAGAACTCCATGCAGAGCTAAGATCTTCACTTCGATCGCGGTCGAATGACCGAGTCCCGCAGCATTGTGCGCGGCGATATCAGCAGAGACGGCAATCTCACCTGCGAATCCCTTTTCTGGACGCCCGTTTCCGGTGTTCGACTCAGAAGGGAACGACAGGACGTCCGTCGGCTTATCTTTGTTCCGGAAGCGCGAGTTCAATGACCGCATGGCTGAGCTACTGGTCACCAGCACGTTCACGGTTCCCTGGAGGCCCGCGGCCTTTCGGGCCCGCAGCACAAACCGATCCAACGTGGCGGCACTCAATCCCGCAATCTTCCTGTGCAGAATCACCAAAACGGTAGCCTCATTTGACTTAAAAACAAAATAGGAGAACCCCAGAAGCGGCCCTCCTACTGACGTGGAACTATTCCTTGACTTCTGCTGAACTGGCTGGTTCCTCAGGTGACATGGATGGTCTCTCGACAGCCGCAGCCGCGTCCACGCTCTTCGCTTCCGCCAGCAGCAGCATCTGCTGCTCGGCGACTCGTGTCTTGTGTTCATCGTAAGCGCGAACGATCCGTTGCACGAGATGATGGCGCACCACGTCCCCCTCGTCGAAGTGCACAAACGCTAGTCCCTCAACGCTTTTCAGCACGTCGATTGCTTCCAGCAAGCCACTGCGGCGCGCGTTCGGCAAGTCAATCTGAGTGATGTCGCCGGTGATCACCGCCTTCGAGTTGAAGCCCAGGCGAGTCACGAACATCTTCATCTGCTCGGAGGTTGTGTTCTGCGCTTCGTCGAGAATCACGAAAGAGTCGTTCAGAGTGCGGCCGCGCATGAAAGCAATGGGCGCGATCTCGATGACATTTTTCTCGAGGTAGCGATCGACTTTCTCAGGGTCGAGCATGTCGTACAGCGCGTCATACAGCGGACGGAGGTACGGATCGATCTTGTCCTGCAGCGTTCCGGGTAGAAATCCCAACCGCTCGCCTGCCTCCACTGCGGGACGCGCCAGGATGATCCGGTTGACCCGCTTTGCCAGCAGCGCCGAGATGGCCATTGCAACGGCGAGGTAGGTCTTCCCCGTCCCCGCTGGGCCGATCCCAAACACCATGTCGTGCTTCTCGATGGCCTCAAGATAACGGCGCTGGTTGTTGCTCTTGGGTTGGACGGTACGGCGTCCGAACGACCGCTGTTTGCCGGCATCGGCCAAGCCACGCAAGGTTGAGTTCGGGTCGGTCGTCAGCACACGCAACATGCTGTTGAGATCCCCGTTGGCGAAGCTGTAGCCGGAGCGCTGGAGTGTTTCGTAGTCGGTGAAGACCTGCTCGGCGCGCGCTACATCGCGCTGCGCGCCTTCGATCTCGATTCCATTGGACCGCAGATTGATGGTGACGTTCAGCCCGTCTTCCAGCAGGCGCACATTCTCGTCCCGCGTGCCGAACAGCGTCTCGATGTTGGGACTAACCCCGATGCTCTTCTTCATGCTTGTGATTTGCGATGGAGTGAATCCGGAGGCTGGAACGCAAGACCGAATTCGTATCCTGCGTACACGGAACACACCATCACCTGCTCAGACAAAGCAGGATTTTGCTTGGAGACGGGATCAATCGAAATGCGGATGCCCAAAGGGCAAGTCACTACCATTGCCTCAAGCGTACCCCGGGTTGAAGAGGGCGTCAATGGGAGCGAAATCCTAGGCTGTAGCGGGGGTGGCATCCCGTTTTGACGCGGGCACCGCCCGGGTGCTAGCCCATTGCCGGAGAGACTCGATTTCCTCCGCCCGGGTGGTTGAAAGCGGGACGGTCTGCCCCAGGGCATCGATCAGCGATTGGGTCGTGAGCTGCTTCTTCTCGGAGTAGGCTGCGTACAGCGCTCCTTGCACCGCGGCGTCAATCTCTGCACCGGAATATCCTTTGGCGGCGGCAGCGGCTTTGTCGAGATCGAAATCGGCCGGATTCCGCTTGCGCTTCGCCAGTTGGATCGAGAAGATTTGCTTGCGTTCAGTTTGATTGGGAAGGTCTACGAAGAAAAGTTCGTCGAAGCGCCCCTTCCGGATCAACTCAGGCGGCAATACAGTTACGTTGTTGCAGGTGGCGGCGACAAAGACTGGAGCCTTGCGGTCCTGCATCCATGACAAGAATGACGCTAGCAGACGGGACGAAACTCCGGCGTCAGCGGAGGCCGAATCAGGTCCGCTTCCCGCGAAGACTTTCTCCAGTTCATCGATCCAGAGCACGCAAGGCGCCAGCCCTTCAGCGACCTGGAAGACCTTGCGGATGCGCTTCTCCGTTTCGCCGATGAATTTGTCGTAGACCGCTGAGGTGTCAAACTTTACTAGTGGCAACTTCCATTCTCCGGCCACTGCACGGGCGCACAGAGACTTGCCGCAGCCTTGCACACCCAGGATGATCATGCCCCGCGGGGGCTCAAGACCGAACTCGCGCGCCGAATCTTCCCAGGCTCCGCGGCGCTGGCCGAGCCAGTGCTTCAGGTTTTGGAGTCCGCCAACGTTGGCCATATTGTCGGACGCCTCGATGAACTCAAGCATCCCCGAGTGCCGCAGCAACTGCTTCTTGGCTTCGATGACATCGGTGATGGTCTCGGGACACAGTGCATATCGCGTGACCAGCGCCTGCGAGATCGCGCGCTCGGCTTCTTCCTCGGTCAATCCGCGCAGATTGGCCGACATGGCGTCGACGCCTGCCGCGTCCAGTTGCAGCTTCAACGTGTAGCTTTTGGAGAGCCGAGTAAAAGTGTCGTGAATGATGTCGTGGAGGCGGTCGCGATCGGGCAGTGGAAGGTCAAAATACTCGACCAGCTTCGTCAATTCCGCCGGTACGGTGAGTTCAGGAGCGGTAATGATGACGGTTCGCCGGTTGGCGGAGAATTTTTGGCCCACATCGCGCAATCGGCGTACCACGATCGGGTCGTCCATGTGGCGGTGAAAATCTTTAAGAATGAAGACACCCTCAACCGTCATCGCTTCCATATTGGCCAGCGCCTGTACCGGTTCGCGGGTGTTGTAGATCGAACCGCTGGCTGCAGCGGCGGCACCTTCGCTGCCCATCGAAGACATCACCGCTCGCGTCAGACGGTCCGCTTCACCGCTGCTGGGGCTGAGAGCCGTGTGGGGCTGCGCGAGTGATCCCGTTGGGACGCGGGTCCATCCCGTGGCTTGATCGATGCGAGCCTGCAACGGTGGCTTCGGCGCTTCCACCGGAGCATTGCTGCCGGAGCGCACAAGGCCGTCGGCGATACTCCATTCAAATGTAGCCATGTTCAGCTGGGAGCAGGCGGCGCGAACCATACTGACAGCGCGGGTTTCCTCGGACGTTTCCATCACCACGATGGGCGTTGAAGAGTTGATGAGAACTTTCAGGCGATCGAGTCCGTCAGGCACAGTTCGCTCCTGCGATGGCTACAGATGCTAGGCAGTGGCTCTAGGAATCCTGATTAGCCTTGTTGCGCCATCCTGAGCGCAGCCGCTTTTCAGGCGGAGCGAAGGATCTCCCGCTCTTCTGCTGCGTGCCAGGGGAAACCCCTCGACCCGCTGGAGAAACCGCGGGCACTTCGGGATGACGCCAGGTCAGACTTCGAGTTCAAATTGAGCCACTCCCGATCGCTACATCTGTTTGACCAGTCGAGAGATACTCCCCTATAATAAGAAATTCGGACCCACCCGAATATCTCTCTGAGCAAACGAAGGTAACGAACCAGACATGGCAAATCATCTTTCGGCGCTGAAGCGCGCCCGCCAGACCGAACACCGCACGACGCGCAATCGCGCCAACACTTCCAGTTTGCGCACGCAGTTGCGCGAACTTCGCGAGACCATCGCCAAGGGCGACAAAGCAGCCGCCGAGCAGAGCTACCGCAAGACCGTCTCCGCCCTCGATAAAGCAATCCAGAAGGGGACATTGCACGAGAACACAGCGTCGCGCTACAAGTCCCGGTTGGGCAAGCATGTCGCTGCGCTGAAATAAGATCGGTTCCTGCGAGAAATCAGGCCGACCGTTCAACGGTCGGCCTTTTTGTGTTCGCCGCGTGTAATCCCCGAATTGGCCTAGCCGAGGTAGTGCAGGAACTTCCCCGGCTGATTCTCAAATCCAGGGAAGACTGTGGCAAGGTTCTTATTGCCCATGTGGCGAACCAGGGCTTCGCCGATCACCTGGCGAAAGTCGGTGGTCAGGGCGAGGTCGCGTCCCTCGTAGAGTTGCCATTGATCGAGACCCGGCCATCGGCCATAGACCTTGCCGCCCTCCACCGTACCACCGATGACAAACATGACGTTGGCATGGCCGTGGTCGGTTCCGCGATTGCCATTTTCCCGCGCGGTACGGCCGAATTCGGACATCGTAACGATTACAGTATCCTCCCCGAGGTCGCCAAGATCGGTCCAGAAGGCGGCAATCGACTGTGAGAAGTCGCCAAGAACGTTCGCGAGTTGGCCTTCGGTCGCGCCTTCGTTGACGTGGTGATCCCATCCACCGATGTCGGCGAATGCCACCTGAACCCCGAGATTTGCTTTGATTAGTTGCGCCAGCTGTCGCAGGCTGTCGCCGAAGCGTCCCTTGGGATAGTTCGCGTTCGGTGACGGCGTATATTTGCCGGGGTCGGCAGCCTTGAGCATCTTCACGGCGTCGAAGGTCTCTTCGCCGGTACCATGCAGGATCGTGTCAGAGGAGTGGTCGTACATCGCTTCGAACGCATCGGCGGCCGGGGAGCCCTTCGGGTTCCTCCCTCCCACCGAAAAGTCGTTGATGTTGTTCATGGCCACGGCAGGCTCATTGCCGCTCAAAATGCGAGGTAAGGACGGCCCGAGCGCGATGGCGCGAAAGGGAGAATTCTGCTGCGTGCTCGTCAGGTTGCGAAGCGAGCGATTCAGCCATCCATCTTCGGTGATCTTCACGCCGGGAGTTCCGGTCTCCATGAAGTCCTGCGCGTCGAAGTGAGAGCGCGTGGAATCGGGCGACCCAGCGGCATGCACGATGGCGAGATGTCGCTGCTGCCAGAGCGGCTGAAAGGGTGCGAGCGACGGATGCAGTCCGAAAAAGCCGTCGAGATCGAGCACAGCTTTCTTGGGAATGTTGATGCTGGGGCGCAGCGAATAGTACTGGGATTCGCCGTGGGGGACTACGATATTCAGGCCGTCCGCTGCCCCCCGTTGGAAAAGCACGACGAGGCGTTTGTTGCGAGCGTCGGCATCGGTAGCGGCAAACGCCGCTCGACGCAGAAAGCTGGGCACAGTGGCTGTTCCGATCACGGCAAGGGCGCTGTTGCGAAGAAATACGCGGCGTGTTGGCATAGAACGGCTCCTGGCTCTTGGCTCTTGGCTCTTGGCTCTTGGCTCTTGGCTCTTGGCTCTTGGCTCTTGGCTCTTGGCTTCTGGCTTTAGGCTCTTGGCTTCTGGTTCCTGCGCTGCTCGGGCCCACCACGAATCTATGGCACTATCCGGTCCGACTCAGCCAAGAGCTAAGAGCCAAAAGCCAAGAGCTATCTCCTCTGAAACTCCGGCGACCCCAACAACAGCCCGGCCATCATATTGGAATCGGGCGGACGGTTCGTATCCGGCGGCTTGGGCTTCGCGTTGCCGCTAGCCGGCGCTGCCGATTTGGCGGGCGGCTGTGGCTGCAGTTGTGCCACGATCGAATCGTGCGTCTGCCTGGAAACATCGGCGGCCAGTAACTTCTCTTCCATCGTCGAGAGGGCCGCGGTCGCATTAGTCGGGGCGGGCGGTCCGCCTGCGAGCTGGATCGAATCCACTTTCACGCCACGGAACTTCCCGGCAGTCAAGGCAAGAGCAAAATTCATGCGCGTCAGGAGCGCCGAAGAACTGACCCAGGTTTCGGCTTTCATCGAGTAACCGGTAGGAGGCTGCGCCCCGTAGAGCGGCATCCCCATGTTATTGAGCTGCCGAACGAGCGGCATAGCATCGTCAACACTGGCCCCGGTCGCGCGTACGGCCGATGCCACAAACTCGAGCGGCGTCTTGACTTTGGCACGATACGATGTGTCGGACCAAAATTCCGGCGAGTGAAACAGCGTGCTGAGTACCTCGCGGATATCGCCTTTCTTCTTCAGGAACGTCTTCGCCATGCGATCCACCAAGGCAGCCGGCGGATCGTCAGACACAAAGCGCTGCGCCAGTTTCAGCGAGATGAAGTGTGCCGTCTGCGGACTGGTTGCCAGCATGTGCAGGACTTCCAATCCTTCGCCTTCGCCTTTGGGCTTGATGCGATGGCCAAGCACGAATTTTGGACCAGGCTCATGCTTGCGTGGGTCGAACTGGAAGCTGCCGATCTCGTTTGGCTTGTCGATCGTCCATCCGGTGAAAACTTTGGCGACCTCGGTGACATCCCGCTGCGAATAGCCGCCATTCACGCTAAGCGTGTGCAGTTCGAGCAACTCGCGGCCGTAATTTTCATTCAGGCCTGCATTTGCCTTACGGCGGGCTTTGGGATTCGGGCGCGGAAACCGATGTGGTCCGTACGGGTGCGCAGGAATGCCGAGAGCCTGCATGGAATCCGGCCCAACGCTCATCCAGTTGTCGAGGTAGTACAGCATGGCCGGCGATTTCGCGGTGGCGACAAGTAATTCCTCAAATCTGCCGAGCGCGCGGGGACGGATGACTTCCTGCTCGTAGTTGGTGAGTAGCAGGCGCTCAGGGCCTTTTCCAACAAAAACGTTGAAGTGGTTGAACCAGAAATCGGTCATCACCTCTTCGAGTTGACGCTCGCTATAGATGGCGCGAATCAGCTTTGCCTGGGAAAGCTCTTCGACCACGACTTGCTGCGGATTGTTCATCGCCAGCAGAGTTTCCCGTTGTTTCGGGCTCATGTCCGCGACGAACTCCTGGCCCTTTCCTCTCCGCAAGGAATCGGCAAATGCCACCTGCTCGTCTGCCGACATCGCCAGCACCTTCTTGTAACGCTCATCGGGAGGAAGGTCGAGAAGGCTCTGGACCTTCAGATCGGCGTAGAGGCGGTCTTCGCGGCGCCGCATCTCGGCTTCCTCGGCCGGGGTTGGCTTGGGCTGGGTTTGCCGGGGCTGGATTTTGGCTTCGATCGGGGCCATTTCGCCTGTGGCAGAACTGGGCGAGCTCTCGACGTTAACGGGAGACATTGTGTTGCGCGCATCGCCGTCCGCCGGCATCGCATCGGGCCTGGCAGCTGTGGCCGCGGCCAATTCTGCCTCCGTCTTCGCTCCGTTCGCGTCCGCCGCCATCGTGGGCGGGCCCTCTTCGGCAGGCTGCGGAGCAGGCATGGAGCTCGCTGTCGCTTTCTTTTCCTTCCGCTCCTGCTTGTCTTCGAGTCGCGCAATTTGCACTTGATAAATCGCACGCCGCGCCAGATCGGAAGGCATTGGTCGCTTTCCCTCAGCGACTTGCTTAATCAACGGGTTGTCGGGAAAGTCCTCGAGAATTTCCTTTGAACTCATGCGCAGAGTGCGCAGAGGCTGGAGGCGAACTTCAGCATTTGCGTCAGAAATCCTTTCGGGATGCAGCTGCAAGTCGATCCAGCGATCAACACCCATTGCCATGACTTGCTGCACATCTCCGGGCCGCGGGCCGAACGTCAGGCGGTTGAGTGCGTGCACCGCACGCTTCTGCTCGGTCGTGCCAGCGGTGCTGTTGTCATTTATGTTGGCCAGCAACTGCGGTACTGCCAAGACGACGCTCAAGCACAACAGGAGAGCCGCCAACTGGCTGACTCTGGATCTCATGGAGACTCCCGGAAAGGAAAGCTCTTTAGATTATGAACCCCGGTGGGGAAAAAAGTTGCCGACCGGACCGGCTTCTCAGTGACCAGAACCCATTGTGGAATAGAGGGTTACGAACCGTTTCATTTATTTCGTTACGTGGATGAGCAAGCGTTTCGTTTCAACAATCGCAAGGACGCATTCGGCAAGAAACTGAATGACGCTGATCGTTTCGACATTGCCATGTCTCAGATTCTAGGTCAAGTTCACGTTTATTCTTGTTCACGCTGCTGTTCCTTAGCTTTCATGTTCATAAAGAAAAATCTGGTACTCACGTCGTCATGACGGTTTTTCCCTTCCAGCCACTTTTTGTAATCTTCCATAGTGAATCCGACAATTTTTGGGAGCTGATCAGTGTGCGCTTTCATATCGGTAAACCAATCGGTGCTGTAGCAGTGGATAACGAATCTATTCGTCTCCCCCAATGCTTCCCATGACTTGCGTGTCGGCCTCTTTTTCGGGCCAACGATATTGTCTAATGCTTTCATGGCCTCAAATGCCATTAGATCGCTGACCTGAAGGCGCGCACAGTCTTTAGCTGGGCATAGGCCACTTCCCGATCCAAATGGAGAGACATGTCCGGTTCATTCTCTCGGAAATATTGATAGAGATACGCCGCGTTGTATTCCTCGTGCGTCTGGATATCGAACTTATATTTTGCGGTCTCTCCCGTTTGCACGCTGAATTTGTTAATTGCAATGAGAATCTCAGCGAATGCTTTGTAGTATGCAAAATCGAGACCACCGGGAAATGCTTCTTTTTGGGCTTTTAAATCGATCGCCACGCCCATACCACCAAGGCCACTTTCCACAATCATTCCTACAAGGTCCCTGTAGAGCGCCTTATTCTCCGCGTGCAGCCTATCTCTGTAATCTCCCCAATCACTCTCACAATCTCGCGCATGAAACGGTATCCCGGCATTTCGCTCTATCCATCTCGGTTCAATCCACTGCCACATGTTTTCAGCGCCAAACACAACGCCTATCGATCTGACCCGCTCCTTTTTTTCGTCAGCACTATCATCTCCATAGACGTAGAACACAGCGCAAACTCCTAGGCCGGAGGTCAAGACGCACGTCCGCTCTGGCAATCTGATTCGGAAAGTATATTATTGCCGTTAAGAAGGCGACTCCGGATTAGGCAAGCTCTTTTGAGTGTGTTGGCCTTCGCCGGATTGTGCAACGGCTACGTCAGATAGGCTTTGCCGCGAGAAACTTTGTACTGCAAAGTCGCAGCGAGGTGATCGATGTCGGCGGCGGCGATATTCACTGACGGCCCTTCGAGCATGGGAACGCGACTGCTGCCAACGACATCGCGCCGCACTTGAATCAGAAGCGCCTGAACAACATTGGGATCAAACTTTTCTGGCGCCATGCGCACCAGATCACTGAGAGCACTGCCGACCGAAAGAGGAGCGCGATAGGGCCGCGCGCTGGTCATGGCATCGAAAGAGTCGGCGAGGCCGACGATGCGCACTGCCATGGGCAGGTCGCTCTCGCCGAGTTTGTCGGGATATCCGGAACCGTCGCTCCGCTCGTGATGCCAGCGCACTATCTCCGGAATCTTCGGCCAGGGGAATTGCACGCTGCTGACGATTTGGTGGCCGACGGTGGTATGGTCAGCCATCTCACGGAACTCTTCGGGATCGAGCGCTCCGGCCTTGCCAAACAACCGACGGTCGACGGCGACCTTACCGATATCGTGCAGATATCCTGCGCTTCGGAGAGCCGCAACATCGCTGGCTTCCATTCCCATTGCGTCGCCAATCGCCGCGGCGTAGCGGCCGACGCGCAAGGAATGGCCGTGAATATTCACGTGCTTTACGTCGATGGCGGTTGCGAATGCCTCGAGGGCGTTGTCGTAGAAACCGTGTAGCGAAGCCATCAGGCGGAGATTCTCTGAAACCCGTTGCGCGACAGTCTGAGTCAGCGCGTGGTTCTGCACGGCGAGCGCAATGTAGCTGCAAAGCAGGTCGAGCGCGTCGAGTTCGCTGTCTTCATAAAGCGCATCGCCAGGACGCCGCCCCAGGGCCACCACACCTGCCAAGCGGCCTCCGGCTTTGAGAGGCGCAAGGCACTTGAACAACTCCGGCGCGACATTGCCATTCGAGCTCAGAAACACCGAGTAGGTGGACGAATTCAGGACGATGGGTCCGCGCGCGGCCGAGAGCGCATGCACATGTTTCGGAAGGAGAGGAATGAAGGCGGGATCCGGCATCAGAGCAAATCCCAGAGAGGTCGCGGAGGTCAGCACGGCTGGCTTGTCGTTGAAAAGGAAGAGCGCGCCCTCGCGCGCGCCTGCTGCTTCCATCACAGCAGACAGCATCAGCCGCGAGGTCTCCGGAAACTCGCGCTCAGCCGTCAGAGCGGGTCCGAGTTCCGAAAGAGCCTCGACCGTATGCAGCAGCCGTCTTAGATTATTAGTCTGTATCGCCACAGACAAAGTGGGAGCCAGATCGCAGAGCACATTGAGCGTAACACGCGGAAACAGCGAGGGCGAGAGCCGCTTGTTGGTTACTTTGATGCGGTAGTGACAAAGACGAAAACAAGGTAACCGGGCTGATTCCCGCCACCGGAGGGCTATTGGGCGCGTCCCGGCATAATTCCGCGTTGGTCACGGACGCCGCCAGATCGCGATACGAACCACTCGCTTCGCTTTCCGGGAGCGGACGAAATGCGTCCCCCCTACACGGGCCTAGAAATGCTCACGCAGTTCGGCGAAGCGGCCGACGATTAGGAGCTTTTGACTCTCAGGAGCCCGATTCACTTCTTCATGCTCGAGAATCCAGGTGTCGCCGTGCGGAATGAAAACCGCGTGCAGACCGGCCACGAGCGCGGGATTGATATCGGACTTGGGGCTGTTGCCGATCATCCACGTGGCCCTCGCATCGAGCTCGAACTTCGAAACGATCTGGGCATAGGTTGCTGCATTCTTCTCGGCGACGATTTCTGCGGCAGAGAAATGGTGGCGCACTCCGGAGCGGTCAATCTTTCCGGATTGCTCTGCGACTGCGCCTTTGGTCACCAGAATCAGGCGGTTCCGCTTTGACAAATCTCGCAACGTTTCTGGAACGTCCGGCAGAAATTCGATTGTATGGTTCTCGATCGTGCCGGCGAAGCTCATGATCTGCGCGTGAAGTTCAGGAGTGACCGACACTGGGCTGAGCCGCTCGAATGTATCCACCAGCGCATGGGCGAAACTTTGCAAGCCATAGCCGTGCTTGACGATACATTCGCGCTCAACATCGTTGAGTACTTCGCGGACTTGCTCCGGAGAAAATTCGTGATGATTCAGGAATTCGATGAAGCGAGCGATGGCCCGCTCGAAGTAGATGTTGTTCTCCCAAAGCGTGTCGTCGGCATCAATCAGAAGGGTCTGCGAAGGCAAGGCTGCTTCACACCCAGTCCACTCGTGCTTCGGGGCCGATGATGCCGGCTTTGTGACCCATATCGAGCAGCCGGCGGACGGCCTCCCGTCCATCCGGGCCGTAGTCGAGCGTGCGCTCGTTCACATACATGCCGACGAATTTGTCGGCAGTTGGGTTGTCGAGATCGCGAGCAAACTGCATCGCGTAGGCGAGCGCTTCCTCACGGTGGTCGAGCGCGTACTGGATGCTTTCGCGCAGGGCTTGAGTGACGGCCGGCATGAGCACCGGGCCGAGTTCACGGCGGATGGCATTGCCCCCGAGTGGCAGCGGCAAGCCGGTCACTTTTTGCCACCACTTGCCGAGATCCACAACGCGGTGCAGACCAGCCTTGTCGTAGGTCAACTGACCTTCATGAATAATGAGTCCGGCCTCGTACTTGCCTTCCAGAACCTGCGGGATGATCTGATCAAAGGGAACAACCTCGGTCTCGACTCCGGGTGCGAACAGGTGAAGAGCAAGGTAGGCGGTCGTGAGCGTCCCAGGTACGGCAATCTTTTTCGTCTTGATCTCATTTGCCGTAAATGGACGCGGTGAAACGACCATGGGGCCGTAGCCCTCGCCGACACTGCCCCCGCAAGTCATCAGCGCGTATTTGTCCTGCACGTAGGGATAAGCATGGAAGGAAATCGCAGTGACGTCGTAGACGCCATCCCGCGCTTTCTGATTTAGCGTTTCGATGTCGCAAAGCGTGTGCGTGAAGCGCAAGCCCGGCGTGCGAACTTTATGCGTCGCCAGCCCATAAAACATAAACGCATCATCGGAATCGGGACTGTGAGCGACCGTGATCTCACGAACATCGCTTTGGATATTGCCGCCCGGCGCTTTGGCGGTTTCGGATACGGCGGTCATTTTCAATAAACTCCAGATCGAACGGCTTAACGAGCAAAACGACGCCAGCGGTTTGCGATCCCGGCAGCGAGCATGACCTTGATCACCTCACCAGCAACGAACCAGTACAGCCCGAGATACGCTGCCCTGGCAAGCGAGTGCGTGAAGGCATAGAGCCAACTCAGCCCACCGGCGAACAGCAGAATCTCAGCCCAAACCGAGGCAACGGCGGCGCGCAGGAAGCTCTTATTCCCGCGCTCAAAGATATACCCGGCAAGGAACGCCACAAATGGATAAGCCAGCAGGAAGCCACCGGTCACACCGAACAACTGAGCAACGCCTCCCGGACCATTGGCGAACACCGGAAATCCAGCGATCCCTTCGACCAGATACAGGACCATGGCGGCAAAACCTCGACGGCTTCCAAGCAGTAATCCAACCAGCAAGACGCCCAAATTTTGAACGGTAAGAGGAACCGGCGTCAGAGGCATCAGTGGAATCGTAATTCGCGCACAGAGCGCCACCAGCAGGCTCCCGCCGACCACAAGCGCAACCTGCATCGATGCATCGAGGGCGCCTTCCTGGTGCCTATTCACAGCACGAACCGCTGTCTTATCCATGATTGCATCTCCCATCGCCATCTTCATCGTGGCGTGCGATCAGTCTCGTGTTCACGGTCCGATTCACTGGCATGTTCACCGTGAGAAGGATGCGTTTTTTGCAGATGACGCCTCAAGTGAACGAACAAAGCGATTGCCACGCACACCACTACCAGCGTACTGAGACCCAGGATCAGAAACCACCAGATCATCCGCACAGCGGACTAGGATAACAGAAGAGCGGCTACTGGCTGCGAGCTTCTAGCTTTTCTCGGCTATTGGCTTTTCTTCATTTCCTCGAACCGCTGCCGCATCTTTGCTACGCGCTGCATCATGAATTGAAGGCGGTCGCGGCCCCACTTGGTGCGAATAACGGCTGTCTCGACCTCTTTGAAGGCGAACGGATCGTTGAGTTTCTGGCGCAGGTCTTTCATGAAGGGATGAATCTTCGAGTAGATCAGGAACAGCTCGCCGCTGAAACCCGGTGCGAGAAATAGCTGCTCGTTCAAGGCGCCGCTGTTGACGAACGAGGCGACCATTCCCCAGTAGCCGCCGACCTGTCGCAACCACGCGTTTTCTTGCGTTCCCAGTGCCCACGCAACCTTGAGAAAGTCGTCTGCGTTTTGCGGGTCGAATTGAACCCACCAGTTGCGCGCCTTGCGCATTTCGGGCTCACGGCGAAGATCGTAGAGCTGGCAGATCAACTGAGCATCCGCCACAGTTGCTTTCTTGGACATGCGTTTTCCTCCGAGAGTTTGGTTTGACGGCAAGTTTAGACGTGGAAGGGGTACAGAAGAATCAGAAAATTTGGCGCTGAGCGTTGAGTCGATGCGGCAGAGAGTCCCACTTCTCGCAACACCGGCGAGAAGTGGGGCCCACCAACTTCATTGTCATCACAAGCTCACTGCTGAGACGCGGCCGCGCTGGCCGCTGGAGGCTCCGGCGGTGGCGGCGCCGCGCGCTCATATTCGCATTCCTTGTTGGGACAAGCGATGACGGGTCCAGCCTTGAGGTTCTTCTCGACCAGGTATTCGCTTCCACAGCTTGGGCACTTTTCCGCGATCGGCCTGTGGGCTGAAGTGAACTTGCACTTCGGATAATTGCCGCAGCCGTAGAATGTATTGCCTTTGCGTGCGCGTTTCTCAACGAGGTCGCCGTCTTTGCACTCGGGACACTTCACGCCGATGAAGTTCTGTTTGACGTACTTGCAGTCAGGATATCCGCTGCAGGTGGTGAACTCGCCGTAGCGTCCGTGGCGGATCATCATGTTACGGCCGCACTTTGGGCAGAGTTCATCGAGCGGGATGTCGGGAACCTTCTTGCCCTGGTCGAGCCGGCGCGTGGTCTTGCAATCCGGATATCCGGTGCAGGCCATGAACTGGCCGAAGCGTCCGCGCTTCAGAACCATGATGCGGCCGCAGTTTTCGCAGTACTCGTCGGCTGCGCCGGTTTCCTGTACATCAGCGGAGTCAAGATCCGGCAGATTGATGGGATTCTCTTTCGTGAACGTGCAGGTATTCGGATCTTCTTTGTCGTAGGTGCTGCAGGCGTAGAAGGAGCCGTGCTTACCCCATTTGATCACCAGCGGCGCGCCACACTTTTCGCACTTCTCATCGGTGGGCTTCTCCATCCGCTTGATGTTTTCCATGTGCTTGGCCGCGTACTTCAGGTCTTTCTGGAATTTCTTGTAGAACTCGGCCATGGCGTCTTGCCACTTCTCCTTGCCTTCTTCAATTTCGTCGAGTTCTTCTTCCAGGCGCGCGGTGTATTGCACATCGAAAATGTCGCGGAAATTTTCCACCAGCAGGTCAGTGACGACCAGGCCGATCTCTGTGGGGACAAACTTGCCGCCGATTTTTTGCACGTATTGCCGCTCTTGAATGGTCGAGAGAATCGCTGCATAGGTCGATGGACGTCCAATGCCGCGTTCCTCGAGTTCCTTCACCAGCGACGCTTCGTTATAGCGAGGCGGCGGCTCGGTGAAGTGCTGTTCCGGCTTCAGTTCCTTGAGAGTGAGTTTCTGTCCGGCTTCGAGCGCGGGCAGTTTGTGCTTCAGTTCCTCATCTTCTTCGTCTTTGCCTTCTTTGGATTCTTCGTAGACTTTGAGAAAGCCGTCGAACTTCAGGACGGATCCAGTCACGCGGAACCAGAAGACGTCGCTGTTCTTGGCCTTGGCTTCGATGTCGACCGTGGTCTGGTCGAACACAGCAGGATTGATCTGCGAGGCCACAAAGCGCTGCCAGATCAGCTTGTAGACCTTAAATTCATCTTCTTTTAAGTACTGTTTGATCTGGTCAGGGTGACGCATCGCCGAAGTCGGTCGGATCGCTTCATGCGCCCCCTGCGCATCTTTCTTCTCTTTGTAAGTGTTTGGCGTCTCCGGAAGGTAATTCTGACCGTACTCTTTGCCGACATATTCACGGACTTCGGTAATCGCCTCGGGCGCAACACGGACCGAATCCGTACGCATGTAGGTGATGAGACCGATCGAGCCTTCGTCGCCGAGTTCGACGCCTTCATAAAGGCGCTGGGCGATCATCATGGTGCGCTTCACGCTGAAGCGGAGCTTTCGCGAAGAATCCTGTTGCAGCTTGCTAGTGGTGAACGGAGGCGCGGCGTTACGCCGGCGCTCTTTCTTGTCGACCGTGCGGACGAGCCAGTCGGCGGTTTCGAGCGCGGTACGGATCTTTTCGGCTTCTTCGCCGTTCACGACTTCGATTTTCTCTTCGCCTTTGCCAAGGAATCGGGCATCGAAGGCGGGGGGCTTCGCGGCTGCGAGGTGCGCGTCGATCGTCCAGTACTCTTTCTTCTCGAACGCCTTGATTTCGCGTTCACGTTCGACGATCAGGCGGAGAGCGACGGTCTGCACGCGTCCGGCGGAGAGCCCGCGGCGGACCTTGTCCCACAGCAGAGGAGACACCTGGTACCCAACTAAGCGGTCGAGCACTCGGCGGGCTTGCTGAGCGTCGACCAGGTTCTGATCGATGGCGCGCGGATGTTCGAACGCGGCCTGCACGGCGCGTTTCGTGATTTCATTAAACGTCACACGCTGGATGCGCGGAGGAGCTTCGGGCTCTCCCTTTTTTGCTTTCTTGGCCTTTTTCTTCTTGCCACCGTCGTCGTCAAGTTCGGTCGCGAGGTGCGCGGCGATGGCTTCGCCTTCGCGGTCCGGGTCAGGCGCAAGATAGATGTTGTCGGCGGACGCGGCGAGCTTCTTCAGCTTCGCAACAACTTTTTCTTTGCCGGGGATGACGATGTAATCGGTTTCGAAATCGTTCGAGGTATCGACACCGAGAGTGCTCTTGGGCAGATCCTTGACATGCCCGAGGGAGGCTTCGACACTGAAGCCTTTCCCCAAATATTTTTGGATGGTTTTCGCCTTTCCCGGCGATTCGACAATGACTAAACCTTTTAACAATGGAACCTCAATTTCCCTGGAGTACGGTTTTGAAGCTAGCACGAATGTCAAGCGGGGAACAAGTTACGGGAAGAAAGCTCTTGGCTCTTGGCTCTTGGCTTTTGGCTCAGAACCTAAGCTGCAACTGTGCGTCTCAACTTTCCCGACAATGCCGATAACATTTTCAATACCCGTTCCGATTGCGCGCTATCGCCTCGTATTCTTCTTTCGGGACGAAATCCAGATCCTTCGATAGAAGCAAGTGGTAGGAAAGTTCTGCCGCGGACCCCATCGCAATTTGAACGAATCTACACATCTCTCCGTCGGACCTGCGGCCGGATCCTTCCGCGAGATTCGCTGCAATCGAGGCCGAGGCTCGTCGAATCTGACTGGTTAAGCCAAACCGTTCATCCTTGGGAACATGGACGTCATTTTGTAGACGCCGAGAGTTAACTGATGCGCCTCATCCCACACCCGCAAGTCTCTATAGTTCCTCATATCGCGCTCCTCACCCAAAGGTTTCGAGCCAAAAGCTAAGAACCAACGGCCAAAGGCTCAAAAGCTCTTTACAAAATTCTTCCCCGGCATTTGTTTCACTTTGCCGTTCAGCTCCAGTTCGAACAGGGCTGCGAAGATCTCGGAGGACGACATTTCTGTCTCCAGCTTCTCGACGAGCTCATCGATGTGCGTCGCTTCATCGGCTTTCAGCAGGCTCAGGAGCCGCTTTTCGTGAGGAGGGAGCCCGTCGTCCGGAAATAGAGATGCCGACAACGCGCTTTGGGATTCAGGCGAGACCGGAGGGGTCAGTGCAAGTTTCACTTCTGTAGGGAGATCTTCCCACACGTCTTCCCAGGTCGCGACTAACTTCGCGCCCTGCTTGATCAGCGTGTTCGGTCCCCAGGAATTCTTGTTCGTGACATTGCCGGGGACGGCGAAGACATCCCGATTCTGCTCGAGAGCTAGGCGAGCTGTGATACGTGTTCCGGAGTACTCCGCGGCTTCCACCACGAGGACGCCGATCGACATGCCACTGAGAATGCGGTTGCGGATGGGAAAATTCTGTGGCGCGGCGAACGACCCGAGCGCGAACTCTGAGATGAGGGCGCCACCTAGGGCGAGAATCTGTTCTGAGAGCCGGGAGTTTTCTTTCGGATAAATGACGTCGACCCCCGTGCCAAAAACCGCGACAGTCTTTCCCTTCGCAGCAATTGCGCCACGGTGGCTAGCGGTATCAACACCGCGCGCCATTCCACTAATAATAACGAGCCCCTGTGCCGCCAGGTCGGTCGCCAATCTCTCTGCCATACCTGATCCGTAGGGCGTGGGATGCCGCGTTCCGACCATCGCTATGCCGGGCCTCGACAATATCTCGGCGTCCCCACGAACATAGAGAATCAGCGGTGGGTCATAGATTTCCTTCAGGCGGCGCGGATACAAAGCGTCTTCCATGGACAGCAACGTCACGCCGGGCGCCGCAGCGCGCGCAATCTCTTCCTGGGCAAGCTCCGTTGACTTGCCGGTCGCGATGGATTGCGCTGAAGCCGCCTGGATGGCCGCGCCTTCCAACTCCGTCAGCGATGCTCGAAACACGGCATCCGCCGAGCCAAAATGCTCCACGAGTTTGCGAGATCGAGTCGGACCCAGGCCGGGCGTGAGTGAGAGTGCAAGCCACTCCTCAAGGTGCGCGGTCGCTGGCGATACGGCGATATTAGACACAGAGTTCTCTGAGGCGGACTGTAACGGCGGGTGAAAAAGCGTGTCAAGGTCATCCGTCACATGGGTTTGTTAATATTGTGGAAAGAGTCCCAATTCGAACCACGAATGAGACGTTTGCGCATTTCCGCCATTTCCTACCTGAATACCGCTCCCTTGATGTGGGATTTCGAACACGGCGAGGCCGGCCGCAATTTCGACATTTCTTATACTCTTCCGTCCTGTTGCGCTCGCGCCTTGGCTGAGGGAACGGCTGATATCGGCATCATTCCGGCCGCCGCGTACACGCAGATTCCCGGACTGCTGATTCTGCCGGACGTGGCCATTGCCTCCCGCCGCGCCGTCAGGTCGATTCTGCTCGTCAGCAAGGTTGCGATCGAGAAAGTTCGCAGCGTGGCGCTTGATACATCGTCCATGACGTCGGTGGCGCTGACGAAGGTTCTGTTCGAGAAATGGCTGGGCGGAGGAAGGACATTCACCCCGATGTCGCCTTCGATCGACGCGATGCTGGCTGAGTGCGACGCTGGGCTGCTGATCGGGGATCCGGCGCTGCAGGTCGACCGGGAGAAATATCACAGTCTTGATTTGGCCGAGGAATGGATTCGCTGTACGGGCAAGCCGTTTGTGTTCGCGTTCTGGGCAGTACGCGGCGATGCATTGCGCGAGGCTGATCCGGCGTTGGACTTGGCTGCGGTGTTTCGCGATTCTCGCGATCACGGGCTG
>Ga0335078_10003025_pt1 | contig 25139 bp, 31 predicted proteins | sample Lox_Sample_32_FD_206711 | JGI IMG/M metagenome (GOLD analysis project Ga0335078, IMG submission 206711) | Soil microbial communities from Loxahatchee National Wildlife Refuge, Florida, United States - Lox_Sample_3.2 | ecosystem: Environmental > Terrestrial > Soil > Wetlands | place: USA... | reverse complement strand
TCAGCTACGGCGATCCCGTGCACGAGGTAGCCCGCGATATCCAGCGGCACGTCATCTCCAGCCTGCGCGATAACCTCGGCCTGCAGACCATCACCGTCAACGTCACCGTCGACGACACCTTGGCCGACGACGGTCAATAACCAGCCAGACATCGGCAGCGCAAGCCGCGACAGCGGGCCTACCGCACCCGCGGAACCCTCTCATCAGGACGCAGCCCCCGGGCTACCGCGGCTATCAGGCGAACGAGCCACGCGCGGTGGGCAACCACGATCACGCGCGGCAGCGGCTCCGCACCGGGACAATCAGGCTCCTCATCGAAGCGCCGCAACCCCGCAATGAAAACATCCGGATCACCACCCCGGTCAGGATGATGCGCACGGACGAACTCCCTGCGGCGCCGCTCAACCTCATCCATCCGTACGCCTGTCCTCCCCATGCTTCCGCACGCGAACAACCGCACGGTAGTTGTCCCCCGGGAGCGGCGGGCCCAGATCGGGGACTCCTCGCCGGGGCAGACGCTTTGCACGTCGGATACACAGGATACGACGCAGCCATCCATCAAACTCGCGCGCGACACCGCACGTCACGAGGGTGCTAGCCGGCGTCCGCCCAAGCCGTTGTCGTCGACGTGTGCGCACAGCAACCGGGCGTCGGCGCGTAGGCCTACGCCGCGCCTGAGCCGCGGCTGATCCGCCGCCACGAGACCAGCTCGGCAGCGACCCCGAGACCGGTGCGCATGGTGGTCGTGGAAGCCGAAGACCCCGGCCAGGTAACGGTTGACCGTCGCCGGGCCCCGGGCCCGCTCCCATCCGCGAGCACGATCACGTTGCCTGCCGGGGCCCGCAGCCAGGCGACGAACCAGGCTACGTCCTCGACGCTCGCCTCGTCCCAGCTCTGCCCATCGCGCACCCCAGCACGCGGCGCCAGGCTGGCCGCCGGGCGTGCGAAGGGAGATGGTTTTGACTGCCGTTGCAACCGTAAAGTGCGTTCATGCCTACTGACCCTTTGGACCGGGATCTGCCACGGCTGTACCGGGACGCGCGAGTGCGCGTGGGTTCGCTGGTGTCGGCGGTCGATGACGCTAATCTGGACGCTCGGGTGCCGGCGTGTCCTGCGTGGTCGGTGCGGGACGTGGTGGCGCATCTGGCGGCCGTCGCCGACGATGCGGTCGCCGGGCGGCTGACCGGCCCACCGTCGGAGGCGGAGACGGCCGCTCAGGTAGCCCGGTTTGCGGGCCAGCCAGTTTCCGACGTCCTCGCCCGGTGGGCCGCGATCGCGCCGGAGTTCGAGCGCCTCGTCGGCGAATTCCGCGTGCGGGCTGCGGTGATCGACATCGCGAGCCATGAGCACGACATCCGCGGCGCGCTCGGCCGACCCGGAGCCAGGGACGCCGAGGTGGTCTGGCGCAGCGCCGAGTGGCTGCTCACCGGGCTGCAGCCGCCCGTTCCACTGCGGGTGGTGGTGGAAGATGCCCAGTTCCGGCTCGGACCCGGCAGCGGGACAGCGCTCAGGCTCACCACGAGCCGGTTCGAGGCCTTCCGCTGGCGGATGGGCCGCCGCAGCCGGGCGCATCTAGCCGCGCTTGACTGGTCCGATGACCCGGCGCCGGTTATCGACCACCTAGTGGTCTTCGGCCCGGCAGCCCACGACGTCGTCGAGTAATCCGGCGGGTGACAAGAAGATCGCGCTCCAGCAAATCCGCGACCCGCGGCACCATCTGCCTCGTTCCTCACAGACCTGGTCAGATCCCCTCGGCTTGTTCCAGCCAGACGAGTGGCCGACGGCGAATGAGTGGGGCCCGGCTCGCCGTAACTTCGGGCTAAGCCGGGCTGATCCGGCGGATGCTCCATTCGAAGATGGCCTGGCATACCAGGGTGCCAGCCTCATCGGTGATGTCGGCCGCCACTGGGCCCAGGAGATCATCACCGCCTACGCTGTTGCCCATGACGGCGAGAGCGCGTCGCGCGCGAGTCGAGGACGTCCACGACATCGCGATGAGCATGCCTCACGTCACCGTGAGCCACGGCCCGCTTGGCAATGCCATCTACCAGGTCGGTGGCAAATCGTTTGTGTTCTTCCGCAACCCCCGGCCTGACGCCATAGACCCTCAGACCGGCGAACGCTGCACCGACGTGATCATATTCTGGGTGCCATCAGAGTCCGACAAGCAAGCACTGGTCCAAGACCAGGACTCGCCGTACTTCACCACCCGTCACTTCGACGGCCACCTATCTGTGCTGGTGCGTGCGAGCCAGATCGGCCGGCTCTCAGTGCCGGAACTGACGGAAATCATCCAGGACGCCTGGCTCACCCGGGCCTCGCCCAAGAGCCCAGCGGCCTGGCTCAACGCATCCCACAGCAGGTAGCCCAGCAAAAGAGCCCCAACATTTGCGGATACTGTTTGCCCGTCCAGAACTCGCCCGCTGCGGCATGACAGTTCGTTACCACGTGGCGGCGGTCCGGCGCCCGGCCAGGTGCCAGCGGCGTCGGCCGGTCTAGAATTCGAAGACCGATTCGAAGGAGCAGGGGTCATTGACCCGGGCTGTGCACGTTCCTTACACCGTCGAGCAGGACGAGGACGGGGTCTGGTGCGCTCATGCGCAGCTGCGTCCGGGCGTGGGTGCGAACGGTGAGGGCGATACAGCAGAGGCTGCGGTCGCGGACCTGCGCGAGGCGCTTGAGGGGCTGATCGCCGAGTTCGGCGCGCCGCAGGAGCTGACTCTAACGGTTGACGTGGCCTGATGCCAGCGCTGCCGTCCGTGCGCGGCGATCGGGTAGTCCGTGGGTAAAAAACAGCCGGGTTCAAGGTGGCGCGAGTTGCCGACAGCCATCACATCATGCCGCATCCCGATGGGCGAGGCACGACGGTTCCGGTGCACCAGGGTCGCGATGTGGCCAGAGGAACACTGCGGGCGTCGGCATGACCATCGAGGAACTGCAACGGCTGATGTGACGCGCCAAGATGCCGGCAGCGGCATGGCCTGTCACGCGCTCGCAGCGGCAGAAGAGTGCGAGGTTAAATCAGGCATGGGAGTCCGCCTTGGTAGTCCTGGTATGAGATAGATCGTTGGCCGATCATTGCTCCCAGCCGGACCGAGGTCGTGCGCCTGGGAATCTCGAAGCGATCAAGATCATCTATTGCGATGGAGGTCTTGTCGGCGCGTTCCGCCTTTTGCTCTTGTGGAACGAGGAGGCGGTAATGGCTCGCAAGAAGTCACTGTGGTCGGAGCTACAACGTGAGCGGGAGTGCCGTCAGCGCGTCGCCCAGGCTCGGGAGCGCATGAATGAGGAGACGATAAAGCATAATGCGCGACCACCCACGCAGAACGGCAGGCCGCCCGGGCGGGATGCAGCGGAGCGAAAACGCCAGGAACAGCTCGCGCATGAGGCGGGAACGTCGGTGCCGTTGCCAGTCCCGGTGTGGGAGGACTTCGCGCCGCCACCGCCCGGCGTCCTATCTGGGCTGGTGGGCGGCAAGGCCCGGCATGCGCGGGCGTAGGGGGCAGCCCGAGACGCCTTTTAGCACGCACGTGCCGATCACGCGATCCTCTCGCCACACCCCTACGACCTGGAGCCGGTCGAGCCAGTGATCGAGTTCCAGAAGGCAAAGTACCGTTTCGCCGACCGAGTCGATGCCCTGGCTGGCGTGAGTCTGTCCGCGCAGCGAGCCTCTTCAGGCTCGCGTGCCGTGGAGAATGGCGTCATGCCGGCATCCAGATCCTTGGCGCTGCGTGGCGAGACTAGCCTGCGGGCTGTTTACGGCGTGTTTCGGTGACGCCGAGTGAGTTGATGGAGCGGCTGTCAGGGCTGCGAAGGGCCCAGGTTGACGGGCGGCGGGCACCGCATAAGCCGCTGCTGTTGTTGTGGCTGTTCGGCAGGTTCGCGGCCACCGGTTCGGCACTGGCGCCTTACGCCGAGGCCGCGGATCCGGTGAGCCAGCTCATCAATGACTTCGGGCCGTCGGTCAGGAGCCCTGCTCTGGAGCGCCAGCGAGCGGCCATACCCTTCGTGCATCTTGAGCATGAACTATGGGAGCTTCGCGATCGCAGTGGCGATGACGTAGGCCCAGACGCGCCCGAGAGAACGCGATGGCTGCTTGATCGCGGGGCCGTTGGCCAGATCCCGCCCGAAGTCACTGCCCTTCTCGCTGAGAGCACGACCCTGGCCGCAGCCGCGCGACTGCTCCTGGACCAGCACTTCACGCCCGTGCTCGGCGAGATGATTTGCGCAGCAGCCAACCTTGATCTCGCCATTCTCGAGGTATCCCAGATCTCGCGGCCGTCGGTGCGCCGGGCTCGCGCGCCGGGCTTTGCCGAGCAAGTCCTGCGCGCCTACGCCTACCGGTGAGCCATGTGCGGATTCGACGGCAGGCTCGGCCGCAATCCCGTTGCCATCGAAGGTGCGCACGTGCGCTGGCACAGCCAGGACGGCCCAGACGACGTGGCGAACGCGATCGCGTTGTGCTCACTGCACCACGCGCTCTTCGACTGCGGCGTCCTCGGCCTCAGCCTGGATCTGCGGATTACCGTATCTCCGCTGTATGTCGCGACCAGCCAGGCAGGCCGGGCCATCGACGCCCTCGCCGGCCAGCCACTACTGAACGTCCGGCCAGGCCAGCCGTCCGTCGACGTCATCTACGTCAACTGGCACACGATCCGGGTCTTCAAAAACCACGGCCACCGAGCCGCCTGAGGACGACCACCCCGCGGCAGAAGCGGGCGTTTACGCCCAGCGCTGCCGACGCATAAACATACGGCCTGAACGCCTAGGAAGGCGAGCGACAGCGAGTCCGCCATCTCGGCCTTGTGGGCGGGATCGTCGTTGGCGCTCGCCACGAGCGGCTCCGGCAGCCATTCGCCGACAGTAGGTCTCGCGCCGGACCCGCGCCGAGCTGAGATGGTCGAGCGAGAGCCGTGAGACCACCGTCGGCAGGTACGCGCGCGGCGACTCGATCCGCTCGCCGCCATCGCGCACCCGGCAAGCGGAGGATCCCCTCCTGCACCACGTCCTCCGCTTCGCTCACGCTACCGAGCATCCGGCAGGCGATTGCAAAGCCGATGCGTGAAGCTCGTCGAACTCCTTCTCAGTCATCCTCAGCCGAGTCCCTTTACGTAGCCCAGCCGCCAGCTTGCGTAGTGCGGCTGCCAGCCGAGCTCGCGCTTGGCCTTCGCGTTGGAGGCACCCCGCGCGTCGGTCATGATGATCGTTGCCGCGTCACCGGCGGCCAGTCGGCCAAGCCAAAGTGGGACATGCCTCGGTGGCTTGGCATCGAGCGCCCTTGCCAGCACCGGTAGCCACTCTCGAACCGGCGCGGGCTCGTCGTCGACGATGTTGTAGATACCTGGCTGACCGTGGTCGATCGCGACGACGGTCGCGGTCGCGGCGTCGTCGATGTGGACTTGGGACCAGACGCCACCACCGTCGCCGAGGATCGGAAACCGCCGCTTGCGGACCGCCATCGCCACTGCCGCATCCGGAGCCCGGCTGATCGCAGTCCCCGGACCGTAGAAACCGCCATAGCGCAACACGATCCCCTCGCCCCACTTGATACTCGTCACCGCCTGCTCCACATGGAGAATGCCTACCAGCGGAACCCGCAGCGCGGCCGGCGCGTCGGCATCGAGGGGATCGGCCTCGGTCAGCACCGGCCCACCTGTGCGGGCCCATCGAAACGCCGCGAAGCTCTGTGCCACGAAGCGCCGTGCCCCCACGGCTCGGCCGGCGGCCAGGAGATGGTCCGTCGCCTCGGTGCGCAGTCGGTTCGTCATGGTCGCCATGACGGCACGCTCGGGGTGGCGCATGTCCCTAACGGACATCTTCCCGGAAAGCGCCGTGAGCTCATGCACGATCACCTCGGGCTCGGCGGACGCCACCGCCTGGGCGACCGCGTCGGGGTCGAGCGCGTCGGCCACGACCGGACGCGCTCCGAGGTCGCGGACCGGGTCCTGCTTCGATGCGCTCCTCGTCATCCCGACCACCTCGTCACCGCGCGCCACGAGCAGAGGGACGAGCGCCCTTCCGAGAACGCCCGTGGCTCCGGCTACGAAGATCTTCATGACAGCTCCTTCCGTCCCATCATTCCCTTGTAAGACGAGATAGGAGCGCCACCTGTGACAGTGCTCAGTGAAGCTGCTCCATCGCCCTCGACTTATACGAATCAACAGAACGGCAGCCGAAACCGACTCGCCTGGCCACACATAGTCGGCAGGGAGATCGATCGGTGCCACTGAATTGGTGAAACAGGCTGGCCCCTGGACCGCTACCGTGGCCCTGTGAGCAGCCAGCGAGTGCCCGGTGGGGCGGTGCACAAGCTTCCCGCAGACCTGCGCAAGGCCCTGATCGCCAACCCAAAGGCACTCGATGCCTGGAAGGACATCACGCCTCTGGCCCGAAACGAGTTCATCTGCCGGGTCGAGGTTGCCAAGCAGAAGATGACCCGAGAACGCCGCATCCGCCGGACCCAGGAGGATCTGGAGGAAGGCCAGCGCCGACCCTGCTGCTGGCCAGGGTGCCGGCACCGCGAGCGCACCGGCAGATAGCGACCAGTGCTTCCGTCGGATACCGAACGTTCCAACCAGCGACGAGCGCCACGGGCGGCCCCGGAACGGCGCGAGATTCGGCGATCTGGCAGCGCCGTTAACTTCCCAGCCAAGGTGCGCTTCCGCCCAAGTCATGCAGATCTATGCATTGTTCGGCATTCTTGTACGTATCCTTAGACGCACTACTTTCGGCATTGTCGTGCGACCGCTTGTCCGGTGCCAGATAAGTCGGTCCGTTGCCATCCAAACTTGGCCCGTTCGGTCGGCTCGCCACTACGGTCGGCCCAGGATCGTTGTTCTCGATCTTGAGTGGGGTGGCGGCGTGGCACCGCACCCATCCTCATCGTGCTGGCTACCCACCTTGCCAGCACGGCCATGATCGGGCCGAATTCAATGGCAAGAACGTTCTAAACCGCGTTCATGGGTCGACTTGGGTGAAAACGCAAGCCTTTGATCGTTTGCCATCCAGTCAGGCCCGCCCAGGTCATAGGAGGGGCGGTGGGCTGATTAATCTGGCACGGGACACCGCTTCGCGCGCTTCATACAAAGCGCTGGACGACCTGTACTGGTCGGTGCCCGACCCGGCTCCACGACGCGGTGGCCCGCCACGCGCGCCTCGGCGCGGCGCTGCTCCCAGGCGTCCCGGAGGCAGCCCGGCCGTCACCAGCGGCGGCCGTCGCCGAGTCCAGCATGCTGGCGGGCCGCATCGAATTCTTCGACCTCCAGCAACCCGAGACAGCCCAGGTTAGCTACGTGCTGGCACTGGCCCGGCGCGCGACGTCTGGTTACCGGCGACACCGACCCACACGCCCATCTCGCGCAGCGCCGCGCGCTGACGCTGAACGCCTGTCGTGCGGCATCCGGGCGGCTCCCCGGGTACGCGGCAGCGGCCGGTTGCGGACGGGTCGCCGCCAGGCAGGCAGCCGCGTACTTGGCAGTATGGTCTGGTGACCGAGGGCGAGGAGCTTCCCGAGAACGTTCTGGCCGCATACGAGAGAGCCGCCAGAACCGGTTTCCGGCTCGCCTGCGAGGTCGAAGTGGGCAGATTGCTGGCTGCCCTCGCCGCGGCGGTCCCCAGCGGTGGCCGGGTTCTGGAGATCGGCACCGGCGTCGGCGTCGGGCTGGCCTGGCTGGTCCATGGTCTGGGAGCGCGCCAGGACGTGCAGGTCGTCACGGTTGAGCTCGAGGATGCGGTGCAGCAGACGGCGCTTTCGGCGCGCTGGCCGCCGTGGGTTCGCTTCGAGTCGGGGGACGGGGCCGAGGCCGTCGGCCGGCTCGGCTGGTTCGACCTGATATTCGCGGACGCGCCCGGCGGGAAGATCTTCAAGCTGCGCCGGACTGTGGCCGCGCTTCGCGAGGGTGGCGTCATCGTCGTGGACGACATGGACCTTGCCCGCCACGCCGATGAGCAGCTTCGGTCGGCCCTGGCCGCGGTGCGTCACCGTCTGCTGGACAACGCTGAGCTCGTGTGCGCCGAGCTGGGCTTCAGCAGCGGCGTCATCGTGGCCGTCAAGCGCCGGCCGTTAACCTGACGGCGGCATTGCGCCCCGTTCAAGTCCGGGCGCGATGACGTGTCGTAAGGCGCGTGATTGAGGGCGTCCCGCGCGCGGCGGGTCACGATACCGCGGTCAGGGGCAGGTCCTCCGTGGTCACGGATGGAAAACGCAGACTTCGGCACAGATCAGCCCGCTCTGCGGGTGACACCCCACCTGACCGTCACGGAAACCGCTTCGGCCGCACCGAACGGCGGCTCGCGTGCGTTCGCCTGTGCACACACCGTGCCGCGTTTGTGTTCCGGGGTTTCCGCCGGTCCGCCTGGCCGGTGGACCCCCGCGGGCCGCCTGGAGATCGGCATCGCCGAGGGCACCGCCAGGCTGGAAGTGAACACCGGACACGGGCACGTCCACAACCTGCTGGAGAACGCCACCCGGCCCGAAGAGGCCGACGAGACCGTCGAAGGTGCGCGGCCGCACCTCCTACGGCGACATCACCATCCGCCGCTCCCGACTCGCTTCCGGCACCGGAGAAGAAGGGCAACGATGACCATCAATCAATCCCGGCCGGCGATCGCCGTGACCAGGCTACGACGGCTGGCCAGCGCCATCGAGCGCGCCGCCGGAGAAGACACCGGAAGCGCAGGGACATCCCGATGACGGCGCAGCCGACCCAGGCTATCCGCGTGCGCGGTCTGGAGGAGTCGTACAAGGAGCTGCGCGCGCTGCGCGGCGTGGACTTCGACGTGGCGCGGGGCAGCATCTTCGCCCTGCTGGGCTCGAACGGCGGGCAAGACCACGGTCGTGAATATCCTGTCCACGCTGCTCAGGGCCGACGCGGGGACGGCCAGCGTCAACGGCTTCGACGTTGCCGCGCAGGGTGCGCAGGTGCGGGAGTCCATCAGCCTTGCCGGGCAGTTCGCGGCCGTGGACGAGATCCTCACCGGGCGGGAGAACCTGGTGCTGGTGGCCCGGCTGCGGCACCTGAAGGGCGCCGGCCAGACCGCGGATGACCTGCTGGCCCGCTTCCAGCTCACCGACGCGGCGCAGCGACGGGTGTCGACGTATTCCGGAGGCATGCGCCGCCGCCTGGATATCGCGATGAGCCTCACCGGGAATCCGCCGGTGATCTTCCTGGACGAGCCGACGACCGGGCTCGATCCCAGGCGCGCCTTGAGTTGTGGCAGGCCGTCAGGGAACTCGCCGGGCGCGGTGCGACGGTGCTGCTGACCACGCAGTACCTGGACGAAGCCGAACAGCTCGCCGACCGGATCGCGATCCTGCACCAGGGGCGGATCATCGCGGGCGGCACCCTCACCGAACTGAAGCGGCTCTTCCCTCCCGCCAAAGTCGAGTACGTCGAGAAACAGCCGACCCTCGAGGACATCTTCCTCGCCATCGTCGGCAACGACCGTACCGGCAGCAGCGACAGCGCGGCCAGCAGCGATCGCAGCGAGAGATAAGGAACAAACGATGAACAAGCATTTCTTCGGCGACACCGCCGTCCTGCTGGCACGGTCCATGCGCCACATCACGCGCAGCCCGGACACCATCATCACGACCGCCATCATGCCGATCGCCTTGCTCCTGCTGTTCGTCTACGTGTTTGGCGGCGCGATCAAACACGGGCCGGAAACGTATGTGACCTACCTGCTGCCCGGAATCCTGCTCATCACGATCGCCATGGGCATCTCCTACACCGCAGTCCGGCTCTTCACCGACATGCAAAGCGGCATCTTCCAGCGATTCCAGTCCATGCCGATCGCGCGGTCATCCGTGCTGTGGGCTCACGTGCTCACCTCGCTGGCCGCCAACCTGATCTCGCTCGTGGTCGTCGTGGTCATCGCCGTCGCCATGGGCTTCCGCTCGGAGGCGGGAGCACTGGCTTGACTCGCGGTCGCCGGCATCCTGGTCCTGTTCACCCTGGCGCTGACCTGGATCGCCGTCATCCCCGGCCTGTCCGCCAAGTCCGTGGACGGCGCGGGCGCGTTCGCCTACCCGCTCGTCTTCCTGCCGTTCACCAGCTCGGCATTCGTGCCCACCGCCACCATGCCCGGCCCGGTGCGCGCCTTCGCCGACAACCAGCCCGTGACGTCCATCGTCAACACGGTCCGCGACATGCTCGCTCAGCGGCCGGCCGGCACCAGCATCTGGATCGCCCTCGCCTGGTGCCTCGGCATCCTCATCGTCGCCTACGCGCTCGCCATGGTCACCTACCACCGCAAGATCGCCTAACTATGTGCCTCCTCAGGCCGATCAGTCATCAACGCGGCCGCTGGGAGACGGGCGCATCGGTCAGGTCGCGGAGCCAACTTGACCGGTACAAGGGGATCTGATGAAACCCCAAGGGGAGAACCGATCACTGGCACGCCAATCGCGCTGGTAACCGGTGCGACCCCGGGCCCGGGCCGGGCGGTCGCTGGCGCCCTCGCCGGCCACGGGATGCACATCCTCGTACACGGCCGCGACTCCAGGCGCGCGGCCGCCGTCGTGAACCAGATCTCCAAGTCCGGCGGTACCGCCCAGGCCGTGCTCGCCGACCTGGCCTCACTCGACCACGTCCGTGAGCTAGCAGACCGGATAACCGCCGACCATAACGCCATCACACTGCTGATCAACAACGCCGGGATCGCGCGGGCAGAGCGCCCTATCGCAGGCGGCAACTCAGCGCGGACGGTCACGAACTGCGGCTGGCCGTCAACTACCTAACTCCGGCGCCACTCACCAGTCGGCTGATCCCGCCGCTCCAGAACGAGGCTCCCGCACGGATCGTCGGCTCGCCGGGCGCGGCGGAGACGGCTGGAGGCCGTTCTTGAGGCCGAAGCGCTCGGCCAGCGCGATCATCCCCTCCCGACCTCGCAAAGCCGGAGTCCCCGGCGCGCTGGCCCCGGTCGATGTCGGTCATGGCCAGGGCCAGCAGCAGCGAGCCGCAGATGGCGAGGCCATAGGAGGCCGCGAGTGTCCCGGGCGGCGGCCCCGGGTCCGCGGTCAGCGCTGACAGCGCGGCGGGCAGCGCCCCGGTGATCTCCGCGACCAGGCCGAGCTGGCCGTGGTGCGCGTGGGCGACCACGGCGCTGGCCTGAATCTGCAGTGCCCAGGCGTCCAGGCGGGACAGGTCGGCGCTGGGTCCAGGGCGCTGCGTGTCCCGCAGCGTCGCCGCGGCCGCACACCACAGGTGCAGGCCAGTATCGACGTCGCCGCGGCCAAGCGCGATCTCCGCGCGCATCACGGTGTCGAACATCGGCATATCCCAGGGCTCGTCCGCGCCGTGCGGCGTGGTCAGCTTCAGCTCGCGTTCCGCCTCGTCGTAGGCGCCCCGCTGCAGGTCGGCGGCCACGATTGCCTCGCGCACCCGGTTCGCGCTGGACCACGCCCCGAACGCCTCGGTCACCGACAGCGCCGCGCTCAGGTGATGCAGCGCCTCGTCGCCCGAACCGGCCATGTCAACCTGGAGGCACAGTTCGCCGATCCGGGCATGGGCGGCGGTCCGGAGCCACGCGCTGCCACAGCGCTCGAACGCGGCGAGCGAACGCCGGCCGGGCACAGATCACCCGGTTCAGCGTGGCATTGGGCGGTCATCCAGGTTACCGAACTGTCCTCTCGCTCCGGTCGGGTCAGCGCGGCGCCGCGCGGTGAGGAGAACCGCGATCGTGCTGGCGCGTATCGGCCGCCCGAGTCGCTGATAGATCGCCTGGTGCTCGCGGTCCAGGGCCTGGCGCTGGTCTGGTGAGAGCCGGGCCTAAAACGACATCGTGCGAACGAGAGCACTGAGTTCGTCCGGCGTGTGCTCGACGAGCTTCGGCATAACCGCCGCCTGAAAATCGCCGAACAGATGGCCGGCGTACTGTCGCCCGATGTCGTAGCTGCCGAGCCAGGACCAGGCCTGCGAGATATTGTCGCGGCGCCGCTCGATCCCGGCGAGCGTCGCGTCAAGATCCCGGTAGGCCGGCCAGCTCGCGGCGATATCAGGGGCGACCGCTGCGATGGCCGCGAGTGCCGCGTCCTGATCTTGCCTGGTGCGCGCTTCCTCCATCCCGAAGATACGACACCAGGGCGAGCGTTCCGCTGGGAACAAGCACGTCAGCGGCCCGCTGCCAGCTGGCCTCAGGGTCAGCCCAGTGAAACGCGGACGCGGAGAACACGGCCCGGAACCGCTCGCGGGGAAGCCGCGCGTTCACGAACTCCACCTCTCCGGCGCCTTCCAGGCTCTGCCTGGCCAGCGAAATGAGGTTGCTGCCCGGTTCCAATGCCGTCACCCGCAGTCCCCGGCCGACCAGGGAACGCGTGAGCTGGCCGCTTCCGCACCCGACCTCCAGCACGAGATCACCCTCCCGATCCCCGCGACCCGGCAGGCCTGCCGGACGGTGGCGGTCGTAATCGGCCGCGATCTCGTCGAAGACCCTGCCGTAACGACGCGCGGCAGATTCCCGCGGCGGTGTCATTGACCAGCCTCCGTTCATGATCGGTACGTGATCGTCACGTCATGGGTGACTTGCATTCAGCAGCTCCGCCTCAGCGCCGCTATGCGCCGACCCCAGATGCGCGATCTCCCGCGACCCCGCCAGGAGGAACACACGATCTGAGCCGCCGTCGCACCCGACGACGCCTCACCGTCCGAACGTACGGGGACACCGGCTCACACTACGGCCCCAAGCGCACCGGGCTAGCCCGCAGATCCCGCGCCTTACTGGATCAAACCCGCAGGTCACGAAGCCGCAGCCCGCGAAACTCCGCGACGTTGATAAGTCCGGTTAGACGCACGAGCCAGCGCGCGAAGAGCGGCAGCGGGTGTTCTGCGCTGCTGAGAGGTTGCATGAGTGTGCAGCAGCTGTGCTGCGGAGCACGCGCCTCGGCTCGTTAGCAATCCGTTGGCCATGTCGGCAAGTACCGCTCGCAATTACAGGTACCCGCCGCTCTGATCGGCCCGTGTGGCGACGCGCTCTGTGATTCGGCGCTGGCGTTCTGCGCCCACCTTCTGCTCTCCCCTACCCCGCACCCCGGCCGCCTCCAGACCTCGCATGACCCGAAGCGTTTCGAGAAGTTCGGACACCGCTTCGAGGTTGAGCTGGGACGGCCTGAGCGTGCGGAGGCTGTCGCCCGCCTACGCGATCTGATGAGCGAGCAGACGTTGACGCTTCTGACCGCGACGAAACGACCGGAAATCAGTGAGGCTTTCGTTCTCGCCACGGTCCTCCGCGGGGGTCACCCTCCCACCCCCACGAGGGGATTTCTGCCTGAGTAGTCGGCGCGGGCGTGCGGATTCGGCCTCGTTCCAGGTGGCCCGCCACCGGTCTCGCCGCCTACTGCCGGACGAGCGTGAGCAGCATGACCGTCGGCTCGGTGGCCACAAGAGAGTGAGGCGTGTTGGGGGCCATGTGGAGCCAGAAGCCGGGGCCGGCATCCATCTCCGCTCCTTCAGCGGTGAAGCGCAGCCGACCTGACATGACCTGGACGACAGCCGCCCGAGCGGCTTGGTGTTCGGTCAGTTCCTGACCCGTGTCGAAGCCGAACACAGTCACGTTTAGACCCTCGTCGCGGTGGATCACTTTGGAGACGACGGAACCCTCCTGAATCTCCACCGAGGTGACGATGTCATGGACTGCGGTGTGTGTCACGAGTTCCTCACCCTCTCATCCCAGCTTGAGCGAGTACGGCTCCCGGCCTGCTCGCACTCGACCGAAGATACCGCTGGCGCTAGAACGCCCAGAACGACGTCGGCACTCTGCGAACGGCTACCAAAGGCGCGAATATTCGGCGATCCGGAGCGACGGTCTGGATATCCGTGGTGACCTTGCGTGATCTACTGGGCGGGCAGACGGTGAGGTGAATCATCGTCGCGGGGGCCTTTGGCCGGTCCAGCCTCCGGGCCTCAGCCCGTCCCGGGAGGTTCCTGATGACCACCACCGCATCGTCCCTGTCCACCGTGATCGGCATTGCCGAGCCGGTATTCACTCCGCAAGAGCAGCTGGCGCTGGCTGGGTTCCTGGCGGGCTACACCGGCCTGACCCGTGAGGCCTACGCCCTGGAGCTGCGCCAGTTCACTGGCTGGTGCCAGCAGCGTCATCTGCGCTTGTTCCAGGCCCGCCGCGCTGACATCGAGTGCTTCGCCTGCGACCTGGAAGCCAAAGGCCGGGCCCGGGCCACTATCACCCGCCGCCCGTGCACATCGCCGGGTTCTACCGGTATGCGGTCGAGGAAGACCTCCTTGACCGGTCGCCGGCGGCGCATGTCCGCCGACCCCGGCTGGACTATGAGTCCCACGCGATCGGCCTGGACCGTAACGAACTTGGCGCGATGCTGGTCGCCGCCGTGCTCGGCACCGCGGCCGAGCACGCGCTGATCTCGCTGCTGGCGCTCAGCGGCCTGCGGGTCTCAGAGGCGGCCGGCGCGAGCATCGAGGCGCTGGGCACTGAACGCGGCCACCGGACGCTGACCATCACCCGCAAGGGCGGCAAAGTAGTCACCCTCCCGCTCGCCCCGCGCACCGCGAGGGCGATCGACCTGGCCGTCGGCGAGCGCTGCGAAGGACCCAGGTGGACCGGCTCAGCCCGCGCCAGGCGGAGCGGCTGCGCGTCCTGGTCGCCCCCGATCCCGACCTTGCCTCTGCCGCGCAGCCAGAAGCTGACGGCGGGGGTGAGCAGGCGAGACAGCGGCGGCTGTCAGTCATCGGGATCTGGGAATCGGGCCGCGGCGACTTGTCCGAGCGGCACGACGAGATCATCCGCGGGCGGCTGAAGCGCCCCGCATGACACTGCTGCTCGACACCGGCCCGCTCGTCGCGGCCATCGACCGCTCCGACAAGCATCATGCCCGCTGCGCTGCCCTGCTGGAATCCACCGAAGGCCCGCTGCTGGTCCCCACCACCGTCATCGCCGAAGTGTGCTGGCTGCTGGAAGAGCGACCCGACATCGAGGCAGCCTTCCTGACCTCAGTCGCCACCGGCGAGATCCAGCACGTCACCATCACCGCCGTCGACCTGGAGCGTATGGCGGAGCTCGTGCGCACCTACGCCGACCTGCCGCTGGGCGCCGTCGACGCCTCCGTCATCGCGGTTGCCGAGCGACTCCAGCTGACCGACGTGGCCACCTTGGACCGGCGGCACTTCACCGTCGTCCGCCCCAAGCACGCCGCCGCGCTGAACCTCCTGACCTAGCCCGCTCACCACTCTGTCTAGGAATCCCGTGCGCGGTCCATTGCGCTCCGCAGGCGACCCCTGGCACTCCTCGGCGAGCCCGAGCCGCCGATCGGCGCGGTTCGGGTTGGGCGAGTTCCTGGGCTCGTGGCCGCTGGTAGCGGGTCGATCTGCGCGCTGGGTCACCGCAGCCGGGGTTCACTCGTCATCGCGGTGGTGACGGCGGACGGATGGGCACGGCGGTCACTGGCTGATTTATCGCTCGCCTGGGCGGGAGTCCTGCATCAACCGTAGAACGCAGGCCGACTGTGGCGATTCAATGCCTGGACCAGCGGCCCGACCTGATCGAGCGGATCTACGAGGTGGATTCGGCCTGGCCGGAGTTCATGGGCAAGAACCCGGTGGCGAACGCGCTGTACTGGCAGGTGGCGGGCGCGTTTCCGCACTTGTGCGCGGCGGCCGTGGATGAGCGCGGGACGGTGGTGGCCACCGCGCGGGCGCTGGCGTTTGCCCTGGACGCCGAGGACCGACGTGAGCTGCCCGACTGCGGCCTTGTCGCGGAGGATTTTCCCGGTTCGCCTTGACCGTGGAGTTCCTGTTCGGTCACGGGTGCTGATCAGGTCAGGCTGCTTCGGTGCCGGGTTCGATGAAGGCGAGCCGCTGGTCGCCGAAGTCGGCGATGATCTCCAGGCGGCCGCCGAGGGCTTCGACGTAGGCGGCCAGGGTGCGCAGTTCGGCGGTGCCTGGCTTGGCGTGCTCGATGGCGGACACGCGGCCCTGGGTGATGCCCATCCGGGCGCCGACCTGGGCCTGGGTGATGCCGAGGCGGCGGCGCATCTCGGCGAGCCGGAAGGCGCGCTGCTCGGCGCGCAGCTGCTCCATCCCGGCGGCGATGGCGGCCTTGTCGGCAGGATCGGGATAGAACTCGGCGAGGAACTCATCCCGGGTGTAGTGGTGGAACTCACTGCTGCTCATCGGATGCCCTCTTGTTTCAGGTAGTCCTCCTAACGCTGCTCGGCCAGCGGGATCGCCTGCGGGTACCAGGCCTCCTATTTACCAGCCTTATCTCCGGCTGCCAGCAGGACGGCGTTTCGCCGGGGATCGAAGATGTACAGGATGCGGATCTCGCTGCGCCCGGCGGAGCCTGGCCGCAGTTCCTTCAGGTTGCTCAGCTGGGCGTGGTGGACGCGGTCGGCGAGCGGGCCGCCCAGCTCCGGCCCGGCTTCACGCAGCATGCCGATGGCATGGCCGACCTGGATCGCGCCGGCCCGGTCACGCTTGCCCAAGTCGTGCAGCCATGCCCGGACCTCCGGTGTCATGACCAGGCATAGGCCACGTCAGCTGCCTCCCCGCAGCGGTAGCATTACGCAGGCATAATATCGTGTCAGCGTGATGTTATATGGCTTGCGGAGCCGGTTAGCTGTCCGTGCTGGCGCTTGGAGTGAGTGCGCGCCTGCGCGGCTCGGAGAAGCCGAGACCCGCGTAGCCGGGCGCGCGTTTAGCGAGCATAGCGGCGAGGACGCCAGTCCGCTCATCGAGGTAGTCGTGGACTTCGGCCGTGGTCTTGTTCTCATGCGAGCGCAGGATCCGGCCTACGTACTGGGTCAGGCTGCCCTTATTGGCGACCGGCGCGGCAAGGAACAAGGTATCCAGGGCCGGGCAGTCGAAGCCTTCGCCAGCGTACGGGCCGGTGGCCACGACCAGGAGCGGCGGCCCGCCGGGCTGCGGCTGCATGCGGGTCAGCGCCGCCGCGCGGCTCTTGGCACCCATTCCGCCGCGAAGAACAATCGGGTCGTGCCCGGCCTCGCGCAGCAAGCCGGCGAACCTTTCCAGATGGCTGGTCCGGTTGGTGAGGACCAGGCAGTTGCGGTCCTTGCTCAGTGCGGCGAGGACGTCCGCGATGACCTGCCGGGTGCGCTGCTCATCAGCGGCCAGGTGCCGGTAGATGGTCGTCATGCCGCCAGGGCGGGACGGGTCAGCATCGCCGTCGTACCGGTACGCAGTCGGGTGAACGTACAACACGGGGGTGGGCCGGCCGGTGCCCACAAGCGTGTCCTGGCCGGCTGCGTCGCGGGAGAGCGCGAGGGTGTGCCGGACCGGTCCCACTTGCATGGCGATCAGGTCGTCGAGCTTGTCGCGGCGGTACGGGGTGGCGGTCAGTCCGAGCCAGCGCCGTGCCGGGATCTGCCTGACCGCATGCTCGAACGCGGCGGCCGGGACGTGATGACATTCGTCGGCGACGATCAGGCCGTAACCGGCGGTCAGCTCCGCGACGTCGTCGCGGCGGGACAGGGTCTGCAAGGTGACGACATCGATGGAGCCGCGCAGCTTGGCCCGGCCGCCGCCGAGCTGCCCGGCTTTGACGCCGAGGAACTCGGCGATCCTGGCCCGCCACTGGTCCGCGAGCGTCTTCCGATCCACCAGGACGAGAGTGGAGACCTGATGCGCGGCGATGACCGCGCACGCCATCACGGTCTTGCCCATTCCGGGTGGCGCGACCAGCACCCCCAGATCGTGCCTGGTCAAGACCTGGACGGCCGCCTGCTGCGGCCCGGTCAGCACGGCCGAGCAGGTGAATGCGTGCGTGGTGCCGGCCGCGCGCTCATCGGTCAGGTCCAGCTTGCCGCCTGCCTGCGCGGCGAGTTCGGTCACCGTGGTGAGCATGCCACGCGGCACGATCAGCCCGCCGTCGATAGTCTCGTCGAAGAACTGCAAGAACCGGGGTATGTCCCAGGTGGAGGCGCGCATCCGCTGTTTCTCGTAGAACTGCGGGTTGCGCATCGAGGCAGCGTGCCGCAGCGACGCGGCGAGCGCGGGCGTCAGGTCGGCCAGCTCGACCCGGATGCCCGCGCCGAGCCGGGCCCGGACCACAGTCGTCACCTCCGGCCGGATCTTCGTGGAGACTGGCGCGGCGAGCCTGGTGACCTCGCTGCCCGCCGGGACCCGCCCGGCCTTGTCCGCGGCCCGGCTGACCTCCCTGGGCGTCATGCGGCCAAGCGTCGACAGGTAAGACCACTGGTCCTGGTGCGGTTCGAGATTCTCCAAGTTCAGGAACACCGTCGCGTTGCGGTCCCGGGCCGGCCGGAACAGCGGCAGCGCAATCAGGTTTCCGGCACCGCCGGCCGGGAGCAGGTCCTGGGACGGGAACAGCCGGTCATAACTGGCCAGGTTCACCTTCCCGCGGATCGCCATCGCCTCACGCAGCAGGCCGGTGCCCAGTCGCCGGGCAGTCTGCGCCGGCACTGGCGCGGTGAAGAAGGCCCACGCGTGCATACCGACCCCGGAACGCGACACCTCCAGCGCCACCGGCACCCCGAACGCCCGCCCCGCCTTGACGTACATCAGCGCCTCGGTCAGCGCATCCTGCCCGTCGAAGTCAGCGGCCAGCCACCAGCACCGGTCGCCGTCCAGCAGCGGATAAACGCCGACGTGCGCATCGCCCTTCAGATGAGCAGCCAGCACATCCGTGGTCAGCGGCAGGTAGTCCCGCTTCTCATGCGGGATCCCGCGCCGCCACCCGCCGCGCACCGCCGGGAGCCAGCCCTTCCAGCCAGTACGGGAGTTCTCGATCCGGGTGGCGTAGATGTCGGTGCGCGCCGCGAACAGCGCCCGGAAGAACGCCACCTTCGCGTCATTGGGCGAGTCTTTATGGACCGGTCCCGGCGGCGCATCGAAGAAGCCGGCCTGCGCCGGACCCGGCGGCGCGGCCTGCCGCGGGCTCAGCTCCAGCATCTTCAGCAGGCGCGCGTTCTCCGCCCGCAGCCGCGCCAGCTCAGCGGCCACAGCCGCGGGAATCTCAGGCACGCCCACACCATATGCAACATGCAACCCGCGGCCATGTAGCTCATGCCGGAGTGCCAAGCGGCAGCCGGGCCGACCGCGCGGGTCTCCGCGAGCGGCCAGGGCCGCAAGACCGACGCCACCGATGCGCATTCGGTGGCGTTGCTCGGGATCCTGATGGCCGGCCTGCGACGCGCAGGCCACCCGATGCGGCACGATTCGGAAGCGCCTCAGCCATAACCCCGACGCGCGTCCACACGACGGGCAGCGAGCACGCCGAAGGCTGCAGCGGCCAGAGCGGCTACCCCGCCGATGAGGACTGGGGCGCGGACGCCGCTCGCGTCGGCGATCGCCCCGAGGATTGGTCCGCCGATCGGTGCGGTGCCGACAAGGAGAACGGTTTGCAGAGCGAGCACCCGCCCGATCATGTGCGGCTCCGTTCGGAGCTGGGCAATGGACGTCGTCGCCGTCATGTAGGCGACGCTGGCGGCACCAACCAGGGTCGCCACCAAGAAGGCGGGGGCGACGCTGGGGACGGCTGAGAGGACAAGCATGGCCGCCCCGAGCCCCGCGGCACCGACCGCCACCGTCCGAATGCTGACGGTGGAACGCCTGGCGACGAGCAGCGCCCCGACCAGGCCGCCTGCGCTGAAGGCCGAGTAGACGAGGGTGTAGGTGCCATTGCCGCCGTGGAGTCCCTTCTCGACGAAGAGCGGGAATACGACCGCGAAGTTGTAGCTCAAAATTCCGATGAGCAGGAGCATTACAAAGGTGATCCAGAGATCTGGCACGCCGAAGATGTATTTGAGTCCGGCCCGGACCTGTCCGGCCCCACGAGGCGTCACCGGCAGCCGGTGCAGCTCGGCCGATCGCATCATGGCGAGTGCGGTGAGGACCGCCGCGTAGGAGGCAGCGTCAGCCGTGAAGCACCACCCGTAGCCGACCGTCACGATGAGCAGGCCGGCGAAGGCGGGTCCCGCGATGCGCGCCATGCTGTTCATGGCGCTGTAGAGCGTCACGGCATTGGGTATCTCGTCGGTCGGCACCATCTCGTTGACGAACGACCGCCGGACCGGGTTATCCAACGCCAGCAAAGCACCACCTGCCACGGCGATGCCGTAGAACGCGGCGAGCGGTGCGTTGTGCATGAATGCCAGCGCCGCGAGCGCCAACGATTCGCACGTCTCGAGCGCCTGCGTGACATACAGGAGGTTGCGCTTACTTGTTCGATCGACGATCACACCTGCCCAGGCAGACAGCAGCAGGATCGGGCCGTACTGGCACGCCACCAGCAAGCCGAGAGCCACGCCGCTTCCGGTGCGGTGCAGGATGAGGAGGGTCAGGGCAACATTGGTGAGCCAGTTGCCGGTCTGGGAGATGGTTTGGCCGATGAAGAACAGGCGGAAGTTCCGCCACCGGAGCGAAGACAGAGTGCGCTGGACGAAATTGGGCCCCTGAGCAAGGCTGTCGTCGTCCACCGGATCAGGCTCTGCAGGCTGAGAGGATCATGGTGATCTGAGCCGTGGGCTCAACGTTCGTGATCGCCGGTCAGCCGACCTCTGGCGATCACCGGTGCGGAGAGGGAGTTGAGAAGGGTGCGGGGCCTAACTCGATCAAGTCTCGCCGCATCAGGGGTGGTGCTGACTGCGCTTGAGAGGGCGAAGACTTGGAATGTGTGGCGATGTGGCCCGTGGCCCTTGATCGGCTCGGGTCCGTGGTATCCCCGACTTATGGTGGATCGCAGGATCCGTACCCCGGCGGTGGGCGCTTTTGCCGACAGCGCGCCTGGGGGTAGGTGATGGGGCGAGTCGAGCCGGGACGGATCGATGAGCACCAGGCAGTGCACGGCTGGCTTGGATGTGGGGACGTCGAGGCCCTCGACCACGAGCACCAGCTCTGTCGTCTCGGGTGGCGGCGTGCTCCAGCTCAGATCGGGGGACAGGTTGTTTCCGCCAACCCGCTTACCGGCATGCTCTTGCGTGATCGACCGTCCTTCCCCGAAGTCGTCGCTCGTCACGATGAGTAGTTCTGGTCCCTGCAGGTTCGGACGGTTCCACGCCGAATGGATGTCTCTGCCTCTGCGGTTCTTGAGGAGCGTCATTTCGTCTCCGCCAGCATGTCGAGGATCTCGGCGGTCGTGGTGGTCTCGCCGAGCTTGGGAAAGATGCGTTCGATGCTGTTGGCGTGGGCTCGGGATCGGTGTCGGTCATAGCGTCAATTGCCAAGACGACGTGATAGCCGTGGTCGTATGCGGAGCGGGCAGTGGACTGGACGCCTGAGGTGGTCGAGATGCCGGTCAGCACGACCTAGGTGACGCCAAGGCCGCGTAGATGAGCGTCGAGCCCAGCGTCGTGGAAGGCGTTCCGCCGCTGCTTGGTGACGAGGTGGTCGTCCGGTTGCACATCGAGTTTGTCGACAAGGTCGGCCGAGTCAGGAGAGCTGATGATCTCGGGCGGGCGGGTCCGATCGGTGCGCCCTGGTGCTCCACCGGTCACCTTGACCAGCACAACGGGGAGAGCCTGGCGGCGGAACGCGTCGGCCAGGCTGGCAGAACGCTCGACAACCTCTCCGGTGGGATGGACCGTGGGCGCATCGACGATTCGCTTTTGCAAGTCGATCACGATCAGTGCGGGCTTGGGGTCCAAAGTCGGCAGTGCCATCGTCTTCCTCTTTCCTGTAGGCCTCGTGGTCACAGGCTCTGCGCCAGCCGCTCAAACGGGCGCCGCGCCCGCAGCGGCATGAGCGGACGTTTGACGCAAGCGACGTCGAGGCTGAGGTGATCGTTTGACCCACACGAGACCGCCTCGATACATGCTCACCGATTCCTCGGTTCGGGCGCTCTGATTCAGGTGTGATCTAGTCCGAAGTTACGGCGGTCTAGTAGATCTGGCACCTGCTGTGCGGCCGCAATGCAAGTAACTCGGCTTCCGACAGTGCCGGTTTGCGGGCGGGCGGTGCTCACCGATAGCCCGGCGCGAGCAGCACGCTAGGCGGCGAACCTCGGTGCATAGGACCGTGGCCGCGACGTCCACCGAATCGCATACATGTGCTAGCGCGCGGCCGCGAGGTAGTCCAGTTGACGGTCGGCGGCGATGACCGTCGGAACGTGGATCCAGCCCCGTGTGCGCTGGCCGGCTGTGTGCACGGACACAGCCTGGGTGAACGTGCTTGGCGAGATTCCCTCGTATCCGTGCCGGATGATCGATCTGTAGATGTCGTCCGAGACCACGAGGACGATCGGTGCGGGCGTGCACTTGAGGCAGCTCTTCAAGCGTGGGGAGTCGAGAAGGCGACAGGCTACGTCGAGGGTCTCGCCGAATGGGCCGTTACCGTCCCTGTGCACCTCCCCGGAGTGGATGACTGCCCGCAACCGTAGCCTGCAGCCGTTGCGGTGGGCAGTGGGAAGGGTGGCGTTGTAGTCGATGAGGAGATGAGTCAGGACCGGGAGCAGCGGATGCAGCAGGAGCGTCTTCGGCACCTCGTCGACTGGGCGGACCAAGATGAGCACGCCGTCGCCACGGTCGACGACGGGATCGCAGTAGCACGCGTGGATGCCCGCCACGCGCATCGCAGCCTCAACGATTCGGTAGGTCTCCAGCCGTAACAGCTCCTTGACCGGGTTAGGCCGTCGGGTGGATTGCTCCACGTCGACAGCGAGGACAGTGCGGTACACGGGTCGGCTTCTCATGCGCGCCTCCGTTCCCCTAGCAAGCGCTCGCTCGTGGCCAGGCTCGCTGCTTGTAATCGGGTGAGGTGTCGGCGCGGGCGTTCACTCTCGGCCGACGGTCGCGGCCACACGTGCGGGAGCGAGCATGCGGACCTGCTCATCGCCTGCTCTCGCTGCGATCACTTGTGGCATCTTCATGGGTTCGGCTGAGAAAGATCGGTAGCCTCCGCGCTTGTATGATCAGTCCGCTCCGGCCCTTTTAATGGCGGTGGGACCAAGTCGCTTGACCCAGGGAGTACGTACCCGGAATCATGTCCGAAGCACACGGCCGGGGCACATGCCACAGGACTGTTCCTCGGGCGTTAGACTTTGGTATATCTCCAACTATCCGTGTTGGTGGTGGGAGTCGCATTGTCAGGGAGATCCCAGTGGCTGGTGCTAGCCCGACATTTCGTCGGCGAGAGCTGGGCCTCAGGCTGCGTCAACTCCGGCTGCAGGCGGGCATGACCGTAGAGGATGTCGCGGCGAGACTGCTCTGCTCGCCAAGCAAGATCAGCCGCCAGGAAACGGGTCAGCGCGCGACAAGCCTGCGAGACGTCCGCGACCTGTGCGACATCTATGATGTGCGTGACCCCACGGATCAAGAGCACTTGAAGTCGCTCGCTCGGGGGGCGAAAGAGCGCGGCTGGTGGCAGGACTATGATGACCTTGGAAATCGCAGAGACTACACCTATATAGGCCTTGAAGACCAGGCCGCCAAAATCTCCATATTTCATACAAGTTTCGTGCCCGCCCTACTGCAGACAGAAGAGTATGCTGGGGCGCTCATCAGAGGAAGGCTCCCACGTATTACCGACGATGCGCTGCGCGAGCGCATTAAAGCGCGGACTTTCAGGCAAAGGCGTCTCAGCGCGACACAGCCTGTGCGTTTCGACGCGTTTATGGACGAGGCAGCGTTGCACAGGCGCGTCGGGGACGCGACCATCATGAGTGTACAGGCTGATCGAATCCTTCACGCTGCTGAGCTGCCGAATGTGACGGTCCGGGTAATCCCATATGATGCTGGCGCGCACCCTGCGATGGACAGCACATTCAACTTCCTTGAATTCGATGACCCTTCCGTCCCGGATATTGTATATGTGGAAGGATTGGTCGGAAACCTATATGTCGAACGCGAGTCCGATCTTGTACGATACCGTGAAGCGCTTCATTTTCTGGCGTCCTCCGCACTCGATTCGGAGTCCTCGCTCGAGTCCATAAGAAAGATCGGTGAGGCGTTCGCTGCGGCGGCGGCGCGGCAGCTATAATTCGTCCATCGCCCCCGAGCTCGAGGGCGATTATTAGGCAGAAGGAAGAAGACGAAGATGTCTCCAGATAGCTCCAGCTCAACCGACTTCGCATGGCGCAAGGCGCGCTGCGAGAGTGGGTCGTGTGTCGAAGTCGCCTCGGCGCATGGAATGGTGGTCTTTCGGAGCTCGAAGGAGCCGGACGGTCTCCTGCTCCAGTACACACCAGATGAGTGGAACGCGTTTCTCAAAGGAGCTAAGGACGGAGATTTCGACGGCCTGGTATGAACTCGAGCAAGGTGGCGGCACCTCAAGAGTTCCAAGTTCCGTTGGTGGCCGTGTACCCCAAGACCGGCGTAAGCGGGATGTACGGTACGTCAGCGGATCATTGAGGACACGGACGCAGCACCACCCGTCCGCCCATCGGCATGTGCGGTACGGCCTGACCGCCCGCGCGGGTCCGGCGGGCTCCCGACCCCAGTTCGCGGGCGCACAGAATACCCAGATCCGGGCGGCCAGCGTTTTGATCGAAATACAGCCGACATCCGCGCAGAACGGCGGCTCGGCGAGCGTCTCCCTGGCCCCTGCATCACTGAAGGTAATAGGTAATGCCGTCTGTCGAGACAGCCGCCTTCTGGTTGCCGACTCGCTGCGACGTTCCTACTCCGGTCGTGGCCGAGCGCAGATCAGCCAGAGTTGCTCAGTCTAGGGTCGCCCCGATTCAGGTAGTGCGGCGGGTGAGGTCTGCGGGATCTAGTTCGACCGCGAAGGGCCGGGTAATGCGGCCCGGGGTGCCTGCCACGACCGTGGTCCGGGCGACATACCGGCCGCGACTCAGGAAGCACGCGACGACCTTCGGCGTGCCCTGCAACTCCACCCGCCAGTAGACAGGGATTCCAGCGTCCGCGTACATAGCCGGCTTGACCGCCCGGTCTATCGACATCGTGGACGGGGACCCAACCTCAACGACGGCCAGAACGGCCTCGCAAGGAATCCTGGTGGCCGTCTCACCGACTGCTTGGGCGGCCACGACCACGACGTCAGGGACCAGGAGCTTCCCGCCGGGCAGGGCCACGTTCACCGCCTCGAGCACCTCGGCATCGGCGCCCGCGGTGATGGCCGCCTGGGCCAGAGCGCGGTGCAGCCGGTAGGACGCCCGCTGATGGCCCACGCCCGGCGCCGGGCTCACAACAAGAACCCCACCTTCGTAGACCTCGAAACGGGCATGATCACCGGCATCCG